>Ga0182024_10012729_pt1 | contig 16592 bp, 10 predicted proteins | sample P32metaG_FD_120480 | JGI IMG/M metagenome (GOLD analysis project Ga0182024, IMG submission 120480) | Permafrost microbial communities from Stordalen Mire, Sweden - P3-2 metaG (Illumina Assembly) | ecosystem: Environmental > Terrestrial > Soil > Wetlands > Permafrost | place: Sweden: Stordalen... | reverse complement strand
GAAGAGGGTCCAGAGGACGAGGAACTCGGGGAAGGCGTCGCCGGCGCGGGTGTGGCCGAGGTAGCGCCGGGGGTTGTGGCGGACCTTCCACTCGGCGATGGAGACGTCGATGGAGTCGACCAGGGCGCGGATGGCGAGGACCGTCCAGGGCATGAGGGCGACGAGCAGGACGGCGACGTAGAACCAGAAGGGCTGATGATGCTGGTAGCGATTGGTGGCCAGGCGTTCGAGATTTTGCTCGAGAAAGAAGAGGCGGTAGAAGGTGGGGTTGCGCCTTTGAACGGCGATGTACCAGGGCAGCACCATGAGCAGGTAGAGCAGGACTCCGGGGAGCCAGATGGTGCGGCGCAGGACCGACCACTCGCGGCGGAGACCGGCGAAGAGAAGGATGATGGCGAGGGCGAGGAAGGGGGCTACGGGGCCCTTGGCGAGGGTGGCGGCGGCTCCGAAGAAGTAGAGGTCGAAGAGCCAGAATTTTTTGCCGGTTTCGTACCAGGCGTACCAGCCGAGCATGCCGATGCAGAAGGGCGCGGCGAGCTGCATGTCGGTGGAGGCTCCGCGAGCGAAGGCGAAGATGCCCAGGCAGGAGGCGGTGATGAGGGCGGCGTCGAGGTGGCCGCCGGGGCGAAATCGTCGCATGTGCAGGAAGACGAGGACGATGAGGGCGAGGGCGCCGGAGGAGGAGGGGAGCCGAGCGGACCAGTCGGAGATGCCGAACTCTTTGAAGAAGCTCATGGCGCGCCAGTAGTAGAGGGCGGGCTTTTCGAGCCAGGGCTTGCCGTAGAGGATGGGGGTGACGGTGCCGGCTTGGAGGCAATGCAGGGAAGCGCGCAGGTCGGTGAGGCTGAGGCTGCGGGGCACCATCTTTGCGTCGACTTCGTGGCAGCCCTCGGAGTGGGCGGCGAGCATCTCGCGGGCGACCTGGGCGTAGCGTGGTTCGTCCGCGCCGACGAGGCCGAGCTGGTCGCCGCCGAAGATGGGGACGAGGCCGTAGAGCAGCAGGAAACCCGAGACCAGGAACAGGATGAGAAACTCGCGGGCGTCGACGGGGGCAGGTAGCTTCAGGTGGCGGCGAAGCCAGGTGATGGGGGCGCGACCGTTTTCTGCGCTGGTGCCCGTGAATTGTTGAAGATCACTCATTCGCTTTGCGGAGACAAGGCTAACAGAGTCCTGCGCGGAGCTGGGTGAGGATACGCTCGATGGCTACGGTCAATGGGCCGTCCACGGTGCATCCGCTGGCGCTGCGATGGCCGCCGCCGCCGAAATGCTCGGCTACGTGGGAGACGTCGAGCTTGCCTTTGCTGCGAATGCTGAGGCGGAACTGACCGGTGTGTGCAACTTCGCGGAGAAAGACGGCGGCTTCGATGCCGGCAATGCTGATGAAGTAATTGACGACGCCTTCACAGTCCTCGGCGTCGGCGCCGGCGCGATCCATGTCCTCTCCGGTGACCCAGGCCCAGGCGATGGGCGCATCGCACTGAAGATGGGAGAGAGCCGTGGCGAGCAGGCGGACCTTGCTGACGGGGTTGGAGAAGTAAAGGTCGTGGGCGATCTGGCCGGGGTTGGCTCCCCTGGTGGCGAGATCGTGGGCGAGGGCGAAGGTGTCGGCGGTGGTGCTGGAGTAGGTGAAGGAGCCGGTGTCGGAGAGGATGGCGGTGTAGAGGCAGATGGCGAGCGAGGGCGTGATCTCCACCTCTGCGGCGATGGCGATGCGGTAGACCATGGCGGCTACGGCGGAGGCGTGCTCGTCGATCCAGTTGATGGAGCCAAAGAGGCGGCCGCTGGCGTGGTGGTCGATGTTGATGAGGGTGCGGCCTTCGAGGCCGAGGAGGCCGGTGCGGGCGATGCCGTCGCATTCGAGCAGGATCGCGGGGGTGTTCTGGTCGGGGTCTACATCGTTGGCGGAGGCGGTGTGGTGGATGCGGTCGAGGTTGGGCAGGGTGCGGTAGATGTAAGGGATGGGGTCGACGAGGATGACTTCGGCATTGCAGCCGAGCTGGTCGAGCACCTCGGCGAGGGCGAGGACGGATCCGATGGCGTCGCCGTCGGGGCGGGCGTGCGAGGTAAGGAGGAGGCGGGGATGAGAGCGAAAGAAAGCCAGCAGAGCGGCGATGTCGGCATCGTGCGTTCGGGATTCGAGATGTGGGGTCTTCGGCAGCTCTTCTTCGAGTGGTGGGGCGATGACCGGATGGATGTGGGGCGTCATGATTTGGCAGTCACCGGTTGGGCCAGTTCGGCTTCAGCGCGCTTCTTGTCGCGCTTGCGAGTGCGGGCGAGAAGCTCTTCCATGCGGCCGGTCATCTTTTCCGAGCGGTCGATGGCGAAGGTTAGCTCGGGGACGTGGCGAACTCCCATGCGGTCGCGGAGCTGGGAGCGGATGTACGCGCGGGCGGTGGTGAGGCCTTCGAGGGTGGAGGTCTCTTCTTCTTCGCTACCGTGGACGGCGACGAAGATGCGGGCGGATTTGCCGCCGGGAGCGAGGACGACGTCGGTGACGTAGGCGGGAGCGATGCGCGGGTCGGAGAGTTCTCCTTCGAGCATGGCGCCGATCTCTTCAGAGAAGGTGTTGGCGACTCGGTTACGGTGGTAGGTTCTGGCGCGTTGCTCGGGCATAGGGTTTCGACGGGGGCGAACGGTTGAGGATATCAAATGATGGAGCGTTCAACCTAGCACGCATTGATCATTTGATCCGTTTTTTTGGGTAATTCTTGCGGCTGAGGGTTGATTTTGGAAGTTTTTGGACTATTCGGGGAGGATCTCGGCGTAGGAATCGAGGATTTCAGCGCTTAAAGTGGCGGCGATGCGGTGGGCGGCCTGGTCGATCTGGTGGAGTTGGCCGGTGAGATAGGTGGTGGAGGAGGAGATGGCGGCGATGCCCAGGGTGGCTCGGTTCCAGACGATTCCGTCGTCCAGTTCGGCGATGGAGAGGTTGAAACCGTGGCGGAGTTTGTCTTTCATGGAGCGGAGGACCTGGCGGCGGTCCTTGAGGGACTGCGCGTGGGCGATCTCCAGTTCGATGGTGAGTTTGGCGACTGGCATTGTGTAGGGTACCCCCTCCCCCCAGGGGGTATTTTGGGAGTAAAGCTTTTGTTTTGTTCAGCCTGGCGGTGGGGTGTGGCTGTAAAATATTGTAAATAAAGGGGTTGTCTGCAAAATACTTATTATCAATGAGATAGGCCTTTTAGAAGCAGTCTGGCTGGCTCTGGACTATCTTTATTGTCTCTACTAACAAGTATAGCTGGTGGACGGGAACTCATGGGACAGGCGCATGTTGTTGGCTGGCTTGGGGATTTGAGATTTCAGGGCTTGACAGAGGGTTTGATTGATCGCTCAGGATGACCGGTTTTGGTTGCGGAGGGAGGGGTGAAGCCGGGACCCTCTTCGTCCATCGCCTCGACGACGCTGTCGTCGGTTGCGGGGCGACCATTGCGGACGCTCTCTGCACCGAGGGAGTTTTTGCTGCCGGCGGGGGCGTTGCGATCAATTTTGGCGGAGCGGGCATTGGATTCGGCGGTCGTCTTTGTGTCGTTTCCGACGTTCGTGGTGGTTTCTTCCTGGGGTGCGGCCATGTGGTGTCTCCTCGATCTGCCTGAGGAAATAGGATGCAGGATGTGGGCTACTCGTTCAGGTCGGACAGATGTTCGCGTTCGCAGCCGGTGTCTTTGCGAACACGAAACATCCACGTCGCGAAACGCTGATCGTCGGGGTCACTGGGTCACTGGCGCGTAATGGGGTATGTCGTCGTTCATGGAGAAGACGTCTTTCAACTTGGTCTCGTAGGGGAAGACGTGGATCATCCAGGTGAAGATGACCGGGTAAAACGTACCGCCTTCGGCCTTGCAGGCCTCCGGCGTGTTGATGGAGCCGAACATGCCGAATTTTGGGTGCTGGCCGAGATACTCCTGCACTTTATTGGCGGGGGCAGCGCAGAATTTAACGTGTTCGTGCCACCGTACGATGCTGAGCGGAATTCGGCTGTTCAGTTCATCTTCGGGTGCGTCCGGTGGGACCGTGAACATCACGCCTTCGAGCCTGTAGCGCTGGGTTGGCGTCTTGCGATAGAGCAGGGAGGAGGGCTTGGTCGGGTCAAAGTGGTGTTCGGCTTCGAGAGTGTTGGCCTGATTGTTGAAATGGAACTGGGGCTGGTCGACCTTCGGGTTCGCGATCACGTATCCGTCGGCCAAAGCTTTGCGGTAGTCCTTGTAGCGCTCGATGGACGCTTTTACCTGGGCAACTACGGACTTAACCTTCTCCTCGTCTCCGGGCTGTATGGGCCGCAGCTGCGTGACGTACATGTGACCGGCCATTGCCGCCATGCTGGGGCCCATGTCCCCCATGTCACTTGCGCCACTCATGTTCATGCCCGGCATGCTGTCTTTGGGTTGGGTCTGCTTTTGCTGCGCGGGTGCGGGGGTTGCGACCAGCGTCAGCACTCCGCCGGTAAGCACGAGCAATAAAAAGTGGTGGAAGACTGGGCGCCACCTACGCACGGATTTCGGGCTCGTGGGCAACATGACGGAAGTATAGACTCGCTGCGATTGGGAAAGGTCGCCGTAGAAAGAGGATCCATTCCGATTTTTTCAGCGCGGCTCGCTGGGGCGATTCATTACAGTTTGGACGAGGTCGCCTAGCTGTTTAGGGGTGAATTGGTTTCCTTCGAGGTTCGCTACTAATTTTCCGTTGCGGTCGATGAGGACGGTGTGGAGCGAATGGGTGAGCAGGCCTTCTGCGCGCCAGAAGTTCATGTTGAACATGCCGGCTACCTGTTTTACGTCTGGGATCGGGCCGGTGAGGAAGTGCCAGAGCGCGGGGTCGGCGTGCCAGACGGAGGCGTACTCGCGCAGGGTTTCGCCTTGATCGTGCTCGGGGTCGATGGCGATGGTGAGGAGGACGAGATCGCGCGGCGCTCGCGTGGAGAAACGCTTTTCGACGTGGGAGAGGTTGTTGGAGAGGCGGAAGCAGTAGTCCGGGTTTGGGCAACGGGAGTAGCCGAAGGTGAGCACGACGACCTTGCCGCGAAATTGCGAGAGGTGAATCTCTCTTCCGGTCTGATCTGTGAGTGCGAAGTCCGGCACGGTCTGGCCTACGGTCACGATGTCTGCGGCAGAGGACGGGTTGAGCGCATTCTTGAGCGCTGTCAGTCCGCCCGCCTCCATGGGTTCGGATTCGAAGTTTGCTGCTGTGGTGGGGTGAACGTCGTCGGCGTAGAGGGTGTGATTGCGCTTGACGATGGTGAAGCGAACGGTTGTGCCGGGAGTGATCGTGGTGAGGATCTTTGGGTCGCGCACTGCGAAGGGCATCTCCATGGCGGCCATGTAGCCGGGGATGGCCTCGCAGGAGATGATGACGGAGCGGTGAGGTTTGTCGAGCTTGAGCACGATGCCTCTGGCGGGGTGATCCTGTGCGCGGCAGAGGGTCGTCGCGATGAGCAATGCGAGGAATGCCGAGAGTGTTGCGCGGTGCTTCATGCTTTGTGTCTCGCTTTGCGTCTCACTTCGCTGCGGCGATTGCCTTAGCGCCGAGGCGATAGGGGTGGCGATCGAGCTTCGTGTATGCGGTGGCGAATTCCTTGATGGCGATGAATTCGTTTTTGTCGACCTGGGAAAAATGCTGGCGTGTGTTGGACGCGGGCCACCAGATGTCGAGGCTGATGATACGCGCTCCGTGACCCAGTCCGATGTGCTGCTCCATGGGGTTTGCTCCGAAGGAACTGGTGTCTCCTACGGTGCGGTAGATGGTTCGGCTGGCTGCGCCATCGTCCTGCACGGTGAGCTTGATCTCGGCGCCCAATGCGGCTCGATTGCTCTTGACGCCGGTTAGACGCACGTTGATCCAGTCGTTGTCGTTGCCGGGATTTCGGAAGACGCGCATGGTGTGTTTGTCGGAGGGAACGGAGCCGCCGATTTCAGCGAGGATGTCTTCGTGGCCGTTGCGCTCGAGGTCGGCGAAGGCGATGGCGTGGCCCTTGTGCAACTCGCCGGTGCCGGAGGATGCAGTGATGTCGACGAAGGATTTTCCTGCGTTGTTGCGCAGCAGGACGTGAGGCATGAGGTCGGCGAAGGAGGGTTGGCCCATGCCGAGATAGATGTCGAGGAAGCCATCGTTGTCGACGTCGCCAAAGTTCGCGCCCATGGGCATGAAGACTTTGTCGAGGCCTACCTGCGCGGTGACGTCCTGGAAGGTTCCGTTGTGGAGATTTCTGTAGAGCTTGAGGGTCTCGGCGGTGACTGGAAGGCCGAGGTAACTGCGCATGACCTGATCGACGGTGAAGCTGTAGTAGCTGGTGACGAAGAGGTCGGGCCAGCCATCGTTGTCGTAGTCGAAGAACCAGGTTGCGAAGCTCAAGTAGGGGGCTTGCACGCCTGCTTGTTTTGCGACGTCGGTGAAGGTGAGGTTGTGGTTGTTGTGATAGAGGAAGTTGGCTCCGCTGTAGTTGGAGACGTAGAAATCGGTGTAGCCATCTTTGTCGTAGTCGGCGGCGACTACTCCCTTGGTAAATGCGGTTTTGTCGATGCCGGCGGCGTGGGAGATGTCCTCGAATGTTCCATCGCCCTTGTTGCGAAAGAGTTGGCTGGGGGCGTTCTCGTTGCCGATGAAGAGGTCGAGGTTGCCGTCGTTGTCGATGTCGGCCCATGCGGCGGTTTGCGATGCGGCGAGCGCTGTGCCGAGGCCGCTCTTCTGGGTGACGTCGGTGAAGGTGCCGTCGCAGTTGTTGCGCAGGAGCGACTTGCGAATGGGGAACTCCCAGCCGCCGCGGAGGACGAGGAAGTCCATGCAGCCGTCGTTGTTGTAGTCGGCCTGGAGGAGGTTGAGGCCGCCGAGCTGATCGGACAGGCCGGCCTGCGTGGTTCGATCGGTGAAGGTGCCGTCGCCGTTGTTGTGGAAGTAGTGGAGGGGATCGCAGACGTCCACGCTGGAGGTGATGACGTCGAGGAGGCCGTTGTTCTCGAAGTCGTCGACGATGACGCCACCGGCTGCGGAGAAGACGTTTAGGCCGGAGGCGCGAGCTACGTCAGTGAAGCGGCCTATGTTTTCTTTCGATGCGAAGGTGCCTGGCGGGATCAGGTATTTCTGCGGAACTCCGCCTGGATATTCGCCGAGGGTTTGGTAGGCAAGATTGAGCAGCCACCGCACTTGAAGATCGTTCGGGGACTGCTCTAGGAAGCTGAGGAAATACTGGATCGCGAGTTTGGAGTTCTCGGGTTTTTCGAAGTGCTTGCTGGGATTTTGCGGGGGGAAGATGTCTATGCTGCCGGAGTCGCGATAGACGCCGTTTTCCATTTCGGAGAGATGCAGGTAGCTGACGCCGAGAGCCTCCTGGAGATAGGGGATTGCGCCGTGGACGTCGGATTGAGCGATTTGATAGGCGGCTTGCCACTCCTTGATGGAGAGGTCCATGTCGCCGACAAAGGCGTGCAACTGGGCGAGGGCGACGTGGCCGCGCAGGAGGTCGATGGGAGCGGTCTTGCTGCCGGGCTGAGCCTGGAGTTCGAGGAGGTGTTCCATGCGCTCGACCGCCGCAGGATGGGATTGCTTGCGGATCTCGCAGGGCTGGCTGAGGTCCTGCTTCCAATTCTCTGGTTTGTGAAATTGCTCGAAGACGGAGTCTTCTTCGGACATGCCGGCTACGTTGATGCTCTGGCGAACGATGCTCGCTGTGGCGAGGGCCTGGATTTGTTTTGCGTTTAGCTCCTGCGTCTTCGGAGCTACAGACGAGAGGGTGAGGATGGCAAAGCCGGTTGGTACGGGAATGATGCTTGTGAATTGTCCGACGTGCACGACCTTCACGGCATCGTGCAGTGCGGGCGACAGTTGCGTGGAATCGAGCTGACCTAGATAGCCCCCGTCATTCGAGCTTGGGTCAATGGAATTTTCCTTCGCGAGGATACCGAAGTCTGTGCCTGCCTTGAGCTCGTTGAGGACAGCCTGAGCTTGCTCTGCTGTGCGCGTGACGATGATGTCCACGTTGGCTTGTTGCGAGGGTGCGGCTTGCTGCGAGTGCGCTGATGGCGCGAAGGAGACGCTGGTACTCACCATGAGCCCGAATGCGAGAATGGCCGTGTTCCACTTCGGTATTTCCATTCTGCTCCCGAAGCGAAGAGTATCTGCTTCTTTGTAGGAGACGCAAGGATCATCTTCTACCGGAGGTACAGGTCAGGACGGGCGGATGAGGGTTACTGCTGTGAGGTCGTCGATGCGTTCGGGTTTGGTGAAGGCGAGTTTTGCGAGGGCGTACCAGGGGGGACGGGTGTATTGATGGGCCTGCTGGAGGATGGCCTGACAGAGGTCGAGGGCGGTGGCGGCGGTGGAGTCCTGGAGTAGACGAATGACTCGCTCGGTGCCAAAGGGGATGCGGCCGCTGCGGGCATCGATGACTCCCTTGGTGAGCAGGAGCAGGCGGGCGCCGGGTTCGAAGACCTGGATGGCGGGCTCGTAGGTGAGATGGGTGAAGAGGCCGAGGGGCATGGAGGCGTTGGTGAGGATGCGGGTGCCGTCGGTGTCGCGGAAGATGGCGGGCTGGCCGCCGGCGTTGATGTAGATGAGGACGCCGAGGGTGAGGTCGTAGCAGGCGAGGAAGGTGGGAGCGAAGCAGACTCCGGTGGCGGTGGAGGTGAAGGTTTGGTTGATGGCGTGGGCGAGGGTGGAGATGGCGTTGGGGAGATTGATGCCAGGAGTGCCGAAGAGCTCGGGTGCGCGGCGGCGGAAGGTGTCTTGCGTGGCGGAGGCGGTGGTGTGGGCGCTGGTGCGGGCGCCGGCGATGTCGGTCAGGAGGAAGACGACGTGGGGGCCGAGGGCGAGGGCGTCGAAGAAGTCGCCGCCGGTGCGTGCGGAGTAGTAATAGGAGCGGAGGTCGAGGCCTTCGAGGGATGGAAGACTAGTGGGTTCGGGCGTGCGGATGGACTGCGAGGGTTGGGTTGATTGGGACTGGACGGAAAGCATGGTGGTCCTCCGGCCTGACGTGGGGATGGTGGCGATTCTACTTTGTCTGGCGCGGTGTGCGGTGTTTTTATTTCGATGGAAGGGAAGTGAGATGCGCCTCGCGGAGATCGAGTTTTGGTGCATCCTCTACAATCGGAGCTTTGGAGGAATACGAACGTGAGTGACACGATGCGACTTTTGAAGACGAAGACGAAACTTTCAGGGATGCATGTGTTGCTTGCCGCCGGCGCGATCATGATGAGTTCGAATGTTGTTGCACAGTCTGCCGCTACGGGTCTGGGCCCGGAGAATCCCTTTTTTGCGCCGAGTACGCTGCCGTTTCAGGCGCCCCCGTTCGACAGGATCAAGGACAGCGACTATCAGCCTGCGCTTGAGGCGGGGATGGCCGAGCAGTTGAAGGAGATGCGGGCGATTGCAGACAATTCGGCTGCGCCCACGTTCGACAATACGATTGTCGCGATGGAGAAGACGGGCGTACTGCTGAACCGGGTGTCGGCTGTGTTGAATGGCGTGACGGGTGCGAATACCAATCCGACGCTGGAGAAGCTGCAGGAGATCGAAGCTCCGAAGCTGGCGGCGCATCAGGACGCGATTAGTCTGGATGCGAAGCTGTTTGCACGGGTTGCGGCGATCTATAAAGAGCGCGATTCGCTGGGGCTGGATGCGGAGTCGCTGCGGCTGGTGGAGTACGACTACCAGCAGTTTGTGATAGCCGGAGCGAACCTGTCGGATGCCGACAAGGACAGGCTGAAGAAGCTGAATGAAGAGGAGTCGACGCTGTCGAACGCGTTCCGGAATAAGCTGCTGTCCGCGACGAAGGATGCGGCGTATGTTACGACGGATAAGAGCGCGCTGGCGGGGCTAAGTGCGGCGGAGTTGAGTGGCGCGGCGGAGTTGGCGAAGGATCGGAAGAAAGAGGGCTGGGTGCTGGCGATGCAGAATACGACGCAGCAGCCTCCGCTTGTGTCGCTGAGCGATCGGACTACGCGGCAGGCGGTGTTTGACGACTCGTGGACGCGGGCGGAACGGGGCGATGCGAATGATACGCGGGCGACGATTGCGCGGCTGGCGCAGTTGCGGGCGGAGAAGGGCAAGCTGCTGGGCTTCGACAGTTATGCGGCGTGGAAGCTGCAGGACCAGATGGCGAAGACGCCGGAGAATGCGCTGAAGTTCATGGATGGGTTGGTGCCTGCAGCTACGGCGAAGGCGGCTGGGGAGGCGAAGGATATTCAGGATGTGATCGATGCGCAGAAGGGTGGGTTCAAGGTTCAGCCATGGGATTGGAATTTTTATGCCGAGCAGGTGCGCAAGGCGAAGTATGACCTGGACGAGGCGCAGGTGCGGCCTTACTTCGAGCTGAATAATGTGCTGCAGAATGGGGTGTTCTATGCGGCGAACCAGTTGTATGGGTTGACGTTCAAAGAGCGTAAGGACATTCCGGTGTGGAATGCGGATGTGCGTGTGTTTGAGGTGTTTGATGCGGATGGGAAGCCGCTGGCGCTGTTTTATTGCGACTACTACAAGCGGGATAACAAGAACGGCGGGGCGTGGATGGATAGCTTCGTGCAGCAGTCGAAGCTGCTGGGGACGCTGCCGGTGGTGTTCAACGTGGCGAACCTGCCGAAGCCGGCGGAGGGTGAGCCGGCGCTGATCAGCTTTACCGATGTGACGACAATGTTCCACGAGTTTGGGCACGCGCTGCATGGGATGTTTGCGGCGACGGTGTATCCGAGCCTGTCGGGGACATCAGTGGCGCGGGACTTTGTGGAGTTTCCGTCGCAGTTCAATGAACACTGGGCGAGCTATCCGGCGATCTTCAATCATTACGCGAAGCACTATAAAACCGGTGCTGCGATGCCTGCGGAGTTGGCGGCGAAGATCAAGAAGGCGCACGACTTCAACCAGGGGTATGCGCTGACCGAACTGCTGGCTGCGGCGGAGCTGGATATGCAGTGGCATACGCTGCCGGTGAGTGCGGCACTCGAAAATCCCGATGCGTTTGAAAAGGCGGCGTTGGAGAGAAAGCATCTGTTGGTGAGCTATGTGCCGCCGCGATATCGGTCGAGCTACTTTTCGCATATCTGGGGTGGAGGGTATGCGGCGGGGTACTACGCTTATTTGTGGAGCGAGATGCTGGATGACGATGCGTACCAGTGGTTCGTGGACCATGGCGGGTTGACGCGGGCGAATGGCGATCGGCTACGTGCGATGGTGCTGTCGCGGGGAAATACGGAGGACCTGGCGAAGATGTATGCGGCGTGGCTGGGGACGGCGCCGAATATCGAGCCGATGCTGAAGTACCGTGGGTTGGAGAAGGCGGGCGGATCGGAGTAGGTGGATTGGTGGGGAGGGCAGGCGATTCCCCATTCGATGAACGCTCAGGTCAGGATGACAACGTGAGTATGCCGGCGGTGGGGAGGAGTGCGGTCGTGCTGCGCACGATGCCCACCTTAACGACGATGAGACCGTCGTGAAGATGGGGCACCCGGATTTGTGGCGGCGCAAGTGCACAGGATAGTGGGGATGCGGCCTGGCACGCAAGTAGACGGCTGCAATGATTTGTGGGATGCGAAGAATTTGCTTTTCGATTTTGACAACTTCCGATATGCTCTGATTCATTCCAAGTTCACACAAGAAACTGATCCTCCTCGGTTCTCAGTTTTTCGGTCATCTTTCCTGAAGCGCAGTCACCGCGTATCCGCAGGGCCGCCGAAGCGCAGCAGTGTTTGCTTCAATCATTCGACAACGTGTAACTGAATCCTGCCTGTGTCACTTTTGGAGCCAGACAAATGACGAAGCGTTCGCAGATGTGTCTCTTCACCATCCTTTGCCAGATAGGGTTATTTTTGCTGGCGTTTCCTGGGTTTGGACAACAGACGCTGGGTGGCCTGACAGGTGTGGTCACAGATGCGTCCGGCGGAATTTTGCCGGGGACGATCGTGACGATTGTGGGTGACCAGACGGGATTGACGCGGACGCAGACCGCGCGCGGCAATGGGTTTTATGAGTTTGCGAATCTGCCGATCGGGACCTACTCGCTTTCGTTTACGCGCGATGGATTTAAGACCGAGAAGATGCTCTCCATTCCCATCCAGGGCGACCGCACGGCTACGGTGAATGCGCGGTTGACCGTCGGCGCGGTGAATACGGTTGTGAGCGTGGATGCGGTTCCGCTGATGAATGCGGTGGATACGACGAATGGGTATGTGCTCGACAAGGCACAGATCCAGGCGATTCCGCTGCCGACGGGGAGTTTTACAGGACTGGCGATTCTGTCGCCGGGGGTGAATGCGGAACTGTCGGGCGGGACCGGCGCCAACTCCGGCATGGGCAACGCTCCCATCTGGGCCAATGGTCAGCGCGATACCAGCAACAGCTTCTCACTGAACGGCGTGGACGCGAGCAATTTATTCAATGGTAAAAGCACCAGCCAGGTGGGCTCGGCGCGCGTTATCAACAGCACGGGCGTCTCCACCAGTAATGGGGGCGCCGGTGTTATTCAGTCCGTTGCCTCGGTCTACCTCTCCATCGGGAACGCAATTCCGACTCCGGCGCCGGAGACGATCGAGGAGGTTCGGGTGAATGCCTCGATGTACGACGCGCAGCAGGGTTCTACCTCCGGGGCGCACATCGATTTGAGCACCGCTTCCGGGACCAACGCGTATCACGGCACGCTCTATGGACGTCGCGGCACCAACTGGATCAACGCGGCGCCGTTCTTCTTCAAGAACGATCCCGATGTTCCCGAGAACCTGAAGAATCCGGAGTTGCACCGCTACGTAGTCGGCGGGACCTTTGGCGGCCCGATTATCAAGGACAAGCTGTTCGGCTTTGTCGCTTACCAGCACCTGCAAGTCTCCGACCAGGAGATCGGCGACTCGTTTCTTGACGTGCCGGTTGGTCTCTCGGATACAACGCGCAGCGCCGGCGGATTTGCGGGCATCGTGAACAATAGCTTTGGCTCCGGTCTAACGGCTGGGAACATCGATAACACTGCGTTGGCTTTGTTCAACTCTCCGTCGCTGCCTGGTGAGCCCGGCAAGTGGCTTGTACCGAACGACACGGGATCGGCGAGCCTCTCTCCCACGCACCCTTTCGATGCCTTTCTTCCCGGTACCGGCCGCTTCAAGGCTGACATCGCGGTGGCCAACCTCGACTACAACGTGACAACGAAAGATACGATTGCGCTGAAGTATTACTACCAGCACGATCCGACGCTCGCGCCGTATGCGTACTCGAGCGTCCCGGGATTCACGGAGCACCTCGACTCCGGCGCGCAGGTCTTCTCCATTATCAACACCTACCTCGTCAAGCCGAACCTCAGCACCACGCAGACTATCGGTTTCATCCGCGAGAAGACCTGGGTTGATAATGAGCAACCCTTCCTTCCGAGCGCAATCCCCGGCGGCTCTCTGGGCACGGTGTCCATCAATGAGTTTGGCTCGAATTACTTTCCTGGCGTCTCGATCTACAACGTGCTCGGCAGCGCCGCATTGAACGCAGGCCTCTCCAGCACCGGCATTCTGAACATAGGCCCCAACGCTGAAGGTCAGGCTCCCAATACCGGCGCATTCCAGAACCGCTGGCAGCCCTCCGGCAACGCAATCTGGACGCTGGGCAAGCACACGGTCAGCTTTGGAACCAGTTACAGCTATACCCAGCTGAATACAATTGACGACCGCACCGGCAAAGGCACCGTCGCGACCGACGACCTGAGCGCCTACGCGCAGGGGTACGTAACCCCTGGCAGCTCTTCGACGGGCTTCTATGTCAGCTCCTTCCTGCAGGGCAACGCCAGTCGTTACTATCGGGCGAACCAGGTGGGGAGTTACGTCCAGGACAAGTTCCAAGTCACGCCTACGCTTTCGCTCACCGCTGGACTGCGCTACGACTGGGACGGCGGGCTCACCGAAAAGGAGGGACGCATCTTCAACTTCGATTTTCCTGACGCCGCGCATCCCAATGACCCTAACGCGTATCAGTACGACGCCACGTCAGACACGATCACGCAGCCGGGCTTCATCATCGCCGGCAACAACGCGAATGGGACTTCCGGTATCAGCCCGACCACGCTTACCGGCCGCCAGTGGGGCATCGGTCCGCGGGTGGGCGCGGCATGGCAGCCAGAGATGTTCCACAGCAAAGTGGTCGTCCGCACGGGCTTCGGTATGTACTACGACCGCGGTGAACTCTTCAGCTACTTCTCGCCCGGCTATGCTATCGGCACCGTCACCGGGGGCCCGTTTGGCGTCAATCAGCAGCTTCCCTTCGTGACTGCCTCAAACTGCCCGAATAACACTCTTTACGACTATTACATTCCCACCTGCGGGTCCAATAATAGCGGGCCCGGCGGCGCCAACGACCCTTATTCTCCGCCGACTCTGCCGCCCACCGCAACGCAAGGCAACCTGGCGAATCCGTATACCTCGACGCTGCTGAACCCGGTCTCCTCCAGCCCGAAATCCTCCGACCTGAGCAAGTACCTGCCTAATATCGCAAGCATCAACAATGGCGGCCAGCCCATCTCGCTGGGCGTTTACGATCGCGCCAACAAGCTTCCCTACACCTACAACTACACGCTGGATGTGCAGTGGCAGCCCCGCAACGACCTGTCCATCGAACTCGGCTACGTCGGCAACCTCGGCCGCCATCAGATCATTCCGATTCCCTTCAATCAGCCGGGGATCGCCTCACCCACCAGCCCCATACACGGGGAGAGCTACTCCTATGGCTACAACGTTGCGGGCGCCACGCTGCCGAACGGCAATAGCTACGACGCCGACTACGAGGGTGGCAACGTCGATCATCGCGTTCCCTACATCGGCTATGCGGCAGAGTCCATTGACTTCAAGGCTGCTGGCGTCGACGCCTACAACGCGCTGACTGCACACGTCGAGAAGCGTATGAGCCACGGCCTGCAGGTCGCTGCCTCCTACACGTACTCCCATGCGCTCGATGAACAGAGCGGCCTGGGCCTCTTTTACAACGGCAACAACCCGCTCAACCTGCGCGACGGATACGCCTCGGCCGACTTCGACCGCACCCACGTCATCAACTTCAACTATGTCTATAGGCTGCCCGACTTTGTGCACACCCACAATGTCGAAAGCTATTTCACCAACGGCTGGTCGCTGGTTGGCCTTACCATCCTGCAGAGTGGTCAGCCGTATAGCGTCATCGACTTTAGCGGTGCTGTGGGCAGTATCTACTATGGCGTGAGCAACGGCATCACCAACCCCATCGTTCCCCTGGCTCCCGGCTGCACCGCGAAGAACGCCAAGACCGGTCTCTCGGGAGCTTTCGGAGATGAGGCTCTCAAGACCTCTTGTTTCACGATCCCAGTGCTGCCGGCTGGGGGCCTGAACGGAGCCGTCCCCACCTCCGATCCCTATGAGACCAGCTTCACGACTGGCCAGCGCAACATCTTCCGTCAGTCCTTCCAGAAGCGCGCGGATGCCTCGCTTATGAAGACGACCAAATTCACCGAGCGTTACAGCCTGAACTACACCTTCGATGTCTATAACCTCACCAACACCAGCAGCTTCGATGTGCCCGGCAACGAGGTATCGCAGAACCAGAACTACAACGGGTTCCCGATCTCCGGGACGCCGGTTCTGCCTACCTCCTGCGATGCCAGCAACACGGGCTTCTACAACTGCCCGTTTACCCTCGGCACGGTTACCCACACCATCGGCAGCGCGCGGCAGATACAGATGTCGCTGCGGTTTCTGTTCTAGAGCTAATGCACTACGCGAATCCCATGAGCAACAACAGAGCTGAATGCCTGTAGGCTTACTTTTTCTGGCAGTTGAGGAGGGGTTCTTGCGTGAGGTCATCGGCGGCCAGATCGCGGAGTCTCTGCATCTCACGCTTTTCTTTGTCGATGTCCTCAATGGCGACGACGCCGCCCGCAATTTGATTATCTTGCGTGCGTATAGGGGCTGCGGTGATGATGCCGACGGGCACGGCATCGAAGACAGCCTGAAGTCGCGCCTCGGCACTGCGCAAGGCCTCTTCGGTTTTCTTGTGATTGTCGATATCTTCCAGGGTCCCGTACCAGCGGATGATCTTGTTATCTGCGTCGCGTCGGGGAGCGCCGCGGGCACGCATCCAGCGCCAGACACCGTCGACGCGGCGAATGCGGTATTCGGTGTCGAGAGGATCGCCGGTGCGAAGCGCGTGCTCCCAGGCGGCGCGTGTTTGCGGGACGTCGTCGGGATGCAAAACTTGCAGCCAGCCCTCGCCCAGCGTTTGCTCATGGGTGAGACCGGTGAGGATCTGCGCACGGTGGCTTACATCGAGGAGCATGCCGTCGGGTGCGGCGGTCCAGGGGATCTGCGGGTTGAGCTCGACGGTATGACGGTAGTGGTCTTCGCTTTCGGCGAGGGCCTCTTCGGCCTGCTTGCGCGGGGTGATATCGACGACCGAGACGGAGACTCCGATCACCTCGTCGGCTTCGTCGAGCGCGGGCTGATACGACATCAGAAAGGTCATGAGCTGGCCGGGTTGATTGCGATTGGGCCCGCGCACTTCGATCCCGATCGACGCTTCACCATCGAGAGCGCGGCGGAGGTAGGGCTCAAATTGAGGAAACAGATGTGGGCTCACCTCGGCGACGGTACGACCGAGGTGAAAGGCGACTGGGGTGTTGT
>Ga0182024_10012728_pt1 | contig 16592 bp, 15 predicted proteins | sample P32metaG_FD_120480 | JGI IMG/M metagenome (GOLD analysis project Ga0182024, IMG submission 120480) | Permafrost microbial communities from Stordalen Mire, Sweden - P3-2 metaG (Illumina Assembly) | ecosystem: Environmental > Terrestrial > Soil > Wetlands > Permafrost | place: Sweden: Stordalen... | reverse complement strand
TGGCGGCTGTAATTCGACGACTGCAGGAACTGCATCGGCCGCTCGCCCTGGATGTCATAGGAAGTGATCAGGCCAACCAACCGCTGTTCCTTCGCCACCAGGAGCGCTCTGACGCTGAGCCGAATCATGTCGCTCAGCGCATCGTCGATTTGCCGCTCAGCATCGACCGTCATGGGGTAATCGCGCTTGAAATCGGTGATCGCGTAGATCGCCGGATCGTCCATCTGGAGCGGTTGGCCGTCGAGAATCGAGCGTCGCGGCAACACGGGGTCGCCGAACCTTCTCATCGGCACCAACGCAAGCGTCCCGAGCAATGCGCTCCTCATAAGCCATTATGAACGGAAGAATCGAGTTAGGTTCCGCTTATCGGAGTTTCTTCGCCCCCCGCTCATGATATATTTGTTAGATACCTAACGATTAGGGTATCTCGCCATGTCTGACCTGGAAGAGCGCTTCTCTGACGCCCTGCACGGGACGGCCCGAACCTGGCGCCAGGCCATCGATCGACGCCTAAAGTGCATGGGCGTGAGTCAGGCCAGCTGGATGACCATCGTCGTCACCTCCAAGGCGCATACGCCCCTATCCCAATCCGAACTCGCCGAGCGCCTCGGCGTCGAAGGCGCGACGATGGTCGCCATGGTAGACCGGTTGGCGAAGGCGGGTTTGGTCGTTCGCCAGCCTTGCCAAAGCGATCGACGCATCAACCGGGTAGTGCTCACAGATGCGGGGACGCGCCTGGTCGAAACCGTCAAGGCCGAGGCGGCCGCCGTGCGTAAGGAACTTCTCGTGGCAATCGACCCCACGAAGCTCGCCATCGCCACGGAACTCCTCGAAACGCTGCAGGGATTGATCGAGCGGTCGGAGTGACCCAGCTTCGGATGACCCGAGAGCTCATCGCCGCATGATCACCGTTGGACGGTGCGCACACCGTCATGAGCCAGATCGCGTTCACGGAGCTCCGGTTGCGCGAGGAGCTTGCTAGCGCGCGGCGCCATCCAGCGCTCGATGTCGTCGAAGACCGTGAACACCGCGGGCACCACCACCAGCGTCAACAGCGTCGAGGCCGCCAATCCGCCGATTACCGCAGTGGCCATCGGCGAACGGAAGTCGCTGTCTCCGCCCCAACCGAGCGCCACCGGCAACATGCCGGCAATCATGGCGACGGTCGTCATCACAATGGGACGGGCGCGCTTGTGGCCCGCCTCGAGAATCGCCGTGAGGCGCGGTTTGCCGGCGCGCATCTCCTCGATGGCGAAGTCCACCAGCAAGATCGAGTTTTTGCCGACGATGCCCATCAGCATCAGCAAGCCGATGACCACCGAGATGGAGAACGGTTTGTTCGTGAGCACGAGGGCCAGCGCTGCGCCGAACAGAGATAGTGGCAACGCGCACAGAATGGTGATCGGCTGGAATACTCGAGCGAACAGCAAGACCAGCACGGCAAGTACCATGAGCACGCCCGCGGCCATTGCAAGCGCGAAATTCTGAATCATCTCCTGGAAATATGCGGTATTGCCGGTCTTCACCAGGTTCACCCCATGGGGAAGATTCTTGAGGGTGGGTAGCGCGTAGATCTTCTTGGTCGCCGTGCTGAGCTCCACTCCGGGACTTAAATTCGCCTCGATGAAGGCACGCCGGGTCTGATTGTAGCGCCTGACTGCCGAGGGGCCCTGGCCGAAGCTCAGGTCGGCGACCGTTTTCAGGGGCACCGCGCCGCCCGCAGCGGTGGGCACGGGAAGATTCTCGAGCGTGGTCAGATCGCGCCGCGCGCTGTCGACCAGACTCACCCGGATGGGGATCTGGCGATCCGAGAGTGAAAACTTGGCCGCGTTCTGCGGCAGATCGCCGAGCGTCGCGATTCGGATGGTCTGGCTGATGCTCTGCACGCTGACACCGAGCTGCGCGGCAAGGTCGAGCCGCGGATGCACCAGGATCTCGGGCCGCGGCAGGTCGCCGCGGATCCTGGCATCGCGAATTTCATTGAGCCCACTCATCTCGGCGATGAGCTGATGCGCGGTTCTTTCGACCAGGGGCGGATCATCGCCGGTCAAATACAGCTGGATGTCGGTGCCGTTGCCACCGTCGGAAAAATTGAGGTGCCCGTCGGGGACTTGGCTAAGCAGTGGCATCATGCTCTGCTCCCATTGCTTTTGGCTCATGCTGCGCTGGCTGCGCGGCACGAGGCTGGCATAGATGGCGGCGTTGCGTATCTCCCCCTCGCTCGAGCCGACGAACTCGACCAGGTCGGTCACCAGTGGCGATTTCCTGAGCACTGCCGCTGCATCGGCGGAGACTCGCGCCGTATCCTCGAGCGTTCCGCCAGGAGGCAGCTCAATGGCGAGCTGCGCGTTGCCGAAGTCTTCGGGCGGCAAAAAAGTCGCGGGAATGAGCCAGACGAACGCGGCCAACGCGGCAATGATGAAGACGAATCCGGCGAGAATCGTCTTCCAGCGGTTCGGGGCGACCCAGCGCAATGCCTTCATGTACATGGTCATGAGGGGCCCGTCGACGTTGTGTATGGCGACGGAGTCGCTCTTGAGCGAATACGCGGCCAGCACCGGCGTGATGAGCCGCGCCACCAACAGTGAGATGAACACGGCCACGGCAACCGTCAATCCGAACTGGCGGAAGTATTGCCCGGTGATCCCGCCCATGAAGCTCACGGGCAGGAACACGGCGATGATGGTGAACGAGGTCGCGACCACCGCCAAACCGATCTCGTCCGCCGCATCGAGAGACGCTTGAAAGCCGCTCTTGCCCATGCGCATGTGTCGAACGATATTCTCGATCTCGACGATGGCATCGTCCACCAGCACTCCGGCCACCAGCGACAGCGCGAGCAGGGTAATCTGGTTGAGCGAGAAGTTCATCCACTGCATGAAGGCGAACGTGGGCACCGCCGAGAGCGGAATCGCCAGCGCGGATATCAGCGTGGCCCGCCAGCTGCGCAGGAACAGCCACACCACGGCGACCGCCAGAATCGATCCTTCGATGAGCGCGTCCAAGGAAGAGTGATAAGTTCTGAGCGTGTGGTCGACCGTGGTGGAAATGAGCGTCACTTGGATCGACGGATTCTCGCGCTGAATCTTGGCGAGCTCGGCCTCTACGGCCTTGGAGACGCTGACATCTGAGGCGCCCTTGGCCTTGAACACGCCGAAGGCGGTCGCGGGGCGCCCGTTGAGCCTCGCGATGGAGCGAACCTCGGCGATGCCATCGTGCACGTTCGCGATCTCGCGAAGACGGACCGATCGGCCGCCACCCGCGATGATCTGAGTATCGCCCAGGTCCTCCGCGGTCTTGGCGCCGCCGAGCACGCGAATCGCCTGCTCCCCGCCGCCCACTTGCGCGCGTCCGCCGCCCGCATCCACGTTCAGCGCCCGCAGCTGATCATTGACCTCCACTGCGGTCAGCCCCAGAGCCTGCAGGCGGGCGGGATCGAGGTCGACCCGGATCTCCCGGCTTACCCCGCCGCTGCGCGAAATCTGCGCTACTCCTGGAACACCCAACAAGGCCTTGGTGACGGTGTTGTCGATGAACCAGCTCAACTGCTCCGGAGTATTCCCGGTGGTGGTGACCGCGTAATAGGAAATCGCGTCCCCGTCCACGTCTTGGCGCTGGACCAACGGTTCCATGATCCCGAGCGGCAGATCGGCCCGCACCTTGGCCACCGCATCGCGCACATCCGTCACCGCTCGATCGATCGGCGTTCCGATCTGAAACTCCAGGAAGATATTGACCGAGCCTTCGATGATGTAGGTGGTGATGTTGCGCACGTTGCCGATGCTGGCGATCGACCCTTCCACCTTCTGAGCGATCTGCGTCTCCATTTCGGTGGGAGAAGCACCCGGTTGGCTGATCGATACGTTGACCAGCGGATAGGCGATGTCCGGACTGAGATCGATGGGCAAGCGCAGGAATGCGACCATGCCCAGGAAGAACAACACGACGAACAGGACGATCGGCGTGACCGGGTGACGGATCGCCCAGGCGGAGATGTTCTTCACGAACTCCCCGCGCCCTGTGCAGTGCCTGCGCCCTGTGGAACGCCCTCGGCCTCTGCGACCGGCCTGACGGTCTCTCCCACCTGAAGAAACGCGCCGGCGGTGGCGACCACGCGGTCCTTGTCACCGATGCCGCCCGCAATGGTCACCCCGCCGGCGACCATTCCCGAGACCTTGACCGGGCGACGTTCAACCTTGTTTTGCGGGTCGACCACGAGCACATAGCTGCCCTTGTCGTCCGTAAGCACGGCGGTCTGCGGGAGTACGATTCGCTCCGCATTGCTCACCGTGACCTCGGCGCGGGCGAAGGCTCCCGGACGCAGATTCGGATCCGGGGTCAGCGCCACCCGCACGACGCCCAGGCGAGTTTGCGGATCGATGACCGCCCCCAAGAGGCGCACGCGGCCCGGGTAGATCTTCAAAGCACCGGCGAGTGAAACGTTTACCTCCTGACCGACCTTGAGCAGCGAAAGATCCTGCTCGGCGACTTCGCCGCGCAACTCCACTTCGTTACCTTCCGCCAGCCGGAACAGCGTGGCGCCGGGCGCGACGGTCTGCCCGACCTCGACGGTGCGCGTCAGTAGCGTGCCATCGGCGGGAGCCCGCACCTGTGCCCGCGCGAGCTTGGCCTGGGCCTCTGCCAGCTGGGCAGCCGCCACCTTTACCTTGGCCGCCGCCGTCACCGAACTCGACCGCCGCTTCTCGGTTTCCTCGGCCGACAGGGCGCCGGCAGCACCCACTGCCTGCGCACGATGGTACTCCGCGGCAGCCAGTTCCGACTCGGCCCGCGCGAGCTCGAGCGATGCCTGCAAGTTGGCGACCTGAGGCTCGAGCACCGAGGTATCGAGACGAGCCAGCGCTTGCCCCCGCTTCACGTGGTCCCCGGCTTCGGCGTAGATCGCCGAGACCCGGCCGCCGTCGCCTTCGACACCGATAGGGGTGTCGAACCGCGCGCCGATGGTGCCGATGATGCTGACGGTCGTGGGCAGGGCGCTCCGCCCCGCCTCGGTGACCGTAACCGACGGGATTGCCCCTTTGTTCGTGACCGCCCGCTTGGACTCGACGGTCTGTGTGATGCGAAACGCCAGCAGCACGGCAACCACGCCGGCGATGCCGACGAGCGCCCAAATGAGTCGCCGCGGCGTAAGCCAGGAATCGTCCCGGCCGAGCCGCTCATCGGCGAAAACGCTCATTTAACTATATCCCACGGATATTTTCCCTTATCCAGGATGAACCCCGCCAACCGGTCCATCTCCTCGTCCTCATTGCGCTCGATGCGCCGCACGTTGTTCGCCAGCCGGCGTTTCGCCTGACGCGCAAAAGCGTGAGCGATCGTGACCGCCTGGCGGCCCCCGTCGCCGCCCTCTTCGGCGAGCGTCGTCGCGCGCGACAATACGCAAAGACCCACGAACAAATCAATGGTCATATCCGCCACACGCTTGAGCATGTGCTGCCGCCCGGCAATGCTCTTGCCGTATTTTCTCAGTAGAAAATCGGCTGCCTTGGCGAGCTCGACCGTGTATTTCTCGAAGGTAGTCGCCGCTTCGCGCAATGGCGCCGGTATCTTGCCGAGCAACTTGTCCCGCCCCACTCCAGTGGCGTGCGTGAGACGCTTTTCCGCATAGTCCGCCAGCACCCCAAAGCCCTTGATCGGATGATTGAAGATGCCGTCGACGGCCGCCTTCAGCTCGCCGAACGACTTGCCCAGATCCTTGAGCCCCGACAACGCGATATACAGCCGGAGCACCTCGTTGGTTCCCTCGAAGATGGAGAGGATGCGGCAATCGCGCGTGATCTGCTCATAGGGGGCATCCTTCATGAAGCCGGTGCCCGCCGCGATCTGCAGCGCCTCGTAGGCCGCTCGCTGGATGGCTTCGCTCGCGTAGACCTTGCTGATCGCCGCCTCCACGGAGTAGTCGTCCACGCCTGAGTCGATGAAATGCGCGACCATCCAAACCACGCTTTCTGCTGCGAAGCATTCGACCGTCATTTGGGCGATTTTTTCCCGGATGAGCCCGTAGTTGGCGATGGGCTCGCCGAACTGGTTGCGGGCTTGGGATTGTTGAACCGCGAGTCCGATCAGTGTCTTCATGCCCCCTACGGCGCCGCCGCCCAACCCGGTGCGGCCGTTGTTCAGGATCGCCATCGCGACCTTGAAGCCCTTACCTTCGGAATCCAGCACGTTCTCCGGCGGCACCTTCACGTCGGTGAAGCTCACCGTGGTGGTTGAGGAGGCACGGATCCCCATCTTGTCTTCGTGTTTTCCGTGGCTCACGCCCGGCCACGCTGCCTCGACGACGAAGGCGGTGATCTTGCCGCCGCCTTCGGAGGTCCGGGCGAACACGGTGTAGACGTCCGCGATCCCCCCGTTCGTGATCCAGATCTTCTCGCCGTTCAGCGTCCAGACGCCGTCCGCGCCCCTCTCCGCTTTGGTGCGGATCGATGCGGCATCCGATCCAGCGCCCGACTCCGTCAGACAAAACGCGGCGATCATTTCGCCGCTCGCGAGTTTCGGCAAATATCGCGCGCGCTGCTCCGGGGTGCCGAACAACAGGATCCCCTTCATGCCGATGGAGCTGTGCGCGCCGATGGTGAGCGATACCGAGCTGTCGTGCATGCTGCTCTGGCTCAAGACCCGCGCATAGCCGGCATTGGACAGACCGATCCCGCCATCCTCCTCCGGGATGATGAGACCGAAGAGCCCGAGATCCCGCAATCCCTGCACGAACTCTGCCGGCTGCGCCGCCTCCCGGTCCCAGGTTTTGAATTCCTCGTCATGGGAGGCTAGGAACTGATCGATGGCCTCGAGCATCATCCCCAAGACCTCGCGATCCTTCTCGCGCAAGCGCGGGTAGGGAAAGAGACTGTCTTCGACGATTCGGCCTGCCAGCAAACTCTTTGCAACTGTCATGAACGAAAAAACTACCTATTGTGCGATCCGGTCGATGACCAGATCCCGCGCGCCATCGTGGCCGACATCATAGGTAAGTTCGCCGTATAAATCGCCCGCGGCCGGCAGCGGTTGCCCGCTGAAGGAGATTCTCGCCGTGATCGAGACCTTGCGCCCTGCCGTGAGGACCCGGCCGGGGACCATGGAATCCGCCGCCGAGAGATGAATTTGTGTTCCGATCGCGGCGCTGGTGAGGCGTTTGGCGGCAAGCGGCGGACCCTGTGCGCCCGGCTCACGCGCAAAGACGAAGAGTGGCGTATCGCCATTGAGGCGCGCCTTGAGCGCGGGTGCAATGGAAAGATTGACGGTCGCTTCCGCGGGCGGACCGCCCGCCGGCGCAGCCCCCACCATCGCCGGCGCAGCCCCCGTCATGCCCGGCGCAGCGCCACCAGGCGCAGCAAGGTCGGCCGTGCCGAGCTCGGCGATTCTTTGGTCCAACATGGCGTCGATTTCCGGAGGTGGGTGCATGGCCTTCAAAGCCAACCAGCGCGTTCGCGCGGTAGCCCGATCGCCGCGGGTGGCGGCGCCGAATCCGCTGTAAAGCAATGCCTTCGGATTTTCCGGCTCCAGGCTCACTGCGCGCTCGAACAACTCTCCGGCCGAGGGAGTGATGTTGCCTCCCGCACGCAAGCTCAACGCCTCGCCCAAACCCAACATTGCCTCGACGTTATCCGCGTCGAGGCGGTGTGCGTGCTGGAAGGCTGTCACGGCATCTTCCGCGCGTTCCAATGCGATATAGGAGCGTCCCAGGAGGAGCCAGCCTTTGATGTCATCGGGCGCCTTCTCCATCTTGCGTTCGAGCTCGGTCACCATGGCGAGCACCTGCGGACTCGCCGCCGGGGCGGTGGCGGCCGCCGCCTCACGCCAATTCCAGGTCGACCAGAGCGGATAGAGCCCGGCGGCCGCGGCCATGATCAGGATAAAGGCTGCGGCCCCGGCGAGGCGGCTCCGGCTGTTGCGCAGCAGCGGCCATGAAACGGCCGTCGCTGCGATCGCAGCCATGAACGCTGCGATGACGAGAAAGGTGGCCATGGCTTACCTAGTTTTCCGACGCGGGCTCATCGTCCAACGGCAGGCGCGCACGCTGACGCGCGACTCGGATGATGATGACGGCCCCCACGGCCACCATGATGAAAGGCGCGCCCCAAATCAGCCAGGTTTTGGGCGTCAGGGGCGGATTGAAGCGCACGAACTCGCCGTAGCGGTCCGTCATGAATTTGAATATCGCGTCGTCGCTCTTGCCCGCGATCAGCATCTCCCGGACTTGGCGGCGAAGATCGGCGGCGAGTTCCACGTTGGAATCGGCGATCGATTCGTTTTGACAGACGAGACAGCGAAGATCTTCGGTGATGTGTTCGTATCGCGCTTGCAGCGAGGGATTCTCGAGCTCGCCGTAGACATCCACGGAACCGGCCGCCAGCACCGGGAAGCTCAAGACCGACGACAGCAAAAGCGCCGCGAGCTTGAGCGTCGGCCTCAGGAAGCGCATCAGGCTCCGCTCCGCCGGGCCGCGGCGATCCGCGGCACGAACTCGTTTTGCCAGACCTCGGCGGTCATGGGCGAGATGAACTTGAAGATGACGCGGCCCTGGCCATCGACCAGGAATGTCTCGGGCGCGCCATACACACCCCAATCGATCGCCGTACGACCGTCCGTGTCGAAGCCGACGGACTGGTACGGGTTACCGAGCTGCGTGAGCCATTGTCTCGCCTTGTCACGCTGGTCCATGTAATCGAGCCCGATGAGCGGCACCACATGCTGCTGCGCGATGGCCAACAACTCATCGTGCTCCTCGCGGCAGGCGACGCACCAGGTACCCCAGACGTTGAGTACGTATACCTGTCCTTTCAGCGCCGCGGTATCGACGCGACGAGAAGGGTCCATCACATCCGTCAGATCGAACTTCGGCGCCGCCTTCCCGATCAGCGGCGAGGGCAACGCGTGAATGTCGCGATGGGGATTGAGCCCGACGGCAAACAGCACGGCGAGCGCGACGAATGCCGCCACCGGGATGACGAACTTCCACATCAGGCCGGCCCGAGGCTCGGCTCCGGCGCCGGTGGCGCCGCCACCGCATCCGCCGACCGTTTCTCGACGCGCACGCGGTAACGCCGGTCGGTGGCTGCGATTACGCCGCCAATCGCCATGATCACCGCCCCCAGCCAGATGTAGCGGACTAGGGGTTTATATTGAATGCGCATGCTCCAGGCATCCGCGCCCAACGGATTGCCCATCGCCACGAATAAATCGCGCGCCCAGCCCACGGAAATCGCCGCCTGACTATTGTCGGTTCCCTGCACCCAGAAGTGGCGCTTCTCCGGCTCGAGCACTGTCACGAGTTTTCCGCCTCGGGTGACATCGACCCTGGCCCGCACCGCATCGTAGTTGGGACCGCGAACGTCGGCGGCGCCGACGAAACGGAAATCGTAACCCGCGATCGAGTAGGTCATGCCCGGTTTCAACGCAACGTCCTTCTCGATCTTGTAGCTTTCCACGCCGCTGGCACCGATCGCAAATACCCCCACGCCGACGTGGGCCACCACCATGCCGAGCAGACCGGCGTTCAGCTTCTGGCCGCGGCGCCAGCGCTGCACGGGCTCGATCAGCGCCGAAAGGATGATCCAAAACCCGAACAGCATGCCGACCAAGCCGACCCAGTGAAAAGTGCCGAATCCCACGCCTTGGACCAGGATGGAGAGCGCCACGGCCGCGCCGAGCAGCCACCACAAGGGTTTTGCCGATGCGGCGAGTCTTCCGCGGCGCCAGGCCGAATGCATGCCGATGGCGAGAAACACCATGAGCGGGATCATCGGCACCAGGAACATGACCGCGAAGACCGGGGGGCCGACGGAGATCTTGCCGAGATTAAGGAGCTCATAGACCAGCGGCGACAAAGTTCCCCACAGCACGAGTCCGGCGACGCTCACCAAAATCACGTTGTTGACCAGTAAAAAGAACTCTCGGGAGAAGGGCTCGAAGCCCCCGGGGACGTACAGCTTCGGCGCCCGCCACGCGTAGAGCGAGAGCGAACCCCCGATGGTCACGACCAGGAACGCGAGGATGTAGAGGCCGCGCTCCGGGTCGGTGGCGAACGAATGAACGGAAACCAGCACGCCCGACCGCACCAGGAAGGTGCCCACGAGGCTCAGCGAGAACGCAAAGATCGCGAGCAGCAGCGTCCAGCTCTTGAAGATGCCGCGCTTCTCCGTGACGCTCAGGGAGTGTATCAAGGCCGTGCCCACGAGCCACGGCATGAAGGAGGCGTTCTCCACCGGATCCCAGAACCACCAGCCGCCCCAGCCGAGCTCGTAGTAGGCCCACCAGCTGCCGAGCGCGATGCCGATGGTCTGAAACGTCCACGCGAAAATCGTCCAGGGACGTGTCCACTTTGCCCAAGCTTGATCGAGGCGGCCTTCGAGCATGGCGGCGCATGCGAATGCGAATGCCACCGAGAACCCCACATAGCCGGTGTAGAGCATGGGCGGATGGATCGCCAGCGCGAAATCCTGCAGGACGGGATTCAAATCGGCGCCGTCACGGGCCGCTGGAATCAGCCGTTGGAAGGGATTCGAGGTCCATAAGGTGAATAACATGAAGCCTGCGCTGATGAGCCCCATGATCCCGAGCACCCGACTCGAGAAGCTGATCGGCAGCTGCCGGCTGAACGCAGCAACCGCCACGCTCCAGATGGACAGAATCGAGATCCACAAGAGAAGCGATCCCTCGTGCGCTCCCCAGAGCGCGGCCACGCGATAGAAGAGTGGCAGATGCGTATTGGAATTGCGCGCCACGTACAGCACGGAGAAATCGTCGGTCACGAAGCAATACACGAGACAGGCGAATGCGACCGCAACGAAGACGAACTGGCCCGTCACCGCAGGGCGCGCCACCCCCATCCAATCGCTGTTGGCGCGATAAGCACCGGCCAACCCGAAGAATGCCTGAGCGAGGCTCAGGACGAAGGCGAGTATGAGGGCGAATACGCCGAGCTCCGCTGCCATGATGTCTCCTCGAGGTCTACCCGGTCGGCCCGGCGTTGAGCGCCCCGGCCGAGAGCGCGCGGCTCGATCCGACTTTGTCGCCCGCAACGCCGGCCGCATTGGGCGGCGGCGTCCCCGCTGCGTCGGCGGCTCCGGCCTCGGCCTTGTGCTTCAGCGAGGCCGCGACTTCCGGTGGCATGTATTTCTCATCGTGCTTGGCCAGGACCTCGTCGGCGACGAAGGCGCCGTTCTGCCCCAGGGTACCGTGGGCGATGATGCCCTGGCCCTCACGAAACAGGTCGGGAAGGACGCCCGTATACTCGACTGGAATCTGATGAGCGAAATCGGTCAGCACGAATCGCACTTGCAGGTCGCCCGGCTTGCGCGACACGCTGCCCTTCACCACCATGCCGCCCACGCGGAAGCGTTTTTGGGCCGGCGCCTGGCCGGCGGCGATCTGGCTGGGATCGTAATAAAACATGATGTTCTGCCGCGAGGCCATGACGGCGAGCGCCACCGACGCGGCGACGCCGCCCAGGATCGCGAGCACCACGAAAAGACGCTTGCGCCTCGGAGTCACCGCTCGTCACCCGACATGGCGAGCGAGCGCAGGGCGCGCTTTCGTGCCTCGGCCTGATAGCGGGCCGCCGCCCACAGATTCCAGGCGAGCACGCCGAACACGAATGCGTAGCACGGCCACACGAAACGAGCGTAACCGCCCATGGACCAGAATCCGCCTGCACTCACGATTGGATCGCCTCCCGCACCCACGCCGACTGGCGCTCTCGATTGAGCACCTCGCCGCGCAGCCGCATACACAGCACCGCACCATAAAAACACATGAACCCGAGAAACATCGCCAGCAGCGGCCAGAGCATGCTGCCCGGCATGGCCGGCTTGCCGATTTTAGCAACCGTCGCCCCCTGATGCAGTGAGTTCCACCAAACTACCGAGTAATGAATGATGGGGACGTTGACGACCCCGACGATCCCCAGCAACGCCGCAGCGCGATCGCCACGGCCGGGGTCATCGAATGCGGCTCGCAGGGACATCACGCCGACGTATAGGAACAACAGGATGAGCTCGGAGGTCAGCCGCGGATCCCAGGCCCAGTAGGTCCCCCACATCGGGCGTCCCCAGAGCGATCCTGTGAGCAGCGCCGCGAGAGTGAACGAAGCTCCGATGGGAGCAGTGGCGGCGGAGACCGCATGGCCCATCTTGATGCGCCAAATCAACCCGATCGCCCCGGCCACGGCGAGGGTGGTGTAGGCGAACAGCGAGAGCCAGGCGCTAGGTGCGTGAACGTAGATGATCCGAAAGGCGTCACCCTGTTGGTAATCGGGAGGCGCGAACAGCAGGCCCGCGATCGTACCGTAGCCGATGGCCACGGCCGCCGCCGCCATGAACCAGGGCGTCAGCGTACCCGCCGTGCGGTACACGAAGGGCGGAGAGGCCAGGCGATAGAACCACGTCCACATCCTTAGTGCTTTCCGGGCGTCATTCGAGCGTGATTCGCAGCGCGGCGGAGGCTGCGAAAGGAGCAAGAGTACAGGTGAATAGGCATAGCGATCCAAGAAAGTACAAGGCCCCCGCCGGGCTCATTCCGGAGATGGCGCGATCCGTGGCTCCCGCGCCGAAAATCAACATCGGCATCGCCAGCGGCAGGACGATCAACGACAAGAGCACGTTGCCGCGCTTCAGGCCCACGGTCAGGGCCGCGCCGATCGAACCCAGCCAACTCAGCGTCATCGTTCCGAGCACGAGGCTCGCAAACATCGTGCCGAAAGCCGCCACGGGGATACCGAGGGCGATGGCGACCAAGGGCGATGCGAGCACCAAGGCGGCCCCGCTCAGGAGCCAGTGCGCCGCCGTCTTGGCGATCACGATGACGGTCAAACTATGGCCCGATAGCACCAGCTGTTCCAGCGTTCCGTCGTCCGCGTCGCCTTTGAACAACGACTCGAGCGACAGGAGCGACGATAGCAGCGCCGCCGTCCAAAGCACACCGGGGGCCATGTCTTTGAGGAGCGACAACTGCAGGTTCAAACCGAGAGGAAACAACGTAGTCACGATGAGAAAGAACACGAGGGGCTGCAAAAGTTGGTCCGGCCGCCGGAAACTGAGACGCAGCTCACGGGCGACCACGAGGATCATGGCGCGGGTTGCACTCATCCCGGCAGCTCCAGGCGGCGCGCCGCGGTCGGGAGTACGAGCTCGTGGTGCGCCACGACTACCGCCATACCGCCGCCGCTGACGTGCTCTGCGATGAGCGCCGCAAAGATTTCCGAGCCGCCGGCATCGAGGTTGGTAAACGGCTCGTCCAAAAGCCAGAGAGGCGCGCGCATGCCGAGCACCCGCGCCATGGCGACTCGCCGGCGCTGGCCCGCCGACAGCACCCGCACCGGGAGGTCCGCACAGCGCGCGACACCCGTGCGCTCCAGACAGCCGATCAGCTCGGCGCCATTCGAGCGATATTTGAGCCCGACCATGAAGCGCAGATTCTCGAGCGCGGTGAGATCGGCTTTGAGCGCAGGCTCATGAGAAGCGTACGCGAGCGCATGCTGATACTCGGATCGTACGTCCGAGATCGATCGGCCGAGCCAGGTGACGTGCCCCTGTTCCGGCCGGAGTAAACCGCAGGCCACCTTGAGAAGTGTCGTCTTGCCGCTGCCGTTACGTCCTGAAACATGCAAGGCTTCGCGCGGCCGAATTGCCAGCGTTACGCCCTTAAGCACATGACGCTCCCCGCGCCACACGTGGACTGCTTCGACGCCAAGACCCTCAGCGGTGTTCATGAGGCGGCGATCTTAGCTAAATCAAAGAGTTAAGGCTACCTATTAATGTGTGACCGAATTCCTGTGATCGACTTCACCTTATGGGCGGCGCTATCGTCACGGGCGCTCACTTAATAAGCGCTGGCCCGAAAGGACTTTCGAGCCAGCGCCATCCGGTTTGGCGTCTCAGCGTTCCCAGTGGCCGCGCCAGTGGTGCCAATGGTCGCCGCGCTGTTCCCAGCGATCGGGTACCCAATGCCAGCCCCGCCGCTCGCCCATCCAACGACCGGGAATCCAGACGTGCGCACCGCCCCGCCACTCCCAGTACCCGGGTGCCCAGACGTAGCCGGGTCGCGGCGCGGGAACTACTTCCACGCGCGGCGCGGGCGGCGCCACCGTGATGTCGACGCCCACCGCGGCCGACGCCACGACGGGCGCGACGATGGCCGTGCCCCCCAGGCTCAGACCGATGATCAATGCCTTTCCGAAGTTCTTCATTTCTCGACCCTCCTTGCATGACAAACAATGCGGAATCTTACCGGTTATAACGTGCGCGCCGAATGCTTGGTTGACCCTGAACTCAAGCTCTGTGCGTCGGCGCCGTATTTTACGGCGCCGACGCCCCTCGGCTATTGACAAGCACGACCCGTCACAGGTCATCTTGAGCATCGGAAGAGTACGGCGTGATTGCTTCGGCCTTCAGCGTAGGCAGCGTTTTTATGCTCCGAATCACTCGTAGATGCGCGGCCACCACCGCGAGCATGAGTGCCGTGCCGCCCGCGAATCCCAGGGCCACGCGCAATCCTACGCGCTCGCCCAGCCATCCCCCGATCAGCGCTCCGGGACCCGCCGGCAGAAGAATCAGCCAACGCATGGTGCTCGTCATCCGGCCAAGCATCGGACCGGGCGTCACCGACTGGCGCAATGACAAAAAATTAATGGTGATGAACACGGCGCCCACGCCGTAGCACAGGAGCATCAAGGGGTAGGCGGCAATGCCGATGCGATTCAAGGGTGCGCAGGCGAGCACCACCCACCCGAATCCGCTGGCGGCGAAACCGAGCACCATGGTCGGCCCGGGTCCGAGGCGGCGCACGACTCGAGAGCCGAGAGCGCTCGCGAGCACGGTGCCGAGTCCCAGAGCGACGTAGCTGAAGCCCACTGCCCGCGCGCTCAACCCGAGCTGTCGGGTTGCGAACAAAATGTGCACGACGGTCGCCGCCTGATTGCACATCTGCCACACCCCGACGCAGCTCGCCATGGTGATGAGAAGCTTGTGCCCGCGGACGAAATCCAGGCCCTCGCGCATCGCGGGCCAGAAAGTGCTCTTCAAGGTCCCGGGCGTCTCGATCACGCTGACGCCACGCAGAATGGCGGAGGAGATCAACAGCAGCACGGCGTCCGCGAGCAACGCGAGCGGCGCGCCCGCGATCTTGATCAACGCGCCGGCGGCACCCGGTCCGGTGACTTCAGCGGTCGAGGATGCGAGCGCGTTCTTGGCGTGGGCCTCCACCAAGCGCGGGCGGGGCACGATCTGGGTCAGTACGATCTGCGCGGCGCTGCCGGAGGTGGTGTTGACCGCTCCGATCACGAAGGCGACCACGTAGAGCCATGACATCGACAATCGGCCGAGCCACCAGGCAAGCGGTACCGATGCGACGGTGACCGATATCAACAACTCACCCACGACGTACACGGGCAGTTTGCGAACTCGATCGAGCCAAACACCGGTTGGCAGAGAAAACAGTGCAAAGGGGATAATTTCCGCCGCTGCAAGATCGCCCATTTGAGTGGGCGATGCACGGAGCAGCACGGCCGCGGACAGCGGGAGTGCCAGAAGAGTGACCTGACCACCGAAGGAGGAGATGAGGATGGACGTCCACAATCGCCGGTAGGTGCGGTCGCGGAGAAGATCGGTCGGGCCCAACGCAAAGCGCTGGAACCACTTGCGCGGCGTCTGCACGGCGCCGAATGCTAAGTAGCGAACGACGCTAAGTCAAACGTGCACGTCAAACCAGCGCCGCAGTCTCGACTCCCAGCAGGGAGATCTCGCGGGAGGACGCCTGCAGGGAGCTCAGCGCGGCCGCGGTCGCTTCGGCGCTCGCGGCATGCTCGTCCGCAAGGCTGCCGGGGAAGCGCACAACGCGAACCGTCCGGTCGCACGTCCAGCGTCTGGCCGGCGGCAATGGGAGATCATTCACGAACGCGCTCAATGCCGCGTTGGTCGCCCCCACCGCATCGAAAGGCGTTCCGTGACGCGATCCGCGCACGAGGATGAACTCGGCGCCAAGCGCGGCGGCCAGCGAGCGCTTTTCCGCGAGCGGGGTGAAGTCATTTTCCGCCGCGATCACCAGCGTCTTGGATTTGATGAGATGCAGCCGGTCGAGTGCCGTCCATGCCATGAGCGCCCGGCCGGTCAGAAGGTAATTGGTCGGCGGCACGGCGCTGACGACTGCAGCGGCGTGCGCTCGCAGCGTGTCCTGCCAGGGCATGGGAAAGAGACGTTTGGCGGCCAGCCGCGCGGCGCGCTGCATGCCGATCAGCGGAATGAGAATGAGCGATACGGCCGCTTCGAGCCACTTGCTCCAATGGTCGAGATGGTAGTTCGCGAGACTGTTGATGAGCCCCAATCTCCTGACGCTTTCGGGCCGTTGCAAAGCCATTTCCAAGCTCACCGCGCCGCCGAGCGAGAAGCCGACGATGTTAACGGTCCCGGCGCCCAAGTGATCGCACAAGGCCCAGAGCGAACGGGCGAAGCCTTCGATGCTGCACTCCCCGTTCGGAGGCGGACTGTGTCCGCTTCCCGGCAAATCCGGCACGATGACCCGAAACTTCGATTCCAGTGCCGCTACCTGCCACGACCAATCGGCACCGCTCGAGCCCAGAC
>Ga0182024_10012727_pt1 | contig 16593 bp, 16 predicted proteins | sample P32metaG_FD_120480 | JGI IMG/M metagenome (GOLD analysis project Ga0182024, IMG submission 120480) | Permafrost microbial communities from Stordalen Mire, Sweden - P3-2 metaG (Illumina Assembly) | ecosystem: Environmental > Terrestrial > Soil > Wetlands > Permafrost | place: Sweden: Stordalen... | reverse complement strand
GCTCTTTGTCGATTCTAATTTGCGAGGATCTAAGAGATGCTCAACTCCACAAACAGTTTTTCTCACCAAAACCAGGTGCCAATAACCACACGAGCTGCAACCATCGAGGGGTTAATGCAAGCGATAACATCGTGCGACTTGCCCGCACTTGAAGCCTACATCGGTCAGTTCAACAACGAGCCTGACCAACTTGTTCGCGTAGTCGAACGCCTGGCAAGACTTGTGCATTCGCCCGAGTTGAGAATAACAGTAAGAAAGTTCAGCTGGAAACAAAGCGGTATAACCAGATGGGGAGTGGTGTGTGAATTCAATTTGGTGCGCGCTCAACGTATTTTGCTTGTTCCTTCAGAGAAAGAATTTCCCAGTGTAGTCTTGCACTGCGCTCCTGCGGCAGCTGGAGTCGTGAGCACGGATTGCCCAAAACTGATGTTGCGCCAAGTAGGCAAATTAGCCATTCTTCCAAGACACGTGGGACTGCCGCCATTGGCGTTCAACTCCAGTCTTGCCAGCTAGCTTTTGACCTTTGACTGACCAACGCGCGGTCGATAATCGACCATCGAATGGTTGAATATGGTAGACAGGCGATGCTGTCAGCTAAAATCCGCGAGTTGCAACATCTGCAGCTACTTTGCATACACGAACGGCATGTTCGGCGGACGTACCGAGCTCTCCAGATTGCCAGATGGCAGCTTCTTTTTCATCTACACTCCTCTTCATTAGTCTCTCTCCTGTCCTTTTTGCATGTTAGGTAATAGTCATCCGTTCAATTTTTGGTATAGCGCTATCTCTATTGAGTTGGGATCGTAGGCAGTCTTCATGTCAATCTCTGACCCATAGCGAATAAAGCAAATCTTGAGTTTGGCTGGCGGTTTGTGCCTTTCCGAGATTCTCCTAACTTTGTTGTGACCTCGTCTTTTCTATCTTCCAAAGTCAGCCCACCGGGCAGTTCATGCTCATGCAGACGAAAGGATTGCAGTGCCGCGCAATAATGTAATGCTGCAGGTCCCCAGACAACCAAATCGAACACCTTTCTCTCTTTCGAGAAGCTGATATCAATTCCATTATCGACAAATCGATATCCTATTGATCTGCCTGGTCCGTGCCACTGTACCTTCGGCAGCTCGCGCACTCTCTTCTGAACATCTTCCACTCGCGGGTGAGTTGGGACTTTCCCAAGATTCGAATCAAAGTGTGATTGAGTATCTCTTGCATCTCAATGTCCAGAAAATCGCTTCAGCTTCATTGAATCCAGTGAGCTGCCGGTTTGGAAAGAAAAGTTTCCAACTTGATGCCTTGCCCGCCCACCAGCAATTGACGCTTGGGTTTGAATTGACTGACGAAAGCATCCATGCCCGGCAGCGATTCGCTCCGGGCGCCGCTTTTTACTTCGATGGCAACCGTTGTCTTGCCCTGTTGTAAAACAAAGTCAACTTCATGGTTTCGCTCACGCCAATAGGTAACTTCGATGCTCGTTCCTAAACTGGAATTGAGCAAGTGAGCACCTATGCAGGATTCCACCAGTCTGCCCCAATAATCGCTATCCTGCCTGGCTTGGGTAAGGGAGCGTTGATCCTGCGCACTTATTAAGGCGGTACTGAGTGCTTGAAGTTTAGGACTGGAAGCACGTTGTCGCACATGACCGTGAGTATATTTGGAAAGCCCTGCTAGCATACCGGCGCCTTCCAGCAATTCGAGGTAGTGGGCAAGTGTTGTGGTATTTCCTGCATCTGCAAGTTGGCCAAGCATTTTCTGATAGGAAAGGATTTGTCCGGAATAGGCGCAACCAAGCTGGAATAGGCGGCGCAGAAGCGCCGGTTTGTCAATGCGAGTTTGAAACAAGATGTCGCGCGAAATTGTAGTTTCGATCAACGAGTCCAGAATATAGCGCCGCCAGCGTTCCGGCTCACTGGTTAGCTCGGCGGCACCAGGATAGGCGCCGTAGAAAATATACTGTTCCAGATTCCAGCCAAACGCTTCGCGCATTTCGGTGAATGACCAATGCGGCACAGCTATCACTTCAAACCTTCCAGCCAGACTTTCAGTCAAACCACTTTGGATAAGCAAGGGGGCTGAGCCGAGCAAGACCACTTTCAAGGCAACGCCAGAGCGAGTGTCTTCATCCCAGAGCATTTTTACTACGCTTGACCAGTTGGGGACTTTTTGAATCTCATCCAGCACAAGCAACTCGCCAGTTTTTGCCTCTCTGGCCTTAAGCCTGGCAATGTCCCATTGCTGCTCAAGCCAGGTGCGGTCGCGCAAAGTGGGCTCGTCAGCGGAGGCATAATGAGCAGACATTTTTGCTGCCTCCATTACTTGCCGAACCACCGTGGTCTTACCAACTTGCCGGGGTCCTGCAAGCACTTGAACAAACCGGCGCTTTTCATGCAGCCGTTTTAGCAACTCTTTATAGATGATTTGACGTATCATACAAATTACTCAATGCGTTGAGTAATTTTACTCAATAAATCGAGTATTTTCCACTCAAATCGATTTCTGTCAGCATCGCTAGTTGTTGACGATGTCGTTCACAGTCAATGCCAGTCCTTGTGTAAGACGGGCGAAGCGCTCGAAATCGATGGTCTCGGGTCTGTCTTCGGCCGTGTGGTAGAACTTGTTGCGGAAGTTCGCGGTATCGGTGAGCATGAAAGCGGGATAACCGAACTGCTGGAACCCCCAGTGATCGGAGCGATTGACGTCCGCAATGAAAGGCGGTGCGGCCACTCCCTCTGAGGGAAATTGGCATTGCCGGCGGAACGAGCCGATGCACCGGCAGATGAAGTCGCGCGATGCGATGTCGCCCACGAAGGCGATAAAGTTGCCCAGCTCGGGATAGAACAAGTTGAACGGCCTGGGGTACATTTGGCTGCCCGGCTCATCGTAGTACACTCCAAGCATCTCCAGCGAAATCATGCCGACGATTTTGTCACCGCGACTGTGACACTGACTGGCATAGACATAGCTGCCCATAGTCTCCATTGCAGCGCCGCCTGGATGCTCCTCGTTGGCGAAGGCGAGCAGGCGCAGCGTCCGTCCCTGAACGGAATCCGCCATCAGCCTGGCGATCTCGAGAAGTGCCGCCACGCCGCTGGCATTGTCGTCTGCACCCGGTGAACCATATACGGTATCATAGTGGGCACCGATGACGATAATGTCGGAGGGACGGTCTTTGCCCATGAGCTCAGCTTCGACATTGTTCATCTCAACGCCGTCGAACTGGAAGCTCTGCCTGCGCACTGCGTAACCATAAGACTGAAACGTGTGCGCGATGAACGCTTCGGCCCCTTGCAAGCCACCATAATTGCGCGAGTTCCTCTCGCCTATCTCGACCGCGAGCTTGTTCACACTCTTCTCTAGATTAGCTTGCAACTCCCGCTCACTCTTATCCATTTGGGGCAGAGTGCCTTTGTAGCTGGTTCCCGGCATATGCAGAACCCGCCAGAGAAGCGGATAGTATAGAAACCGGCGAATTTTCTGAGTCAGTTTCAAGTGTGCTCCTCGCTGGTTAGAGCAGACCTTGCTCCAGAAAGTCGCTTCAGCATAGCTGTGTTGGCGACGCAAAGTTTGTATATCCCCGAAAAAGATACTAACAACCCGCCAGTCGCGATCATGGATTCATATGCTTAATCGCTACGTAAATGAAGATCAGCAGCCAAACAAACAAGACAGCAACCAAGACTAGCATGGTCTTCTTCGAAGGCGCACCTCCGGAGTTCGCTCGATTTTCCATCTCATTGATGAGAGTCCAGGGATCCTTGCGCTCTGACAGTATTCTATTCGCCTCTGAAGTCGCGCGACTTGCTTGGTCGCGGGCGATCAGCACTTGTTTTTTGGTGTACGCCTTTTGAACCTCTTGCTCAAGCTCGGTCAAGCGCTGCTTAAGGGTATTTGTGGTCTCCTTCTGAGTCACCAACTGTGATTCGAGAGCGGCAGTATCTTCGCCCTTCGATTGCATATCTTTGATTTGCAGTTCCAGTTTTCTTTCTCGATCAACAGATGCGGTGACAGCCTGCCGTACTAGAATCAGTTCTGACTGCAAGGCATAATAAGTCTCTTCGAGCATCACGGATGGATTCTCCATCTTGCCCAGCATGGCATTGAGCATTGCTCTAAATAAGTTGGAGAATCTTTCAAACATCTTGGTTTAATTGATCCTCCGCGATTTCCAACAGCGCCTATTGCTATCGTCTTATCACTTTGCTCGTACTCTTGTCGCTCTGTTTCACTTATAGCGCATGGGCGCTTGATGCGCTTCTGCTTTTGCGCATAGCAGCTACGTATGTCAGATCTCCAGCGTGTTCTGTCAGGCGACCGTTGTGCATCAGCCCACGGCTCTCCAGCCATTTTTCGAATTCCGGCGCGGGACGAAGATTCATGATCTCGCGCAAAGATGCGATGTCGTGAAAACTGCTCGACTGGTACGAGAGCATCACATCATCACCCATCGGCACTCCCATGAAATAATTGACCCCGGCCGCCGCCAGCAAGATCGTCAGATTCTCCAGGTCATTCTGATCGCACTCCATGTGATTTGTGTAGCAAGCGTCGATGCCCATCGGCACTCCCAAAAGCTTGCCCATGAAATGGTCTTCCAGCCCGGCGCGAATCATTTGCCTGCCGTCAGCCAGATACTCGGGTCCGATGAATCCGCAAACATCATTGACCAGAAACGGATCAAAACAGCGCGCAAAAGCATAGCAGCGAGCCTCTAGCGTGAGCTGATCGGCACCATAGTGGGAGTTGGAAGACAACTCGGATCCTTGCCCGGTTTCGAAGTACATCACCATCTTCGCTTTGTTGATGCACTTATGCTTGCCAAGCTCATGCGCTTCAGCAATCATCTCCAGATTGATACCAAATGCGGTATTGCCTTTTTGGCTGCCGGCGATGCTCTGAAAGATGAGACCAGCCGGCGCACCGCGCTCAATCGCTTTCATTTGCGTGGTCATGTGGCTGAGAATACAATTTTGTGTTGGAATCTCCAACTCCTCGATTAGGTCGTGAGTGGCGTGCAGCAGCCGTTCAACCGACTCAGGGGTGTCGTAAGAAGGGTTGATGCCAATCACCGCATCGCCGGTGCCGTAAGAGAGACCTTCGAATATCGAGGCGAGAATTCCGGCAACGGAATCAGATGGATGATTCGGTTGCAACCTGCATCCCAGCACGCCCTCAAGCCCTAGAGTGGTATTGGCTCTGGCAATCACTCGACATTTCTTGGCCGCTTTCACCAGATCCATATTGGACATGAGCTTAGCTACAGCTGCTGCCATTTCGCCAGTCAATCCCCAGCGAATAGCAACGACATCGGCGTGCTCAGTCTTTTCGGAAAGCAAAAACTCTCGCAACTGCGCCACGGTCCAGCCCTTGATTTTCTGCCAGGCATCATCATGGATGCGGCTGTCTATCAGGCGCGTTATCTCGTCATCATCTGCCGCCACCACCGGCTCTTCCCTGAGCTGGCTCAGTGTAAGTTCGCTCAATGCGTACTTGGCGGCGGCTCTTTCAAGCTCGCTGCCAGCGGCAATTCCGGCGAGCACATCGCCCGACTTTTCCTCGCTGGCTTTAGCCAGCACTTCCTTAATGGTGGCGAAAACAAAATCTTTGCCGCCTGCCCGAGATGAAAAACTCATGATCTGAAAATCCTTAGTTGAGTCCCATAGTGTAGCCTGAGTGTAGCCCCAGGTGACTATGGCGTTGACGGAGACCAGGCAATTATCGACGCCAGTAAAGCAATAGAGTTGGCACCCAACAACAGCCAATTCCTAACTGCTACAATGGACTTAGTCAACTTAGTTCATTCGGTTTAACCAAATGAAACGCGTAAACATTCACGAGGCGAAGACGCATCTATCCAGACTCTTGGAAGAGGTCAGTTCTGGCGAGGAAGTGATTATTAGTAAGGCAGGCAAGCCTATTGCTAAGCTCGTGCGCTTCGAACCTGCTACGGGAAAGCGAAAACTCGGACTTATGAAGGGACAGATCAAAATCAGCGAAGACTTTGATGCTCCATTGCCGCCTGAGATTCTGGCCGCTTTTTATTCCTCAAAAATTGAACCATGAAGTTATTGATTGACACTCATATCTTGCTTTGGGCACTCGGCAAGAATCCTCGTCTGCCCAAGCGCGCGGCACTGATGTTGGAAGACCGCCGTAACAAAGTTTGGGTGAGTGTCGCAACGATTTGGGAACTGGCAATTAAACAGGCATTGCGTAAGATTGAAATAGATTTTGCAGATTTAGAGAACAACCTGAGTCAAAGCGAATTCGAACTCTTGTCCATTTCCTATAAGCATGCGGTTCAAGTTTCGGAACTTCCGATGCACCACTCGGATCCTTTCGACCGAATGCTCATTGCCCAAGCTACTGTGGAAGCCGCGCACCTGGTCACAAGCGATACTCAGCTAAGTATGTACGGCAAGTCGATCATGCTCGTGTAACCCAATTACCAGCAATGTGGTCGACAGTACTGCGCACCCTATTTTCGCGTAGAAGTTAAGCCCACGGATCAATGAGCGGCACCGAGAGATCGGCAAAGTGTGCTGTGTTGCCCGTTGCTAACGTTGCGTGGTGGCTCAGCGCAATACTGGCACTGAATCTCCTTCCTTCGTATTTCCCCCACTGACAATGCGATGGCTCGGCCCTAATATCTCCACACCCCCTAGCCAAACCCCATAGTTTTCGGAGTAGCCGCCAATGTCTGCAACACTTGAGCAATCGGCAAACCATGCTTATACAACTGATAGCACCAGCGACAAATTTCATCGCGAACTGGAACTGCTGAAGGCGATTCCCGAAGGATTCATCCCACGTATCAAAGAAGCGGCAAGCCACAAACTAGAAACAGCGATGTAGCTTGGCACTGGTGTGGCGGTTGGAGCCGCGTTTTCGTACCTTATGCGGACCCCTGCTCCCCTAGCCAATGCACTCAAAATTGGCGGCACGTTAACAGGCGCTATGGCGGCTGCCGGCATGACTATTATGGGCGGCGAAGCGGCAATTGATACCTGGCGCTCCCCTGACGCTCTCGAACCAGACAAAAAGTTTATGAATTTACTGGGCGGATTTCTCACATTCGACTTACCGCTAATGAGCCTCGCCGGCGCAGCAGGCATGAAGGGCACATCTCTCATATCGGGATCTCCAAGATTCGCATATACGCCAAGACAGCTCTTCTCCGAAGCACCTGCCGTTCCCTTTGTCGCCATTGCCCCAGCTGCGGGAATCGACTTTGCAATCAGGAAATTCAACGGCTGATCTCCTTTTGACCAAGTGTGAGGACAGCGCTATCAACGCTTGACTTTGCGGGTTTGCTATATTGTTGTCGCCAAGCCAATCGAGAACATATGACTCAGCACATCCCGCATCCTGCTCATCCTGAAATGCTTGAATCGTTGCTCGCCAGTACACCGGCAAGGCTGGGCGTCTGGCGGGCTGGCTGCCGTCCGATGACCGCGCAATGGCTTAAGTTCCGCGCCGACCACGCCACGGCACGCGATGCGGTACACAGCGAACTCAGTGCAGCCTTTGAGGAATTTGCGAAGGATCGCGGATTCCCTGTTATTCAGACCATGGCTGCAGGGCGCCATGATTTTGTGCTCTTTCCACCTAAGGGCAAGCGCACAGATGATGAGACGCTGGCCCGCCTCAAATCAGTGTGTCCCTCCAATCAGGATGTACAAATCGTGATCAGCGATGGTCTTTCAGCCAGCGCCGTTGAAGCCAATATTCCCGATCTTTTACCTATGCTGGAACAGGCGCTGACGTCGGCTGGAATCACTTATGGATTGCCAGTGGTTGTGCGCTTTGGCAGAGTGGCAATCGCAGATCAAATCGGTCACGCCCTTAATGCAAAGCTCGCCCTAAATCTGATTGGCGAGCGTCCAGGACTGTCTTCCAGCCTGAGTTTAAGCGCTTATCTTACTTTCAATCCAGGACCAAATACAATTAGTTCCGATCGCACTGTAGTATCGAATATTCACAGCCGCGGCACACCAGCGGTAGAAGCGGGGGCTTACGCAGCGTCGCTATGCAAGAAGATTTTGGATCTGAAAGTGTCCGGCGTGCGCCTGCAGCAAATGGGCTGAGCTAATATGAAAGATCTGAGCTGATGAAAAATCCCGACTCAATCTTGAGCGTCGGCATCGACATCGGCACCACGACCACACATATAACACTGAGCGACCTTGAACTGCTCAACGTCTCGCCTGGAAATCAGGTGCCTCATATTGGCATTGGTGGGCGAAGGATCGTCTACCAGAGCAAGGTGCATTTTACGCCTCTCACCGCCGGCGGCGCTATTGACGGAACGGCTGTGGCGGCAATCGTTGCTGCTGAGTATGACGAGGCTAAAATTCAGCCAGCAGACGTGACCACCGGCGCCGTGATCATCACCGGGGAAAGCGCTAAACGGCGTAACGCCAGAGAAGTGGTAGAAGCAATCTCCAGATTTGCGGGAGACTTTGTCGTGGCAAGCGCCGGTCCTCATCTCGAAAGCGTGCTGGCGGGGCGCGGATCCGGAGCAGCCCAGGCTGCGGCAGACTCGCTACAAACCATTTGTAATGTCGACATTGGCGGGGGCACAACCAACGCCGCAGTTTTTTCCGGACCGCGCTTACTTGACACAGCCAGTCTGAATCTTGGCGGCCGCTGCCTGCAGTTTGGCGAGGATGGAACGCTGATCGCGCTGTCTGAATCTGGACAGATCTTTCTGGATGCGATAGCGATCACAGATACAGAGGCGTTGGCAGACACCAGTCCGTCCGCAATACAGCTCGAACTTGGCGAGCGGATCGATCTCGAAGTCATGCAACGAATCGGGAAATCGCTTGGCGAAACCATCGTCAATTTCATTGCGGACAAGCCGGCACCGCCTGCGGTGCAACAACTGCTTGGCACCGAAGCGCTGCGGCATGATTATCACATTGATGAATATTGGTTTTCGGGAGGGATAGCCGAATTGATGGCGAAACAACCTGAGCAGCCCTTGCTCTATGGCGACATCGGGGCATATCTCGCCAGGGGACTGCTTGCAGCGCTTAGGGAACGCGGATTACTCTTCCACATCCCGGTCTCCCCGATACGCGCCACCGTAATTGGTGCTGGGGCGCACAGCCTGCAGTTGTCCGGCTCCACGATATCGATTGACGCAGACGCCCTGCCGCTAAGAAATTTGCCGATCATCCGCCCCTTTCTCCAGGACAATGAGCAGAAAGACCAGAGGGAGTCTGGTCAGTTTAAAGAATCGGTGCAGCTCACAGAATCAGCCCAGCTCACCCACGAGTCGTCCCACCTCAACCAGTTCGTCTGCAAATCGATCAGCTCCGCGCTAGCGCATCACGACATCGAATGGCAGCAACAATGTGTCGCGCTGCGGCTAGAGCCGTTTGCCGAGACGAATTTTCAAACACTTAGCACGTGGGCAGCGGCTCTTGCCGGCGCCTTTGTCAGCTTAAAGGGTCGACCGCCACTAATAATCATCTGTTCCCAGGACATCGCCATGGCTCTTGGCCAGCTGATCAAACAATCTGCGCCGACTGCAGATCTTGTCGTCATCGACAACATCCAATCGGTGACAGGCGATTACATCGATATCGGCAAGCCGCTAGCCAACCACCAGGCTCTTCCTGTAGTAATCAAAGACCTCGTATTCGCATCATAGACGCCGATTTGCAGTGAACGAAACTTTCTGCAGAGATAGGGTTTGCGGATGCTTCTTCCAATCAAAAGCGCCTTACTTCGGGGCAATCTCGACCTGCGCGCCCTCTATCCACCGTTTATGCTCGTCGGTGTAATAGAGATAGGCGCGGCTTGCCGGGCCGGTGTAGGTGCCAGGAACGGCAGCGATCAGGCTGAGTGGCAACTCGACGTTCGCCTCGCCGGCCATCGTGCGCCAGTAGAGCACCACTTCGCGTCCGAGTACTTCGTAAGCGTCAATCCTTCCTTTCTTTACCAGCTCCTTCAGTTGGTCGTGGCGGGGCTCCAAACCACCAGGCAATCCCACGATTGCCACCGGTGTTGGTACCACTTCCTTGCTCTTATTTGTCACTGTAACGTTGGCCTCAGTGGCAGCCCCTTCGACTACCTTATCCTGCGCCATTTTCACAGTCAGATCCAATTGGCAATCCTGATTGCTTGCCGGAGTGAGGGCGTTGTAGCGCACAGCCAGCGAGTAGGGCATTGGTCCGCCGCCTTCCATGCTCAGTTCCAATTTGTGCTCTCCTGGTGTGAGCACTTCGCTCACGTCTGGCATTTTGATTGCGCCTTCAGTGTGCTGATCGAATGCCGCCCAATCGCCGATTGATTGCCCGTCTACTAACACACGCACCTTGCCTGGTGCCTTCGGGCGCGCCCTTTGCTTGTCGTAGGTGACGATGGCCCGCAGCGCCAGCACGGTAGCTTGAGTGGAACCGTAGCGACCCGCTTTGCAGGAGTCAGCCAGGAACTTGATGCTCTTCTCTACATTGCCGGCATAGGCCGGCTCGCGCAGCCAGGCAAGGGTAGCCAGGGCAGTACCTTCCACCACCAGCGACTCGCCTCCTGAGCCGACAATGGAACTCTTGATGCTGTCGACGCTACCGTCAGGCTTTTGCTTGCCGGCCATGCGGTCCATCAGCTTTGTTGCCTCCGCCTTGTCTCCAGCCAGATGTAGCGCATTTGCCGCCAATGCCACCGCATAATAGTTCTGGCTGGCTGCGGCCGCAGTCTTGATTGAATCGAGTTCCGCCTTCAAGTCAGTGGGCGGTTGACCTGACTCCAGCAGCGCCCAGATTATGTAGGCATTGGAGCAGTCTTTATCTTCAATCCAGGAATGCAAGGCGCGGCGCTTGCGTGTGAAGCCTCCTTCCCCATCTCTTTGCTTGAGCAGCCATGATCGCGTGGTCGTGATCATATTCTGGTCCACTTCCTTTACCTTTGCCATATCGTCAAAGTGGAGCAGTCCAAAGGCTGTAAGTGCCTCGTGACCGGGATTTTCCCCGAACCACTCATAGCCTTTGTCGGGGCACCAGAAGCCAACCAGCTTCTTGTAGCCTGAATCCAGCTTCTCTTGCGAGGCCTGCACCAATTTCGGATCAACGCCTGTGTGTGAAAGGAAGTACTGTTGAGCCATTGTCAGCGGGTAGCTGGTGGAAGAAGTTTGCTCGAAGCATCCGTAAGGATCCTGGATCATCCGTTGCAGAGCCTCTGTCAGATTGGCAAGCGGTGTCGGATAGACAGCTGTGTTGGACGCCAGGCTTCTCGCTGTCACGTCGTCGGGAATCGTGATTGTGTGTGTGACTGTCTTTCCTGGTTGGAGCATGCCCCCGAAGCTTATCTCTATTGGGAAACCCTTGGGTTTGACGCTGAGTTTGCGGGTGATTTTGTCCTCGTAGGCTCCGCCTTTGGCGCTGAGGACGAAGTCTTTGAGCCCGTTAGCGAAGCCAACGTTGATTGGTTGAATCCAACGCACTCGCTCACCGGCGCCGATGTTTTCAGTGTCCTTGAGCAGCTGCGGCAGCTCGAAATCACCTTTCAAGTCAATATTCACGCCGGCCTGGGTCAGGTTGGTGGCGGTGGCATTGATTAGATTGATGGGCAAAAGAATTCGGTCTCCGGCGGTTACTTCAAGCGGCAGCTTGGCCTCAGCGTAGAAGGGCTGCACCGCTTCCACGCCCAGATCTGCGGCACCGACGGCGCCATCGCCGGTGAAGGCATCGGCGAAGACCCGAAAAGTGGAAACACTGTCGTTCAGCCCGAAGCTGAGTGTAGCTTCTCCTGTGGTGGCATCAGTCTTGACACCCGCGTTCCAGTAAACCGTTTCGCTAAAGTCCACACGATCGGTGGGCATGCGATCTTTGCGCACCTGGTGTGCGAACTCGCGCACCATTATAAGACTGCTGCCAATACTGGAGATCTCATCCATATTTACGATGAAACGATCCATTGCATTCGCTTCCTCACGCTCTATAGCTTGCAGGAGTGGCTCGGCAGCTAGCTGCTGTTGCGTCGGCGGCGGCAGCGGCGGCGGCTGCATCTGTGGCGCAGGAGGAGCCATCGGCCGGGCAGGAGCAGCTGCAGGAGCAGCCATCGGCGGTGGTGGCATCGGCGCCGCGACCGCTCGTGGTTTCATCGGTGGTGCCTTGGCCTGTGGTGCCATCGGCATGCCTGGCTGCGGCGGTGGCAGCGCGTCGTCGAACGCCATTTTTGCCCGCGCCACTACCATACCGGCCGGTGCTGGCTGTACCTTGCCGAATAGGTTGCGGAATGGATTACCCGCAAATCCTCCGCCCCAAGAACCTTGCTTGGGCGTCTGAATCTTCAGTGCCACCACGCGTCTGGCCTGGTCGCCATGCGCTTCGATGAAACTGGCCAGATCCATTAACGCGAATCGGCGCCAACCTTGCGTGCCCAGCAGCAGATCGGTGGCAGCAGGCGCTTGCGGATTCTTCGCGTCCAGGTACACGTGCGCCTGCGCCAGATCCTTTACTTCCGGTTCGAGAAAGAACATCACCGGCAGACGAGGAGCCTGCTCGCGCTTCTCCACCATTTCGAGCACGCTGTCGTCGGTTACCGTCACGCCCACCACCGCGCCGACCGGCTTGCCGTGCACATCGGTAGCCTTGACAGTCAGTTTGGCCCCGTCGCCAGGGACATATGATTTCTTTTCAGAGGTAATGCTTACCGTAAGCGGGTTCGCTGCCTCACGGAAGATCAACCGCTCCGCCAGGGGCGTTCCGTTCTTATCCCAGACAGTCACAGTCAAGACGCCGTCTATGTCGGGTGGCAGTTCAAACGAGATCGCGTGCAAAGTGCCGGGCTTAAGGTCGGCTTTCTTGCTCAAATCCATCTTGCGCACCGCCACTTCCACTTCGCGCTTGCTCAGTGTCACATCGAAGATATGATCGGTGCAGCCGACCCGCACAGTCACGGGCTGGCCTTTCTCGAAGACTTCCTTGTCGGCGCGCACCACGGCGCCATGGTGCTTGATTGGCGGCAGCGGATACACCGTCTTAATGCCCGCCGGCTGAGAAATGTTGAGGTAATAGTCGCAGCCAGCGCTGGGAGTGAATTCAAAGCGTCCACCGCGTCTCAATTCAGCAGTGTTCCATGTGTTAGCGCGAATCCGCAGCGCCAGATTGCGTTGAATATCACTGCTATGCGATGCGGTCACCGTCTCATTGCTTCCCAATTGTTTGATCTTTATGCATTTCTCGGCCGCCGGTTTAGAATCACCGCGCGATCGATTGCATCTTACCGCACCCACTCCACGCAGAACATCGCTTGGAAACTTAAGAATTCCTGCCGGGGCCGGGCTTTGAACAGCGCAGCTGCTATATTGGATTTGCTATGACTGCCCACATTCTATAAGTGCCACGCTCGCTGAGCAACTGACGTGATCGATCCAAAAGCTGTGAACTGGAGATTGAGCCAAAATGGGACCTACCCATACAAGCCGGCGCGTTTGCGGGCGGGCTCGCTATGGTCTCTCTTCTTCGTGTTTGGAGCATTGTCCTTTTTCATCGGCATAACACAATCCTGGGACGCATATAGCAATTATCAACGAGCCATCGCCAGTCAAAAGTGGCCTGTAACGATGGCTCATATAGCATCGACACGCATTGACGAAGATTGGCGCAAAGATGGCACATACTATCTCCCGGCAGTGTATTACGGCTACCAAGTCGGAGGGCAGATTTGCGTCAGACCGCTCCACTTGCCAGAGAGTAAGGAGCGAAAAGAGGCTGAGCAAGAGGCTGCCGACAAAATCAAAACAATGACAGCGAACGGAAAGCTGTTTCCGGTTTATTACGATCCGAAAAATCCTGACGACGCACTCCTACACAGCGGAAACGTGGCGGTTTGGTATGAAGCGCTGAAAGCCTACCTCATCTGGTCTGCCGTCAGCCTGCTTGCTGCCGTCATCGGACTAATAGCCAACGCAAGGTTAGAAAGTGCACCGAACGACTGATTGTCTTTGCCAACTTAAAAATCGACAAGCGGCAAAAACAGTCTGCTTGTACGCTTGAACCAAGATGGAATTGCCCGCGTGAAATCTTGTCAGACTGCCCACCAAGAGCATCGACGGAGATGAAATAGTGGGCTTACTAGCTGAGATCTGGGGACATCCCTGTATTCATTGCCTGCCCATCGCCTCATACTGAGGTCTCAGAATATTTGCTAGCATGAGGCACTCAAATGAGACCTATACTGATTGCCGCTGCACTAACCCTGTGGCTGACCACTCCTGCATTCTGTTCTGATTCATCCGCTAAGGCAATAATCGCTAGTTCTCGTGCGGATCTGGCCGAACAACAGGCTGTCTTGTTGGATCTTTGTTCTGAAGACTTACGATTTCTGGTGGTGGCCGCGAAGGACAAGAGCCTGGAGGGTAACGTTGTTTACCTCAAACACATTCTGAGCAATAACAACAGAGGAAACGAGATTTACCTTTACTACAAGCCAGGCCAACAAAACGCTGTCTTTAAGCTCCCTTCTCAAACACGTGTGTTTTCCCAGGAAGAAACCATGACGCTACGAAGCTACTATGCGCCGACCATCGCTTATTCAACACAAGCAAGACCAATGAGGACATCAGTTGCACAGGCAAAATTGAAGCGAAAGCGAGGACTTTGAAGGGATTGAGGAACAAGAGGAACTTGGTGGGTACAGATATGTTGGACCCCACACCTCCCAATACCCAATACCCATTACCCATTCCACCAATACCCATTACCCATTCCACCAATACCCATTACTCATTAGCAACATGAAGCTATTTTTCTTAGCTGTTGCAGCCTCGACCATCTCTCTTGCCTCCGCCACCACAGCAAGAGCCGACACCTACTGGGCAAGGGCAACTAAAGCAATTCCAGCAGGCACAGTAATGACACCAGCAAACATTGCGGTCATTGCAGTAAAAGACAATGATACCGGCAAGATTCCACTACACACAATGTGGCTGACGTCCCCCGATGACGTGTACGGATTTGCCCCATACAAAGCAGTGGCGAAAGGCGACCCTGTTGCCGCGCGATATTTGACCTTCCGAGACCAGAATAACCTCACTCCACTAGCGTCCGATCCATTGTGGCTAAAGTATGCCAAGGCATCAATAGTCTGCGACAAGCGTCATGATTTCGCAAAATCCAGGCAGTACGAGGATGGTGCCATGACTGAACTGGAGCATTTAGGCAAAGGAAATCAGCGATTGATTTATAAGGATCAAGCATATTGGATTGATGACATGCTCAGGCATAGTGAGGAGCTGAAAAGTGACGTATCCACGGCTAAGAATCAGCTCGGTAAGATGAGCAATGCGGACGATCTGCAACGGAGCTTTTTGTTTCAGGCCCATAACCGCCTCATTCGATCTAGTCGCGCTTACGAGGTGCTGAGCAAGGTGCTTCCGCCTAAATGCATGGAGGTCAGGCACGCGCAAGATTCGATGGAAGAGAACAAGAAAAACATATATGGACCAGATCCAAGCCACGAGATTTAGGACCTGCGCATTAAGATCTGGCACCATATGTGGGGCTAAACCATCTTTGGCAAGCATGGGCTTGCAGTGAAGCTTAAGCTGACCGATGATCAAAATCACCGCTGGTGGTGCAAGACCTCTCGCCGCTCTTTCTCAGCCCGATTTCTGAAGTACTGTGCATCCTTGATCCGCCCGGCCTGGGCAAACCTGATTTCAAGTTGCTTGAGAGTGGCAAGGTAATATAAATTGTCTGCTCCCATCAATTTTCTCATTGCATCTGAGCCACTGATGGCACTAGCAAGGTTGGTGGGGCAGCCCCAGCCACTACCACGGACATATTTATTGAGCGTATTAATCCCATTGGCAAGCGTTGTGGCAGGTGGCTGTGACCGTTTGTCCACTAGTTCGGTAGCGATCTTAAGATGAAGCGCATAGTCGTCTTCACGGCCACTCAGCCAGCTTGAACAACACCAGTGAAGATGGATGGACCACAAGAGGTCAGCATTTTGAGAACACTTGCTCTTACAAAGCTGCGCTGCCCTGGAAAAGGCTTGTTCGGCTAGCACCGGCTGCCGATTGTAGCTGCGTGTGCATCCCCGGGACATCAGAAGGACACTTAAATTGCTCCAGTCCGGAGGGTTTTGCAACTCCTCAGCATGGACAGCCCGGTCATATAGTAATTCGGCTTGGGCCAGGTCACCCTTGTACAGATCAGTGGTAGCCATACTCTGATAGACCCGGGCATGAACATGGCTGTTGCAAGTTTTATCATGTTGCACATAGGCACTCAGTTCTTTTTGCACCGCTTGTGATCTGCTGAAATCTGCCAATCCATCGAAGTAGCTGGCAAACGAAGTCATGCTCGTCTGAACCAGGTCACAATCATGGCTCCCTTTAGCCACAGCGATGGACTGCTGATAGAGGGTTTCTGCATTGCCCCGCTTGCATGTGACTGCGCGAGCCTCTGACAAAAGGCTGTTGACGATAAGACTTGCCTTGTCCTTGCCAGTGGACTGGGCAGCCAGTAGATAACTCTGGTGAAATAGCTCGCTGGCCTGATCGTATTTGCACAACATCATTTCGAGAGCGCCGAGTACATTGAGCAGCTGCTGCAGGTAGCCGGCAGTGGAAGGATGAGCCTT
>Ga0182024_10012726_pt1 | contig 16593 bp, 15 predicted proteins | sample P32metaG_FD_120480 | JGI IMG/M metagenome (GOLD analysis project Ga0182024, IMG submission 120480) | Permafrost microbial communities from Stordalen Mire, Sweden - P3-2 metaG (Illumina Assembly) | ecosystem: Environmental > Terrestrial > Soil > Wetlands > Permafrost | place: Sweden: Stordalen... | reverse complement strand
TTTTTGATCTCGAAAACAGCAACATAGTACACTCGTCTCGCCATGTGGAATTCGTGGGACGGGCATTTAAAGAAAGGATTCGGCACTGACCTCGGATAGCTGTTGTAACTTCGCCATTACACTCAGTGACCTGGATTGTTGGTGAAATTGCCTCGTCACATCAACTCCGGCCCGTGAGTAGCCCGATGTATTCGAAAGTCAGCACACCAGAGTTCTGCGCGATTCCCCCTCGGATAGACTTATGGAAACTCCGAGACAAACCTGAAAAAATAGGGAACTCATGATGGTTGCAACTTGGGTCGCAATAATGAAGCGGTTACGCGAAAACTACTATTGCAGCATGTTGCTGGCATGGTCGGCAAAGCCAATCCAAAAGACCTGCAGCAAGCTAGGCTCGCAAATTAAACGTAAAGTGCGCAAAAATGGTGTCAGGGTTCAATTGCCCAATGGCCTTACGATGCGAATCGCCAGAGATTCTGGAATTTGGCTGGCTTCTCTTTTGTTTTGGGATGGAATAGATGGTTATGAGCGAGAAACCTCAAAGACTCTGCGATTCTTTTTTTCACGAGTTAGTACGTTTGTTGATGTCGGAGCGAACTACGGTCTTTATGCGATCGTAGGCGCACTCTGGAACTCGAAAATTCTGGTCGTAGCGTTTGAAGCCTCGCCGTCGATCTGCGGGGGACTGAAGAAAAACGTCGCGCTAAACGGCTTGGGAGGACGTATCACCTGTGAGAATATTGCTCTAGCCAACCGCTCGGGCCCGACGATTCTTTATTCACCCAAGAGCGAAGGAAAAGATGCTGAGGCGACCGGGACTCTAGCCACCAACAGTTGGCAAGTGAGGCAAGATTCGCGTCGGCTCGAAGTCGAAGCCCTGAGATTCGACGACTACGAATCGTCTCATCCCATGAAAGTGGGCCTGATCAAAATTGATGTTGAGGACTTCGAGGCAGACGTCCTAGCCGGCATGCGGCGAATCATCCTCCGAGACCGACCGTTCATCGTCTGCGAAGTACTGCCAAGGCCTAAGGAGCACAAAAATCAGCGAACACTCGAAGTAGTTGAGTCGCTCGGCTACATTGCATACTGGATTACACCATGCGGCTACATTCGCGTTTCCCGATTTGACTTCGAACGAACCCACACAGATTTCCTCCTTTCTCCAGTGCTTGTGTCGGTCGAGGTCGTTACGGACTTGGACGCTTTTTGGATGTTATATCAGCGAACCTACTCAGCGACCAACAGAATTATCTCTTCCTGAGAGCAAGTCCATTTGACGGCCTCGTTTTGGCTTGGCGCATCTCTTCGCGCTTATCCCGGACAGACCTAACACTGGACTTTTATTTCCAAAAGAGCTTCTAATCAGTTAGGTGCAAGATGTTCAGAGAATTCTTTTTAGTGGCGCTCTTGGTTGTGCCAAGCGTCGGTCAGCAGAGCGTTCCGTCCTCAAAGACGGTGCCTGGGTATTCCAGTGAAGGTGAACGTTGATTCCGGAGGAAGCCGAACGGCATTCCGGAGCGAAGGTGAACAGCAGTCGGAGCGAAGCGACACTGGCATGGTGATTGTGGAGTAAGTGTTCGGAATCGTCAAGCGAGATTATCCGGAGCGAAGCGGAGGCAGGTTCGGCGGGGATTGGGGGTGCAGGGGAAAGCAGCCCCTTTGCCCCTGCTTCCTCGATGTAGAAGAAGGGATTCATGTAAATTGATCTGCGTGAACCCCTCCCGAAGATATCCTTTCAATCTGCTTTGGAGCCTCGCACGTGTATGCGCGATCAACTTGAGCTTGAGAGCCGCTGTCCTGTGCCACCGCCACCGTCCCCGAACCCGCAGCTACGGCTCGTCCTATCTCTGTATCCCGCTTCAGCCGTTGCAGCTCAGAACGCATTTCGGAGGCGTGCTGATAACGGAGTTCCCGATCTTTCTCCAGCGCCCGGTTGATAATGTGTTCCAGTTCGGCTGGTACGTCGGGATTCAGCCGTACGGCAGGAACAGGTGCGCGGTTCAGGATCGAATCGAAAATCGTTGCCGTACTGTCCCCACGGAACGGCAACTGCCCGGTAGCCATCTCATAGAGAACGGCTCCAAACGAGAACAGGTCGGTGCGGGCATCCAGTTCTTTCGCCCGCGCCTGCTCCGGCGACATATAAGCAACCGTGCCGAGGGTTGAACCGGGGCTGGTGAGATGATCCGCATCCACCGAACCCGTCTGCGTGTTAAGAGACCCAACTTTGCTCGAAGAACTGCCTGCCAGACTGACTTTCGCCAGTCCGAAGTCCAGAATCTTGCCATGCCCACGCTTGGTGACGAAGATGTTGGCGGGCTTGATGTCCCGGTGGACGATGCCTTCTGCGTGGGCTGCGTCGAGCGCGCCCACAATCTCGATAGCCAGCGACAGAATCAACTCGGTTTCCATCGGTCGCCCCGCGATGCGGTGCTTCAAGGTCGCGCCGTCCAGAAACTCCATGGCGATGAACGCTTCGCCGTGCTGGTCATCAATCTCATGGATGGTGCAGATGCTGGGATGATTCAGTGCAGATGCCGACTTGGCTTCGCGCTGAAAGCGGCTTGAGTGCCTGCGGGTCTTTGGCTAGGTCATCGGGCAGGAACTTGAGAGCCACAAAGCGACCGAGTTTGACATCCTCAGCCTTGCACACCACACCCATGCCGCCGCCACCCAGCTTCTCGACGATGCGGTAGTGCGAGATGATCCGGTCGATCATGAGTGGTCGCAGGACTTAGTTAGGCTGCAATATTAAGGATGTGATGGAAGACGAGTCAACGAGGACGGCGCACTGATAGACACAGGAAGAGGCAAATGCCGTGATTTCAGGCTTTCCCAAGCCCTTGCCAACCCGGTGGTTCAAAAGGGTTCTTACGCGGCAGTCGCAAGTGAATGGACTCCACGCGAAAATTCTGCGCTGGCGCACTTGTCGATAGGGTCCTAAGATTTCTCAACAGTTATGCGAATCCCGTGCCGCCCCGGCGTCGGTCACACCGCGCGCTTTGCGTACCTTTGCAGCATAATCAAAGAACCTACGAGCACGAGCACCATGACGGTGAGTACCGCCAATTCCAGCATGGCATGCCGGAAAACCGCCTCGTCCGCTCCCGGCAGCTTGGGTACTTCTGCTGTGAGGACCAGGACCCTTCGGATTACTGCAATCAACGCCACCACGAGGAACGGCTCGGCGATGAGCCCGCGCTCACGAAACGACACCTGCACCGTATACAACAACTCGATGACCAGCAGGATCAGCAGGATTTGATCAAGAAGGTTCACGACTTGACCGCCCAATGCGCGGTTCCATAAGGCCAGCACCACACTCTTGAGCGCGATGATCAGCAGGGTGAGTGCGACAATTGTTAAGAGCAGACCCAGACCGACATAGACAAGATCTTCGACCGAAGAAAGGGTTTGCACTACTGCTTGCCGAACTGGATGGGATGCGTCGTTCCGGGTTTCGTTCACGGCTGATCACGAACTGCTGTAGAACCGACTAGAGTGCTCAGCATCAGAGCTGAGTTGTCTTCAAGTCGCCCAGGGGGAGCGCAAGCGCGGCTCGGCATGGTGGTTCTCCGCATTACTCTCCGGGACCCGGGGCGTACCGATTATAACCGTAAAGTCTACTCGGGTTGTAGCGAGGCCGACGTCGTTATGTTATCAGTCATCCTTTCGATGCCTTCGCAATGCCATCCAGAATCGAATAGAACGAAGGCGCTGTAAGAGAACTGCCGATGTACTCCACTGAAAAACTTGTTCCCAAATGGCAGGAGATGTTGCGAACGGGAATTCCTGTCATCGCAGTTTCCCCGTCGAGACGCAATCCACTGACGCCGCCGATGACCAGTTGCCGCGTATCCGTGACATGTATCCCGAGATTTTCCATCATGCGACGGCGAGAAATAGCGAAATCCGCCAAGACTATGTTTCGTCGCCAGGGCTCTTCAGTGATGGTGATGGTTGCCCAGAAAGGTTTGCCGCCCTTGGTATTAACGAGCTGAACTTCTTGAGTCCCTCCACCAATGTCGAAACGTTCCACGCCCCACGCGTTGGGAACCGGAACCGTGAATTCGCCAACTTGTATGCTGTTTCCGTGTTTCCAGTGCCACACCAATGCCTCAATGCGGTAAATCGGCAGGTAAGATACCAGTACCAACAAGGCGGCGCACACCACGACGAGAATGCCCGCGATTTTGAAGCGAAAATTCAGTTGAGCGAAGCGACCACGAAGGAACTGGCGAAATTCAATCCAGGTTACCAAAACATTTACTCAGCCACGGCCGGGAATGCCTCGGTTCCAATCGCCCAAGCGCTCAAGGACATTCACAAGGCGAATACCCTGAACTCCGCAGAGACCTTCTTTGACAACGCAGCAACTGAACTCACTGGAAAGCCGAGCAATATTGATTTGGCGGCGGCGGTTCGAAAAGACCCCACGCTGATGTCCGCGATTCTCCAGGGCGAAAAACAGATGGCAGCGGGCGGCTCGACGGCCAGCGTCCTCGATGCTGTTCGTAAATCTCCGCAGGGTCGCCAGTTGATCGGCGTTCTCGGCGCCAGGCCTGATCGAGTTGACCAGTACATCCAAAACAAGGCTAATGAGCAGAAGGCCGCAGCAGCGGCGGCGACGAACATCGCGACGCTCAACGTGGATCAAAAAAAGTCTGACATTGAACTCGACAAGGAGAAGAAACTGGCGGCGTACAAGAAGCAGATCGGTGTGACCGATGATGGAGACGTGGTCTCCAACACTAAAAGTTACCCGAACGAATGGGTAGACCCGACGTCGGGCATGCACTACAACCTATCTGATTCTATTTACAACATGGTCGAACATGGACAAGACCCTCGCAATTGACGAAGCGTGGAAAGAACTATGACGCCAATCTCAAGCGGGCGAATGAGTATTCTTTCGCTCGATATTGTCATCCGTTCGATGCTGCACAGGCGATGTTGGATTACAACTATGCCAAGAACCCGCAGACTCAGAACACTATCAAATGTTGCAGAGCCTGACAGGGGATGACAACCTGAATACAGGTGGGACACTGGCACAGTTGAGTCATCAGTTTGACAATCTCGGGAATACTCGGGTTCCGAAATTCAATGAACTCGAAAACTGGGCTTCTAAGAACGAGAGCAACCCAGCAGTCACCGACTTCAACGCGACGTTGCTCGGGGTTAGTGACGAGATGGGTAAAATTCTCGGCGGTGGGGTTGCGACTGATTCGTCGAGAGCAGAAGCAAGAAACATTCTCGACGCTTCGTTTGCTAATCAGCAAGGTAAAGGTGCGATTGCATCGATCTGTGGCTCAATGGCACAGCGCCAGAATGCAATGGTCGGAAAGAATGTCTACCTTGACAAGCAGTATGGAAAAATGGCGAACCCGCAGCAAGCGAAACCGCAAGCGACACAGACGCACGTCGTGCCCGCTGGCGCGATTGCTGGGAGGGATGCTCAAGGAAACATCATCGGTTACAGAACCTCTGATAGGAAAGTGGTGAAATTCTAATGCCAGACAATCAAGGAACGACTCCGCCCTCGGGCGCTCAGCCTGCTCAAGACTCTTCGGGAATGACGTTTGATACTACCCCCGTCAATCAGGACACTCCCGCGCAAGATTCGGGGATGAAATTCGATTCTGCTCCCGCCACTCATGACATGACCGTCAACCCTGACGGAAAACCGAAGTTTGCTCCATATGACCCGGCCACGTTCGGTCGTTATACAACGCCAGAGAACTATGAGAAGTGGGCAGCGGTTCCACCCAAGGCGGGCCCGAACACCAAACCAGGAGGGTACGAAGCGTGGACAGGCGTTCATCTCACTCCGAAAGAAATGCTGGCCGCGTCGGGAACGGCTGTTGCGGAGGGTGGTGTGGCTGCTGGCACGGCATTGGGGGCTGCGGCGCTTCCTGAAGTTTTGCCCGCTGTTCTCACTCACACGATTGACGGTGTAAAGGCAATCGGAGCATGGGCAAGCAAGAAACCCCGTTCAGGCTTACATGCTCTTTAAAGTAATGAAGGAGATTATTCCGGGCGCAAAGAAGATGATGGGGATTGTCAAAGGCGTCCCCGAGGCTCAGTAAATGACACCCATTAAATCAAACGTGAACGTGACCGTAACGCCCACAGCCGCAGAATCGTTCTGGGGCAACTCTTCAAAACTCAATGCAACCGCAGCCCATGGAATTACATAACGAAGGCTCGGTGTAGGTTCCCTTTTTATTCGCCCTGCTGAGAGTGCGTATTGATACTATTGACTGACGTAGATACACAGGTATATACTTTTGAATTGTCGGAGGAAATCATGACACCATCAGCAGCAACAACAGCCCGTGTGCAGGTTGTGAAATGGGGTAACAGTCAGGCTGTTCGGCTGCCCAAAGCCGTGCTGGAGCAAGCCCGCGTGCACGAGGGGGATGAATTGACCGTCCGAGTCGAGGATGGGCGGATCGCTCTGGAACCCGTAACTCCCGCACCGACGCTGGAACATCTGATTGCAGGGATCACACCTCAGAACCTTCACAAGGAACAAGTATGGGGGAAGCCAGTCGGTCATGAGAAATGGTAGCTGAATACGCTCCCGACGCTGCCGACCTCATCAAGGCGAATTTTGACTTAGATCAGGCAGGACATGAAGAAGCTGGCTGGCGTCCCGCGCTAGTCTTATCTCCCAGGGCTTATAACAAAAAGACTGGACTTGCAGTTGTTGTTCCCATTACGAACGAACAGAAAGGATATCCTTTCGAAGTCATACTACCCTCTGGTCTAAAGATAGGAGGAGTGATTCTTGCAGATGCAGTTAAAAGCATTGACTGGAGAGCGCGGAAGGCACGTTATCACGACAAAGCTCCAAAACCAGTTGTGAAAGCCGTGCAGGCGAAGTTAGCCGCATTGCTGGGACTTTCACAGCCGTGAAAACGCTCAGCCACTCCTACCCTCGGCGTTTCCGCCCGAGCCTGATGCATGCAAGAGTAGCTTGACCAACTCTGCTTGGAACACCCCTCGGAAGAACGGCAAGAAGGCTAAAAAGAAAGCGGCTTAACCCGTCCCGAAAGAATCTGGTAATGTAGTGGGCGTTGTAATGAGTATGAATTGGCAGGAATTAGGCTTCGACGAGAAATTGAGAGCGTTGTTGCGGCATACGCTACATTGCTCAGAGGCGTTGTTGTCTTTTAGTGGATCGCCTGGCTTACTTAAGATCGGCCTAGGGGTGTCATCCATCCGCTTTACTGTATCCCGGCGGATGCGGAGAACTGGCAGGTCATCAGAATCGTGATGAAATACATCAGAAACCATCCTGAGACATCCCACGAACGAACCTATGAGCTTGCCTTCCGAGCAATGAAAAGCGCATTCCCGTGCGACTAAGGTGTGACCCGATGGCAGTCTGTTCTCATCTGCCTTCCGCCCTCTTTTCAAACACCTCCTCGTCAAAGGCTGGCACACAGGTTGTTTTACAATGACGCCAATGGACACAGAGCCGGCAGTCAAAGCGAGATCGGAGCGCTCCTGTTCTCGAAGAAAGAGGTCGTTCTCCTCAGTGCATTTTCCATCCAGTCATCGTAGTTCCTGGCGGGCGGTTCCTGATTCCAGGTGGGCGACGCGCTTAGGTTTTCGATTGGTCGTCGTGACGCTCGCAATCAGCGTGGGGGGTGCTTGCAACCGTCAGCAGACTCACCTATCACGACATCTGGATTTCAATCAGGATGTGCAGCCCATTCTTGCCAGCCGATGTTTCAGTTGTCATGGTCCCGACCCGGAAATGCGCAAAGCTGGCCTGCGGCTTGACCTTGCGGAATGGGCGATGAAGAAGCGCGTGCGACATCGCGATGCGATTGTCCCCGGTCACCCTGAAAGGAGTGAACTGGTCAAGCGAATCGAGTCGAAAGACCCCCACTACCTCATGCCGCAAAACGCGCAAGGCGAAGCCAAGCCCATGAGCGCAGGTGAGATCGCGATTCTAAAGGAGTGGATCAAACAGGGAGCGGTTTATCGTCCGCATTGGGCTTTTGAAACCCCGGTTCGTCCGGCCGTTCCCCACAATCCTCGAAGTGACGCCTGGGCGAAAAACGCCATCGACAACTTCATCTTCGTGAAACTGGACAAGCAAGGTCTTCAGCCTTCTGCGGAGGCGGATAAACCGGCACTCATTCGGCGAGTCACGCTTGATCTCACCGGGCTTCTGCCTACGCCAGAAGAAGTCCGCGCATTTGTAAACGACTCTTCACCGGACGCATACGAACATTGGGTTGATCGACTGCTGGCGCGGCCGACTTTCGGCGAGCAACGCGCGCGATACTGGCTAGACTACGCACGTTACGCGGACACCTATGGTCTGCATTTCGATAACAGCCGCGACATCTGGCCTTACCGCGTTTATGTGATCCGCTCATTCAATAACAACAAGCCTTTCGATCAATTTGCAATGGAACAGATTGCGGGCGACCTGATGCCGATGAAGACTCTCGATCCGCTGATCGGCAGTGGTTATGTCCGCCTGGGCGTTAGCAGCAATGAAGGTGGCACCATTCCCGAGGAGTTACGCGTCAACATCGCCCGCGAGCGCACAGAAGCATACGGCGCCACGTTCATCGGGCTTACAGTTGGTTGCGCGGTCTGCCACGATCACAAGTTCGATCCAACCACGCAGCACGATTTTTATTCCCTGAGTGCGTTCTTCAACAATCTGGATGAAAAACCTTTCAACGACGATCGCCCCGTGTGGGCGCCTGTCGTGCGGATCCCGCAAGTAGCGGAAGAACGGGCATACGACCGCGTGCTGGCCCACCGTTCGGAACTGCAGGAAAAACTGAACGCTATGCAGGTTGATGCTCGGAAACTGGTGGCGCAATGGCTGGCGTCTAAGAAGGATCAAGCGCGCCCGGTTTCTACTGAAGGACTCACCGTCCGTCTACGTCTTGATGAAGGCAGCGGCGAGGTGTTGAAAAATAGAGCGCCCAATGCGAATCCCGCAAGCTTCAAAACAACCACGATGAAACCAGAGTGGGGCGAGACGACTTGGCTGTGGCCCGACTTCCGAATGCAGTCGAGCACGCGAGTGCCGCTGGCGCAGGCTGGCGATTACGAAGCAAACCATGCGTTCTCCGCAGGTGGTTGGTTCATGTTCAGGGCGGCGCCGTTTCATCCCGGAAGTTATGGAACACTGATTTCGAAGATGGAATCCACGCAGCACGATCGCGGATGGGAGCTGGCAGCGGATGACAACGGCACGATAAGCGTAGCTTTCGTGAATCAGAGGGCAAAAGAGGAGAACGCAGGGAAAAAAGAAACCACTCCAGAGAAGAAAAATAACAAGAACGCTTCAGCTAAGAAGCCGCCGATGACGAAGGAGCCATTTAACTATCCCACACCGCAGGACCTGAGCAAGAAGGACCTTGCCGCGAACAAACCACCAGAACAATTAAAGGCGGAGAAAGACGCAGGGAACAAGTCAAAGGCAAAAGGGGCGGCAGAAGCGAAAGCGAAGAAGCCGAAACCCGACGACGCACCACGCGATAACACTCCTGAGATCGCCATCCGCGTCGCGGCTGTGAAGCCTCTCGCACTCGACAACGCATGGAAACATATTTTCTTCACGTACGACGGTTCCGGCCATGCATCCGGCGTCAAGATCTTCATCAATGGGGTTCGAGTCGCCACACGTGTGCTCAAGGACAACCTTAGTAAAGCGAGTATTCGTACTGGCGCCCCGATGCAACTTGGGTGGCGCAATCCCGAGGAGCATCCGGCGAAGGACGCGCGTTATCAAGATATCCGGCTGTATGCGCGGGCCATCGCCGCAGATGAGGTCAAGCGGCTTCCGTTCGAGGACTTCGTGGCAGAAATCGCGGCCCAACCACCGGCGCAATGGACAACAGATCAGTGGCACGTGATCACCGAGTTCTACCTCAATGACGTTGATCCCGCTTACTGGCGAATTCAGCGCGAAATAGTCTCTCTCGATGAGCAGTTGGACCATTTATCTGCCGGTGGCAATTTGACTTTGGTTTCCTGGGAGAAATCCACTCTTCCGTATGCGCATGTGCTGACCCGCGGAGTGTATACCGCTCGAACCGAGCGAGTTGAGGCCAACACGCCACATTTTCTTCCACCCTTGCCGCCGAATGAGCCGCGAAATCGCCTTGCACTGGCGAAATGGACTGTGAGCCCGGAGAATCCTCTTACCGCGCGTGTCACCGTGAATCGCATGTGGTACGAACTGTTCGGCACGGGCCTGGTGGAGACGACCGAAGACTTCGGAATCATGGGCCAAGGGCCTACGCATCCGGAGTTGCTTGACTGGTTGGCGCTCGAATTCCGCGAAAGCGGATGGAACATCAAGCACCTGTACAAGTTGATGGTGATGTCAGCGGCGTACCGGCAAAGCTCGAAAGCTGGTCCGCAGCAACTGGCAAAAGACCCCAGAAATCAATGGTTGTCTCGCGGCCCTCGTTTCCGCATGGATGCCGAGATGGTTCGCGACATTGCGTTGCAGTCGGGAGGACTGCTGGTTCAGGAGATTGGCGGACCAAGCGCCAAACCGTATCAGCCACCAAGCATTTGGGAGCAGGTAAGCTACCCGACCAGCGATACTGTTCATTACGTTCAAGACCACGGCGGCTCGCTCCACCGCCGCAGCATGTACACCTACGTAAAACGCATGGCGTTTCTGCCGAACATGGACGCATTCGATGCCCCAGCGCGCGATATGGTCTGCACTCGGCGGCAGCGTACCGATACTCCGCTTCAAGCCCTCGTAACGATGAACGATGTGCAGTGGGTGGAGGCGGCCCGCGCCCTGGCCGAGCGTGTGATTCGCGAGGGCGGACCGAGTCACGAGCAGCGAATCGATCGTATGGGCCTCATCCTGCTCTCGCGGGTTCCACCGCCTCAGATGGCCGCAGTCCTGGAAAAGTCACTTAGTGAAATGCAGAAACACTACGCCGCGAATCTAAAAGATGCCCGTGCTCTCGTGAGCATCGGCGAGAAAAGGCGTGACAGTTCAATTCCCGCGCCGGAACTGGCAGCCTGGACTATGATCGCCAGCGAAATGCTGAACCTTGATGAAACACTTAATAAATAGGTAGGAGATCCTATGAAACAACATCCACTCTGCAGCGATTGCGAAGACAAAATCACCCCGATGGATCTGCCGATCCCGTCTGGACTGAAAAAAGAGTGGGCCGCCAGCGAGTCTCGGCGGCAATTTCTGGGGCGCACGGGCAAGGTTCTTGGCTGGGCGGCGCTGGCAAGTCTTTTCGGTGAAGCGAGTCTTCACTATCGCGCTTTTGCATCGGGTCCCAACCTGCAAACAGGATCCGGAATAGACAATCTTGGACTTCCCCATTTCGCACCAACTGCTAAGCGAGCTATATACCTCTTCATGTCTGGTGCGCCGCCGCAGGTGGACCTGTTCGATTACAAGCCGAACCTTGCTGCGCAATTTAACAACGATATGCCGGCGTCGGTGCGAGGTAATCAGCAGCTAACAGGCATGACTGCTGGCCAGGCGCGATTTCCGATCGCTCCGGCGCACTGGCCCTTCAATCAACATGGGCAGACTGGGACCTGGATCAGCGATCTGCTTCCTTACACCGCGCGCATGGTGGATGATCTCACTTTTATAAAATCCACCAACACCGACGCCATTAACCATGAGCCCGCCATTATGCTGATGAATACCGGCAACATGAATGCCGGCAAGCCATGCCTGGGGGCTTGGCTGTCATACGGCCTTGGCAACATGAACGACAACCTGCCGACGTTTGTCGTTCTTCAGACCAAGACTAACCCGAAAGAGAACAATCAGCCGGTTTCGTCGCGTTTGTGGAGCAGCGGTTTCCTGTCTTCTGAATTCTCCGGCATAGGTTTGCGATCGGTGGGCGATCCGGTGCTTTACCTGCAAGACCCTGCTGGAGTCGACAGAGATACACGGCGCAAGATGCTGGACGCGGTAGAAGAAATCAACCGGCAGACGCTCGCCGAAGTTGGGGATCCGGAAACCAACTCGCGAATCGCTCAATACGAAATGGCGTTCCGCATGCAATCTTCCGTGCCGGAACTGACGGACCTCAGCAAGGAACCCGAGTCAACGTGGGACCTGTACGGTCCGGAAGCGAAAGAGCCCGGAACATTTGCCTACAATTGCCTGCTTGCGCGGCGCATGGCCGAACGCGGCGTTCGCTTCACACAAATCTATAAACGTGGCTGGGACGTGCACGACAACGTCGTCGGAAACTTGCCCGTGCTTTGTCAGGAGACCGATCGAGGGTGTTACGCGCTGGTAACCGATCTGAAGCGCCGCGGTTTACTCGACGACACGCTGGTGATCTGGGCTGGCGAATTCGGACGCACCGTTTACAGCCAGGGCGGACTAAGCCAAGAGAACTACGGACGCGACCACCATCCGCGTTGTTTCACGGTTTGGATGGCCGGTGCTGGTGTGCGCCCGGGAGTCACGTATGGCGAGACTGATGAGTACAGCTACAATGTTGTGAAAGATCCGGTGCATGTTCGCGATTTCAACGCGACTATTCTTCACTGTCTCGGCATCGACCACAACAAATTCACTTACAAGTTCCAAGGCCTGGATCAAAAGCTCACCAGTCCTGTGCCGGCATTTGTGGTTCAAGGGATTTTGACGTGAGCGTGGCCACGAAAGTCGTGAGCAGTGCCGGTGATCTTTGGCAAAGAGCACGCCAAGGCCGCCGAGCGTGGATCGGAGCTGGCTGTGCCACTGCCCTGATTCTCCTCTCGCTGCTCTTCGTGCCTTTAGACGGACGCCCCCATGCTGACTGGCTTCAATTCCTCGGCCGCTTTCATCCGCTGCTGGTTCATCTTCCGATCGGGCTGATCGTGCTTTTGCCGGTGCTCGAGACTTTGGGAATCCGGCGTCCATCGTTGCGCGAGGCGGCAGGGTCTGTATTGCAGTTCGCGCTGGCCACCTGCCTAGTTGCCATTCTCTTTGGGCTTCTCCTGGCTTATGGTAGCGGAGAAAGCGGGACTACCGTCACACTTCACCTGCGCGGCGGAGTCCTTCTGGCAATCGAGCTCTTGTTTTGTGTGGCGGTTCGACGCACTTGGCTGCAGACACAGCACTCGCGTGCGTATTTCGCCATACTCGCCGCGCTTCTACTTACCCTTACATGGACAGCCCATCAGGGTGGTTCGCTTACTCATGGCAGTGACTACTTAACCCATTACATGCCACCTACACTCAGAAGATATGTTGCGCCGAGTGCAGTCTCGTCTCATCCGAATTCTTTTTTCGCCAAGCATATCTATTCAGTTCTCGACACGAAGTGCGTTTCATGTCACGGCACGAATAAGGAGCAGGGAGGTCTGCGGCTGGACTCGTACGAGTCCCTCATGGCGGGAGGCAAGGATGGGATCGTGATCGCGCCTCGCAATCCCGATGGCAGTCTCCTGTTAAGAAAGGTTACGCTCCCTCCGAGTGATCCTCACTTCATGCCTGCCGAGGGCCGCGCTCCCCTTACGCCCGACGAGATTGCGAGAATCCGCGCCTGGGTACTCGCGGGAGCTTCACCGGACGCGGGCAGCGTCCCAGGTATTTTCATTGCAGGGGACCGTGAGGAGACGCCACCTCCAGTCGGAGATTACAGCGCACTCATGGGCGAGATTCAGCAAATGCAGCAATCGCAAGGAGCGAAGTTGGTCCCAGTCTCGGCGAAACCCTCGGACGGTCTCATCCTGCGTACAACAGACGTAGTTGCGACCTTCGATGATTCGCAGCTTGCAAAATTTCAGCAGTTTGCTCCATTCATCGTCGAGGCGGAACTGGGACGAACGGCAGTAACCGATGACAGTATCGCAACTCTTGCCCAGTTCAAAAACCTCCGCGCTCTGCACCTGGAAGGCACGGTCGTTACCGGACGAACCCTCGGCAAGCTGGCGTCGCTCTCTCAACTCAGCTACTTGAATCTGAGCGCGACAAAAGTGACGAATGATGAGGTGACGCCCTTGAAGATCATGCCCAAATTACGTCATCTGTACCTTTTCAATACTCCCGCAGAACCAGCATCGGCGGACAACGGCATCAGGAGCACCCAATGACAAACATTAATCGGCGTACGTTCATCAGCATAGCGGGACTCGCAGCTAGCGCACCCGGATTGTCAGGACTCGTTTTGGCCGAGGAGAACAGGGCAGCGTCGCCAACGTTCCTGACGGGCAATGGCGAATGGACCTATGAAGTTGTACAGGGTTGGGGATCCCTACCATCAGGCACGACTTTCGGAGGAACGCACGGCGCCATTGCGCAAGACAAAGCTGGCTACATCTACGTCAGCACCCAAAGCACAATCGGAGTCCTGGTTTACAACGGCGATGGTCGCCTGATTAGGACCATAGCGAATGCCTATCCCGAAGTTCATTCGATGATACACGCCGAAGAACATGGAGAGGAGTTCTTCTACGCTACCGTGCAGAAGGGCACCCCGGCGGAAAACTGGTTGTTCGTAAAATTTAGAACAGATGGCACGGTGGCGCTGAAAATCACCGCTCCCCCCGAGGCGGGATTCAAGTCTCCGAATGAATGGCGCCTCACTGCTGCGCTCCCCGCACCTGATGGTTCGATTTTTATCGCTAACGGATATGGAGACTCACGCATTTTTCGTTTCGACAGGAACGGCAACTACAAGGGAAGTTTTGCAGAGAAGGGGAAACTCGAGGGGCAACTCGACTGCAGTCACGGCCTCACGCTCGATGTCCGCTACGACCAGCCACTTCTGCTGGTATCCGATCGCGAAAACCGCCGTTTGTGCCACTTCGATCTTGATGGAAAATACGTTCGCACCGTGACCCAGCACTTGCGCCGTCCATGTCAGGTCAGTCTAAGTGGTGATTACGCGGTGGTTTCTGAATTGGAAGGTCGCGTCACCATTCTCGACCGAGACAACGCACCGGTTGCTTTCTTAGGCGACAATCCCCTGAAGACGCAATGGGCGAAGTACGAGCTCGATCCGCACGACATCAAAGCCGGCATCTTCAGCGCAGCCCATGGCTGTTTCATCGATTCCGATGGGAACATCTTCGTTTCTGATTGGAACCAGACCGGCCGAGTCACCAAGCTCACCAAGAGTAGACTCTGAAACTTGAAACTACACCAAAATTGGCGTTGAACTTCGGGATGAAGATCCGCCCGGCGCACTGTAAATGCCTGATCACATCAATTGAGGATTGTGCAGTCGTGACGGCTGGAGGAGAACGGCTGAAAAAAAGATCAGCTCGTGGCGACGCCTGTAGCTTTTTATTGGTGTGCTGCTTGAACCGAATATTCGGCCGGTGGGACGAAGATCGATGGATCAGGCTCGCCGTATGCTATGCCGATTAGATCAGTTTGTTGGTCACCAGCTTTCGGGTCAGGATCGTGAGCCACAATGCGGACATCAGACCCGAGATCCTTGGCATACCAAACCTCCCAGGTGCGCGTGACCGGTTGTTGATTGCCTTGAAAAGTGCCAGATGGAAAAAGATAGGTCGTACGTTGTCCCCAGCACTTCAGGCCGTTGATCTGCTTATCTCCTAGAAGTTCCGTGTGAACCGTGACTCCAGGCTTTGCGGTGAGTCGATATTGGGTCCCGTCGTACGGGATGTAGTCCCAAGCGTATCTCTGATCCACAGGGCTGGTAGTCGCCACGTGCCTCTGAGGGTCGATATGGATACGTTCCATTTTCTTGGGGTCAAGAATATTCACGTAATAGACCGGCTCCGCTGGATCTTCAGTCCACGGTAAATGTTGTTCGCGAAGTACACGCCCTTCTCCATCCCGCGCAATCCGGTCCTCTGTGGTCACGGTCCGCTGAGTTCCGCTCGGAAAAACTCTCGAAAGCGTCGTTCTAGCGATCGCCGTAAAAGGCTTGTGCTTGCGACTGGAAACCCCGATCTCGCTAGGCATTTTGACCAATTGCGTATCAGCCCACAACACGCTTGCCGCGAGGAGTAGCAGTACAGATAGGGGGCGAGCGAAGGGTCTCATGAGTATCCACTCCTTGATCGCGAGAGAGAATACACCGGAAGTTGTCTTGTTGCAAAATCCCGATTACACCCAATTGACCCGTATCGGCTGATTGGGGCTGACACGATTAGTCAACACTGCGCCGTTTTGTGTGATTGAGCGCTAACATGGCTGGAGCTAGCTTCTTGGTCTGGAACAGATGCGCCTGATACTGCCGAATTTGCTCGGGCCCCAGCTTGTCCGGCGACTGGTGAAAATACGCCGCGAAATCGCGGACGATGCGAACGTAGGTTTTTGCGGTACGATGGGAGTAATTACGGCGCTGGAGTTCCTCCAGCATTTTTTGGCGTAGTTGGGTCACAGGGACCTCCTTTTTCTGTGACCCAACTTACTTCTTACTTCAATCCCTCACCAACTGCCGATCCTCGAACACGCGGTCGCGTCCGCCGCGTCAGCGGCTTCGTACAAATCGCCATTACACTCACTGAACCCTGCACCGGGGGCTTTGGGTCCACACGCCTGATTTCACAAACTGAAACATACTTCTTCAGGCTAAAATGGACAGGGACTTGCCTCCCGCCATGCATAAGAACGATCCGCTGATCTCG
>Ga0182024_10012725_pt1 | contig 16594 bp, 16 predicted proteins | sample P32metaG_FD_120480 | JGI IMG/M metagenome (GOLD analysis project Ga0182024, IMG submission 120480) | Permafrost microbial communities from Stordalen Mire, Sweden - P3-2 metaG (Illumina Assembly) | ecosystem: Environmental > Terrestrial > Soil > Wetlands > Permafrost | place: Sweden: Stordalen... | reverse complement strand
GTTTTCTACATGGGTTGTGGCGATTGTTTCTTTTCAGTCACTGGGCTGTCCCACAGTTCTATCCCCAGCCTGGCAGATAGGCTTGTTCCGGCTGGGCCAAGTAGCGATAATGACCTCCGGCTGACGGGTGCATGACATCCAGGATGCGTTTTGGTGTCATTTCGTGCTTTTCAGTGCCAATTGGGGAAATCCCTTAAAAAGTTGACCAGTTGCAAGTTGCGCATAATTAGCCACTTTTGAAGATTGGCCAAACCGTTTTAGCAAACCGCCGCATTCGGCCACTCTGCCACCTCTCTATAGCGTTTCAATAAATAGTGTAGCCAGAACTATTTCCCCAAAGGGGGCTTCTGAACCAACAAGGGTAGGGACGGCTCGCCGAGCCGTCTGCGGGCGCCTCGGCAAGGCGCCCCAACCTCAAATGACGTGGCTTTATTGCGGCTACAGTTTATATGGAAATGCTCCAGCCTGCCATTTCCAAAGCACAGAGCATGGCCCCGTGATCAGAAAATGAAAAAATGCGGCGTGCCCAAGATTGAGACGATTTGAGACGCCCGCGCAACAAAACAAGACAGTTCCCGCGCCTGTTGCTCCGCCATTCCACCGGAACGGCTTGGGCACAGTTCTTGCATCTCTCAGCAATTGCGTGTCTCACCCATCCGCGTGTGCGGTTTGGGATGGGGTCCAGTCGCGCTCAACGACTGGACCCCACATTTTTTAGTGACGATTCAAAGTCGCGCTCGACTGGCACCGGGCAAAGCAAAGCCCGCGCGAACAGTTTTGAGTGTCGCGGGGGCGCAAATGCGGCTCAGGCACACGCCTTCCCTTGGGTTTTAACCCGAGAAGGCGGCAGCAGGAGATTCGGCGCGTTAGCTCACATGCCCGGAGACCAGCTTGGTCATCTCGAACATGCTCACTTGCTTTTTGCCGTTAAAGACAGCCTGCATGGCCTCATCAGCGTTGATGAGCGTCCGTTGCTTTTTGTCCTGCAGCCCGTTTTTGCGAATATAAGCCCAAAGCTTTTTGGTCAATTCCGTGCGGGGGAGCGGACTGTTACCAACAACCGCGGCCAGCTTTGCGTCCGGTTGAACCGGTTTCATAAAGGCGGCACTGGGTTTTCTTTTTGTTTTAACTGTAGTAGCCATGCCTCTTTGTGGCCCAGCCTCCCCCGGAATGCAACAATAAATTTTCGATTAATTTTTTGGCGCCCCGCCCGCCCGGTTTTCAAACGTAGAGCGCGGCCTGCAAATCCCGCACCACCACGCTCATGTACGGGTACCTTTCGTCCATCTCGCGCTTGAGGCATTTGAGGATTATTTTTTCCACAGCGGCGGGAATGTCCGCATTCAGCTCGCGCGGCGCGGCGCATTCGTCATTCAATTGTTTGCGCAGGATTTCATCGGGCGTTTCGCCGGGAAACGGTTTCAACCCGGTCAGCACCTCGTAGGCGGTGACGCCAAAGGCGAAAATATCGGCGCGCTGATCGATGGCCAGGCTCTGCAAATGTTCGGGCGCCATGTAGGCGGGGGTGCCGGGATTTTTGCCTGGCATTTTTTTCGGCTGCGCCGGTTTGGGCCGGGCCAGGTCGAAATCAATCACACGGACGCCGGCGTTGCGTGTCACCAATATGTTCTCCGGCTTGAAATCCAGGTGGATGAATCCGCTGTCATGCACCTGTTCCAGCCCCAGCGCCATGTCGATAATGATTTGGGCCACATTTTCGGCCAGCACCTCGTCGCCGCGGGACAATAATATTTTCAAATTCGAGCTTTCCACATAGTCCATCAACAGATACGGGGTGCGCTCGATTTTTCCGTGCTCAACGTAATTGATGACATTCTCGTTGTGGTGGATTTTGGAAAGAATCTCGCATCCGTTCAAAAAACGCCGCCGGTCGGCGAAATTGAAGATGGACTTGTTGCGCATGCGGCGCAACGCGAAGGTGCGGCGTTCCGGGTCGGTGGCGACCCAAATGTCGTTGACACCGCCGCGGTTGATCAACTCCTGCAAGTAAAACCGGCCGAACCGGCCCGGTTGCGGGGTCGGTTCGCTGGCATGTTCCAACAAATCAGACGACATAAAGTCCGTGGCAGCATGCCACAAGACGCGCCAATCTCACGCCAAAGTTATGCCTTGGCAAGACTTTGTGCCACGGCACTCAAAACGCCAGCGTCGGATAGCTAGTTGATGAGTCATGCTCTTTTGGTATAATTAATAGATAATTGAAAACGGACACCAAAGTGACCAGTAAAAGCATCCTTCCCGGAGGCGGCTCGCCAAACGCCATGCAACGGCACATCCGGGCTCGGGCGGGCGCATGGCGGGGCAAAATCTCCGGCGTCCAACTGCTGAAGCTCACCCGCCCGCAGGCTAAACGCAACTAGTTTTCGAAGCATGGCGAGCAAGTCTTATACTTTGCGCCTTTGCGCCTTTGCGTTAAAAAAGGCCGCACTCGTGAAAACATTTAGCGCGAAGACACAAAGATTCAAGAGCGCAAGGATTCGGCATATCAGTTTTTGGAAGCGTTTACCCGGCACGCGCCATCCTTTATTCATCACCCTTGTGTGAAACGATTTCCACTGTTCCCGGGATGTTTGAGAACGAAATCTCCGGATCCTCTTCCAAAAGGTCCGGGACCAGAGGGAGGATGATTTCCCCGTGCACGTCCGCTTCCAGTTTTCTATCGCCGTCTTTGGCGTGGATGACGACCATGGCCCGGGTTTGAGACGCGGGAAACGCCAACCTCAAACCAGTGACGGACAGTTTGGGCGACCCAGGAAAAAAGCGCCGCATTTGCGCTTGCACGTCTTCACTCTCCTGCACCGGCCTCATCAGGTGCGCGTAATGCACGGAACGGGTGATGCGGCCGGGGATCACCCCCACTTGCCAGTTCAGCTTCATCGTGCCTTTGGGCTGGTTAATGACGATCCACGGGTTTTCGGCCAGCAAATCGTCGCGCAACGGGATGGTGAAGTCTCCCACTGCCCCAATCTCGATTGGAGTTTTTCCAGCTTTGGCGTCGATATACACGGCCAGATCGCTGGTTTTGACTCCAGGCAGGGTCGATTGCATGGTGAGAACGACCAGAAGATTGGTGTGGGCACGATTTAAATCCGCCTGGGCCTTTTGCGCGTTATAAATCTGGCGGTAGGGCAGCCGGGCGTTCTCCGCCTGGGCCGGCCCGGCCAGAATGCACAGGCCAATGACGGTGCAGCTTTGGCTTAAAATAGATTTGACGTTCATACCGTGGCAGTTCCCGTCGGCCGCGTCTTAAGTGGCAACCGCCGGAGGGGCTTGCAGCCGCGGTTCAGGGCTGGCGGGGGGAGCCGTTCCCTTGAAACTCGCCCAAAAGCGCGTGGGCAACAGGGCAAGAACGATGAGCGCCACCTGGCTGGCGTCAAAAGCCATCAGCCACGGAAACGCCTTATCCATCCATCCATAGGAATGCAGACCAATGCCCAGCATGTTGACGCCGAACCATGAAAAACTGGTCACAATATTGCCAAAGACGGCCATGGCCATCAGGCCGCGTTCCTTGATCATTCCACCCCAGCGCGCGTGCAGGATGGTGGCATTCCACAGCACGATGAGCAACGCGCCGTTTTCCTTGGGGTCCCAGCCCCAGAAGCGGCCCCACGATTGATCGGCCCAAATTCCGCCCAAAATCGTGCCGACAAAACTGAAGAGCGTCGCAAAACAGACAATGCCATAAACCATCCGACCCAGCGCCTGCGCCGTCCCGGTCGTCAGCGTCCGGGTGAAGAAACCGCGCACGATGTAAATAATTGCCAGCAACCCCGCCACAAACATCGACGCATAACCCGTCGTCACCACCACCACGTGAGTGGAGAGCCACAAGTTGGTGTCCAGCACCGCTTGCAACATTTCCATCGTATCGCCGTTGAGCGCGAGGTGATGGGCGATGATCAAGGTGACGAACCCGATGAATCCCGCCACAACCAATCCGATGGCGCCTCTATAAATTTTTTCCAGGATCATGCCGAGCAGGCAGGCGCCCCAGCCGATGAAAATGGCCGAGGAATACAAATTGGTCACTGGCGGACGTCCTTCCAGATACATGCGAAAGCCCAGCCCAATCGTATGAATGACAAAGGCCAGCACGAGCAGGGCAAATCCCGTGCGCCGGATCCATTCCGACAAATTGATCCAGAAAAGGCAACCCAGGACGAGAGCCGCGACGTAAATGACCATGGCCTTATAAAACGGCTCGATCTGATTGAAGAAAAATTCCTGGTCGCCCTTTTGCAATGCTGGATAAAGATCGTTCCCTTGCAACCAGACCCGGTAGCCCGCCACCGTCTGGTTGAATGCCGCGGGTTGATTGCTTCTATAGGCGGTGGACATGGCCGCGTAAAATTTTGCGGGAGGGCTTATTTCGCCGGAGCGCAACGTTTCCAGCAAGTTGGTGCCGATGTTGGCCCAGGCCGTGCGGGGCTGGTCAGTTGCCGGCGGAATAAGCAGCGGCGCGGCGTTGCTGGCCACTTCCGTGTAGCGTCGGAAAAATGCGGCAATGCGGTTTAAATCCTCTTCGTTGGCCTCCTTGCCCTCCTCGCTTTGTTGCAAGGCCAGTTTTCCAGGGCCAATCGAGTCCTGATACACTTGCAGTTCATCCGTGAAATCGCGCGTGCCTTCCGGTTCGAGGCTGTTTTTAAGCCGGTTAAACAGGACCATGCTATCGACCAGGTGCATCAAATCCCGCTGAAACGGGGTGCGCAACTTGACCGCATCCGATTTGCCGTCTTCCGATGCGGAAAGATTCATGGCTTGAGTTTGCAGTTGTCCAAGCTGATTGGTCATGTCGTTGAACGAATAATATTCCAAACCCGCGTTTTGCGTGCCGAACAATCCCTCCAGGTCAGGATGTTGAATGCGAAAAAACTTCAGCCCGTCTGCCACGTCCGGCCGGGTCATTGTGTCCAATAGCCATTCCGTTGCCGACAGTGGCGGGGCATTGGAAACGCTGACGGTGGACTTGCCGCTGATGCTCAAAAGGGAATTACGGGCCACGGAGTCCAAAGGCTGAATGCGCCCATCGAGCAAAACGGGTAACCGCCCGAAACCGGCGATGTCAAAACCATTTTTGGCTTTCGGCGCCTCGAACCCCGAGAGGAACCAGGCGGCAAAAATGGCGGCAATAATCCAGGGAGTCCACTTTTTCATACATGACTCCTTTTGCCGTTGGCCGTGACCGGCGCCGGAACAGGGGCCAGAGGCGCACGTTTGGGCACGACGGGTTTGGATGCCTGGGCCCGCTTCCGTGCAAAGCCGATCAAGTGCATGAGAAATTGGGTGAGCAATCCGAGCGCGACCAAACTGCACGCCACGTAAGGCGTAATGGAAGCGGGATTGCGCACGACTTGCAGAATGGTGCCGCGATCCCCCGGCTCAAAACTGGCCTGGTAAAATGTCTCGCCCCGATAGCGCAGCGGATTATTCATATAGATTAATATGTCGCGGTCTTCGCCGGTGCTGGGATCGTTCAAGTGAATTTTGCTCGAGAAATTCTTCGGCACGTCCGTCCCCAGATATAAATCATGATGAAAAGCCACTAACGTCACATTATAGGGTTTGTAATAACGCACCGGACGCAGGGATATCTGCCAGGTGCGCCCGCCATAAGTGAAGGTCTGCGGCCGGGTGATGGGGGAATTTCCCAAAAGACTGCCAACCATGTTTTGCAAGTTTTCGAACTCCGGATAGCGCGTCATCCAGGTGGAAACGGTCCAATCTCCCACCGGTCCCTTGTCGGAAACGATTTGTATCAGAGCGGCCGGATTGTCTTCGGCATCCATCCCTGTGGCCAACGCAGCCGGGGTGAACATCAACGTCTGGCCGATTCCTTCGCTGGCCTTGATTTTTTCGCCGGCGTCGGACATGGGGCCGGCGGCCTTGGAATTGGGCAGATATTTTTCCACGCGCAAAGCGAATGGCAATGCGGGCGTGCGAATCTCCCCGCCTTTGGCCAGAATCGATTCGGGAATGACGGTGACGGTGTCTTTATTGGGATCCGTGACATCACTCACCGCCAGCTCATTGCGCCGCGGAGCTTCCGTATAATTCTTCGTCTGGCCTGGCTCAAGGCGCATCGTGCTTTCCACCTGGAACAATTCAGTCATAAACTGGCCGAGGAGCAGGAAAATCAGCCCGCCATGAATGAGCAGGATACCGTACTTCTTTGGGGTAAACTTAAAACGCTTGGCATGGGCCGCCAGGAGATTGATCAGCAAAATCAAGCCAATGAGCCAGCCACCCGGAAAAACCGGAATCGTCCACTGGCTGCCGCCCGGATTCCAATAAACAAAAAAACTGCGGAAGAATTTTGATTGCGCCGCGTAAAGCCCCAAATCGACCTGGGCCAGCGTGCCCACAAAAACGAGAACCAGCGCCGCAATCAGGCAAGTCACAGTCAGACGCAACGAAGTAAAGATGCTGAAGAGTCGGCGCGCCATGTTAAGGATAGTGAACGTTTTGGACGAATTTTAAAAAACTCTCCTTTTGCCCTGCCACGACCGAACCGTCACCCAACAGCTTGTAAAACCAGGTGCCGTCGCCGTGCGGAACGATGACTGCCACCAATCGCGCCGGTTCGCCCGTCTTGCTGTCCGTGCCGGTGAAATCCACCATAATCGCCTTGCCAGCCGTGGTGTCCAACGGTTGGGTGACGCTGTCCAGTTGATCGTCCTCAATTGGCGGCAAACTCACTTGCGCGCGCCAGCGATTGACATTGGCAAAATTGCCGCCGACGTCCCCGGCAAAAGAGCTGATGGTAACGCTCACCATCTTGCCCGCATTGTCTGCCACAGCGTAACTCTTTAGGATCATCGGGCCGGGTGCTTTCTCGGCCCAATTCGCCGGCACACTCCATTTGGGTTCGGCACCCGCACTCTCTGCAGGCGCAATCGCATCGGGAGCAGACGCTGGCGTTGCTTCAGCCATGCCACTGGTGAAATGGATGGACTTCAAAAAATCGCGGAATACCGGCTCAGCATCACTGACCACGTCTTTGTCGCCGCGCATTTTGATGAACCAAGTCGAACCGTTGCGAGGCAAGCTCGCGACGACGGTGCGGCTGGAGGACGCGGAAATCTCGTAGAGCTTGCCGGGCAGGGAATCGATGGTGACCGGCTCGGAGGCGATTTTGTCCGAATCCAACGGGGGCAATTTAAGTTCGTTGCGCCAGCGGTTTACGTTTTCGAGTTCCGTGCCTACCGAACCGGGAAAGCAATAAATGGCGGCTTCGCCCTTGGCGCCGTTCCGACCGTGCAGCGCAAAATTACCGATGCGGATGGAGGTCGGAACCAATTCCTGCCAGGTGGAAGGGGTGGTCCAAGTGACGTGATCGTGATCCGGATTCACGGGAATCTCCGAAGTGGGAGTGGCGGCAATTTTGCCCGGCAGTTGAGCGACGACATCGTCCGCTGTAGTACGTTCTTTCGGGACCGTATAGGTCTTGATTTCGTCATGGGCGCGGCTGGCGCAAGGCGCGGCCAGCAGCACGGTGACAAAAACCCTGACGAAGAATGGATGTGCTAGTCTCACTTTAGTTGGACAGAGGATACCATGTCCGCATTCGAGGGAAAGGCGTTTTTTGAGACGGCTGGCGCAGTTCCGAGCGGATTTGCGTGAGAATTTCGTAATAACGCCAGGCGGCGGGAGCGTTCGGCTCCTGGTAATGATCCGGCTTCAGGACGAGGTTGCCGGTGGCGAGGAGAATCCGGCGAACTTCGGGGTTTTGCCGCACTTTTTCCCGGGTGGCTGCGACGATGAGTTGATAATGCGCCCCCGGTCTGGCGGGGCGGTACTCCATTCGTCGGCCTTCGAAGCTGACCCAGTTGATGCCCATTTTTGCCATGTTCGTGTTTGCCAGGTCGCCGGCCCTTTTGGCGGCAAAGCTGGTCAGTTGCGCAACTTGCTCCCGGGTGAAAGCCCAATGCAGCCCCGGAAAAGTGGCACGGGGATCCTGGGCGTCCTCCGGATATTTCATCATTTGCCAGAAACCTTCCAGGCTGGCATAGCGTTTGCCGTGGAAAATAAAGGGCGTAGGGGCAAAATTGGAGAGCAACCCCAGCTCATTTCTTTTGGAAAGAATCACTTCACCAGGAGCCGCTGCCTGCGGAAGGATTTCCCAGGCGGGCGCGCCCGCTGTCGGCACTGGCTGCCACCATTGGGCCGGATACGGCGAAGGCGCCGTAAAATGGCAGCCGGCCAGGACCAGAAACAGCACGGTAAAGTTGAAAGTGGACCGCACGGTTTAAGTTTCGCTAAAGGATGATGGAATGGGGAGATTAAACTGGCGAACCGCCAACGACCTTTCCGTCGAAGCCAACGTCAAGTCATGCGTGTTTCCTCTGCCGCCAGCAACGGCTCCGTCATGACCAACACCATCGTCCTCACGAATGCTTCCGGCCCGTGGCAGCTTTTTGCCAACAACTTCGCCGCCAAAACATCCCAAGTCACACTCGAATTCGAGGGCAATGCGTTAGGCGTGCTCTTTGACGACATTGAACTCAAGCCCCGCGATTAAGCCTGTTGACACACTCCTCGTGAGGAGGGTTCAGTCCTAGGAATTTGGAAATGGCATAAAGTGAATACCAAGATCCTAGGACCTCTTCACGGTTGTGCCGTAACCGCAAAACGGAAAACGGCATCGCTGAACATAGCCCAGCCATTTATGGCTGGGATGACTCGTCAACCAATAACTCAAAGTCCCATCAGGGACGGCAGACAATTTTCTTTCGTCCCTAACGGGACTTGCTTGGTTTGTAGGACGTTTTACCCGGCCATAAATGGCTGAGCTATTTTCGGCAAGAGTTTCACCTGAGCTTCCTTCTTCGAAATACTTTCCCAACATGTTAAAATCGCGCTCCAAGCCTGTGCCGCGCAAAGCTTTCAGCCTGTTTTTAATCAAAGCTCAAAAACATTTTTAAATTTTTTTAACATATCTATTTATGAATTGTTTTTATAGATATATACGTATTTTAATGAATGCAGAAAGAAATTTAACGGCTTTAAGAATCCTTTTTAAAGGCGTCAATTCCCTATAATCTTTTCCAGCAAATGCCTCAGGAAGAGATATGAACATCACGTTCGAGCCACAACAGTGCCCGAAATGCGCCGGGCTGCTCCTGGCGGCCGCCCTGCTGGCTTTTAGTCAAGGACGTGTCTTCGCGCAGGTCACTGGTTTTGAGACCGTTCCCAGCGGCGTTTACCCCAGCGGGTCGGTCTTAGAGGGATGGAGCGTGACCAGCAACAAGGTTGGCATCGTCACGAATCCCAAGGGCGCGTACAGCGGGGTCAATTACCTGGCATTGACCAGCGGACATATCGCCAGGACATTTGCCACCCAACCCGGCGTTGTTTATCAATTTGAATTTTACGCCAAAGGCCCGGGCCTGACGGATTGGTGGCCTGGCGACAGCGCCGCCAATGACATCATCGGCACGAATAATGGGACGCTGCAAAATATGACGTTCGACGCCGGCAAGGTCGGTCAAGCATTCACTTTTAACGGGGACAACAGCGAAGTCGATTTCGGCCCAGACGTCGCCAATTTTGGAACCAGTGATTTTACGGTGGATTTTTGGATCAAACAGCCGTCCAGCGCAACCGTTTTGACCAGCATTCTTGAAAAGCGGCACCAATGTGACAGCTTCGTCAGCTTTTGGGATATCCGGTGCGGCCACGTCTGGAACAGCCCCAATTCCCGGCCCGGCCAATTATTTCTGGAAAATACTGAAAATGGCACCGCCCGCTACGCCATTCTCGTCGCCAACAAAGCAATCAACGACGGGGTCTTCCATCATGCCGCCTTCCTTCGCAGCGGCCTGACCCTGGCGATTTATATCGACGGCGTCCTGGACACCAACATGACGGCTCCCGGCATCGCCAATATTTTTAACTCCGATCTTTTTAAGGCGGGACAGAACATTTGCGTCGGGACGGACGGATCCAATCCATTTGTGGGCGAACTGGATGAACTGGATGTATTCAATCGCGCGCTTTCGCCCGCGGAAATTGACGCCATTTATCGGGCCGGCGGCGACGGCAAATACAGCCCTGTTTCCACCCTCCTGCCCAATTTTCAATTGACCATCGGAGGCGTCATGACCAATACCATCGTCCTGACCAACGCTGCCGGCCCGTGGCAGCTTTTCACCAACAGCTTTGCCGCCAAAACGTCCCAAGTCACAATCGAATTCGAGGGAAATGCGCTAGGCGTGCTCTTTGACAACATTCAACTCATCCCGGCCCCCGGCCGATAGCCATGCGGTCAAACCGGCTTTGACTCCTGAAAACCGTCCTCCTGTCTTGCCAAGGACGACCGGATTGGTCTTAACTTGGCCCGTGCTATATCAACAAACGTTGCGGCAATCGGCGAGCTTCTCGGGTATCGGTCTGCACAGCGGCAATGATGTCAAAATGACCTTTCTGCCCGCGCCGCCCAATTCGGGCATTCGCTTTCGCCGAGTTGATCTGGAGGGGAAACCTGAAATCGAGGCGCGGGTTGATTATGTTTCCACCACCAACCGCTCGACCTCCCTTTCCAAGGGCAACACCAAGATTCTGACGGTGGAACATGTCCTAGCTGCGTTTGCGGGGCGCGGCGTTGATAATGCCATCGTGGAATTGGACGGCAATGAGCCGCCCATCGCCGATGGCAGCGCGCGGGAATATGTCAAAATGATCCATGCCGCCGGAGTCGTCGCGCAGGATGAGCCGCGGGAGGTTTTTCGCATCCAAACCCCCATTTCGTTCGAGAGCGGCGACACGACCATTTCAGTTTTTCCGCACGAGAGCCTGAAGATCACCTGCACCAGCGCGGATGCCAAAGGGCGCTTCACGCAGTTTTACAGCGTCACGGTCACGCCCGAAACCTGGGAGCGCGACCTGGCCCACGCCCGGACGTTTTGCTTTTTCGAGGAGATCGAGTTCCTCATCAAGAGTGGCTTGATCAAAGGTGGCAGTTTGGAAAATGCCGTGGTCATCCGGGATGACGCCATTTTGACGACCGAACCGCTGCGATATCCGGATGAGTTTGTGCGGCACAAGATTTTGGACATTATCGGAGACCTCTCGCTGGCGGGCAGGCCGATTGCGGGCCATATCGTTGCGGTCAAACCCGGGCACAGCGCCAATTGCGAGCTGGCGCGCCAAATCAGCCTGCAAATGCGCAAGCCGATGGAGACCGTCCAGACCTTCGCCCCTCCGCCCCAGCCCGCCCCGACGCCGGAGGGCGAAGCAGTTTCGGTACGCGATGGCGACCAACTGGACACATTGCGCTTGATGAGGATTTTGCCGCATCGCTACCCGTTTCTGATGGTGGACAAGATTACTAAGATCGAGGGCAACAAAATTGTCGGCCTGAAAAACATCACTTTCAACGAGCCTTATTTCCAGGGGCATTTTCCCAATCACCCCATCATGCCTGGAGTCCTGCAATTGGAAGCCATCGCCCAGGTCGCCGGAGTGATGATGCTGCGGCAGGCGGAGAATTTTGGCAAACTGGCCTATTTCATGTCCGCCGAAAGCGTGCGCTGGCGCAAACCGGTGCGGCCCGGGGACACCCTGGTCATCTCGGTGGAACTGATCAAGTCGCGCGGCAAGATTGGAAAGGCCAAAGGGGTCTGCTCGGTCAACGGCGATACGGTCAGCGAGGCGGAAGTCACTTTTATTTTATTTGACAGACAATAGAATGAACACCATTCATGCCACGGCGGTAATTCATCCCCTTGCGCGCATGGGCGCGGACTGCATCATCGGGCCTTACTGCGTCATTGGCGAACATGTGACCCTCGGCCCCCGTTGCCGCCTGCATTCCCATGTGGTGATTGACGGCCATACCGCGCTGGGCGATGAGAATGAAATTTTTCCCTTCGCCAGCATCGGCTTGAAAACCCAGGACTTGAAATGGAAGGGCGGCATCACCCGCACCCAAATCGGAAGTCACAACACGTTCCGGGAATATGTGACGATAAACAGCGCGACCAACGACGGCGAGGTCACGACCGTTGGCTCGCATAATCATATCCTGGCCTACAGCCATATTGCGCACAACGTCACCCTGGGTGACCACGTCGTCATGTCCAACGTGGGAACGCTGGGCGGGCACATCACGGTTGAGGATTATGCGATTATCGGTGGATTGGCGGCGGTGCATCAGTTTTGCCGCATCGGCCGGATGGCATTTATTGGAGGATGCTCCAAGGTCACCAAGGACGTGCCTCCCTATATGTTGGCCGATGGCAACCCGGCCCAAGTGCGGACGACCAACAAGACCGGACTGGAACGCAACGGAGTGTCGGAAGAAGCGCAGGCCGCGCTCAAGCAAGCTTACAAGATTCTGTATCGCGAAGGGCTGACCACGCCGAACGCCTTGGCCCGCATTGAAGCCGAATTGCCGCCACTACCGGAATTGCGCCATCTGGTTGAGTTTGTCCGTCTTAGCGAGCGGGGAATCAGCAAATAAATGACTTCAAGAAACGCACTGAAAAGTCTCCGGGTCCTCCTTTTTCAGGAGGGATTTGATGGCGAGGATGGCTTGGGAATGAATCTGGCAAATGCGCGATTCGGTCACGCCAAAGGCTTCGGCAATTTCGCGCAGCCGCAGATCTTCAAAATAATAAAGGCCCAGGACCTTGCGTTGCACCTCCGGCAACTGTTGCAGGCGTTTCTGGATCATTTGGGTCAATTCGCGCAATGCGGTCCGTTCTTCCGGATTAGCCTGCGAATCGTCCGCAATGACTTCATACACGAGCCCTCCATGTTCATCGTTCGCGCCATGGACGGCATCAAGACAAACGTAGGTCGTCGGGCGGATTTCTTCGAGCAATTCATCGTAGTCCTGCAAGGAAATGCCGAGGGCCTTGGCCATGGCGACATCGGTTGGGACCGCGCCGGTGCGCTGGGTCAATTCCTGCATCGTTTTCTCGAGTTTTTTGGCCTTCTCATGCACCGAGCGCGGGACCCAATCGAGACGGCGCAATTCATCGAAGACAGCGCCGCGGATTCGCACGCGGGCGTAGGTTTCAAAGGAAGTGCCGTTGTTGGGGTTAAAGCGGCGCATGGCATTCAGCAAGCCGACCAGCCCGGCGCTGTAGAGATCGTCACTGTTGACATGGGAGGGCAATGTCATGGCCAACCGTCCAACGACAGTCTTGACCAGAGGGAGATATTCCTCCACCAGCGAGTTCTCGGTCACGCTGCCGGGGCGGGAGCGGGCATAACGGCGCCAAAGCTTCTGCTGGTTGGTGCGGCGTTGCTCCGCTGTCAGAGGAGCCGGGGGCGGAGCGCAAAGTGTATCGGTCATGATTTGGAGGCCTTGGGATGGGTTGAGGTGGAGAGCAACGAATTGGGGGTGTCTTGGCGGTCCGGTGTGGCGTCAGCCGCATCACCCTTGCTCAAAGCCCGGCCCCACCAAGGCAACAACAGACTTGCGAAAAATGCAGCCACGCCGCCATGCCACAGGCAAGCCTGCACCGGCTCTTCCCGCACGATGCTGAAAGTGATACCGAATGCGAACCCCAGCATCCCTCCAATTAGCATTAATGATTTCATATCACCTTATAGTCAATGGGGGTGGTTAGCAGGAGTGTTGCCATCTTTGCGCGAAAGCGGCGGGGCCGATGGAACCCCTTTATTCGCGGGGGCTTGCGAAGGCAACATTTTATGCGACAACCGGAAAGGGCCAATTGCGCGGCAGTATTTGCCCGGCAGTTCGAGTAAAAGGGAGAAATATATGCCGATTGTCCCTCGCCTGCCCGAGAGTCTGTCAAATCTCCCTGGAAATTGGTTTGACGAACGCCACTCCGCCCTGTACGATGCCGTCAAGCAATGGCCTGTAATTGAACCCGTTTTATCGCGCACTGAACAACCAGACGAATGCGAAAGATATATTTGACATCAGATTCGGCGAAGCTTCCTTTCCGTCAGCGGGCGAAGGCTGGCCGACCTGGCTTCACTCTCATTGAATTGCTCGTGGTCATCGCCATCATCGCCATTTTGGCGTCGCTCTTGTTGCCGGCCCTGGCCAAGGCGAAAGACCAAGCCAAACTCACTCAATGCCTGAGCAATATGAAACAATTGCAACTTTGCTACCAACTCTACGTCGGGGACAATAATGATTACCTGCCGCCCAACGAAAGTGAGGCCTCCGCTGACACCACCACTAATTCGTGGATCAGCGGGGACGCACAAACGGATACGTCAACACTTAACATTCAGAAAGGCTTGCTCTACCCCTACAATCAGTCGGCCATGATTTATGTTTGCCCTTCGGACACGCTCCTTGTCCCAATAACCCAGCCTGTCGCCCCGCAAACGCGGACTTGTTCGATTGATTACGCCATGAACGGATGCACGGGCAGCGGCATGAACTCCCACAACTGCTGGGATTCTGGCGTTCTGCCCTTCACCAAATATGCCGGGATCATCAATCCCAGCCCGGCGCAAAAATTTGTATTTGGGGATGAGAACGAGTTCAGCGTCGGCGATGGAGTCCTCGCGACCTATCCGGCGAAATCACCTTCCGCGCCGGGAGACGACTCATGGTGGAATCTTCCCGGCTGCCGCCATACCAAGGGCTGCACTTTTTCATTCGCTGACGGCCATGTGGAGTATTTGCGGTGGCGCGGAACCTCCGTCCTCACGTTCACCACCAGCCCCGGCGAAACCGCCGTCACGCCGCTGGATTTTGAAGATTTGTACAAGGTTCAAAGTTGGACGGTTTCTTATACCGCAAACCCCGGCTAACTTCATGCGCCGGCCGCCAAATATTTGCTGGTCGAACTCGGCTTCACCCTCTACGATGCCGGCAAGCAACCGATCGCAATTCAATCGAGGGATTTATTTGATCTTCATCTTTACAAAGCCCGGCTCCAGCCAGCGTGGCAGGCAGACGGGCGAAGCCGGGTTCACGCTCATTGAGTTGCTCGTGGTCATTGCCATCATTGCCATTCTGGCGAGCCTGTTGTTGCCCGCTTTGGCCAAAACCAAGAGCCACGCCCGCATCACCCAGTGTGCCAGCAATCTGAAGCAATGGGGCGCGGCCGAGGTCATGTATGCCGGTGATAACAACGGTTTTTTCCCGGACAATACCGGCGGGTACGACTTGAGCTGGATGTCGCCGGCGTTCAGCAATTTTTACTCCAGCTATTTGATAAAAGACATCCGCGGCACGACCGCCGATCCGCGCGTCCTGACCGACGTGCTGTTTTGCCCCACGGATCAATGGCATCGGCTGGCCGAAGAGCTTGGCATTACCAGTTATAATACGCCGCAACTGATTGGGTATTTCTACCTGCCGGGCCGCACCAACCCCGCCAGTGACGGCTGGAATTATGGCACCTGCGGATTAACCGGTTGGGTGACCCGCCAGAAACTGGGCGGCCAGTTCCGGCTGACCCCGATCATGAGTGATCGGTTGCAGGCAACCGGAACATGGAATCCGACCGCCAACACCGGCACCCTGGGCTGGACGGATACCGACGGCACCCTCACCGTTCCCACCGCCAACCACGCCGACCTCGGAACGGGAAACGTTCCAAAAGGAGGCAACTTTTTATATGAAGACGGCCATGTCACATGGTTCCGCTTTGACGTAAACAACGCGCGGGCCACTGTGGATGTGGGTTCCTACGAAGGCAACTGGGTTTGCTTTTACAAACCACCAAACATCATCACCAACTAGACCTGTGAGAATATAAACAATAAAAAAACCGGGCTTAGTTGTCAGAGGGTGACAAAAAAGCCCGGGGAATTTTCGAATTTAGTACACCTGTAGGATTAGGGGACTTCCGGTTGCTGCTGTACAACACAAACAACCGAAATGCTGCGGGCAAACAAAGAACAAATAAAACCAAGTTTTGCCCTGAAATTCTTACCGTGCTAATCCGCCTCTACAAAACCATAATTCGCTTATAATGTCAATAGACTATTTTCAAATATTTTTATTCAGCCAAAATCGAAAAATTCACTTTTTTTCAGATTCCTGTTTACACCCGTTTCGCGATTGTTAATATCCGCGATGCGTAAGACATAGTCCATGAAAAAAATTGACGCCATTATCAAACCGTTCAAGCTCGAAGAAGTCAAAGAAGCGTTGGCCGCAGTGGGGGTGCAGGGCTTGACCGTCTCTGAAGTCAAAGGTTTTGGCCGCCAAAAGGGCCACACGGAAATCTACCGCGGCAGCGAATATACCGTCGATTTTCTTCCTAAAATCAAGATCGAGATCGTCCTCCCCGATGCCCTCATCCAGCAAGCCGTCGAAGCCATTGTCCGGGCGGCGCGCACGGGCAAGATCGGCGACGGCAAAGTTTTTGTCAGCAACATTGAAACGGCCATCCGCATTCGCACCGAGGAATCGGGCGATGAAGCTATTTGATTTGGTCCCCGCCGTGGCTCTCCCATGGACGGGGAATTTGTCTGTTGAAACGAATAAACATTGAACAATTGAAACATGAGCACCCCAAAAAGTGTTATTGAGTCGGCTCGGAAACAAGGGGCCAAGATGGTGGATGTGAAGTTTGTGGACACGTTCGGAACCTGGCAGCATTTCAGCGTTCCGATCAGCGAATTGACC
>Ga0182024_10012724_pt1 | contig 16594 bp, 16 predicted proteins | sample P32metaG_FD_120480 | JGI IMG/M metagenome (GOLD analysis project Ga0182024, IMG submission 120480) | Permafrost microbial communities from Stordalen Mire, Sweden - P3-2 metaG (Illumina Assembly) | ecosystem: Environmental > Terrestrial > Soil > Wetlands > Permafrost | place: Sweden: Stordalen... | reverse complement strand
TGTTCGATCCCGGGGTCGTGCGCGGTCTCGATTACTACACGGGCGCCGTCTTCGAAGCGCAGCTCACGTTCCCCGTTACCAACGAGGCGGGCGATCCCGTCGTCTTCGGCTCGGTCGCGGGCGGCGGCCGCTATGACGATCTCGTCGCGCGGTTCACGGGCGAGCGCGTGCCGGCAACGGGGATTTCCATCGGCGTCAGCCGGCTTCTCTCGGCGCTCCGGCAGCGCAACGCGGCGTCGGTGCCGACTCTGGTTCTTGTGCTCGCGCTCGACAGGGAAGATCGCACCGGAGGCTTTGCACTTGCTGGCGAGTTGCGCGGCGCGGGGATCCGCGCGGAAGCCTATGTCGGCGAGGGCGGGATGAAGGCGCAGCTCAAATATGCCGACCGCCGGGGCGCCGGCATCGCCGTGATCGAAGGCGCAGACGAGCGTGCCAGGGGTGAAGTGACGATCAAGGATCTGGCACTCGGCGCCGAACTCGCCAAATCGGTGGAGAGCCGCGCGGACTGGGTCAAGGACCGCCGGGCGCAGATTTCCATTCCCCGTGCGGAACTCGTCGCAAAGGTGCGGGAGATGCTCGCCCCTCGACCCGCCAAACCGTCGACAAGCGCAGGGTGAGGTTATTACTTAACGCTCTATGCCGGGCCGGTCGAAGGTTGAAAGTGCCGTTGCCACACCGGCGCGAGGCGGGGGCGCTCGGCCAGCCGTTCCGAAAGCGCAAACAGCTTCGGTGCGTCTGACGGTGTCCAGCCATGCATCGCGCACCAGCGGTTGAACATCGCGGCGTAAATGTCGGCCGCGGAAAATCCGTCCCCGAGCAGCCAGGGACCGGCAATGGCCTGTTCGACGATCCGCAGCCGTTCGCGAATCCGCTCGCGCGCCTTTTCGCGCAGAGCGTCGCTCTCCGCGCCCGCCGGCGCGAAGCGCGCGGGATAATCCTCGATCTCCACCATGGGATAAATCTCCGATGCCATGAAGGCGAGCCAGCGAAGGGCCTGCGCGCGCGCGAATGTTCCCGCTGGCGGCAGCAGCGCCGCATCGGGAAAGCGCTCTGCGATGGTCAGAAGAATGGCGAGCGTTTCGGTGAGGATGCCGCCATCGGGCAGCTGCAGCGCCGGGATTTTTCCGGAAGGATTGATCGCCAGAAATTCGGGTCTGCGCTGCTCGTTGTGTCGGAGCGAAACCGCGTGGAATTCATACTCCGCGCCCGCTTCGGCGAGCGCCGCCTCTGCGGCGAAGGCGCCCGAACTCTTGTCGCCGAAGATGATGCAGGTCACGGTTTATTTCTGCCCCGCCGGATCGGGAATGATCAGCGCGAATAGAATTCCACGATCAGATGCGGCTGCATCTGCACGGCATAGGGCACGTCGGAAAGCTTGGGCGTGCGCAGAAACTTCGCCGTCATCTTGCCGTGATCGGCAATCACGTAATCGGGAACGTCGCGCTCGGGGCTTTTCACCGCCTCAAGCACCAGCGCCATGTCCTTCGCCTTGCCGGCGAGTTCGACGGTGTCGCCTTCCTTCACCTGATAGCTCGAGATGGTAACGCGGCGGCCGTTCACCTTCACGTGGCCGTGGCTCACGATCTGCCGCGCCGCAAAGGGCGTCGGCACGAATTTGGCCCGGTAGACCACGGCGTCCAGCCTGCGCTCGAGCAGGCCGATCATGTTCTCGCCCGTGTCGCCCGGCCGGCGCGCCGCTTCCTGGTAATAGCCGCGGAACTGGCGCTCGTTGATGTTGCCGTAAACGCCCTTCAGCTTCTGCTTGGCCTGGAGCTGGGTGCCGAAATCGGAAAGCTTGCGGGCGCGCCGCTGCCCGTGCTGGCCCGGCCCGTAGGAGCGTTTATTGACCGGGCTCTTGTTCCGGCCCCATACGCTTTCGCCCATACGCCGGTCGAGCTTGTATTTCGAGGTTGCGCGCTTCGTCATGAACCGTCCAGGGAATAAGGAAGACCGATCCGGCAGGCGGCGCCCGGCGGAAGGCGCGCACTATAGTCACGGCCGAAAACCTGTCAAACCCCGACTGGACGGCCCCAGCGCTGCCCGCCTCTGCCGATCCGCCGAATGCTTCAGGCGCGGATCCGGTACAACGCACTTAAAGCGTGGCGTCTTCTGGAGTATTCTTGGGACTGCGCGGGCGTGGCGAAATGGTAGACGCAACGGACTTAGACGATTGAGTGCCCGGTGGGAAACCGCCGACGCAGAACTGCTCAAATTCGGGGAAACCTGTAAACGGCAATCCCGAGCCAAGCCCGGAAACGGGAAGGTGTAGAGACTAGACGGGCAGCACCTAACGCGGAAACGCCACGGTGAAGGGATAGTCCAGACCACGAACGCCCGGTGGGCGGCGGCGAAAGCCGAAGTGGTAAGAAAATCCGTAGGGTCGAAAGACCTGTGCCGGTTCAAGTCCGGCCGCCCGCACCAGAACCGCTTTAAGGCAGCGCCGTCCGTGAAGGCCGCCACACCAATTCCGCGCATAATATCTATCTCGATCAAAACAAATGGATCGAGCTTGCTCGGGCCGAGAGAACGCCAGCGCCCGGACAGTTCGCTACGCACGAGAACCCCGACCTGCCAAAAGTTATTCGAAAGCTCGGGGCTTGAGAATCGCCCATTGGCCGTTCTAGAAAACGTTCCTGTCGGAGGCTTTGGCGATGTGGCGAATCTTCGCCGGCAGTATGTTTCTTGTGCTGTCGGTCCTTCCTGCTTTGGCGGGAAGCTTTGATGATTTCAATCAGGGGATAAACGCCAACAATCGCGGTGACAGCGCTGCTGCAATAAACGCGTTCAGCCGCGCGCTCGAATCTGGCGAATTGTCGAAATCCCTGACACCTGTGGCGCTTCTTGATCGCGGTATCGCCTTCGAGCGGCAGAAACGTTATGAGGACGCAATCGCTGACCTCAACGCTGCGCTCGCGCTGAACCCGGGCAAGTATGATGCCATTTACTGGCGCATGCTGGCTTACGCTTGGAACGCGCAGGGCGGACTTGCAAGTGCAGATTGCGACTCTCTTCTCAGAGCCCGCCCAATGGTTGCGGCTCTCTACTCGCAGTGTGCGCTCATGAGATGGGTGAATGGCGAGTATGCTCAGGCGGCACGTTATTTCGAGACTGCCGTGGGCCTTAGACCGAAACGTCTCGCCTCTGACATCTTATGGCTGGAGCTGAGCCGGTTGCGGGCAGGAACGCCAGATGAGGCGCAATTCGCGCAGTATTCCAAGGAACTGGAACTGGATGGCTGGCCAGCGCCCATTTTTGAACTTTATCTCGGCAAGCGCACCCCGGAAGCCGTCTTGGCCGCCGCCGAAAATAGGAGCCGGCCATTTTCCGTGCCGGGATTTCTTCACTTTCAATCCGAAAGCGCCCCACCGACCACCCAGACTGCGTCGCTACAGCTACAGCGCTGCGAATCCGCCTTCTTTGTCGGGGAATGGCAACTCGTGCATCAGAATTCCACGATCGCAAAATCCCTTCTTCGCGAGACGGAGACGTATTGTAATGGCTGGCTGCCAGCGCAAACGGAATTGGACCGGCTGACACCAAAATGAACTGGCGAAAATTCTTCATCGTTCCAGTGATGTATGTCGTGCTCGGGTGCCATCTTCTTGCCGTCGCAAACGCGGCTCCGCAACCGGCCGCGCCTCTCGCGGCTCCGCAGCCGGGGGCGCCTCTCGCGTCTCTGTCACTGATAACCGAACCGTCTGGCGTCGTGGACTTGCCGGTCGGGATCGCGGGACATTCCGAGAATCTTCGGTTGGCCACCGGTAGCATGATGAGCATGCTGACGGAATCCGTTGCCACGGAGTTGGGGTTGCCGCGCGATCATGTGCCCTATCATGAGTTGATTTGGGCCGCTGGCGCCCGGGTGACACAATATGCAATCGCCGAGTCTCTGCGCTTCGATCATTTCGATGCGTCGGGGACGAAATTCCTCGTGGTCCGGGATGCTGGCGTTCCATTTGGAATCGCCGGGCAGCTCGGCGACGATTACCTGCGCAAATACGACATCGAATTCGATTTTCTCAAAGAAAAATTGAACGTCTACGCACCGGGCCAATGCTCCAAGGTCTGGTCCGGAGCAGCGTCCGCAGAACTGCCGATGGAGGTGACTGGAAGGGGACAAATCACGGTCGATGTCCAGCTCGACGGCAAGCCGACAACGGCTTTGCTCGACACAGGCCTTCTGCGCTCGGTACTCAGTCTTGACGCGGGCAAAGACATGTTCGGATTCAGCGAAAAGACTCCGGGCCTGGATGCGCTGGCCACGCATAGCGGTATGGCCTATCTGCTGAGCTATCCCTTCAAGACCATCGTTCTCCAGGGGGTGTCGATCGCCGATCCCGATATCGAAATCCAAACCAGGATGAGGCAATGGCCCAACCTCATCCTTGGCGCGAGCGTTCTTCGCCGAATGGATTTCTGCATTAGCTATGATGCGGGCAAGCTCTATGTGAACGCGAGCGGTCCGCACTGAAGACGTATTTCCGGCGCGTTTGGGTTGGGCGCGCAGGTGAACCGCCGCATGCCGCAGGGAGTACTTCGGCTCTCATCTTCGAATTCGGCGATGCAATACATATTGCGGTAAGGCGTCTATTGAACAGCTATCGTCGCCGCATTTCACTATCCGGCATCGCGGTGACCGTAAAGCCGTTCCGCCGCGCGGAGAGAGGCCCGCTTCTTCTCCCGTGCCCGATCAACAGAAAGTGATTGTCCCCGAGTGCCGCCCTGCCGGATCATCGAGGCGCGAGCGGGGGGATTTGCGATGCGCGTGACGGGGTTGGGCCAGGTTCTCTTTGCATTGAGCTTTGTCGGGCTGGGCGCGCTCGGCATCGCTTTCCACGATTTCGCGTTTGTGTGGCAGCTGGTTCCCAAAGGCGTCGCGTGGCACGACACGCTTACCACCGTTACCGGCGCGATCCTGTTCGCAGGGGGGATTGCGCTTCTCGTCCCGCGCACGGCCCGGCTGTCGGCGCTTGTCCTCGCGGGGTTCCTGCTTCTCTTCGTGGTGGTGTTGCGGGTGCCGGCCGTGGTCGCGCACCCCTTGGTCGAGGGCGAATGGTATGGGCTGAGCGAGACGCTCACCTTCGTCGCAGGCGCGTGGACGATCTTCTCGATGTTGTCGCGCGAAGGTGGAGCGCTCGCGAATTTCGGCAATGTGCGAGCCGGCCAAATTCTCTTCGGGCTGGTGCTGCCGGCGATCGGCCTGTCGCACTTCTTCTATCTCGGCGAGACCGCGCCGCTCATTCCGTCATGGCTGCCGTTTCACGTGCCGCTCGCTTATTTCACGGGCGCCGCGCATATCGCGGCGGGCCTCGGCATTTTGTTCGGCGTGCTGCCGCGCCTGGCGGCAACGCTCGAAGCGGTGATGGTGAACCTTTTCACGCTGCTCGTCTGGGTGCCGACGGTGATCGCCGCACCCACCAACGGTTCCGACCTCGCGGAGATCGGCGTGTCCGCTGCGATCACGGGCGCGGCATGGGCAGTCGCGGAGTCGTTTCGCGGCCGATCGTGGGGCCTTGGACGGGGTAGATGAGTGGGCCAGATTGAATGTATCAAGCATTTTTGAGCGTGAAGCGGCACGCTATCTGCCCTGATTTCCACAAAGACTGAGAGCGGTTGTGCTGGCGGGCTAAAGGCCCGCTGACCAACGACCGTGGAGTTGTGGGCCCGTATTGGCCATCGGCCTGCTGCCGCTTTTTCTTATCCCGATTTCCGCAGTCGCCACTTGCTTGGACTGCACTGGAGGTGTGGCCATTACCCAGCGCAGAACCTGGTCGCATGCGCAAACGGAGCGTGCTTCACCATGCTCCTCCCTGGGGACTTTTGCGCACGGCGCCCAAAAGCATAGCTGAAACTTGGTCGCGAGTGGTCACACCTCCTCGGCAGCCTCGTTTTGGCGTCCGGGACTTCAACGGTCCCCGAAAAATGTTAGACTCCGCTTCAAACGGAGCATCCGTGGTATGTCAGAGAAGTTCAGCGAATTCGTCAAAGTCACGGGGCTATTTCTTACCGCCGCCCTAGGAGTGGCATCGCTGGTTATCAGCCGGAATGCCGCAAACCGAGCGGACGCGGCTTCTCATGTAGAGCTTGGAGGTTTGACTTCAAATTCTGAGGATTACGAAAACCCGTGGAAAGTCTGGTACGCGCCAATCACAGATCGGACCGTTGTCGTGGGACTTCAGAGGTGGGTGAGTTTCCGTCCGCAGTTTCAAAACGTACCAGAAGTAGTGACCGCTTTCAGGGGAATAGACATAGACACCGACCAAGACGATCCCTTCATAAAGTGGAGTTCTCAATTTAGCTCAGAAGATCAACGCCGCTTAAAGGGAGCTCATATTGTGATTTTCACAGGCGGTATAAGCCGAGATGGCTTTAATGTAGAGATCGGAATACCTGTGCCCAGTGACGCGGCGCCTAAGCTTCGCGATCTTTTGGAAAACTCCCCTGTCAACACGGCTATCTTTAATGTTGCCAAAGGATCACCTCAGCTCCTGCCGGGCCACGATACGCCAGACAAACTTTTGCTTGAGGAGAAATGGATGATGAACTTCTATACTGAGGTTGGTACGTTTGATGTTGTATGGATAGCAACGGAAAGCAAATAGTACGCCCGGTAGAGGGCTCGACTTACCCACGTGCGGAAGGTGCGGAGCCGGAGCGGCTCCGCAACCGTTCAAGTTCTTTCTCGACGGCGTCATCGCGCGACCCTTCCATACCTCCATAGACCGCCCAGGCGTGCGTGGCCAACCCGATGCCCCACCCAAAGAGCGGCCATAGGAACCACCACACATGCGGCGAGGTGAAAAAATTGAGCGTCGCCAAACCGGTATTCACCAGCACGAAAACGGTGGCGTGTACGCGAAAGCCGATCCGAGCGTCCACGCGCCGCTCTGCCAACTTGCGAAGTTCCTGTTCCGTTTTTGGGTCGGGCATTGCGTTGTTCCCTCTCTCTGCATCCTGGCGGTTCGTTCCACGGCTCTAGCCGCCGAAGGCGCGGGCGAAGAGCGTGTCGATATGCTTGAGGTGGTAGTCGAGGTCGAACAGGGATTCGAGCGCCGGCGCGTCGAGCACGCTGGTAACGTCCGCATCCGCCTTGAGGAGATCGAGCAGCGTGCCTTTGCCGTCCCAGGCGCGCATCGCGTTTCTCTGCACCGCGCGGTAGGCGTCCTCGCGGCTCATGCCCGCCTGCGTCAGCGCGAGCATCACCCTCTGGCTGTGCACGAGGCCGCGCGTGCGCTCGAGGTTCTCCTTCATGCGCGCGGGATATACGACGAGCTTCTCCACCAGTTCCGCCGCGCGCGCCAGCGCGAAATCGAGCGTAACGGTGGCGTCGGGACCGATGTAACGCTCGACGGAGGAATGCGAGATGTCGCGTTCGTGCCAGAGCGCCACGTTCTCCAGCGCCGGCGTCACACAGGCGCGCACCATGCGGGCAAGTCCGGTCAGGTTTTCCGACAGCACCGGATTGCGCTTGTGCGGCATCGAGGAGGAGCCCTTCTGGCCCTGCGAGAAGTATTCTTCCACTTCCAGCACTTCCGTGCGCTGCAGGTGGCGGATCTCGGTTGCCAGACGTTCGAGCGAACTCGCAACCACGCCCAGCGCGGCGAACCAGGCGGCGTGACGGTCGCGAGGAATCACCTGGGTGGAAACCGGCTCGACCTTCAGCCCCAGCGCATGCGCGACATGGGCTTCGACGCGCGGATCGACATTGGCGAAAGTGCCGACAGAGCCGGAAATGGCGCAGACCGAGATTTCGTCGCGCGCCGCAAGCAGACGGGTTCGCGCGCGCGCGAATTCGCAATAGAAACCCGCGAGTTTCAGCCCGAAGGTGGTGGGTTCGGCATGAATGCCGTGGCTTCTGCCGACAATGACCGCCGTTTTGTATTCGAAGGCGCGGCGCTTGAGGGCCGCAAGCAGCCGGTCCACATCGGCGATCAGGATGTCGCCGGCGCGCCGGAGTTGCAGCGAAAGACAGGTGTCGAGCACGTCCGACGACGTCATCCCCTGATGCAGGAAACGCGCTTCCGGGCCCATGATCTCGGCGAGATGTGTCAGGAAAGCGATGACGTCGTGCTTCACCTCGCGCTCAATCGCGTCGATGCGTTCCGTGTCAAACGCGGCGTTCGATCCCATCTCGCGGATGGCGCGTGCGGCCTCTTTCGGAATGACGCCGATTTCCGCCATCGCATCCGCGGCGTGCGCCTCGATCTCGAACCAGATGCGAAACCGCGTCTCCGGCGACCAGATCGCGGTCATTTCAGGTCTGGAGTAGCGGGGAATCATCGAATGATCGGGATCGGCAGTCAGTGTGGGCGGCCGAAGCCGGGTTCTTCACCCGGCATATCGAGCGGCCAGCCCTGCAGGCGCGCGCCCAGATCGATGATGCCTGCCGCGCCCCAATGCCACGACGGTTCGCCGCACAGATTCCACGCGCCGTTGCGGATCTGCTCGCACCAATGCAGATCGCCATGGCTCCCCAACGCCACGGATTCGATCCATCTCTGCGCATCGGCGGCGCCATAGCCGTAGGACGGCGCGCCGGTGGCCCGATAAAGGTCGTAGAGAAAAATTCCGATTCCCGGCGCGCCATTGTCGAGGCTCGTATGAACGAGCTGCCGCCCTTCGTCCTCGGGCCAATCGGCCTTCTGATCCCGCTGATGCACGGCACAGGAGGACAGCAGCCAGTCGCCGGCCAGGCGGGCCAGTTCCAGATCTTTCACGGCGAGCGCAGGCTCGCGCGCAATCAGGAGCTCGTAAGCCTGGATCGCCACCCAGCCGATGCCCGCATTGCCGTCCTCGACTCCCGTCGCATAGAGCTTGTGATCATTTCCCCCGGTTTGAGTGGGCCATTTGAGCCCGGCGCACGCGCCGTCTTTCAGCGCCTGCGCGCCCACCCACGCGAGCAGGAGATCGCCGTCACGACGGTATTGCGCGCGCCCGGTGCTCCGGCTGAGCTGGTAGAAGAGGAACGCATCGCCCGCCGAGCCGGAAAGAAAGCCCGTGTCGAAGATGCGCGTTCCCCCGCGTTCCGGAATGCTTGCGGCATCCTCTCCATGCGCCAGCCTGACGTGAACCATCTGGTTCTCAAGCCATGTCGCGGCCGCGCGCGCATATTGCCCGTATCGCGCGCTTCGCACCGGATCGAGCTTTGCGCGCCGCCCGGCGAAAGCATCGAAGGCCCAGGCGATTCCGGCAACTCCTTTGCCCATGCCGGTGTAAATCTGCTTCGTCGCGGGATCCTGCCAATGCCAGAAACACACCGGAGGACAGGTCTGTCCCTTCGGCGCTTCGGCTTTCGACATCTCCCAATCCATCGCGGCAAGGGCGGCGGACTCGTAGCGCGCGTTTCCCGTCCGCTCGTAAAGGCGCCAGAGAAAATCCGCGATGCCGGCGGCGCCATCGTCGAAAGAGGTGAATCCGTAGTCTGCCGCGCCTGCCGGATTGTAGTAGTCGGGCCAGCGGCCGCTGGAAGCGGGCACCTGCGCGGCGACGAGAAAATCTCCCGCGGCGCCGGCCGCGTTCAGATAGGCCGGGTTTCCCGTCGTGTCATAGGCCGCCAGAAATCCCATGCCCACGCCCGCGGCGCCGGCGTTGCGGCCGGTCTGGTAGTTCGGTGCCTGGATCACGCTCTTCCAGGCGGATCCCGTGCCATGGCCGTCGATCCACGTCACGGGCTCTTCGCGGGCGATCAGCGAGCGTGCAGCTTCGTCGACGAGCGACGCGGCGCTCGCCGCTCCCGCCGCCGCCATCAGCGTCAGGGCAATCGAAGCGAATCGGAAAAGGCGGAACCTCATGATCATCCCTGTCGAAATCGGGCGGCGCTGTGATCGTGTCGCGAAGGCCTTCACGCATCGCGATCATGCCACAAACCCGCCGGATCCGGTAATCGCCAATGTGTCGGCCCCGTTGCGCCGGCCGGAATGCCTCGAAATGTTACCCGGACAATAGCCGAAATGGCCCGCGATTTCATACGGGACCACAAGACCGCCCCGAAAGACGCGGTTCATGTGGCGACGGCGGTGCGGGTGGGCATTCCGCTTTTGGACACGTTCGATGGCGAGCTGGTCGATCACAATGGCAAAATCGGGGAGCCCCCTTAACATCCGCAAGCTTATCGAGCCCTCCGGGAGAAGCTGCTATGAAAAAGACCGACAAGGAACCCCGACGGGCAACGGTTCATCGCCAAACGTCTGGGCTGCGATCCGGACCTGAAGGTGTTCGACAAGGGGCTGGGGAAAATCGCGCGGACAAACCCCGACGCAAAGTTTGGAGACAAAAAATGAGCATGCGGCTAACCGCAAAGGCGGCCTTCGCCTTTGTTTGCTTTATTGGACCGGCTCTCGCGCAAAGCGATGACTCGGATGCGCCTATAGTGTTCCACAAGAACGGCATCACGGAACGATTACACAATCGCGTCAGACCGATTCGATTAAAGCAGTACCCCAAGGTAACCTATCTTGACGAGGCATTTTCATTCGCGTGCCATTCAGAATCCGGGTGCATTGTAACTTTCACTGCCGAAATTGCGTTGTCGGGTTTCGATCTCGCGGCCCCATGTGCATATGTCGATGGCGTTCCGATGGAACCATTTTGCGGCCCATCGGGTGAGCAAATGGTATACGACAGGCAAGGCCAGCGGGTCGCTCAAGGGACTCATACCTTTCAGTTTGGCATAAAGAACGACGAAACAGTCGGGCCTGAACACGCCTGCCCTTGTGAGTACGACTTCACATTCTATGACGACGCAAGTTAAATCCGACTCTGAGGCGTTTGCACAAAAACTCCTGCCCCCTGCACAAAATCAACAAAGCCATTCAGGTCAAACCTCGTCCGCCATGCCTCACACCCGGCTCGGCTATTCAGCTTTGAGGAATTTGCTACTTGGATTGCACAGACACGACTCAGGTAATCCGTGGGTCGCCTTCCCAAAGTTTCGCCTGGCGCGCTTACTCGGAAACGGGCCACAGGCGACTGGCCCCCGCCGCTCGTTCCTACTTGCTCGTACTCGCCACAGGTACGGGACCGAAAAGCCAGCCGAAAGCAAAACAGGCGACGAATGCGGCCGTTATTTGGGCAGCGATGAACGCCGGGGCGGAACTTGGCGCAATTCCCGAGAAACTGTCCGTGAGCGTCCGCGCAAAGGTAACGGCGGGATTGGCAAAAGACGTGGACGCCGTGAACCAATACGCCGCTGTGATGTAGAGGCCGACCAGCGCCGGGGTTGCGGCAGGCGAAAACCGGATTGAGCCGGTAATGGTCGCGATCAAGCCGAACGTGGCGATAAATTCTGAGAGCCACTGCGAGGGACCCGCTCTCAGTTTGCTTGAGATTTCGACCACCGGCATCGCGAACATGGCGTGGGCCGCGTAGACGCCGATCACCGCCCCCGCAATCTGGATTGCCGCATAAGCCAGTCCCATTGCGGGCCGGATTTCGCGGCGTATCGCGAAATACAGCGTGACCGCAGGATTGAAATGCGCCCCGGAAACCGGGCCGAAGATCGAGATCAGGACGACCAACGCCGCGCCCGTCGCCACAGTGTTCCCCAGCAGCGCAAGAGCGGCATTTCCGCCAGCCAGCCGTTCCGCCATGATCCCGGAGCCAACGACGGCCATCAGCAAGAAGCTTGTCCCCAACCCTTCGGCAGCCAACCGGCGCGATATCGCGATTTCAGGCTCATTGGCATGAACCGATGCCGCAACCTCAGTTGTTGTCATGCTCACCCGTGGTACCGATCTCATCCAGGTGTCTCTTGAGCGACATGCGATCAAGGCTCTTGACGGCAGGCTTGTCCGGCGTTTGCGCGCGCACGACCTCTTCTCAACAACAAGACGGCCTGGCGAAGCAAGAGGTGGGCGCGGCGACTATCTGGTCCGGTTCATCCTCGCCGTAGTTCGTCGTTGCGCCAAACGTGAAGAACGTTTCCCAGCGCACTCCGGACGGATCGTTCACCCATGCTTTGTTCGATTGGGCATAGCAGCACGTCGTCGCTTCCTGGTTCCGTGTGGTTTCCCCGGCCGATTTCGGACGACCGGCAAGTTCGCGAAGCTCGCCATCCGACTCGACTTGAATGCCGAGGTGATCAACGCCGGGATTGCGGCTGTCGCGCCGGGATATGGCGAGATTGACCTTGGGATCATCCAGCATCCATTTCGCGTAGTCGGATTTCAGGACACTCGGCGCGGCTCCGAATAATTTCGAATAGAAGCCGACGGAACGGTCGAGATTATCGACTGCGATGTGAACGTGCAGGCGCTTCATGGGCACCTCCCCTGGATGGTTGGCAGCAACGCTTGACGACCGCCGCAAGCGGCGCGCAAATCTCGCGGCGCCCCCCGCAGCAATCCTCGGTCAGGAAGATCATGAGATCGCTCATGGCCGGGAAATCGACGGAATAGATGATGGACCGTCCCTCGCGCCGGGCGCGTATCAGGCCAGCGTTCGCAAGGAGAAGAAGCTGCGCCGACATGGTGTTCGGCGCGGTATCAAGTGCCCGCGCGATTTCCCCCGCCGCAAGTCCTTCCGGACCGGCTTTCACCAGCAACCGAAAAACCTCCAACCGTGCGTCCTGCGCCAGCGCCGATAGGCGCTTCACCGCGTCTGTCGTTTCCATAATTCATTGATTCCGGAAATATCGCACCGTGTCAACAGGTGCGACGGCTACGAGATGATGTTCACGTCTGGCCGGCGGCGTTTCGGTCGTCGGGGCGCAATGCGCGAAGAGCGTGTGGGACCCGAAACATTTCGGCCGGACCCCGCACGGATTGCGGAGCAAAATTCTCCCGGGTGTGGTACGCTTCCGGCCGCCACAATTCGGGATCGTACGCGTGTCGAACTGGCTTGTTCTGTTGCTCGCGGCGATGGTTGCGCCGGTCGGCAATCCGCCTGTTGCGCCGGATGTTCTGCAGCAGGAGATGGCCTCGTGCGAAGGCGACGGCGTTTCGCCGGATCAAGTCGTTTCGGCCTGCAATGCGCTCGTTCAATTCGGCCGGTTCGACCGCGGGGACCAGGCGGCCATCCTTTTCGATCTGGGCCGCGCCTATGATCTCAATGGCGACGATGCCCGCGCGATTGCGAACTACGATCGGGCGCTGAAGCTGAAGCCTGATTTGGCCCCGGCCTATTACGATCGCGGCCGCGCCGAATACGACAGGGGAGATTTCGGCCGCGCCGTTGCGGACAACACGGCCGCGCTTCGTTTCCAGCCCGACGATTCCTCCGCCTTGAACAATCGTGGGACCGCCTATTTCCGGGAGGGCGACTTCGACCACGCTATCGCGGATTACGGCCACGCCATCTGGCAGAAGCCGGATTTCGCCTCCGCTTTTTACAATCGCGGCCTCGCCTGGTTCCACGAAAGCCGGTTCGACCGCGCGATTGCCGATTACAACGAAGCGGTCCGGCTGGCGCCTGGGGACGCCGCCGCCTTCGGGGGTCGCGCGGCCGCGTGGTCCAGACTGCATAATTATGAGAGTGCCATTGCCGATTGCGACCGTGCGCTCGCACTCGAGCCGGAAAATGCCGGCCTGTCGTTGCTGCGGGGAGCCGCTTATTTCGAGAGCGGCGACAATTTCCGCGCGATTGCCGACTTCGACCGGGCGATCACGCTGGAGCCGGACGATGCCGAGGCCTTCGACAGACGCGGTCTCGCCTACAATGCCGCCGGCGACCACGCGCGGGCCGTCGCCGACTACGACAGCGCGATTGCGCTGAAGCCCGATGACTCCCTGGCGCTGAACAATCGCGGCATCGCCTATGACGACGAAGGCGACCGCGACCGCGCCGTCGCCGATTACGACCGGGCGATTGCGCTCGATGCGGATGACGCGGCGGCGTTCGGCAACCGCTGCCTTGCCCGCGCGGAGAGCGGCGACGGGCTCGCTGCGGCGCTCGCCGATTGCAACAAATCTCTCGCGCTCACGCCGGGAATGGCCGAATTCCGCGAGGATCGCGGACTCGTTTATCTGCGGCTCGGCCAGTGGGGCGATGCCATCAGGGACTACGACGCGGCGCTTGCTGCCGGCATGCGCGCGTCGTCGCTCTACGGCCGCGGCGTCGCGAAACTTCGCAACGGCGACACGACAGGCGGCAGCGCCGACATCGCCTCCGCGACCGCCGCCGATCCGAAGATCGGCACCGAGTTCGCTCGTTATGCCCTGGAGCCGTAATCGACCGATCCGGAGCCTGTATTTAGGCACGCAGAGCCAGTGTCATCGCCTGGTCTTCGGAAAGTGCGGCGCCGATCTTGCGGAGCCGGATACTTTCATCGTCCGGCAACGCGTCGTGCAACAGAAGGCGCAACCGCTCGACCGCACGCAACCCCATCGGCCAGCGCGAATGGTCGTTATTTCGGTAGACGTTGTCCGCATAGCCTGCGAGAAGCGCCGCGTCGGCAATGCGGCCAACGAGTCCGCAGCGCAGGGCAAAATGGTCGAACAGCCAAAAGAGAGCGCCCTCGTCGCGAAGCAGAGGAGCGGCTTCGCGCGCGCTCAGCAACGCTTCGCGCAGATTGCCCTGCGCCGTGAACGCACCGGCAAGAATGCCAAGCACGTGTGCACGCAGGTAGGAATGTGACGTCTCCTGCAGCCGCACTGCGAGGCCGCCCGCTGCCGAAATGGCGCCATCGATGTCCCCACTGTTCAGAGAAATCTCGACCAGATTGATGGCCACCGTCAGTGGTAAGCGATCGATGCCGGCGGCTTCGCACAGACTGAGCGCTTCCTCTCCAACAGCGCGCGCCGACGCGGAGCGGCCAAGAGAGGATTCGACACACATCTGCGCAGAATAGGCTGTGGCGAGCTTCCGCGGATGCCCCGCGGGCTCGAGCAATCTCAACGCTTCCACGATCGCCTTCTCCGCCTCCTCGAACCGGTCCAAAAGGAGAAAGGCGAATGCCTGAACGGTGAGCGCGCCGCCAAGGTGGGGAAGATCGCCCAGCGCGCGGTATAGCGCGCCCGCACGGCCAAGCTGTGCCTCGGCGGCAATTGCAGCCGCCGTGTTCACCCAAAACTCTCCCAGACCCCGGCGCAGCACGGCCTCCTGCTCCGGTGGTGTGGCGGTGTGAATGCTGGCGGCTGCCGCACTCAGCCGCCGCTCGCCTTCCACACGCAACGACAATTCTCGCCACAATGGCCATGATGTACCTGCGAGCGCCACAGCCAGATCGCCTTCCGCGTTCATCGACCAGTCGAGCGCACTGCGCAGATCATCAATCAACGGTCCATAGCGATCCAGCCAGACGGCATCGCGCGTGGTTTCCCATTCGGCCATAGCGCTTTCGAGGGTATGAAGTACGTAATGCGCATGCCTTCGCCGCGTCGCCTCGCAGTCATCTGACGAAGCCAGTATCTCTGCCATGAAGGTCCGTGTCGTTTCCAGAAGACGATGGCGTTGTACGTTCGAACCCGGCACGACAGAGATCATCGATTTGCGGATCAAAGTAGCGAGGTGTTCGAGTATTTGACCGCTCGGGATATCGTCGTCGCCCGCCACCGCCTCAGCCGCCTGCAGATTGAAACCTCCGGCGAAAACGGCAAGCCGGCGGAGCACTTTCTTTTCTGCCGCAGAAAGCAGGTCGTAACTCCATTCCAGCGTTGCATGCAATGTGGAATGCCTGAGCGGCGCCGTAGTCCTGGCGCGCAGCCAACTCCTGATGGAGCCGCCCAGCTTCGCGTCCAGAGTCTCAAGTCCCAGTGCACCAACCCACCCGGCGGCAATTTCGACTGCGAGCGGCAGCCCATCGACGTGACGGCAGATGCTGGCAACGATGGGCGCGTCCTTGTCCGCCATCTGAAAGTTCGCGTCCGCGCTCATGGCTCGCTCGACAAAGAGCTCGACTGCTGCCGTTTCGCGTATGGCCTCGGGTCGCGTTACTTCATCGCCAGGCAGAGCGAGCGGCGGCATTTCGAAAACCTGTTCCCCCGAGCAGCACAGGGCCTGGCGGCTGGTCGCAAGAATTTTGACGCCGGGCGCCGCGCGAAGAATCGATTCACACAATGTCCCCGCGGCTCCGATCACATGTTCGCAATTGTCGAGTACGATAAGGAGCGTCCGCCGCGCCAGATGGCGCGCCAAAGTGTCGAGCGGTTTCGCATTGTCGCCGATTTCGATGCCGAGAACGGCGGCGGCGGCCTCGAACAGCAGATCGGTGTCTTTCAAACTGGCCAACTCGACAAGCCAGACGCCGTCCGGAAAATGGGTCGCGCTCCTGCGGGCGGCGTGCAACGCAAATTTGGTCTTTCCGACGCCGCCGGGTCCCGTCAAGGTGAGGAGACGCCGGCGTTCAAGAAGCCTCGCCGCGACACGAAGTTCTTTGCGCCTGCCAATCAGCCGGCCACCTTCGACGCCGTCGCCAGACCAGGCCGAGCCGAAATTTCCCGATTGTCGTTTGTCCGGCCGTGTCGGCAGCGCCTTTTGCGTCCGCTGAATTTGCGCCGTAAAGCGATACCCCTGTCCCTGCTTGTTGACGATGCATTCGTCACCGATGACCCTGCGCAAGGCATTGACGTGTACGTAAAGCGCATTGTCGGTGACAGCAGTTCGGCCCCATACGCGCGAAACCAGATCGTGCTTGGGAATGATGGAACCCGCCTTTTCG
>Ga0182024_10012723_pt1 | contig 16595 bp, 12 predicted proteins | sample P32metaG_FD_120480 | JGI IMG/M metagenome (GOLD analysis project Ga0182024, IMG submission 120480) | Permafrost microbial communities from Stordalen Mire, Sweden - P3-2 metaG (Illumina Assembly) | ecosystem: Environmental > Terrestrial > Soil > Wetlands > Permafrost | place: Sweden: Stordalen... | reverse complement strand
TTGTGTATCCCGCATTATCTATCAGAGTCAGGGCAAGGGCGCAATGCCTGACATGCGCCTAACATCGTGATTTTCTCAGATGCAACCATCACGCGGCGTTGCAGACGGGTGAAGTGTTACCTTTTAAATAGTATCTGCGCCAGACTTCGCACGCCCGTGCATTCGGCAAGCGGTCGGACGGGCGCGATCAACACCCAATTCGATGATCTCAGATTTCAGGTCGCATTGTCATTTCCCGGAACGAAGCGCACCTATGTGGAAACCGTAGCAACCCATCTCAAGCGATCGTTGCACCATAACCAAGTATTCTATGACCGAGATTTCCAGGCGCACCTCGCGCGACCGGATTTGGATGTTCTTCTGCTTAAGATCTACCGAGAGCGCTCGTCACTGGTTGTTGTCTTCCTCTCAACAGACTATGCCAAATCTGACTGGTGTGGTCTCGAGTGGCGTGCGGTTCGGGACATGATAAAGAGCAAGAACGGAAAGCAACTGATGTTCGTACGGTTCGATCGCGAACCCATCGACGGCACGCTGAGCATAGATGGTTGCATAGATGCAACCATCCACGGCCCGAACAAAACGGCCGACTTCATATTGGAGCGGGTACGGGACGGCACAAGGAACGCCTAGAAACGCAAAAGGACATAAGTACATATAAAGCGGATATGTCCTTATCCCCTCTGAATTTTCCAGGAGTGCCGCACATGGACGCTGGCTTCCTCTACGTGTTAATCAACGCATCCATGCCGGATGCGGTCAAGGTCGGGAAGACCGAGCGAGACCCGGAAAGCCGGGCCAAGGAATTGTCGGGCGTCACGGGCGTCCCCACTCCGTTCATGGTCGTCTATCAGGAGTCCTTCGACGATTGTTCCGCCGCCGAGGAATACGTTCACGCCCTGCTCGAAGAGAGCGGCTATCGCGTTGCGACGAACCGGGAGTTCTTTTCCGCGCCAATCCGATTGGTGATTCAGGCGGTCATCCAGGCAAGGGCCGCGCTAGGAAAGGGAGATGGCGAGCAGGCGGCCGCGGACGGTCCAACGGAGTCTGCGGGCATCCCGCAATCGGAACCGTGGGAAGGGATTCTCGAGCAGGGAAAGGCCGCAAGCGAAGGGTTCGGCGAAACACTTCAAGACTTCGACGAGGCTGCGCGGCTTTATGAACAGGCCGCGAGGCTCGGATCGGGCGAAGCGTGCTACCAACTGGCTGCCCGCCACCTAAACCCCGAATTCGCAGGCGCGGACCGTGGCGAGGCGCTTAAGTGGCTAAAAGAAGGCGCGCGGCAAGGCTATACAGACTGCTACGCTGAACTTGCCGAGTACTTCCTTGAGAACGGACATGCGGAAAATGCGGAGGAAATACCGCGAAGCGCATGCAGGGCACGAGGAAAGCATTTTCTGGTGGACGTGCTCTAACTTTCTCCTCAAAACTGCCGACACCAAGATGGAAATAGGAGATTTCAACTGGTTCGAGCAACACGCCGAAGAGATAATTCGTGGCCGCCAAAAGTTTCGTGATGACTTCTTGGGAGGCTACAGCGACATGGATGAGGAAGCGAACATGTGCTTGGTGCGACATTTGCTGTACCCAGAAAATCCTCTCAACCACAGGATAGGGAAGCTTCTTACTTGGGATGAAAACGACAACATGGGGGTTGTGCGGGAAGAAGATGGGGAACTCGCCATCCTTTATCGCCGTCAGATTATGGAAGGTAAACTGCCTCCGACGGCAGGTAAATCAGTCCTCTATGTGCCTGCCAAAAGCGGAGAACATCGGCTAGCTTGCGTCGTGTGGCTTCTCTCAATATGAGGGGCCGAAGGGGTCGGGAGTCGTTTCCTCGCCGGAGCGTGGCAGAATGATGTGTAAATTTCGCGTTTGATGACTCCCGACCCCTTTGCATTTTCCGGGCCGATGTAAAATACAAAAGCCCTTTAACGAAATGTAGCACTTCTTCACGCCCGTTTCTTGCCGATCATCGGATATTCGTCTTCTTCTTGCATGTGCGTTGAGTTTGGCTTTTTGAAAAACCCGAGTTCATCCCTCAAAAACCTGGCTTTTTCCAGAAATTCTGCCGGCCATACACCGTCGTCCGTATGTAATATCGCCAGATCCATCGAAGACCCATCTTTTGGTGGGCTCCCCGGCGTGTTAATGGCAATCCCAATTACTGTAGAGCACGCGGTGAATTGACAGAGCGAGGCGAAACACCTCCCTAGCAATTCGTGCCTTCGCTGTTCAAGCGTGCTGTTACTGTCGTAGGTGAAGAACACATAGCCGACGCCGCTTATTGACTGGAAGCAGCGGGAGCGGGCTCGCCTTGCCCTACTGAGTTCCAGAAAGTCTCGAAACGCGATGCCAAGCAACCTCCTCGCGAAGCGATTCTCGCGAGCGAGAACGCGAAGTATCAACTCGGACTGTGCAATGTCTGGCCCTGAGTGATTCTTGCGGTCACATAGCTCGGTACCGAAAACTTCGATCAAGTTGTCCCATACGTAGCTTAGTTTATCCCTTTCAAGCTTGGCCTGGAACTCGGGTTTTTGGCTCACGCCGTGCCAGAGGTCGTCTTCGATGATTACAAAACCCGGTTTCGACGGGAATTCGCAACCATTGTGCAGGTACCATGCCAACAAACTTTCTTCGCCGCCGTTGATTATCACAGACGCCTTGGACAAGAACCGCCCCTTTTCCTCCAAATACTGGACGAAATCGGTAATTGTATCCAGATGGCGAAGGAGAACGAAAAAGGACTTCTCATCGAGCACGTGAAAAAACTCGCCGCCACTCTCGCAGTGGCCGCAAATCGAAACCTCTCGTTCACCGCCGAATGCAACCGCAATTCGGTGATATACTCTTCGATTAAGCGGTGGAAGTGCCAACCCCGGAGAGCCATCCTTTTGAACGACGTGCCCGGATTGGTCGAGCCACCTGATCGCTCCTCTAATCTGCTTGGTGGATGCCTCGACGGCCTTGCGCTCCCATCGGTCGTGGTTGACAGAAGTGTTGCGGGATTTCTTGAGTTCGACTTGTTTGACGCTGATTACCACGATGTGTGGGTCGCATACCACTAATATGTCACAAAGCTCTTTGCCGGGCGTCTTCCCTTGCGGGTTGACGTAGCTCCACAATGGAAAGAAGGATTTTCGGCAGATCTCGTACACGAACTGCTCTGATGAATTCACCGCTTGAGTCATGTGGTGCCCTCCTTGCGGGCAAGACAAATTCGGTGCCGAAGTTAGATGCCACGGGTCCGTGTCGGTCCTACCCAATATTCTATCAGCCTCGCCCAATCACGGACAAGACAACGATTCCCGAGGTTCACGCCAGAACGCGGAAAACGGGTCAGGCAAGCTGCTGGTGCAAGGCGTTAAGCGATTTAGCATGGTAGCGGCGACACGTGAATTGGAAGGCAAGCCGATGGTCAAGCTGGACAACAACTGAGAACGAAGAAGGGAACCGCAAAGGGGATAATCCCCAACCGTGATAATGTCCTTATCCCCTTTTCTTCAACCCTTATCCCCTTTTCTTCAATATCCCCTTTTCTTCAACTTCCTCGGTCAGCTGAGGGCTTGGGTGCTTGTCTGAAGCCACGGGAATTAACGATCCAATCTACCGGTATGCTGCCTCGGAGCAAAGGAGCACGAATCGAAACGGAAACCAGAAATTCAAAGGGGATACGAAATTCAAAGGGCACAGGGACATTCGCGGGGACACGGCTGGAGCAGGTTGCAGCCCTCGCCAGGGCCGGCATGCGGCGTTAGAATAACGGGCTAGGACGGGACCATGATCGACTCTACAACGCATGCTCGAATCACCGTTTCGGCTGACGGCGAGGGCGGCCCATACATCGTGGTGCCGCTGGCGCAGCTTGGGGCAGTCGAGTCGATGCTTCGCGGGCAGGGCATTTCGTTTTCGGTCGATGCCAACGCGATTTCGGTCGGGGGCAGGCCGGCGGTGGTGTTTATCAATCTGGGGCGCGGTGCCGATCCCGGGCGGGTGCAGCGCGTGCTCGACGCAGCCGCCTGAAACTGCGGCGAAAGGGGACGATGCCACTCCGCGCGGACTTGGAAGCGGTTCGGGATCAGGCACTGGCCACACTCGACGACACTCACGACTATTACACGTACACCCAAGGCGCATGGCGGACGTTGAACCTTGCCGTCCAGCGGGATGGGATGGTGTTTTCCCTCCAGAATTTGGCGACCGGGTCAACGGTTAGCGAGAAGGATCTCTTGGCCAGGGCGCAGCGCTACGTTGCGGTGGATCTGTCGTCGGGAACGCTCCAGCAATTCGTCTCCACGTTTGAAAACTTCCTCTTGGAGGTCCTGCGACTCTGGCTGCTGGCCTATCCGAGATCATTGTCGGCCCGCAGCCTGAGTGGGCGAGAGATCCTGAGCCTGCCGGACAAGCCGGCAATCGTTGACGCACTGGTGGAGAAGGAACTGAGGGACGTCTTCTACGACAGGCCCGCAAACTGGTTTGAGTATCTCAGGCAGAAGGTGGACGTGGGTGCTCCGCTGACGCCGGAGGCAGAACAGTTCGCGGAAATCAAAGCCACGCGCGACGTGCTGGTTCACGGCCATGGAGTGGCCAACGCCTACTACGTGGAGAAGGCGGGAAGAGCCGTCCGCGCGCAAGCGGGCCGGCCGCTCGACGTCCCCGAACAGTATCATCGTGCGAGTTGGGAATTGATTCGTAAGCTCGTCTCCGACATCGGTACGGGAATGGCTGCCAAGGCATGAACCGCTGGTGCCCAGCGCGGGCGACCCCCTGGAGACATCGGAAGCAAAAAATGACATTGACCTTCCCTCGGCGAATATCGTTCGTGTGCGCCGCGATGGTTTTAGTCTGCCACGCCGGCGATGTGAGGGGAGCTGTGTTGGTCAGGGACGGCAAGCCGCAAGCTACGATCGTCGTCGCGAAGGCCGCGCTGAAGCCGGCCAAGGGCGATCTGGCGGCACAGAAGATTGCCGCGGCGGCGCGGGATCTGCAGGAGTATGTGCGCAAGATGTCGGGGGCGGAGCTTCCGCTGGCGGGGGACGATGCGAGCCCCGCGGGCGCTTGCATCCTGGTCGGCCGCAGCGCGCAGTCCGATTCGATGCAGGCGGGAATTCCCAGCGGGCTGACGCCGGCCCGGCGCGAGGAAGGGTTCATCATCCTGGCCAGGGGGGACCGTTTGCTTCTGGCGGGGAATGATGCCGGCCCGTATCACGGGACCGAGTACGCCGTCGCCGAGATGCTCGAGCGGCTTGGCGTCCGGTGGTTCATGCCGGGCGAGTTCGGCGAAGTCGTCCCGGCCCGGCCCACCATAGAAGTGGCGGACATCACCGTCCGCCAGGCCCCCGATTTCATTCAACGAAACTGGTGGCTGCACACCACGCCGGAGATGGCGGCGCAGGAGGCGCGGTGGAAGATCCACAACAAGATGAATCCCGACCCGATGTTCGCCATGCCCGGCGACGAATCGGCGCAGAACTTCATGGCCGACAAATCGCGGGCGGCCAAAGAGCCCGAACTCTTCGCCAAAAATGCCGACAGCACCCTCAACCTGACTCTGCCGAATCTCACCAATCCCGAGGCGGTGCGAATCGCCGCCGAGAAGATGAAGGAGATCTTTCGCAAGCACCCGGACGTGGGCTCGATCGGCATCGCCCCGGACGACGGGCTGCCGCGAGATTTCTCTCCCGCCACGCTCGAGCGCAGCGCTGGATTTGTGGACCTGCTCGGCCGCGAGGGCGTGGACAAGGAACTGAGCATCAGCGAGGAATGGATGGGGTTCGTGAATGCGATAGCCGGGCAGGTCCGCCAGGAATTTCCCGACCGCATCATCACGACCAACGGCTATGCCAATCGCAACTTGCCGCCCGAGGGTGCGGCGATCGACCCAGGGATCAGCATCATGTTTGCCGCCATCTGGAGCGATACGCTGCACGCGTACGATGACCCCAAAAGCTGGCAAATGGTCCGGCAGGGGCAGATGCTCCGGCGGTGGTGCGGGCTGTCGGACAAGGTGTGGATCTACGGATACAACTACACAAATCTCACCTCGGCCCTGACGCCGGTTCCGATCACCCGCAAGCTGGCCCGGGATTTCCCGCTGATGAAAAAGTGGGGCGTGGTGGGGTTCAATGATGAGGCCCGCAACCAGTGGGCCGAGTGCGGCATCACCACCAAGTACGTCAGGGCCCGGCTGGAATGGAACGCCAACGCGCCGGTCGATGCGCTGCTCGATGACTACTTCGCCCAGTGGTATGGCGCAGCCGCCAGGCCCGCCCGGCGGTTCTGGGATGCCATCGAACAGGCGATCGAGCAGACGCCGTATCTGGGCCATGACGATCGGATCATGCCCTACGTCTACACGCCGGCGATGATGCGCGAATGTGAATCCGCGCTGCGCGACGCCGAAGCAGCGGCCAACACAGATCGGGATCGGCTGCACGTGCGGGTGGACCGGCTGATCTACCAGCACCTCCAGGCCTACATGGAAATGTCGGCAGCCGAATGGTCCGGCGACTTCGCCGCCGCGGCCAGGCACGCAGATGACATGATGGCGCGCCGAAAGGAACTGTTTGCCATCAACCCGTTTTTCATTCTCGATAACGAGAACCGCTACGACGCCGGCATCTGGTATTGGGGCATCCTCGAGCGGGCGGCATACTTTCGGAAACTGGCCGACCTGACCAACGGCAAAACCGGCGACTTGGTCGCGCTCCTCCCCGAGAAGACCGCCTTCCGAATTGATCCCAACGACGAAGGCCGTTTCGCACGCTGGCAGGATCCCGGCTGGGACGCCAGCGGCTGGCAGCAAATCAAAACCACCCAGCCCTTTTATTCGCAGGGCTACCTGAGTCCGGAGGGATACCCCTACACCGGTTATCTCTGGTATCGCTTCGACGTGGAGGTACCGCCCAGCGCCGCGGGCAAACCCGTGTCGTTTTACGCGCCAGTCGTGGAGACCGAAGCGTGGCTGTGGGTCAACGGCCGGTACATCGGCCACCGCCCTTACCGCGAAGCCTACGAGCGCCCCGCCCAGATGGACTTCGACATCACCGACGCGATCAAGCCGGGCCAGCGCAACGTGATCGCCCTGCGCGTCGCCACTGGCCTTGCCCGCGCCCAGGCAGCGGAGGGATTGTGCTCGCGGCCGTTCCTCTATTCGCCGAAAGGCGCACGTGCACCTTCGCGGCAGTGAGGGCTTGGTCCGATCTACCACTCATATATATAAGGAGAGCCGGCGCATCTGCGCTGTCTCGACCCTTGCCGGTGGCATGGCCGTCTCGGCCGTGCGAGGGGCGCCTACCGAAGAACAGCTGTAAATCGTGCGGTTTCTTCCTTGGATCGTGTTCCGCACGGGCGGGACGCCGCGTGCCACGGGAGAGCGTCGAGACAGAGCCGGCGCGCCGCCCTTGGCGGGTGCGCCGGCTCAAGACTTCACGAGATTGATCACATGCATGCGATCAAACGCTTCATGCCAGCAGTCGGCGGACTCGCTTGCCGAGCAGCAGCAGGGGGAGCATCGTCAGCGAGGCCCAGGCTGCGGCGGGAAGGGGAACGGCCGTGGCCGTCGGGCTGAGGGCGGGCGACAGGAGCACGGCGTGTTCCTGGCCGGAGGGACTGATGGCGTCGGCGGCGATCTGGCCGCTGGCGTTGATCGCCACGCCCACGGTGATGAGATAGCCCGAATCGCCCGTGGTTAAGGTGTTGAGGTCATACATCGTGCCGTTGAGGTAGAGGAAACCATCGGAATCGGTGGAAACGACGGACGATGCAGTTGTCGACTGGCCGACGATTTCACCGGCATCGTTAATGCCCGAGGCACTGCTGATTGATAGGCTGCCGGGAAGTGTTCCAAGGTCCTGGGTGGTTCCGTCGGAGTAAAGAAAGGCGTGCTCGGGCCCGCCGCGCGTTTGGACGTCGAGACCGATTCCCGAATCCCCAACAACCTGGCCTTGGCTGTTGATTGCGTGGCCCTCCGTCACGGCACCGCCGAGTCCGTCAATTTGTTGCAGAGTGCCATTACTGTAGAGATAAGTTTGCGAGGTAAAGCCGGGATAAACATTGACGACGACCTGCCCGCTGGAGTTGATGGCCGCACCAGCGGCGTCATTGGAAGAGGGCGGCGGGGTCAGGACCTGTAAGTTGCCGTTTGTGTAGAGAAACGCCTGAAAACGTGTGGACGCGCCGGGGAGGCTCGTGCTGCCCACGGCCTGCCCGTTGTCGTTAATCCCCAAAGCCTGAAACGTTCCGCTGATCGGCTGCACCGTCCCGCCGCTGTAGATGAAGGCTTGTCCCGGATTGGAATAGCCAACGACCTGGCCACTGGAATTGATTCCGGTGGCATAGCTATTTCCGCTGGTGCCGGCTGCCAAGTCCAGCACCGTTCCGCCGCTGAATAGAACGGCATGGGTAGCGCCGCCCGAGTCGGCCGAGCCCACCACCTGGCCGGAGTTATTGATGCCGGCAGCGGAACTGCTGGCTCCGCCCGGCAAGGTCCCCAGGTCCTGCAACGTGTATGACGGCACCGCCGTGCCGGCATGCACCGCTGTATTCAGGCCGATGACCCCCAGTGAACTACATCCAATACGAACCACGGGCCGACGCAGAAAACCACGCACGACACTCGTAGCAAACATAACCGACTCCTAAAAATCAGAGCGCGCGCCACCACACGTGACGCTGCGTCACTGAAGAATTTCAAAGCTACTCGCGCGAACAAGTTGTGACGGGGAAAGGTTGACTGCGGCCGCCGCTTGCAGGCCGGCCGCCACCAGTCGGTGGCTTTTCATCCACAGGACCCATCCCACCAGGAGATGCAACGGGCATTTACATACGGCGTCCTTGCAGATGCGATCCCCAGCGAACCGGATATCAATCCCGTTCACAGAGGATTATCAGACTCTAATGCAAGCGAAAAATCCGTGCAAGTGAAAATTTATTTTCAATTTCGGGAATGTAATGACTGGGTGCTGGTTCAGCGAAAGACTTGATCCACGAAGGACACGAAGGACCACGAAGCAAAGACCAAGGGGGTGATCCACAGATTGCGCGGATTTGCACAGATTGAAATGCGAAGAAGAGCCAGGGACATCTGGAGCCTCAAAGAAATCTGTGCAACTGTGCTCGGTCCGTGCATCAACCCCTCTGATCTTTTCTTCGTGGCCCTTCGTGTCCTTCGTGGATAAAACCCCTGATTGTTACGCGAGGATTTGCTTCACGACTTCCCCGTACACGTCCGTCAGCCGGTAATCCCGCCCGGCATGTCGATACGTAAGCTTGGTGTGATCGATCCCCATGAGATGGAGGATCGTCGCGTGCAGATCGTGGACCGAGACGGGATCCTGAACGGCGTAATATCCGTAGTCGTCGGTGAGCCCGTGCGAGAACCCGGCTTTCACTCCGCCGCCGGCGAACCACATGGTGAAGCCGTGGGGGTTGTGGTCGCGGCCGTTGCGGAGGCGGCCGTCGGCGCCGTTTTGATATTCAAACATCGGCGTCCGCCCGAATTCGCTGCCGCACATCAGCAGCGTGTCGTCGAGAAGGCCGCGGGATTTCAGGTCGCGCAGCAATCCTGCGATCGGCACGTCCACCGCGGCGGCGTTGCCCTTGTGGCCTTCGTACAGGTCCTTGTGCTGGTCCCACAGATTGCCGAAGGCGCGGGTCGAGTGCATGAGGGTGATGTAGCGCACGCCGCGTTCGGCAAAGCGCCGCGCCAGCAGACACGCCCGGCCGAAGTCGTCGGTCTTCGGCTCGCCGATGCCATACAGCTCGCGCGTCGCTCGCGATTCTCCGTCGAAGCTCATGATGTCCGGCGCCACCGACTGCATGCGGAACGCCAGTTCCATGTTCTGCATTTCGGCGTCCAGCGCGCGGTCGGCGCCGGTCTGCTCTTCGTGCGCGCGATTGAGCTTCTCGATGAAGCCGAGCCGGGATTGTTCGCGATGCGCGACTTTTCCAATGTTGTCCCACTGGCGGTCGCGGGCCTTGTCGTCCGGCCGACCGATCGCGGTCCCGCCAAATGCAGCGGGAAGAAACGCGGCCGGGGAGCTCTTCGGAACGCCGGGCATGATCTCGATGAAGCCCGGCAGGTTCGCGTTCATCGTCCCCAGCCCGTAGGTCAGCCACGACCCAAGCTGCGGCCGGGCCTCGCGGCCCGCGCCGGTGAAGATCATGTTCTTGGCGGTGAAATGGTCCTCGTTCTCGTGATGCAGCGACTTGATGAAACACAGATCGTCCATCAACTCATTGACGTGCGGGAACAAGTCGCTGGCCCATGTGCCGCTCTGTCCCCACTGCCTCCAATCGAAGGGTGATTTGAGCAGTTGGCCGGTCTGAGCGAAGGTGAACTTCGGCTTGTGGATGCTCGCCGGCAGCGGCTTGCCATCGTCGCGCTGGAGCAGCGGCTTGTAGTCATACGAGTCGAGCTGGGATAAGCCGCCGTCCAGGAAGATGTAGATGATCCGCTTGGCCCGCGCGGGGAAGAGCGGAGACCTGGCGGCGAGCGGCGCGGTGGAAACGTCGGCGAATGTCTGCCTCACCAGCAGGTCCGTCATCGCGAGGCTGCCAAAGCCGAGCATCGCCCGCTTGAGCATGTCACGACGCGTTACGAGATTCTGAATTCGTCTGCACATCGCAAATCCAGTTCTGATTTAACCACAGAGGGCACAGAGAGCACAGAGCAAAGAAGAGAAGAAGTATATATCCACAGATTGCGCGGATTTTCGCAGATTGGAATATAGGTGGAAATTAAACCCCTCCTCTTCCCCGCATTTAAATCTGCGCAATCTGCGCAATCTGTGGATCAATCTCTTCTCCGTGACTTCCTCTGTGCTCTCTGTGTCCTCTGTGGTTAATCATTTCTATTCCACGTACCGGAACTCCGTCGTTCCATATAGCGCCTGGCAGAGCGAGGCCCAGGCGGTTGGGCGGTCCATTTTCTGCTGGCTGGTGCAGGATTCGAGATACTCGGTGGCCTCGGCGGTCTCTTCCTTCGTGGGCGACCGATCCAGCGCCAGCAGGTAAGCCATCTCAATGCGTTTCGGATCGGTGAGCTTGCTCATCTTCAGCAATCGTTCCGCGAAGTTGCCGGCAAAGTGCGAGACCAGCGGGCTGTTGAGCCAGAAGAGCGACTGGGCTGGTGTGGTGGATTGCGGGCGCTGGCTAATCGTCGCGCCGGAGCCGTCGTAATCGAAGAGCTCGAACATCTTCCGCACCTCCGGCCCAAGCCCCTTGGGCGAGCGGTTGCTCGAGAGGACGTACATGGCGCGGTTCTTGTCTTTGGTCACGTCCAGCGGCGCGCCCGGCTCCTGTCGGACGATGATGTTGGTGGTGCTGGCCATCGAGTCGTAAAGCGCCTCCACCTCGAGCCGGTTGCGGTTGAAGTGGGAGAGGAGTTTGTTGTCGGGATCGCGTGCGGCAATTTCATCCGACGCCCGGCTGCTCATCCGATACGTGCCGGATGTCATGATCAAACGCTGCATGTGCTTGACCGACCCCCCCGAACTTTGAAATTCCGCGGCGAGCCAGTCGAGCAGTTCCGGGTGCGTGGGCGCCGCGCCGCGGGTACCGAAGTCGCTGGGCGTCGTCACCAGCCCGCGGCCGAAGTGCCACTGCCAGAGACGGTTCACCATCACCCGCGCGGTCAGTGGGTTACGCTTGTCTGTGATCCAACGGGCCAGTTGCAGGCGGCCGCTGGTTCCATCGGGGATCTGTGGACGGGGGAGAATCGCGTCGAACAGGTGGGGCACGCCGCGCGGGACGGGCTGCGCCGACACCGCGTCCACGTCGCCGCGAAGATGGATGGGCATGTCGGTGGGTTTGGATTGGTCGCCGATCGAAACCACCGTGGGATAAGGATGAATGGAGTCTTCGAGCTGTGCGATTTCGCTATCAAGGGCGGCGATCCGGTCCTGCTGCGCAGGCGCAAGATAGGGAACGATGTCGGCGACCGTCGGCCACGGTTGCTCGGGGTCTTTGACAAAGTTATTCAAGACGGCGGGGTCGAGCGTTCGCGAAGCGGCGACTCGACTGAGCTCGCCGAAGTCAAGCCGCGTAATTCGCGCGGACAGCGACTCGTCCACTTTGCACAGACGGAACCGGTCGAGCCGCGGAAAGCTTCCCTGTTTGGTTTCCAGCCGGATGAAGTTGAGGCCCTGGCGGAGATCGCACGTGCAGACATCCGCCCAGCGCTGATAGATCAGCTCCCATCCGCCGGTCGGCGCATTGAGCGCCGCCTGCGCCACCACCGTTCCATTCACCGTCACATCCACCGGCGTCGGCTCGTTGGACGAGTAGAGGGCTTCGAGTCGATATTTCCCCTCCTGCGGCACTTCGACGACGTACTTCACCCACTGATCGGTCGGCGTCATCGTTTCGATCACGTCCACCGATCGCCCGTCCAGCGCGAGCTGGGCGATGCGCAGGTTATGCTCGCCGTCGAAGTTCTCGGCGGCAAATCGCTTGATGAACGGATGCGGAAGCGCTGCCACCGCGGCGCGATAGTCGGCTTCCCGCGCCTGCCATTCGTGCATGCGTTTGGCAAAGCCATCCGACAGCAACTTCCATCGATCGGCCTTTTTCGCATCCACCTGATGCAGCAGCGCATCATTGGCCGCCACCTGGTCCGGCATCGCCAGCGGCCGCAGCATGCGCTGCCGGCCGTCGCGCCAGTATTGGCTGAAATCGCCGACGATCTTTGTGCTGCCGAAGACCCCGGCCAGGGCGTAATAGTCACTGGTGGGGATCGGATCGAACTTGTGATCGTGACACCGCGCGCACGCGACGGTCAGCCCGAGAAATCCCTGGCTGGTGACATTGATCATGTCATCGACCATCTCCAGCTTCAGCCGGTTCGGGTCGGTGCATTGGTCGAACCACGGACCGATCGAGAGAAACGCCGGGGCGATGACCTGATCGAATTGCTGTTGCGGGTCCTTCACCGGCGGCAGCAGGTCGCCGGCAAGTTGCTCGGTCACGAAGCGGTTGTAGGGTTTATCGTTGTTGAACGCCCGCACGACGTAATCCCGATACGCCGAATCCCCCAGCGTATTCTTGATCCCCGCAAACGTGATCCGGCTCTGCACATACCTGGCCACATCCAGCCAGTGCCGCCCCCAGCGCTCGCCGTAATGCGGGCTGGCCAGCAGCCGATCCACCAGCTTCTCATAAGCATCCGGCGACTTGTCCGCCAAAAACCCCCGCACCTCCTGGGGCGTCGGCGGAAGCCCGGTCGCATCAAACGTCGCCCGCCGGACGAGTGTTAGCTTGTCCGCCTCCGGCGCCGGCTGAATTCCCTCGCGTTCGAGCCTTGCCAACACAAACAGATCGATCGGATTCCGCACCCACTGCCGATCGCTCACCTCCGGCGGCGCGGGCCGCTGGACCGGCTGGAAGGACCAGAACGATTTCACCGCAGTCGCCGACGCCTGGTCGGGCCCACCCTCGCGCGACGCGGCCGCCCCGGCGCCGATGCAGCAGCCAAGCACAATCAGCCAAAGGCAACGGGAAATCGACATCAAAAATCCGCGTGGGGCAAGAACCTGACGCAAGCGGGATGGCTCGCCATCAATGATACCCCTCGATCTATCGATTGTTCGGTCTTTCGTGGCCCGGGCGTCCCGCCCGTGCGTAGCACTGTCGAAGGAACAACCCGCGCAATTCTCCCACGCTCGTTTCTCCTGAGTTTCCTGCATGGCCGAGACGGCCGTGCCACGGGCGAGGTGGTTCAATCCGTACGAAACGAAGCCGGCCTCCGCGGGCGGTAGGCTTCGCGGACGCGGTGGCAGTATTCGCGCAGGGCGGAGAGGGGGTCGGGGACGGAGATCAGGGGGTGGCCAATGACCATGATCTCGGTGCCCATACTGGCGGCGCGGACGGCGTCGTCGATGCCGAACGTGCCGGCGCCGATCGGGACTTTGATGGCCGCGCCGACGGCTTCAACCCATTGTGTGGAGTCTTTCTCGGGATGGACACGGCGCTGGTCGGCGCCGTAGTGGAGATAGACGCTGTCGGCGCCGAGTTGCTCGATCCGCCGGGCGGCGGCGACCTGGTCGCGCACGCCGATGGTATCGACGATCACCAGCACGCCGGTCTTGGCCGATTCGGTGACGGCGGCGGTGATGGTCTCCTCGCACGCGCCGGCGCAGACGGTCATGATGCGGCCGCCCTGCTCGGCGGTGTTATTCACGTTGCGTCCGCCGCCATCCATGGTTTTGTAGTCGGCCAGGACGGGATGATCGGGGAACGCGCGGGCGATGGCGCCGATGGCGTCCACTCCGCGCTTGACGATCAGGGGCGTGCCGGCCTCGAGCCAATCCACGCCGGCCTTCACCCCGATTTCCGCGAGCTTGAGCGCCTCGTCAATCGTGAACAGGTCGATGGCGAGTTGGATCACGGGGGGACGAATGACCAGTCGTTGCATGAAACCTCCACTTGAAAACGTCTGACAGAAAAATCGTTGTCCAAATTTGCAAAGCGCCACCGCTGTTGTCGAGGATGCCGCCCTTGCCGCTTGCCCTTCGCGGAAAGCCAGAGTGTGCGAAGTTCCGCGAAGGGCAAGCGGCAACGCGGCTCGTTTGACGGGCAGATCAGTTCCGTTGCAACACCCGCGACTCCAAACTAACGGAAAACCATCCTGCGCCTGTCTTCAGCATACCGGCGGCCGCGAGATTACCTATAGTGGCTCACCATGGAGATCAACCTGGTTGCTCTGAATCTCGGAAATTCGCGACTGGCCGTCGGAACGTTCGTGGCGGGCGAGTTGCGCGAGGTCGTTCGCATTCCGCACGGCCAGCGCGGGGATTGGGAGGCGGCGCTGGCCGCCCAGTGGTCGCGGCTGGCGGCGCATGAAGGGGCGGCGGTGGTGGCCGCCAGCGTCAACCCGGCACTGGAAGAGCCCCTTGCGCAGGCCGTTCAGAAGGCGACGGGCCGCCGGGTGCTGTGGATCGGCCGCGACATTGATCTGCCGATCCGCGTGCTGACCGATGAGCCGGACAAGACCGGCGTCGATCGCGTGCTGAACGTGGCGGCGGCTTTTGAGCAGATGGGAAAGGCCTGCGTCGTGGTCGATGCCGGGACCGCCATCACCGTCGATTGCTGCAACGACAACGGAGATTTTCTCGGCGGAGCCATCGCGCCGGGCGTTTCGCTGATGCTCGATTCACTGCACGAGAAAACCGCGCTTCTCCCGCGCGTCGAATTCGATGCGCCTTCCGGCGTCTTCGGCAAGACCACCCGCGATGCCATACTGGAAGGCGTGTATCACGGGGTCCGCGGCATGGTGAAGGAACTGATCGAGCAATACGCGGTGGAACTCGGCCAGTGGCCGGAAATGATCGCGACCGGCGGGGACGCCGCGAAACTGTTCGAGGGCTGGGAACTGGTGCATGCGGTCGCGCCGGACTTAACGATGTATGGGATCGCGCTGGCGTATACGGAACATCACCTGCATCACGACACGTGAGCCTCTCTTGCCCTCTCACCCCTAACCGATCATCAATCCGCTGCCGCCGGCGCGGATGAGCAGGATGAGAATGCCGACGATGATGGTAAAGGAGCATCCCGAGTACGGCCGCATCGAATTGGCGATGAAGCGCCTCGCGCGGCACGCGTCGAAGTGGGACGGCGTCGTCTACCGTTCGGCGCCGCCCAAATGGTCTGCTGGACGTGCCATGCTCACTGGCGACGGCAGCATGATGGCTGGCGCACGGTTCAACGCCTCGGGAAGCTTTCCGATGGTTTACGGCAGCAGCACGCCGGAGTTGGCCATGATCGAATCATTGGCTTTTCAGAAACGAGCGGGTCTGCCGGCGGAACGCGCGATGCCGCTGGTGTTCAAGGCGATCTCGGTGAAGGTGGAGCGGCTGCTGGATCTGACCGACGTAAAGCTACTGGCCGCGCTCGGTGTGACCGCCGCTCAATTGGCGGGCGAGGAGTGGTGGCTGGCGAGACTGCGCGGCGAGGAATCCCTCTCCCAAGCCGTGGGACGTGCCGCTCACGCTAACGGCATCCAGGCGCTTCGGGTGGCTTCGGCTCACTCGGCCGCGCACGGGCAGAACATCCTGTTGTTACCTGACCACATCTCGCCGCCAAGCGAGTCGAAGGTACTGCGGCGCCACCGACGCGGCTGATAGTAAACCGGCACGCAATTTTGCGCGTTATTCTGCTTGCCTCTCGCTACAAGGATAAGAATAATGGTGTAAGGAGCACGATGGCTACAGCGACCCGGACACGCGTTGGTTCAAAGCGTAAGCCCGCACCGGCGTCCCGGCGCCGGCAGACGCCCGCCAACGAGCTTCGCGATCTCCGTCACCGCTATGGCTTGTCCCAAGCCCTGCTCTCGCGTCTGCTCGACGTGTCATTGCGGACACTGTCAGGCGCGGAGTCGACTGCGACGGTGCGCCCTCAGGTCCGGCGAAGTGTTGCGCAAGCCGTGCGGCTGTGCGATGCACTAGGCGAAGCAATGCAGCCTGCATTCGTCGGGCAGTGGCTGGACCAGCCGAACGAAATGCTCGGCAACCTCAAGCCCGTGGAGGCGATCGAACGAGGGCAGATCGACCTGGTTTGGCAGGTCGTCGAGGGGCTCAGATCCGGTTCACCACTTT
>Ga0182024_10012721_pt1 | contig 16596 bp, 11 predicted proteins | sample P32metaG_FD_120480 | JGI IMG/M metagenome (GOLD analysis project Ga0182024, IMG submission 120480) | Permafrost microbial communities from Stordalen Mire, Sweden - P3-2 metaG (Illumina Assembly) | ecosystem: Environmental > Terrestrial > Soil > Wetlands > Permafrost | place: Sweden: Stordalen... | reverse complement strand
TTTCGCGCAATCGTGATCGGAACGCAGTCGGAAAAGCCGACGCAATGGACTCGCGAGTTCCGTCCGATCGACCAAAATTCCGCGCTTGCTTACCTAGGCATCGTCGTCGGTGACTTGCTCTCAACCGGCAATGACTACTTCCTGCCAATCGAGGCAGTCGAGAAAGTCGTAAAGCAGATGGACGACGACAAGAAACCTCGCGATCTAATCGATACCGTCGAACAGGTCCTCCTCAACGATTTCTCGACGTGCAGTTCCGACTACGGCCCGGTACGCAATCCGAGGGATTTCGATCCGCCAGACGAGGAAACGATCGAACAGATCGTTCTCCGCCGGTTCCAAGAGATCAACGGGATATTTGAAGGATGAGCGCGACCGCAAGCAGCGCCAACGTCGAATACTTTCGACCCGCGATCCTCGACCAGATTCTCGGCGGCGGCCACAAGGTAATCGACGCCAGCGCCGGCACCGGCAAGACCTTCACGATCGAGCGCATCGTCGTTGAACTTCTGCTAACCGGCGCCGCTCAGATCAACCAGATCCTCGTCGTTACATTCACCGAAAAGGCCACGGCGGAGCTGCGCGCGCGAATCCGCGCGACGATCGAAGACGTCATGTCCGGCAGGAGCGCCGAGAACGCGGACCCGTCGGAGCGGCGGCGCCTCGGCAACGACGAGCGCGAGAGACTCAAATCCGCGTTGTTCTCATTTCATCACTCGCCCATCCACACAATTCACAGCTTCTGCCATCGGATGCTCACCGAGCTCACTTTCGACAGCGGCGTTCGTTTCGGACTTGACCTGGCCAGCGGTCGTCACGAGTTCCACGAAGCGTTGCGCGCCGAATTGCGCGAGCGGTTGAAGACCGACGTTCGCGTCGAGCGCCTTGTCGGCGAGTGGCTCTCGGACGAGAAGCGCACTTCAGACAGCCTCGAGGATCTTTTGTGGCGGGCGCACTCGCAACGCTACCTGCGAACTGCGGGACGCGAACTCAATCAGAAAGCGTTCACCGATCTCGCGAACACATTCGACGCAAAAGTGCTGGTAGCCGCGTATCGACTCGCGGCGATTACAGACGAGGCGCAGGCCGATGCAATCGCAGCGACCGGCGAAATCGGCGTGATCATCAATCGCGCAAACGACTCAACCACGATGCTGGCCGACGGCCTGCGCGAGTTCGATCTCGGGCGTATCTGTGAACCAAAAAGCCTCCGCCGAGTGCGAAGCGAGAAGCGCCCGTTTTTCCCCGATCAGATGCCGGATCGCGTGCGCAGAATCGTTGACGCGGCACAGCGGGCGCAGGCGGCGCTGGCCATCGAGCAGCGCGCGGTCGACGAATTGCTGCCGGCCGTCGTCGATCGGATGGACGCGCGAAAACGTGAGCGCGGAACGCTCGACTACGAGGACATGCTCGCGTGGCTCGCCGACGCGCTCGACGGGCCTCGCGGAAAATCGCTTGCCGCGACATTGCGCGAGCGCTACCGCGTGACTCTGATCGACGAATTCCAGGACACCGACGAACTACAGTGGAAAATCTTTCGACGGGTGTTCGTCGAAGGCGGCGGCAACACGGTATACGCAATCGGGGATCCCAAGCAGGCGATTTATGGATTCCGCGGCGCCGACGTTTACGCTTACCTCGAAGCGCGCGAGCAACTTTCCGCTTCAGGTGCTGAGATAGCAACCTTGCGCGAAAATTTCCGCTCGACCAACGACATGATCGCGGCGAGCAATCTGATATTCGAGCAGAAAGCTGAGCCGCCATTGTTCACCGGCAAAATAAAATACGATTCTCCGGCCGAATGCGGGCGTCCCGCTCTGGGAGCCATCGCCGCAAATGGCAATCCGATCGCGCCGGTGACCCTGGTCAGCTTCGAGCCGCGCGATGAACGATACAAGTTTTCGCGGCGCATGCGCGAAGCAATCGGCGCGGGGATCGCGCGAGAGATTCGCCGTATCGTTCTGGAGCCGGACCACGCAATCAAAATTTGTGACGCGGGTAAGGAGCTGCGCAGAGTCTCAGCCAAAAATGTTTACGTCCTTACCCGGACCAAGCGCGACAGCGTGGAAATCTCCGAGCACCTGCGGCAGGCTGGCGTCCCGTATGCCTTCTACAAACAGGATGGCCTGTTCCAGACGCGAGAGGCCGCCTGGATTCTCGATCTGCTGAGGGGGATTGACGAACCCGGACGCCGCTCGAACCGTCTCAAAGCGTGGGCGACGCCTTTTTTCGCCGTCGATCATTGCGACCTTGGCCGCCTTGACGAGGAGCGTACCTCGCAGCCGATACTTGATCGGCTGTTCGAATGGCGCGCGCATGCCGAGGCCGGACGTTTCGCCGACTTGTTCAACGCCTTGCTCCATCAGAGCGGACTGGTCGAGCGTGAATTGCTGTGGTCAGAGAGCCGGCGCGCTCTGACCAACTACGAACATATCTTCGAGATTCTGACTCAGCAGGCATCGCGACACGGAATTGTACTCGCCGAAATAATCGAGCTGCTTGACTCCTTCATCTATGAACGCGCGACATCGCCGGGCGACGATTCGAATGTGCAACGCCTCGAAGATGATCGCGATGCCGTACAAATCATGACGATCCACAAAAGCAAAGGCCTCGAGGCGGACGTCGTGGCACTCTACGGAGGATTCTTCGCGAACAACACGCCCGAGCAGGTGCGCGTCTTTCACCTGGGAAACGAACGCCGCCTCGCAATCGGCAAAGCAGCGCGCGATCTCCACAAGCAGGCGCTCGATCAAGAGCGCCACGAGGAAGATCAACGCTTGCTGTACGTCGCGTTGACCCGCGCGCGCGCCAAACTGATATTGCCCTGCGTCCCGAACGGGACACTGAATCGCAATCGCGACCTCACTGGATTCTACCAACCACTGAACGAGCGACTTCGCGTACTTGATCGCGACCCTCGATCGCGAACGCTCTTCACGACTGAAACTGCGATCGCTCCGCCCGGCGATTCGGAAAGCGATAAACACACGGCGGAGAAGGCACTTGACGACAGTGTACTGTGCGACTGGCTCGAGTCGACGTCCAAGCCCATTGTCCGCGAGCACGAATTCGCCGATCTGCTTGCACGCCATCCCGGATTGATCGTCGAATCTTACACCTCGCTGCAGGCTGCCGATCCCGAGGACTTCAAAACCAGCGTCGACGCAATCGATGCGCGCGCCGACAACATCGACTTGCCCGGCGGGCGCCACGTCGGCATTTTCCTGCATGAAGCGATCGAGCAGCTCGATTTCGAATCCTTTGGCGATGCACCTGACCGGCAATCCTGGATGGCGCGCGACGACGTGCGCGAGTTGTTCGCGAGCACCATGCGTCGCCACGGCGTCGACGATCAACGATGGCTGGACCGCGGGCGCGAAATAATCTTCAACACTCTCACCTCGCGAGTCGCGCTTGGCGCAACGGTACTCGACGGCGGACTCTATCGATTGAAGGGCGTCCGCGAAATGGAGTTCGCATATCCGACTCCCGAAAGACATCACACCTTGCTGGGTGACGGTCCCGACGGAGCGTGGACGGTCGGCCGGGGCTACATCAAAGGGTTTATCGACTTCGTATTCCAACGCGACAAGCTGATGTATTTCGCCGATTGGAAGGGCGACCTGCTGCCATCGTATGAGCATGCCGCAGTCGCACAGCACGTGGACCGCCACTACCGGCTGCAGGCGCGAATATACTCGGTCGGTGTAGTGCGCTTGCTGGCTATTCACAACGAGCGCGACTATGACTCTCGGTTCGGCGGCCTCTTGTATGTTTTTCTTCGGGGTGTGTCGCCTTCCGGCAGCGGCAATGATGGATTCTATTTCGCGCGACCGTCGTGGAAAGAAATAGTCACTTATGAATCCGAACTAATGAATCGCGAACCTGACTCGGGGCTACGCGCGTGAACGATAGATACTCACTGCTCGGAATGGATACCGCTTGGCGACGCTTTGAGTCGGCTCGCGGCGGCGGTCGCTCCGCTTTCGACTTTCGCATGCGCGCGCTCGAAGTTTCGGTCGCCGGGCTCAATCTTGCTCCTGATACCGTCCACCTGGCTGCTGAGCTGGCCGCTCTTGAACCGGCTCTGGGAGCCGATGAGCGAATGGCGCTCATCGTGCTCATTCTCGTTTCTCTGGTGGCGCTCCAGGAAGGAAGCACCCGCTTTCCGGTAACTGGTCCGCTCTCCGACGTTCCAATGCGTCGCGTGCTAAGTGCGCTGTGTGCCGACGGTTTCGGCGTCGGGGCCGTCGATATGATGGCCGCTGCGATCAGAGATCTTCTTCAATCGAATCGCGCGGTTGCCGTGGTCGGTCGGCGAGAGGATGAATACAAGCCTTTACTATATACTGCGCCGTACATAGCGCATCAGAGTATCTATTGCTGCGAACGCGAACTGGCTATTCGACTGGCCGCGCTACTGACTACTCGTCCAGAGGAGCAACCGGACGCGGACCGACTTGCCCGCGCTCTTCATGATGTGATTGCTCGTCCAGTGATTGTGCAGGGCAAGCAGATCGTGATGTCCGATGAACAGTGCAGCGTTGTTACGGCTTCAGCGCGCGGGGGACTGACAGTTGTTTCGGGCGGTCCGGGCACCGGCAAGACGTTGATCGTCGTTGCGATCATGCGCCTGATGGTGCGCCTTGGCGTCGATCCTTCGCAGATTGCGCTGACGGCCCCAACCGGAAAAGCCGCATATCGGATGGGCGAATGCGTCGGCGAATCGCTGACGCGGATTGAACAACGCGACGCGGTGGACCAGGCGCTTCTCGATGCGCACATAGAGCCCGCGACGATTCACCGCCTGCTCGGTTACTCGCCCGATTCCGGCCGCTTCCGGCATCATCGCAACAACCCACTTTCGGCAAAGGTGGTTATCGTCGATGAAGGATCGATGCTCGATGTCACTTTGATGGAACGGCTGACGAACGCGATTCAGCCGGGAGCGCGGTTGATCCTGCTCGGTGACGCGAACCAATTGCCGTCGGTCGCGGCGGGTTCCGTTTTCCGCGCGCTGGTCCCGTCTGCCGATGAGCGGCCCGGTCCGCTCGCCGCGGCAACGATGCAGCTCGAGCAGAATCATCGCATGAAGAGCGAAGATGCTGCGGGTCGATCGATTTTGCTCGCGGCCCGGTCGATTAACGAAGGCGACACCAGTCTCCTGAGCTCGATTGACGACGCGAATGCTCCGATTGTTATGCGGCGCTTATCGCCGAAGGAGCTGGCGTTCGCCGGCGCGGAATTCCTTGCGGCTTCTCCGCGAGAGATCGGCTCGTTTCTGGATCGTTGGTATGCCGATCGAGTGCATGGGGGTACTGATGTTGCGGAGTCAATCAAGCATCAGTACATCGAGCGCGACGGAGGTTTCGATGACGCCGACTGCGCGCGATTGCGCCTGCTGTTTGCGCATACCGCCAAATCGCGAATCTTGTGCGTGACGCGTGTCTTCGAGACCGGCGCCGAGCGGATAAACGCGCGCCTTCATTCGCGCGCTGCCGAATCCGCCGACGTCGCGGCAGAGCTCATTCCATTCGTGGTCGGCGAACCGCTGATCGTGCTGCGCAACGACTACGAACGCGGACTCTTCAACGGCGACAATGGAATCCTGCTGTGGATCCGGCGCAGCAACGGCTCGCAAGTCCGGATGGCGGTATTTCCGCGCGGTGACAACTTCGTCGCGTTCCGGCTTGAAGCATTGCGCGAATTCGTAGAGCTGAGCTACGCGATGACAGTGCACAAGGCGCAGGGCTCCGAGTTCGATTCGATCGCGATCGTGCTACCCGAACAGCCGATCGCGGTGCTGACCCGGGAGTTGATCTACACGGCAGTCAGCCGCAGCAGAACGTCGGTCGTCATCGTCGGCGACGAATCGACGCTCAGCCAGGCGATCGCCACCCGCGTCGAGCGATTCTCCGGACTCGCCGGTCGGCTGAAGATAGAGCTTGCCAGTTAAGTTTTTGGCGTGTGCGAGACCAGGAATTCGCGCACGCGCTTAACGGTCGCGCCAATCACGTCGGACGCCTTCCAGTGCTCGACAAGTTCGGCGTTCGGTGCGAGCGCGGCGATTTCCTTCGAGGTTTCCTTCGGATGATAGTCGTCGTTGCCGCAGAGAATCAGCATCGGCGTTTTGCATGAGCGCACGAATTCGCGCGAGACGTTGAACACGAAATCGGTACCGTACATCCGCTCGCGGAACTGTCGCAGCGAAGCGTCGTCAAGCTTTGGACGGTCTGCCTTCAACGACTGCGCCCAACCGTCGAACATCGCGAAGAACAATTCGCGATTGCGCGGACTGAGCCCGATTGGATTTTGCAGAACCGCTGCGCTGATCCGCCGTGGGGCGGCTTTGATCATTCCGAGGCTGTAAGACCCTCCAATACATCCGCCCATCAAATGGCACTCCTTGATCCCGAGATGATCGAGCAGCGCGATGTGATCGCCAGTATAAGTGTCCCAACCATCTGAGGCTCTGATCGGCCCGGACGACATGCCGGCGTTACGCTGGTCCATCGCGATCACGCGGAAGTTGGCCGCGAGTTCTTTAGTCGGGTCGAACGGGCTCTTGGCCCAGAACTCGATACTCGAGCGCATCCCGCCGGGTGCAAATAGTAGAATCGGATAGCCAGTTCCGAACTCCTCATAGTATATCGATACATCGTCGCGCTTGAACGTTGGCATTTTGATACTCCTTGCGAATACTTGGAATGATTCTCAACCCACTACTTAGGCTTCCAGTAACGGCGGTCGCAGATGCAGCCATGGGCGGGCAGCTTCGAATGCGGCAGCCAGTGCGAGCAGATCAAAATCGCCATTTGGTCGTCCAACAATCTGAAATCCAATAGGCAGTCCCGCGCTGCTGAATCCCGCCGGAATAGTAACTGCCGGTTGCCCGGTGGCGTTGAACGGATACTCAAATGCTATCCAAGTCCATAGCTCATCAAGATAGCGTGCTGGCGTCGATGGAAAGCTGCCATTTCTCATAGCGGGCCGCGTCAGCGTAGGCGTTAACAACGCATCGTAAGGATCGAGAAGCTCGACTATCGTGCGCGCGATGTTGTGCATCGTCGCGACCAGGTTAACGTAGTCGGCGCCACTCACCTTGCGGCCAACTTCATACATTTCGCGCACCACCGGATCGATCCAATCCGGATTCGTGACCGGTATCGCCGCGATCCCGACGCAAATCAGGATTCGCGTGCACTCGACCAGCATCGCGCCGGGATCCAGATTGATTTCTTCGACTCGATGCCCCAATTCGCGCATCGCCGCGCATGCCGACTCGAACGCTGCCGCGACTTCGGTATCGACCTCGCCAAGTTTCGAGGTTGCGATTGAGGCGAGCCTCAGATTCTTGGGCACGACTCGCACGGCTTCTTCGAACGGACGCGAGGGCGGCGGTGCCCAGTACGGATCGCCGATCGCGGGACCCGCGATCGCGTCAAACATCAGTGCAACGTCGCGCACCGATCTCGCGATCGGGCCGCGTGTCGCGTACCCTCCCCATGCTTCTCCCCTATGCGGGGCATAGGTTATTCGTCCGCGCGACGGTTTCAGACCGACCACGCCGCAGTTCGAGGCGGGACCGCGAATCGATCCTCCTCCGTCGCTGCCCTCCGCTAACGGCCCGAGGCCCGCAGCGACAGACGCGGCCGCGCCGCCGCTCGATCCACCGGCGTTGTAGTCGCGATTCCACGGATTGCGCGCAGTCGGGCACAGCCCGCCTTCAGTCGTGGGGCGTCCCCCGAACTCTGGCGTGGCAGTTTTGCCGAGCAGTATCCCGCCCGCCTTCCGCAGTCGTTGCGCGATCACTGCTTCCTGCGCCGGAAACGAGTCGGCGTAGTTGCGCGAGCCGAGCGTGGTGCGGATTCCCGCAGTCGGCGTGAGATCCTTCAGTGAGTACGCGATGCCGTACAACCGCATCGACGCCGCGTCTGCGCGCGACGCCTCCAGGCGCGCGGCGTCAGCGAGCGCGCGGTCCGCGGTGACCGTCATGTAGGCTCCCAGTTCCGGATTGAGTCGCTCGATTCGCGCCAGGTAAAACTCCGCGACTTCACGCGGCCGCAGTTCGCCCTTCACTACAAAGTCGCGCAGTTGCCAGGCTTCGATGAAGGGGTCGAACACTGTAGTTACTTGTATAGCTACTACCTATTGCGCAGTTAGTCCGCCGTCCACCGACATTGAGCATCCCGTGACGAATGAGGCGGCATCTGAGCATAGCCATACGACGGCTTCGGCGATTTCCTCGGGGCGCGCTTTGCGGCCGATCGGTTCCACTTCGTCGAGTCGGGCCGCGAGCTTGGGCCGGCCGGCGACCATCCCTTCGAGCAGCGGAGTATCGACCACGCCCGGGCATACGTCGTTGATTCTGATTCCCGAGCGCGCGTACTCGAGCGCGGCGCATTTAGTCAGACCGACGACACCGTGTTTCGCCGCCGTGTACGCGGGCATCGAATGTGACGCGACCAGTCCGGCGGCCGATGCGGTGTTAACGATCGCACCGGGGCCCTTCTGTGCGATGAATTGACGGATTTCGGCGCGCATGCATAGCCAGACGCCCTTGAGATCGACGGCGATGATTTTGTCAAACTCATCTTCATCGTAGTCCGCGGTTTTGCGTTGAGTGCCGGCGATGCCCGCGTTGTTGAAGGCGCAATCGAGTCGCCCGAATTCCTTTACTGCCGCTGCGACCAAGGCATCGACGTCTCCGGCGTTCGACACATCGCAGCGTACGAATCGCGCGTCGCCACCGGCAGCGCGAATCGCGCGGACGGTCTGTTCCCCGCCCTCTTCGGCCATGTCGGCGACGATCACGCTCGCACCTTCGCGCGCGAAAACCAGCGCTGCGGCCCTGCCGATTCCCGACGCTGCACCGGTAATCAGCGCTCTTTTGCCCGCGAGTAATGGCATCTGACTATCTCCCGCTTCGACGCGATTGTGGCGCCGTCGTTTGTGATCTACCAATATGTTGCGGCGCGAACCAGTCAACGAGCCGGGAGGTACTACAATGCTTCGCAGCGAGAACCGCATTCTGACCACGCACGCCGGCAGCCTGCCGCGCCGGGACAGTCTGACCGCGATGCTCGTGAAGAGCAGCCGCGGTGAAGGCGTGGATCGAGCAGCGATGCTCCGCGAGATCGAGGAATCCACCCGCTACGTTGTTCAGAAACAACTCGAGGCGGGAGTCGACGTCGGCAACAACGGCGAGCAATCGCGCGAAAGCTTCTTCACATACGTGCAGCATCGAATGACCGGCTTTGGTGGGCGCAGCGAGCGCCCGATCATGCGCGATCTCGTTCGCTACCCGAGCTTCCGCAAGATGATGGCGCCCTTGTTTCAGCGCTCGATGGTCGATTTGCTGCACGCGCCGAAGGCGATCGGCGAAGTCCATTACCGCGACCGCGCCGCGGTCGATCTCGAATGCGCCGATACTCTGCGCATCCTCGACGACCAGGAGACCAAATTCGCCGAACCGTTCATGACTGCACCGTCGCCCGGGATAATCGCTTCGGCAATGCTCAATGAGTATTACGAAAACTATGAAAAGTATGTAATCGCAGTAGCTAAGGCGTTGCATACTGAGTATGAGTACATAGTATCGCAAGGATTCCTTCTGCAGGTCGATTGCCCGGACCTTGCGATGGAACGACATACGTCGTACGCGGACCGTCCGCTGACCGAGTTCCTCGAGTATGTCGAGCTGAATATCGCCGCGATGAATCGCGCGTTGCACGGAATCGCGCCTGAGCGCGTCCGCATGCACGTATGCTGGGGCAACTACGAGGCTCCGCACGATCTCGATGTCCCGCTCGCGCAGATTTTGCCGCTGCTGTACCACGCCAACGTCGGTGCGCTCGTGTTGGAAGCCGCCAACCCGCGCCATCAGCACGAGTATCGGTGCTTCAAGGAATTCCCGCTGCCTGATCACATGAGCCTTGTCACCGGCGTCATCGATACCAAGACCAACTATGTGGAACATCACGAGGTTGTCGCCGAGCGGCTCGAACGCGCTGCCAATGCGATTGGCGATCCGCGCCGCGTGATGGCTGGGACCGACTGCGGTTTCGAGACGTCGGCCGGGCTTGGTGAAGTTGCTGAGGAAATAGTGTGGGCGAAGTTGCGCGCGATGCGCGCCGGCGCCGATCTCGCCTCGCACAGACTATTTCACTGAAGGGTGTGGAACTCACGGGCTCAGCTATGCCACGGCTCCACGAGGATTTTCGCATGCGTTTCTGGTGACGCGAGATCCTGGAAAGCTTTCGCGACTCCTTCCACTCCAACCTTGCCCGTTATGAGCGGGTCGGCGTTGACCTGGCCCTCCGCGAGATGGCTCAGCGTCGCGGCGAACTCTTCGGGCGCGTAGCCGAGCACGAACTGGATATTCAATTCCTTGCTGATGCCCGTCAGCGGCTCGATCTGGTCGCGCTCCATGCACACTCCCACCACCACGATCCGCGCCTGACCGGGCGCCGCCGACATGATTCCTTCGATCACGCCCGGCACTCCAACGCATTCGAAAATCACCGCGGGCCTGACTGCGGGTCCCGGGATCCACGGCGGCAGCATCGGCGCCTTCGACGGATCGCTGTACACCGCCATCTCGCGCCAGCTCGTGTACGGTGACTTTTCTTTTGGATCGACGACGAAGTCCGCGCCCATCTGCAGCGCCAGCTCGCGCCGGCGCGGTGAAAAATCCGCCGCCACGATCGGATGCACTCCGGCGAGCTTGAGCGCGGCAATCACTGCGAGGCCTACCGGCCCGCATCCGATCACGAGAGGCGCATCATCCTTGTCTAGCCGCGCTTTCTGCACCGCGTGATATCCGACTGCCATCGGTTCCGTCAGGGCGGCGCGTTCAGTGGAAAGCCCGTTAGGTACTTCGAGCAGTAGCATTTCCGTGAGCCGCATGAACTCGCCGTAGCCGCCCGGATTGTTGTTCGAGTAGCCAACCGCTTCGGGGCCGCGAGCGCTGATGAGCACCGGCATCGCGCACACGCGCGTCCCCACCTTCAATCGCTTCTGCGTCTGGGGCCCGTAGTCGACCACTTCCGCGCAGAACTCGTGACCCATCACGATGTCGCGCTTGAGATCCATCAGGAACGGGGAGCCGGCCTTGCGCGACCCCTCGACCATCTTTTCGGCATGCTTGAGCGCGTGCAGATCGGATCCGCAGATTCCGCACGCGAGCGTTTTTACCAGCACCTCGCCCGCTCCAGGAGCCGGTGTGGGAAGGTTATCGACGACGAGCTTTTTGTCTCGCATTATTGCTGCGCGCATGAATTGTTCTCCTTCTCTACCGCCAGTGTATCAGGGTTGATCGTTAGCCCGTCAAACTCAGCACTCTCGGTTGATTGTATTTGCACTGTGACTGTAGTCTCCCTCCGGAAGAACCGATGGGCCGCAAGATTCTTTTCATCACCACCGATCAGCAGCGATACGATTCGCTTGGATGCAACGGCGGCCGGATCGCGCGTACCCCGGTCGCCGACTCGCTGGCCGCAGCGGGCATCAACTATCGGCGCGCCTACAATCAGAACACGGTCTGCATGCCGGCGCGATCGACAATGATCACCGGCCAGTACGTTCGCACTCACGGCGTGTTCGCCAACGGCGTGCCGCTTCCGGCAGACGCTCCCAGCGTCGCCGCGTGGCTTCACGATCGTGCCGGTTATCGCACCGCGCTCATCGGCAAGGCGCACTTCGAGCCGATGTTCGATCCGGCAGGACGATGGCCGGAGAACCGGATGGGCCGCGAACGCACTCACGGGCCGCATCGCGGGTTCGATTGGATGGAGCTCGCGATGCATGGGCCGATGGCATACTTCCACTACTCGAACTGGCTGCGCGAGAACTATCCGGCAGAGGTCGGCGGCTTCGTCACGATGCTCTCCGGTGCGGCCGGCGGCGATAGCGGCGCGCCCGAGGTCACATACAATTCGATTCCGCGCGAGCATTATCACACCGATTGGATCGCCGACCGCACCATCGCGTACCTGAACACACTCTCGCCGAGCGACGACTGGTTCGTATGGATGAGCTTTCCCGATCCGCATCATCCTTGGGATCCGCCGGCGTCCGAGGCGCGGCGAATCAACTGGCACGAGCTCGAGCTGCCGCCCGGCCATCCGGGATCGCGCGAGAAAATCGAAAAGATTCTCGCGCAGAAGCCGCGCCATTGGCTCGATTGGTACCAGGGCCGCTTCCGCAATGAGGAGGGCGGCGCGTGGAATTTCGTGCCGTGCCAGATGACGCACGACCAGGTGCGCGAGATCAACGCGCTGGTGCACGTCAAGAACGAACTCATCGACGAGGCCTGCGGCCGCGTGCTCGAAACAGTTGCGGCGCGCGGATGGGACGCCGACACTGACGTTTTCTTCACCACCGATCATGGCGAGCTTCAGGGCGACTTCGGCCTGCTCTTCAAAGGTCCCTACCACGTCGATGCGCTGATGCGCGTGCCGCTCATCTGGCGTCCTGCGCCGTCGACGAAAATTTCGGCGGCTGAAATCTCGGAGCCGGTCGGGCATCTCGATCTCGCGCCGACCTTCTGCGCGATCGCCGCCGCGCCTGTTCCCGAATGGATGCAGGGTTCTGCGCTGCCGACGGCGGCCGGATCGACGCGCGTGCGCGCAATCACTGAATGGGACAGCCAATTTGCGCAGCTCGGGATGCATCTGCGATCCATCTATCGCGACGGTTTTGTGTGCACGGTGTACGAGCCCTCGACGCGTGGTGTCGGCTTCGATCTCTCGTTCGGATACAAGGCGCTGGGCATCGAGGGACCGCTCCCCGATATTCGCTACGACGGCACCGAGGGCGAGCTGTACGATTTGCGCGAGGACCCGCTGCAATGGCGCAATCTCTGGAACGACGCCGGGCACGACGGGCTGAAGTCCGAGCTAGTCGCCGACCTTTACGCGAATCTCCCGCCCGCTCGGAGCCCGCAACTGACGGTTGACGCTCCCGCTTAGCCAGCCTAATTCTCATTTTCTACCACATATTGTGGTGCGGTTGTGGCCGTACCACCATCGGTGGGTTCGTTCCGTCAAATTTGTTTTTCGCGTTTACGACAGTGCGCGCGAGGGAACCGTGCTCGAGCGCGTTGAGAGCATGCTGAGTGTGGTCCATGCGGTATGCGTAGCACGGCGGGGCGCGCCGGCGTCAGGCTGAACAGTTCATCCCTGAACAAAGGAGCCGGTTTTGAGAGGCAGTTTTTACCTCTTGCATCGTGAGACTAATGATATTAGTTAAATGTCTATGAAGATTAGCAACACGATCAATCTCGTTCTCGCGGCAGCAGTGGCCCTGACCGTCGCCGTGATACTCCCGGCGCGCGCCGATCAAGCACCCTCGGCGCGAGCCACGCAGTTCCTGAAGCTGCCCGGCGGGCAGATTGCTTATGATGACACCGGCGGCACCGGACCCTTGGTCATCTGCGTCCCGGGCCTGGGCGACGTGCGGCAGCAATATCGATTTCTCGCGCCTCGACTGGTTGCCGCCGGTTTCCGCGTCGTCACGATGGATCTCCCGGGGCACGGTGATTCGAGCGCAGATTGGCCCGCCTACTCGCCCGCCATTGTCGGCGCCGACATCGTCGCGATGGTTCGTCATCTGGGTGCGGGCCGGGCATTCGTCGTCGGCAACTCGATGGCCGGGGGCTCCGCGGTTTGGGCCGCAGCCGAGATTCCCGACCGCATCGCCGGTATCGTGCTGATCGATCCGTTCACCCGCGAGATGCCGACCTCGTCATTCCTGCTGGCGTTCCTGAAAGTCGCGATGATGCGTCCGTGAGGGCCGTCGTTCTGGTCGATGTACTATGGCTCGCTGTACAAGACGGCGCCGCCTGTCGACCTCGATGCATATCGCGCGGCGCTGGTCGCCAATCTGAAGCAGCCCGGCCGCATCGAGGCCACCAAGGCGATGATCTTCGCGTCGCAGGGACCGTGCGAAGCGCGCATTCCTCAAGTGCACGCGCCGGCGCTGGTCGTGATGGGCACGCGCGACTCTGATTTCGACAATCCAGCGGCCGAGGCCGATTGGGTCGCGACTCATCTGCATGGAAAAAAATTGATGGTGCAGGGCGCGGGACACTATCCGCACGTCGAGTATCCCGACGTCGTCGCGAATGCTGTCGTCGATTTCATGAAGGAGGCTCAGGATGGCGAAGCGCGTCGGAATTGACAAAGACGCGGTCATCCGCGCCGCCGTGAAGATCGCGGACGAGCATGGATGGGACGCGCTGACGCTGGCCCGTGTCGCGAAAAAGCTGCGCATCCGTTCGCCGTCGCTTTACAACCACGTCGGCGGTCTCGAGGGCTTGCGACGAGAACTCAAACTGCTGGCGCTGCGCGATCTCAACGCGGCGTTGAGCCGCGCGACGATCGGCAAGTCGCGCGACGACGCCGTCCGCGGTCTGGCCGCGGCGTATCGCGCCTACGTCAAGCGTCATCCAGGAACTTACGCGGCTACGATGGTCGCCGCGCCCAAAAACGATCCAGCACTGGAAGCGGCCGCTGGACATATCGTCGAGACGATACTGTCCGTGCTCAGCGGTTACGGGCTGGATCGCCGAGAAGGCCTTCACGCAATCCGCGCTCTTCGCAGCACCGTGCATGGCTTTGCGGCGCTCGAAGTCGCAGGCGGATTCGGGATTCCGCTCGACGTGGATAAAAGCTTCGAGTGGCTGGTCTCGGCGCTGCTCGCTGGGCTCTCAGCCGCATGCTCGCGACGATCTTCATGAACTGGAATTGCGGTAAATTCTCACGCCCCGCGCCGTAGCTTCCAGCTGCGCAAATTGCTACAAGCAGCGTCCAATATAAGCCTGCGGGCACATCTAAATGGCAGCCATGGGGGTTTTTTATGGCTAGACATCTTTCCGGTAAGCACCAGTCTGGCGCGAACGCAGACCTCACCGACATAACTGCAGAATCGAGCGGAGCGCCGAAGTCGCCCGGACGCCGGCGCTTCATCGCGGGACTCGGCGCGGCGACCGCTGCTGCATCGACGGGAGTCCTCGCGCCGCTCGTCGCCGCATCGTCGGTCAGCGCGCGTGAAACGCCTGATTTACCGACGCAGTCCGACTTCGACGCCGCCCGTGGCGGCAATGGACTGCCACGGAGTGTTACCCACGACAGGTTGGTCCAGGCTTTCTCGATCCGGGTCGGTGAAGCGACCCAGGATGCGCTCGTTGGGCCTGCGGTAAACATCAACAACGGCGACCCGGCACGCTATGCCGACCAGGGCGGCACCTACACCAAGGGTCTTCCGCACGGCAACTTTGGGCGGGTGGATCTTCAAGCCTTCGCAACCTTCACGGACGCGTTGAATAGCGGTGAGTTTTCGGATTTTCAAAAGATCATCGTGGGTGGCACACGCACGCTCAACGGCCCACAAGGTGGTCTGGCCTTCGACCTGGAAGCGCTCGACAACGTGCAGTTCGGCCAGCCGCAGGTGCCTCCCGCGCCCAAGACGGCCAGCGACCAAAACGCCACCGAGCTGCTCGAACATTACTGGGCTTCGCTGCTTCGTGACGTGGCCTTCACCGACTATAGCTCGAGCGCGCTGGCCGCTGCGGCAGCAGCGGAATTAGGAGCACAACCTACCTATTTTGGGCCGAGAAGCGGCGGCATAGTGACACCGAACCTGTTGTTCCGGGGCGCCTTCCCGGGCGAGGCGTTGGGACCGTACATTTCCCAGTTTTTTATCAGGCCGACGGCGTTCGGCGCCCAACCGATCAGCCAGCAGATGGTGAGCTATCTGCCGGACGTCGACTACATGGACAATTTCGCCGACTGGCTGACCGTGCAGAACGGCGATGTCACCGGCCTTCATAATGAGGTCGATCCGCAACTTCGCTATCGGCGTAACGGTCGGGATCTCGCGGCCTATACCCACGTCGACGTGCTTTACCAGGCCTACTTCACGGCGTTTCTCGTGCTCACCACAATTGGCGCGCCGCTGAACCCTGGCAACCCTTATCTCGGATCGACGACGGAAAACGGCTTTGGCACATTCGGTGCGCCCGATTTCGCGGCGACCATCGCCGAAGTGTCGACCAAGGCTCTGAATGCCGTCTGGTACCAGAAATGGTTTGTGCATCTACGTCCTCGGCCGGAAGCGATCGGAGGCATCGTCCACCTGATCAAGAACGGACAAGGCAACGAAACCGACGTCACGCTGAGTCCGGTGATCCTGAACTCGCAGGGACTTCAGCAGAGTTTCCTCAAGTATGGGACGTGGCTGCTTTCGCAGGCGTATCCCGAGGGCTCGCCGACACATCCAGCATACCCGACCGGACACGGCGTAGTTGGCGGCGCTTGCATCACAGTTCTGAAGTTCTTCTTCGACGGCAACTTTGTAATTCCAAATCCGCAGATGCCTTCGAGCGATGGACTTTCGCTGCTACCCTACACAGGCTCAGACGCGGGACAGCTAACCGTCAACGGTGAGCTCAACAAGATCGGACACAACGTCAGTTTCGGTCACGGGATCCACGCCGGCATCCATTGGCGCAGCGACACGGACACCTCCTTGTTGCTGGGAGAGGCGGTCGCGCTCAGTTTCCTCAAGGACAGGGCCCGGACCTACAACGAG
>Ga0182024_10012720_pt1 | contig 16596 bp, 17 predicted proteins | sample P32metaG_FD_120480 | JGI IMG/M metagenome (GOLD analysis project Ga0182024, IMG submission 120480) | Permafrost microbial communities from Stordalen Mire, Sweden - P3-2 metaG (Illumina Assembly) | ecosystem: Environmental > Terrestrial > Soil > Wetlands > Permafrost | place: Sweden: Stordalen... | reverse complement strand
CCCAAACTTCTTGTGCAGTTCGGCGGTGCTGAGCTGGATCATGGTGGGCCGTCCATGCGGGCAGGTGTAGGGCAGGTCGCAGGCGAGCAGGTCGTGCACGAGGCTGTCCCATTCCTCGGGCCGGAGCGCGTCGTTGGCCTTCACGGCGTGGCGGCAGACCGTCTTGGCCACGACTTCCTCGCTCAGGCGGCGACCCTTGCGCGTCTCGCCGCCCTCCTGCTGCAGGTCGGCGACGATGGTGCGGATGAACTCGGACACGTCGCGGGTCTTCACCATCGCGGGCAGCGCATCGACGAGGAACGACGCCGGTCCGAAGCGGGTGATGCCGACGCCGGCCTGCTGCAGCGTGTCGACCTGTGCAAGGACGAAGTCGGCCTCGCGCGGCAGGAAATCGAGCGTGACGGGAAAGAGGAGCTGCTGCGCGGCCGGATTTTGCAGTGCCATGCGCTTGAGCATCTGCTCGAAGAGCACGCGCTCGTGTGCGGCGTGCTGGTCGATGAGGACGAGGCCCTCGGGACTTTCCGCGACGAGATAGAGGTTCGCCACGCAACCGAGCACGCGCAGGCCAAGCCGGTTGGTGATGAGCGGTTCGGGACGTTTGGTCGACGGCTGCGGCTCGATTTCGAGTGGGAGATGATCGGCCTGTAGAGGCGGTCTATGACCGTCGCTGATTTCGTCGGTCGTCGGCAGCGATGCGGTGGCTGGGTCGGATTTTTCGAAACCGAGGAGAGGGGATGGAGATAGGTTGCTGTCCTGTCCAACCAGAGAAGTGGAAACACCCTGATCGCCAGCAGTATTTTCTGGGGGCGTTTCGCCCGGAGGTCGGTCCGATCGGCGGTCATAGACCGCCGCTACAGGAGATTCATTAGAACCAAATTCAAACCGCGCCGCAGGCGCGCCGGACACATTGCGCAGCGTCTGCGTCACCGCCTGCACAATGAACTGCCGCAGGGTGAAGTCGTCGTGGAACCGCACCTCGCGCTTGGCCGGATGGATGTTCACATCTACGCCCGCCGGGTCCATTTCGAGGAAGAGGACCGCGACCGGGTAACGGCCCTTCATCAGCGAATTGTGGTAACCCTCCAGCAGGCCGAAATGGAGCGTCCGGTTCTCGACCGGGCGCTGGTTGATGAAGAAAAGCTCCTCGCCCCGAGCGGCGCGGCTTATCCCCGGCTTGCCAATGAAGCCGTGCAGTTTCAACGCGCCGCTTTCCGCGGTGAGGGGAACGGTCAGCTCCATCCAGTCCGCGCCGAAGACCGAGGTGAGCCGCTGTCGCAAGTCCTCGCCCGCGAGCCAGCGTTGTGCCGGTTGCTCGTCGACGCTGAGCGTGAAGCCGACATCGGGCCGCGCGAGCCCGGCCAGCAGAAGTGTCTGGCGCAGGTGGGCCGATTCGGTCGGCTCGGTGCGCAGGAATTTGCGGCGCGCGGGCAGGTTGTAAAAAAGCGAGCGGACCTCGATCTGCGTGCCCGGGGCGAGTCCGACCTCGCGCACCTCGCGCAGCTTGCCGCCATCGATGACCAGCTCTGTCCCGGCCAGCGCGTCGGGCTCGCGCGTGCGCAGGCGGAAGTGCGAGACCGACGCGATGCTCGGGATGGCCTCGCCGCGAAAGCCGTAGGAGGCGATGCGGTCGAGGTCGTCGCTGTCGCGCAGCTTGCTCGTGGCGTGGCGCTCGAGGCAAAGCAGGGCGTCGTCCTTGCTCATGCCGCAGCCGTTGTCGGTCACGGCGACCAGGCTGCGTCCGCCCGCCGCGATCTGCACATCGATCTGCGTCGCGCCCGCATCGAGCGCGTTTTCCAGCAGCTCCTTCAGCACCGAGGCCGGCCGCTCGATTACCTCGCCCGCCGCGATCTGATTCGCGACCTGCTCGGAAAGGAGATGGATGCGGTTCATGGGGAAACGTAGAACTTAGAACGAAGAGCGAAAAAGGGGAAGGCGGGGAATGGCCCATCCGCGCATTGACACGGCGCGCCGCTTAAAGAATCCTTCCCGCTGCCCATGAAAATCGCCCTTGGTTCCGATCACGCTGGTTTTGCCTATAAAGAGAAGGTGAAGGCGCTCCTGCTTTCGCTGGGCCATGAGGTGAAGGATTGCGGCACGCACAGCGAGACGCCGCCGGTGCCGTACCCGGAATACATCCGGCCCGCCGCGCAAGCGGTGGCGAGCGGCGAGTGTGAGCGCGGCTTCGTCTTCGGCGGCTCGGGCAACGGCGAGGCGATGGTGGCCAACAAGGTCAAGGGCGTGCGCTGCGCCTACGTGTGGAATTCGCAGACGGCCGAGCTGGGCCGCCGCCACAACGACGCGAACGTCATGGCCGTCGGCCAGCGCATGATTTCCGAGTATATCATGCTGGAATGCGTGCAGATTTTCCTGAAAACCGCGTTCGAGGGCGGCCGTCACATCGAGCGCATCCGCGAGATCGAATAATTTTGGCGATGTGCTAGCTTCGATTGTTCATGTCCGATTTCACGCTTCTTAAGTCCAAGCTGCATCGCGCCACGGTCACTGGTGCCAGCCTCCACTACGAGGGCAGCCTGACCGTTTCCGAGGACCTCGCGCGGCAGGCCGGCTTTCTCCAGTACGAGCGCATTCTCGTGGGCAACATCAACAACGGGGAGCGGTTCGAGACCTACCTGATCTACGGCCAATCGGGCGCGAAGATCATCGAGCTCAACGGCGCCACGGCGCATCTCGGCCAGATCGGCGACCGGCTGACCATCATGAGCTTCGCCCAGGTGCCGGACGACGTGGCCGACAAGCACAAGCCGAACGTCGTGCGGCTGGACGAGAAGAACAACGTCCTCACGTAGGGCGGTTTTCGTTCGACGGCTGCCTCGGAGGTTGCGCCCCGCCGCATCTTCGCTTTTACTCATAGCGTGAATGATCGTCTTTGGCTCGAGCTGGCCACGCTCGGCTATCTTGCCAGCGCCTTTTGGGGCATCTATGCCCTCGGCGCTCGGCGGCCGCTCGGCGATCGCGCGACCTTTATCCTCATTGGCACCGCGTTTGTTTTTCACACCATCTTCCTGCATCAGCGCGGCGAGCGCATCGGGCATTGTCCCATCACCAATCTCTTTGAGACGCTGGCGTTTTTCTCCTGGTCGCTGGTGCTGACCTACCTCGTCGTGGGGCAGGCGTACCGCATGTCGATCCTCGGCGCCTTCACCGCGCCGGTCGTTTTCCTGATCAACTTTTTCGCGCTCCTCGCGCCCATCGATGTGCCGAACGCGCTGCCGCATCTCGGCTGGCAGCTGGAACTTCACGCCACGCTGGCGCTGCTCGGGCTCGGCGTGCTCGGCATTGCCGCGCTGGCCGGGTTGACCTATCTGATCCAGGAACGGCAGCTCAAGCGCCGCTCGCTCACGGCGTGGTTTTATTCGCTGCCCAACGTCGGGCGGCTGGAGGTGGTGCAGCAGCAGGTGCTTGTCTGGGGCTTCGCGATTTTTTCGGCGGGCGCGATCCTGGGTTTCTTTATCCCGCATCAACGCACGGATGACTGGGTGAAGATCGCGTGGTCGGCGGCGGTCTGGATGCTCTACGCCGCGCTCGTTTTGGTCCTTGCGCTGGGACGCCTGAGCCACAAGAAAACCGCGCTGCTGTCGGTGGCCGGCTACGTTTTCATCCTGCTCACATTCTGGGGTATCAACTCGCTGAGCGAGGCGCATGTTTTTCCCCATGTCGGCTGAAGGAATCGCGCGATGAATTCCAGTCCCGACCAGGTGATTTGCGGCGGCCTGACGTTTGAAAAAACCGCCGTGGAGCTGCGCGAAAAGATCGCCTTCCGCGACAGCCAGCTTCCCGCCGCGCTGGCGGAGATGAAGCAGCAACTCGGCCTGCGCGAGGCGGTGCTCGTCTCCACCTGCAACCGCGTGGAATATTTCGGCGCGACCTCCGCTCCGGAACACGCCGCCGCGGCGTGGCCGGCGTTCCTGCGCCGCTTCCACGATATTCCCGAGGACTTCGCGCCGCTCTCCTTCCAGCTCTCCGGCGCGCCGTGCGTGGAGCATCTTTTTTCGGTCGCCTCGGGACTCAAGTCGATGGTGGTCGGCGAGACGGAAATCCTCGGCCAGCTCAAGGACGCCTACGACATCGCGCGCACGCAGGGCCAGACCGGCAAGTGGCTCAACCGGCTCTTCCAGTCGTCGTTCGCCGCAGCCAAGTCGGTCCGCTCGCGCACGGCGATCACGCGCGGCAGCGTCTCGGTCGGCTCGGTCGCGGTTGAATTGGCGGAAAAAATTTTCGGCGATTTGCGCGGCTGTCGCGTCATGGTCATCGGCGCGGGCGAGACGAGCGAACGCACGGCGCGTTCGCTTCTCAGCCACGGCCTGCCCTCGCTGCTCGTGGCGAACCGCACGTATGAACGCGCCGCGGCCTTGGCGGCGGAACTCGGCGGCGAGGCGGTACGCTGGGAGGAATGGGAGGCGCGCGCGGTCGACGTCGACATCATGATCAGCTCGACCAGCGCGCCGCATTACGTGCTCACGACCGAGAAGCTCGAGGCGCTTCTTCGCCATCGCGCGCGGCGGCCGCTGTTCCTCATCGACCTGGCCGTGCCGCGCGATTTCGAGCCATCGATCAACCTGCTCGACGACGTGTATCTCTACGACATCGACGACCTGCAATCGATCGCCCAGAGCCACATGCGCGAGCGCCAGACCGAGGTGGTGCGCAGCGTGGAAATTCTCAAACCGCACGTGGAGCGCTACCTCGACTGGGCCAGCCGCCAGGGCGACCCGGGCGCCCGTCCCAACTGGATGGCCACGTGAACGCGGTTGTTTTCGGAAGCCGCGGCAGCGCGCTGGCCTTGGCGCAGACGCGGCAGGTCATGGCGCAATTGCAGAAGGCGTGGCCGGGGCGCACCTTTGAACTGCGCGTGATCAAGACGCAGGGTGATCGGCTTTCGGAGGAGGAATCGCGCCCGCTCGGCGGCATGCTGGCCAAGGGACTTTTCACCGGCGAACTGGAGCGCGCGCTGCGTGCCGGCGAGATCGACCTCGCGGTGCACAGTCTCAAAGACCTGCCCACCGCGAATGCCGAGGGCCTGACGCTGGCCGCGATCCCGCCGCGCGCCGACGTGCGCGACGTGCTGATCACGCGCGGCGCGACGACGCTCGAGGAACTTCCCGCCGGCTCGGTCCTGCTCACGGGCAGCCCGCGCCGCGCCGCGCAAATTCGCGCCGTGCGCCGCGATCTCCGCACCGAGCCAATCCGCGGCAACATCGACACGCGTCTGAAAAAATTTCGTGATAAGACGGAATGGACCGGACTCATTCTCGCCGCGGCCGGCCTTGAGCGTCTGCGGCCGAATGTGCGCGGGTTGACGGTGACGCCGCTACCCTTCACGACCATGCTTCCCGCGCCGGGCCAGGGCGCGCTGGCGCTACAGGCACGCGCGGATAGGAACGACATTCTCGAGTTGTCCCGCGCGCTTCACGACGCGGCCACCGGCTACGCGGTCGCCGCCGAGCGGGCGTTCCTGCACTCGTTGGGGGGAGGCTGTCAGCTGCCCATCGCGGCCTACGGCGAGCCCGGCCCGAACCGCACCCTGACGCTTTACGGCGTGGCGTGGCTCAACAACACCCAGCAGCAACGCTTTCATTTTTCCGGCAGCGTGAGCGGCCCAATCGTCAGCGCGCGGCAGATTGGCCAGGACCTGGCGCAAAGCTTTCTGGAAAGGCTGGCGTCGTGAACGCCCCCGCCGCGGCGGGCCGTGTTTATCTGGTCGGGGCAGGTCCGGGATCGCTCGATCTCGTCACGTTGCGCGCGCGCGAGTTGATCCTGTCTGCTGACGTCGTCGTCTACGATTATCTCTGCAATCCGGCGTTGCTCGATTGGGCGCCGGTGGGAGCCGAAAAAATCTACGCGGGCAAAACCGCCTCGGCCCACACGCTGACGCAGGAGGAGATCAACGCGCTGCTGGTGGAAAAAGCGCGCGCGGGCAAGATCGTGGTGCGGTTGAAGGGCGGCGACCCCTATGTCTTCGGGCGCGGCGGCGAGGAGGGGCTGGCGCTGGTGCGGGCCGACATCGCCTTCGAGGTCGTGCCGGGAATTTCCTCGGCCATCGCCGCACCGGCCTACGCGGGAATTCCGGTCACGCACCGCAACGTCGCTTCTCAAGTCACGTTCATCACGGGCCACGAGGACCCGAGCAAGCCGGAATCGGCCATCGACTGGGCGCAGCTCGCGCGCCTCGGCGGCACGAAGATTTTTCTCATGGGCGTGGAGCGGCTGCGCGATATCGCCGCGCAACTTCTCGCCCATGGCGCGTCACCGGAAACGCCCGTGGCCCTCGTCCGTTGGGGCACGACGGCACGGCAGGAGTCGATCGAAGGCACGCTGGCGACGATCGCGGATCTCGTCGAGGCGCGAAAATTCAAGACACCGGCAGTCACGATTGTCGGCGAGGTGGTGCGCCTGCGCGACGAGCTCAATTGGTACGAGAAATTGCCGCTGCTCGGGCAGCGCGTGGTCGTCACGCGGGCGCGACGGCAGGCCAGTACGCTCAGCGCCAAGCTGGCGCGGCTGGGTGCCGACGTGCTGGAAATCCCGACCATCCGCATCGTGCCGCGGGCACTGGCAGAGGGGTCGCGCGCGAAGCTGCGTGAATTGGGAAAACATTTCGACTGGCTGGTCTTCACGAGTCCCAACGGCGTGGAGCTTTTTCTGGCGGAACTTGTCGCGGCACGAATCGATATTCGAACGCTCGGCGCGGTAAAGATCGCCGCAATTGGTCCGGCCACCGCGAGGAAAATCGAGGAACTGCATCTTCACGTGGACTTGCAGCCGACTGTCTTTACCAGCGAAGCGTTGACGGTAGTCTTCGCAAGCGAAGAAGTGAAGGGCCTGCGATTCTGTTTGCCGCAGGGTGGTCTGGCCGATCCCACGCTCGGTCGTGAATTGGCGGCGCGCGGCGCCGTCGTTGAGCCGTGGGTGCTCTATGATACGGAGCCGGAAATCGCGGACGTGAACGGCGCACGGGACCGCTTTTTGCGCGAGGGCGCCCACTGGATCACCTTCACCAGCGCGAGCACGGTGGAAAACTGGCAGAGGCTGCAATTGAAACCGGCGCCCGGCGCGCCTGTCCCGCGAGCGGTGAGCATGGGGCCGGTCACGAGCGCCATCCTGCGAAAACTTGGCTATGAAATTGAGGGGGAATCGGACGCGGCGACTCTCGATTCCCTGGTTGGTACCATTCAGCGCCTTCATATAGAATAAACGTTATGTCCGAACTTGATGACTGGATGGATGATGGTCACGGAGCGATTGCCATCGGCGACCTTGATGAGGCAGTCGCTAGTTTTCGACGCGTCGTGGAAGCCTATCCGGATTCGTTCGATGGCTGGCACGCGCTGGGCATGGCGCTCTATAAACTCGATCGCTATGAGGAGGCGATCGTGGCCGGAAAGCGCGCGGCGGAAATCGATCCCAATAATCAGTTTGTCTGGTCGAGCCTGTCGCTGGCCTATAATGCCAATAAACAAAAAGAGGAGGCCGAGGCGGCCGGGGCCAAGGCGCGCATTATTTCATGGGGCGGAAAAATCCGGTTGGATACTCCGCCGTCGGAAGAAAAGACATCTAATTAGAGTGCGATAATAGACGGTCTCAAAGGCAATCAATTGAAATATTGTAAAATAGATAGTTGCGCATTTAAAGGAACTCCATAGCGTCTATTCATGGCATTATTTAATCTGAGCAGCGCCCAACTGGCGCAGCTAATTCGTTTGGTCAAGGAACGTGAGACGCTTCAGGCGCAACTCGATCGCGTCAACAGCTCGTTGACGGCGCTGGAAAACGGAAAAGCCCCGGTTCGCCGCGGGCGCAAGCCGGGCCGTCCGGCCAAGAAGGCGGGTCGTCCCCCGGGCCGCCCTCCCGGTCGTCCGGCCGGCAGCACGGGCAAGCGGGGCAAGCGCCTCAAGCTGCCGCTGCTCAAGGCGCTCAAGGCCGCCGGCTCAGAAGGCATCACGGTCAAGGAACTGGCCTCGAAATTGAAGGTCAAACCGAACAACGTTTTCAGCTGGTTCTATACGACCGGCAAAAAAGTGAGCGGCATCAAGAAAGTCGGCGAAGCGAAGTATTCGTTCAACGGCTAGTCGCATTGAGGTTGCGTAATCGCCGGCGGCTGGTCGCCCCGGCGGTTACGAAACCGTGAGATTTAATTCACCCGCGCGGAGGGAAGAGCCTGCAGTCGCAAGCGCCGTCGGCACGTAGCCGAGCGCAATACCGGTACCGAACCGGGGCGAAAATCCGGCACTGGTCACGGTGCCTGTTTCCTTCTCACCTACCGCCAGCTTGGTTCCAGGCGCGGGAAAATCGGTCGTCGCCGAGCGCAGCAAAACCAGCGTCCGGTTGACGTGCCCCACGCTCTTCAGCCGCGCGATGGTTTCCTGGCCCACATAGCAGCCCTTCGTGTAACTGATCGCGTCGAGCATGACGGGGCCGGCCTCGGGTGGCAGCGTTTGCGCGGTCAACTCGGCGCCCCAGCGCGGAATCGCATTTTCCAGCCGCAGCGTCTCGACTACATCTGCATCAACCGATTCACCGACAACGACAGCGCCGGTGCCGGGAATCCAGACGTCGTGACCGAGTAGTCCATACCGGTCGTGGCGCACAATGAATCCGGTGGCGAGAGGCGGAGGCGGCGTGGCTCCAAAAACATGGCTGAGGCTCCAGTGCTCCGAAACGTCCTCGAAGAGCGCGTCGTCGGCGATGAGATATTTCTCCAGGCGCGCGCCCAGGCTCTCGCGCAGTTCGGGGTCCGCATCGAGAAAAAGGGCGTCACCGCGGGCCGCGATATGCACCGCGCCCTCCATGCGACCCTTGGCGGTGCAAACGGCCGCGAGACGGGTCTCGCCCTCCGGCAACGCGGCGACATCGGCCGTCACCTGGCCGTTGAGGTACCGGACCCGGTCCGGGCCGGACAGCCGCCAGAGCGATTGACCGGCGAGGATGCGGGTCGCCGATTCACCGGACAGGATGCGCTGGTAGAGATCGAGATTCATTCAAGCAAAGGAACGATGCCGTTCGGTCCTGTCAACCGGCTCAGGGGGTATAATGCTTGGGCTCGATCCATTGGTCCGTCTCGATCCAGCCCCGGCGATACATATAATCGGATAGCGCGGCGGTGATTTCACGCGCGGTGCGCCGCGTGTCCTCGGTCAGGCCGTGCGCGATATTTCCGGCGCCGCTCAGCGCGGTGCTGACGACAAAAGTCAGCGGATCGGTGGCAATGCCGGTGATGGCGCCCGGCTCGGCGTTGCTTCCGCCGGTCGTGGAAAAGACGAGGAACGGCTCCGTGCTGCTCTTGCCGAGATCGTATACATAGACCTTTGTTTCGACCTTGGTCGCGCCGAGGCCGAAGCCGATCGCCCCGCGCAACAGACGGCTGCCCTGATAGACCCGGGTAAATTCACCGCGCACGAGCCAGGCGTGCTGCGGAGGAAATGTTTTGTCCAACGCGGCGCCCGCGGCGGGAATGAGCCGACTATTGAGATCGGCCACCATGGCGGACTGGAGCAGCGATCGAAGATCTTTTTTGAAGTTCCGCAGTTCGATCTTTTCGCGATCGACGCGGAAGTCGCCGTGCCGGACGTCGAAGACGGTGACGTATATTTTCTTCGGCATCGCCGCATGCTCCGTCTCGGAATGCGGTCGCACGCTGATCGAGGCGCAGCCGGCCAATGCGAAGATCGCAACGACAATCGCGACTAGGCTGGAAAGGGAGCGAAGCAGGACGGATTTTTCAGTCATGAAGGAGAAACGATAAGGGCATAAAGGGAGCCTTCCGCACGCTTGCGCGTGCAGGAAAGCCAATCGATTCCGCCCGACTCTACAGATAGCCGAGCAGATAGAGGATCAGCAGAATCACCAGGACGAGGCCGAGGCCCCCGCCGCTGCCCGCCGCTCCGCGATAGGCGTAACCGCCGCCGCCGAAGAGAAGAATCAGGATGATGATGAGAATGATTAGGCCCATTTCGGGAGCTTGGGCCTTGGTCTCGAAAGCGCAACCCCGAACTCTCGTCCCGGATAGTCACGTCGGTTTTGCGCAGGACCTAATTCGCGGAGGAAGCCGCACCGCGGGCGGACGCGGGCAGCCAGCGCTCCAGCGTCGCGCGCAATTCGTCGATGCGGACCGGCTTGCTCATGTAGTCGTCCATGCCGGCGTCGAGACAGCGTTCCTCTTCGCCGCGAATGGCATTGGCGGTCATGGCGATGATGCGGGGGATGTGCACCCGCTGCTCGGAGCGAATGCGGCGCGTGGTCTCGTAGCCGTCGAGTTCCGGCATCTGGCAATCCATGAAAATAATGTCGTACGGCGTGCGCTTCATGGCCTCGAGCACCTCCAGCCCATTGGCGGCGAGGTCGGCGGCGTAGCCCAGTTTGTGCAGAAGGCCGAGTGCGACCATCTGGTTGATCCGGTTGTCCTCGGCCACGAGGATGTTGACCGGCACGCGCGAGGCCGGCCCGATGCGGGGCAATTTCTGGCTCGCCTTGACCGTCTCGGCCCAGCGCGTGAGTGAGCCGGAAAGCACGTCGCTCAGTCGTTCGAGCAGGCGCGCCTGCTGCACCGGCTTGAGCACGCAGGCCTCGATGCCGGCCGACTTGAGCGCGTTGGGATCGAGATGATGGCCCAGCGAGGTGAGCATGACCAAATGGACGCCCGAGGTGAGCGGATCGTCCTTGATCGTGTGGGCCAGCATGAGCCCGTCCATGTTCGGCATCTGCATGTCGAGGATGACCAGCTCAAAGGGATCGTCGGTGGCGGTGAAGCGCAGGAGGCGCAGAGCTTCCTCGCCGCTCGCCGCGCATTCGCTGCGCAGTTTCCAGAGATGACAGTAGTGGGTCAGGATCTCGCGGTTGGTCGCGTTGTCGTCGACGATGAGCACGTGCAGGCCGCGCATGTCCTTGCTCGTGGCCGGCTTGATCGGGTTCTTGGGCCGGTCGAATTCCGCGGTGAACCAGAAAGTCGAGCCCTGGCCCGGGATACTGTCCACGCCGATCTCGCCGTTCATGAGCTGCACCAGCCGCTTGGAAATCGCCAGGCCCAGCCCGGTCCCGCCGTAGCGGCGCGTGGTCGAGCTGTCGGCCTGGCTGAAGGCCTCGAAGAGGCGCCGTTGCGCGTCGAGCTCGATGCCGATGCCGGTATCGCGCACTTCGAAGCGCAGTTTCACCGGACCGGCCGGGCTGTTATCGACGCGCGAGACTTTCACCACGACTTCGCCGTGTGAGGTGAACTTGACCGCGTTGCCGACCAGGTTGTTCACGATCTGCCGGACTCGGCCGGGATCGCCCAGCAGGTTGGTCGGCACATCGGGCGGAATGTAGGCCGCCAGTTCCAGTCCCTTGCTGTGGGCCTGGGCGGCGAGGAGGTCCATGATGTTGTCGATCGCCTCGCGCAAGTCGAAGTCGATGATCTCGAGGTCGAGCTTGCCTGCCTCGATCTTGGAGAAGTCGAGAATGTCGTTGAGCACGATGAGCAGCGACTCGCCGCTGATGCGCACGGTGTTGGCGAAGCTGCGCTGCTCGGGGTTGAGGCTGCTCATCAGCAGCAGGTCGGTCATGCCGATGACGCCGTTCATCGGGGTGCGGATTTCGTGGCTCATGTTGGCCAGGAATTCGCTTTTCATGCGGTTGGCCGCCTCGGCCGCGTGCATGGCGGTCTTCAGTTCGGTCTCGAGCCGCTTGCGCTCGGTGATGTCCTCGACCATGCCTTCGTAGTAAAGAAGCTCGCCCGAGGCGTCGGCGACGGCGCGCGCGTTTTCGGAAATCCACATCTTCGAGCCGTCCTTGCGGTAGATTTCCGACTCGAAGCTGCGCACGACGCTGTGCTCCCGCATTTCGGCCACGAATTCGTCGCGCCGCTTCGGATCGACGTAGAGCTGGTTGTCGATCTTGGTCAGCCCATGGATCAGGTCGGCCACCGAATCGTAGCCGTACATCTTGGCCAGCGCCGGGTTGACGTTGAGGTATTGGCCGTCGCGGGTGGTCTGGAAGATGCCTTCGATGGCATTCTCAAAGATGCTGCGGTACATCTCGTCGGTCGACGAGCGGCCGAAAAGCTTCTCGCGCAACTGACGGAAAACGCCGGGTAGGCGCCCCGTGGCTCGGGACGGCAAGCCCTCGTTCATAGGAGACGAATAAAGCAGTCCATGTGCCACGGTCTTCTTATCGGATTCCGTCGGCGAAATTCGGGTGGAAAGATGTCGTTATGTGGGGTTTCGGTGTACAGGCGACAAGGTTAGATAGGCAGGATCGCACACACGCCTTGGTTGACCTTGCCCAGTCGATCCGGGCCGCGGAGCTGCCGCACGATCTCGAAAGCGAATTCCATCGCGCTGCCGGCGGCTAGGCTGGTGATGAGTTTTCCGTCCACCACGACCCGTTTCCCGGTTTGAATCTGCCCCGGAAACTGGTCCTGGACCGTCGGGTGCGCGGTCAGTCGGCTTTCGCTTCCCAGCCAGCCGTGGGCGAGCAGGACGGTCGGCGCCGCGCAGAGGGCCGCGACCCACTGGTCCCGCTCGCGCTGGCGAAAGAGCCAGTCGCGCACGAGGGAACTGCCAGCCAGGTTCTTCGCGCCTTCGACTCCGCCGGGCAATACGACGATCTCGAAGTCCCGTGAGGTATCGACGTCGGCGAGGTGAATATCGGCCAGATGCCGGGTCTGGCGCGAGGCGATAAGCGGGTTGGTGGCCAGTCCCGCCACGACCGTTTCGATCTCCGCCCGGCGCAGGATGTCGATCACCGTGATCGCCTCGATTTCCTCGAAGCCGGGAGCGAGAAGAACGAGCGCACTCATGCGGTGGCGCTCGGGACGGCCGAGATGGCGGCGAGAATGCGGCTGCGACGCGTGGCGAATTCCTCGCGGGGCACGACCGGCGTCGCGATGTCCGTCGTCCAATCGAGGGGAATTTCAATCCACGATTTACAACCCTCGTAGGCAGGTGCAGGCGCGAGCCGGTGTGGCAGGTTGATGCGGAAAACTCGCACGATGAACAGGTGCAGACCGGGCGTCATGCCCGGCCGGTCATGGTAATCGAATCGTTCGCGCAAGAGCGACTCGCCCCAGAAATGTTCCCCGTCGAGCCGCGCCACCTGCGCCCACGATTCAAGGTAAATCGCGTCCGTCACCTCGGCGAAGTACTCGAGCACGATATCCTTGGAAGATTCATCCGCCGCGGGGCCGGCGAATCGGCGCAGGGTCGGTTTGGTCTGTTCCCACTGCTGGTGGAATTGGGTCGGGAAAAGCCAGAATTTGTCGTGGCGCGGCTTGAATCCGGCCCGGCCCTCGGCAATGCCGCCCTTGCGCAGGATGACGATCTGCGCGCCCTGGCCGAGCACTGTGACGAGGCCTTCCCATTCCTTGAAAGCGGGAAAAAGGGCCGGACCGGTCGAATCCATTCGCACCGTCGTGGCGAAACCGGAGGCCAGGATGTCCGGGGCCGGCTCGACCGGTTTCTCGGCGATCGTTTCATTCAGCATGGCGGCGTTTTTCCAGAAGTAGATCGCGCCGGAAAAGACCGTGATGATCAAAGCGAACCAGTAGAGATAAATTTGTGCAGCGCCCAAAAATTGCGCCAGTGGGGTATCGCCGAACCCGAATTCGCCAAGGCTGAGGTAAACGAACGAAACAAGGATCGCGACGATCTGCGAGATTGTCTTGTGCTTGCCGACCCGCTCGGCGGCGAGGATGACCTGCTTGTGCGCGGCGATCTGGCGCAGCCCCATGATGAGGAATTCGCGGGCGATAATGAGCACGACCATCCACATCGGCGCGATGTGGCGCTCCAGCAGTCCGGCCAGCGCGCAGACCACCAGGACCTTGTCGGCGAGGGGGTCGAGCAGCTTGCCCAGGTCGGTGACAAGATTGTAGCGGCGGGCGATGGAGCCATCCAGCCAGTCGGTCAGGCTCGCGATCGTGAAGATGATCAGGGCGCCGAACACGGCGTAGCGCCACGTAATCGAGAGTGAAACCAGGATCAGCCCGCAAAGCCCCAGCCGCAGCACGGTGAGCTGGTTGGGCAGGTTAAGCGTCGGCGCGCGACGGAGGGGCATGGTTCAATATGGCTCGGCGCAGGCGTTTGCTCAATGCGCCAATTAGCGGTGTGGAATGATCAGCTGCAGCGCGCCAAGGAAGGTGCAGACCAGCAGGAACCACTCAAACGTCTTCTGCGGCATGATCGACGCGAGCCATCGGCCGATGAAAATTCCCACTACGACCAGCGGCGCGAGCAGGAGGGTCAGGTGCAGCGATTCGTGATTGATTAGGCCGAGATGGGCGCTGAACGGCACCTTGCTGCAGTTCACGGCGAAGAAAAACCAGGCCGACGTGCCGATGAGGTTCAGCTTCGGCAGCCGGATGGAGAGGAAATAGAGATTGGCCACCGGACCGGCCGCGTTGGCGATCATGGTCGTCGCGCCGGCGAGCACGCCCATGGCCGCGCCGAAAACATGCGAATGGAAAAGGCGGTCCAGCCGCGTGCCGAGTGTCTCGCGCACGACCTGCACGGCGACCAGCGCCATGACGATCCAGCCGATCAGCGGCCCGAATTCCTTCGCGGAAATATAATTGAAGGCGAAGTAGCCCAACACCACCCCAGCCAGGGTCGGAGGCAGGAGGCGGAAGAAGACCGGCCAGACCACGACGCGACGGTAAATGATGATCGCACAGACATCGCCCACGAGCAGCAGCGGCAGGACCAGCCCGGTCGAGGCGCGGGCCGGGAGCGCCATGGCGAAAAGCACGACAAAAAGAATGCCAAGTCCGGTCAGGCCGCCCTTGTTCAGGCCGATGCCCAAGGCACCGAGGGCGAGCCAGACGGAAAAGTGCAGGTCATCGCCCATGAAGCCGCCGACGATGCCGCAGCGGCAGACGCCCGACGAGCCGATTTATCAACTTGTAGCAACGGTCACTGGCCACCACTACAGATTCAAGCGATCAACGGTTGTCATTTTCCGCCGTGAATTTAAGATAGAGTGGATGCTCGCCGGATTTTCGATTGCCCGATTCTTTTGCCTCGCCGGGGGTGCGCTTGCGCTGATCAGCTTGGTCCTCTGGGTAATCCTGCCGGTGCATCTCGTTTTGCCGCCCTATTTCTTTACGCCGATCCTCGCGGTGGGGTATGGCATCTGGTGTTGGCGTCGGACCCGCGAGCGGCTCGGTCGGAAAGAGGCGCGTGAATAGAATTGCCGCCACGCCCGCGGCCGGCGGTTTCCGGCTCATCTGCACCGATTTCGACGGCACCATCGCCGAGTCCGACGGACGGCCGATCTCGTCCTCGTTCTTCATGCGGCTGCGCGCCTGGCGCAAAGTCGGTCCCGTTTATTGGGTGATCAATACGGGCCGCACGCAGGAGAACCTGACCGAGGAACTGGTCCGGCGCCAGGTGCCGATCTGGCCTGACTGGGCCGTGGCCATCGAGCGCGAAATCTGGCGGTATCGCAACCGCGGCGCGGTCGGCTGGTTCGAATGGAACCACAAGTGCCAGCTCATGCACGCGCAGCTTTTCGCCTCGGTGAAACCGGTCTGGAAGCTGATCGAGGATTTCGTCGCGCACCACACCGCCGCCCAGTTAGTCGCCGATGCCGGTTCGCCGCTCGGCATCATCGCGCAGAGCGAGGATGAGGCCGATGAAATCTCCGCCTACATGGTGCCCTTGCTGAAGGACTGGCCGACGCTGGTCGCGGTGCGCAACTCGATCTATTTCCGGTTCAGCCACAAATTCTATCATAAGGGCGCGTGCCTCGAGGCCATCTCGCAGAACCTCGGCGTGCAGCCCGCGCAGGTGCTCGTCGCCGGGGACCATCTCAACGACCTGCCGATGATGGAACGCCGCTACGCCCGCTATCTGACCTGCCCGTCCAATGCCGTCGACGAGGTGAAGGCGAAAATCACCTCGCAGGGCGGATATATCGCCAAGGCCCGCGTCGCGGAAGGGGTCGTTGAGGGATGGGACCGCCTGTTGCCGTTGCCGGTGCTTGAAGTTAAAAGGTAAAAGTGAAAAGGAAAAAGTAGGGAGCGGTGCTTCCCAAGCCTTTTTCCTTTTCACTTTTACCTTTCCACTTTCCCACCCCTCGCGTGCGGCACAACCCATGCTATGTTGGGGATATGGAACTCCCCCAGGAAGTTGGAATCATGACGCTCCCCAACGCGATCCTCTTCCCCCAGGCGCTGCTTCCCCTCTACATCTTCGAGCCGCGCTATCGCGCCATGCTCAAGGAGTCGCTCGAGAGCCAGCGCATGTTCGCGGTCGCGCTTCCGAACGACCCGAAGAAGCCCGCCCTCGTCCCGCATCGCGTGGCCGGCGTCGGCCTGATCCGCGCCTGCGTGGACAAGCCCGACGGCTCGTCGAACCTCATCCTGCAGGGCGTCAGCCGCGTCCGGTTCACCGATTTCGTGCAGGAAAAGCCCTACTACGTCGGGCGCATCGAGATCCTAAGCACGGAGGAAAGCGATGCACTCGAAGTCGAGGCGCTGTCGGTCAAGGTGCTCGAGATGATTGGCACGATGCACGACGCGGGCGAAATCCAGGCGGAAGGCATCATGAAATTCCTCGGCGAAATCCGCGACTACGACGCGCTGGCCGACATCGTGACCTACAGCTT
>Ga0182024_10012719_pt1 | contig 16596 bp, 13 predicted proteins | sample P32metaG_FD_120480 | JGI IMG/M metagenome (GOLD analysis project Ga0182024, IMG submission 120480) | Permafrost microbial communities from Stordalen Mire, Sweden - P3-2 metaG (Illumina Assembly) | ecosystem: Environmental > Terrestrial > Soil > Wetlands > Permafrost | place: Sweden: Stordalen... | reverse complement strand
TCATCGATGATCCAACGAAACCGGAGGAGGCGCTGTCAGAGACACAGCGGAACGCGGCCAACAATTGGTTCGACCACACGTTTTACTCGCGCCTCAATGACAAGCGCACAGGCGCCATTGTCATCGTCATGCAGCGGCTTCACCTGGATGATCTCGTCGGCCACGTGCTCGTGAAGGAGCCCTGGGATGTGATCTCCCTACCCGCAATCGCGGCGGAAGAGGAAAACTGGCGATACGACACACTACGTGGGGCCCAAAGCCATGTGCGTCACGCCGGCGAGGCGCTTCATCCGGAACGAGAGCCGCTCGAGGTGCTCCAACGGATTCGGGAGAGCCTCGGCGGCTACAGCTTTTCCGCTCAGTACCTGCAATCACCTGTGCCGCTTGGCGGCGGCCTCATCAAGCGCGCATGGCTTCGCTTTGACGAGCCCGGCACAGTGCCACAGCAATTCAGCAATATTCTCCAAAGTTGGGATACGGCCAACAAAGCGACTGAACTTGCCAATTACTCTGTTTGCACAACGTGGGGTATTCAAGGCATACACATCTACTTGCTTCATGTCTACCGGCGGCGTCTCGACTATCCCGACCTGAAACGAGCGGTGCAGGAACAGGCGCGTCTTTGGTCGCCGAATACAATTCTGATCGAGGACAAGGCTTCAGGAACGCAGCTTCTGCAGGAGCTAGCGCGCGAGGGGCTGCCCCAGGTTAAAGGGGTCAAGCCGGATGGGGATAAACTCATGCGGATGCACGCCCAGACCGCCGTCATTGAGAACGGCTTTGTGCATTTTCCGAAAAAAGCGCCGTGGTTGGCCTGCTACGTTGACGAAATGACAAGTTTCCCGCACGGTAAGTTCAGCGATCAGGTCGATTCGACCTCACAGGCCCTGGCCTGGATTTCTGAGGCAGGCCGGGAGCCGGCAATCCTGACGTACTACCGGCAATTTACCGACAAATAAAAGCACCGACCCGGCGGTAGGGCAGACGAAGCGTTTGCACGTCAGGTCGGAAAGCTTCGGCTCATTCCTGGTCTTCAGCCTCGAGCAATTCGCGCGCATCACTGCGCTTCCACGACTGAGACCAATCCTGGCCGGACAGGCGCGAGAGGGCTTCTGTGAGTTCAGACGCCGCGACTCGACCTGCGAGTGAGGGGGGAGCATTATTTGACCGACGCCCGCGTCCTTGTATTGGGCGGATTCGGCAATTTCAGTGCCCGGATCTGCAGGCGCCTGGCGCAGGAGTTCAGAATCGAGTAATTCAGGGACGACGTATGGCGACTTTCAATAACGCAGTCCGACGATCGGCCGTCTTAATCCTTCCTCTGGCCCTCCTTCTTCAGGGATGCGCCACCGCACGAGTGGACCGACACTTAAAGCAAGCGGTTATCGTGCTGGAGCAGAGGAACGATGCAGACTCGCTGGCCGCTGCCGCTGTGGTCTTACACTTTACTCAACCGGACCCGGAGGCGGTCCATGCGCTTCTCATTCGCGCCGTGACGGTGACACCCGAGCGTGCTGATCTTGCGTGGCTTGAGATTCAATTTTGCCGGGAAGCTCCTCCCTGTGACCCCGATCCGGAAGAGGCGCGCCTGCGCACCTTGGATCCGTCCAATGGCGCCACATTGATGAACGCGGTGGATCGTGCCAGCGCGTCCCACGATGAGACGGCGAGTCTTGCCGTACTGTCGGTATTGGCTCGAACGCAGCGGGTCGATCTCTATTACACCACGCTCATTGTTCATCTGACCCGGGCGCTCGCCGATACCCACAAGATTTCGCTGACCGAAGCGCTCGTGTCCGTGATTGGTGTGCTCGCCGCAGAGGCAATACCGTCGTACGCCGCCACTGCCAAGCTCTGCAAGGGCGACCGGCTCGACACTGCGGCGATCGCGGAGGACTGCCGGGCCGTGGCATTAGCCTTTGAGCGTGGAGATACGGACCTCACGGAAATGATTGGGGTTGCCATCGCGAAACGTGTCTGGCCCATGGATTCTCCGGAATGGCAGGGGGCGACCGAGGCACGGCGCGGATACGAATATCGGTCACGGTTGCTGCTGCAATCGGCAGTCAGTTCGGTGAATGACCCACGATGGGCGGAAAAGTACCTTGCGCTCTGCGCGCAGAACCGCCGCGAAGAGGATGTTGAGCGGGCGGAGTTAATAGCCGAGGGTAAAAGCCCCGATCCGCCGCCGGGTTGGGTTCCGTGACGGTTTGCGTTGACCGCGGGCCGAACCGAATTTCTATACGCCTCTGGCGGACTCCGCTTGCCAGTGAGCGGAGTATGACTTGACCGACACGCGCGTCGTCGTCGTGGGCGGGTTCGGCAATTTCGGAGCGCGGATCTGCCGGCGCCTAGCGCTCGACTCAGGAATCGACGTCGTGGCCACGGGTCGACAGGTGCGCGACGGCACAGGGGGCACGGTGCGCGGTGCCCGTCTGGACTTAGATTCGCCTTCATTTCCGGTCGATCTGGCTGCACTGCAGCCTGACGTCGTGATTCACTGCGCCGGGCCTTTCCAGGGCCAGGATTATCGGGTGGCTCAAGCGACTCTGGACGCGGGCGCTCACTATCTGGACCTTGCCGACGGCCGAGCGTTTGTGGCGCGATTCGCGGCGGCGCTGGAGGAGCGAGCACGAGCGGCAGGGCGCGCCGCCATTAGCGGAGCGAGTACCTTGCCCGCGCTGTCCTCAGCGGTGATTGATCACCTGAAGCTGGCGTTTACGCGGGTCGAGAGTATTGAGATGGCGATCGCGCCCGGGCAGCACGCGCCACGGGGGACGGCGACAATGGCCGCTGTGCTCGGCTATGCCGGGCAGGCCTTCCCTTGGTGGATCGATGGTGAGTGGCAAACTGCCTATGGTTGGCAGGAGCTCGTGCGAATGCCGCTTCCGTTCGGCACGCGATGGGCGGCTGCTTGCGATGTGCCCGATCTCGAACTCTTTCCGACCCACTATGCGGGAGTGAAAACGGTGACGTTTCGCGCGGCGCTCGAGGTGCCGTTGCAACATTTCGGACTTTGGGGTCTGGCTGCTTTGCGTCGCTTGAGTCTCCCGTTGCCGCTGGCCCGCTGGGCCGGTGGAATCAACCGCATGGGGAGCTGGCTCGACAGATTAGGTAGCGACTGCGGTGGCATGCGGGTCGATGTGGTCGGTGAACTCCCGGGAGGTGCGATGCAACGGCGGGTCTGGCAGCTGACGGCCAGAGGTAACCATGGCCCCGAGATTCCCTGCATGGCCGCGGTGTTGCTTACCTTGAAGCTCGCCCGGGGCGAGCACGTCCCGGTAGGGGCACAGGCTTGCATGGGACTGCTGACACTCGCCGACTTCGAATCTGAATTTGCGCGTTGGCACATCACGACCCGGATCGACGTCTCGGCCCCATGAACAGCGCGTATCTCTGGCTCAAGTGGGTCCACATCGTCTCCTCCACCGTGCTTTTCGGCATGGGAGCGGGGATCGCATTCTTTTTTCTCCGCGCGCATCGCACGAAGGATGTTCGGATTATTGCGGCCGTCAGCCGCGATGTCGTGCTGGCCGATGCGGTATTCACTGCGACGGCAGTCGTGACGCAACCGGTCACGGGCATCGCCTTGGCGCTCATGGCCGGCTATCCGCTCACGGCGCCGTGGATTGTGGTCTCGATCGCGCTCTATGTGCTGATTGGGTGCTGCTGGCTGCCCGTGGTGTGGCTTCAGATTCGGATGCGCGATTTGGCGCAGGTCGCGACGCGTGCCGGTGGGCTGCTGCCGCCCGAATATCATCGATACTACCGCTGGTGGTTTGCGCTCGGGTGGCCGGCATTCATTGGCGTGCTCATTATTTTCTACCTGATGGTAGCGAAGCCGGCGTTGTAGTAGGCGGAGGAGGGCGCCGTGTGGGTAAATCACGACAGCGACTCTCAACCGCTGCCTCCGGCCCGTCTCACGGCGCACAACCACGGGCATATCACGGCCTGCTCTAACGGTTGTTAGGTAGAACTATTCCTGCCTACTTTCGCCCGATACAGCGCACCTTCAATCCACCAAAGGAAGGGAGCGTGAAATGGGACTTAACGATCACGCCAGGCCAGCCGCGTGACCCATAGCGGACGTTTAATCGGCGGGCACTTCATCCCAGCCCCGTCTGTCCAGACACCCTGAACTCGCCGCCAAGTATCGTCCGACATGGCGTTTTTCCACACGCCGCCAAGAAGCGAGGCGAACTTCGGATTGCGACGGGCCTCCGCCTCAACTCGGTCAATCAGCGTCGCGCCGTGGTATGTCAATAGATCCTCCAAGGGACCAGCGGATAGTGACTCCACCACAGGCGTTGAATTGTCGGAAGCAAGAACCTCAAGAATGAAGGCCCGCCCGTCTTCGGGCCGTTCGTGAGTCATGTCGTACACGAGGCCAAATCCGGGAACAGAGGTTCGTGTTCGGGTGTGTTTTCCTGCACGTCCTGGAGTGCGATCCAGTCTCTTGCGATGCGTGGGTCCACGTACATGTCTGCTCTGCCAACTAACGGTAAGCTTGAGCGACCGCGCGCGGGCGAATCCAGCGCGCTGCGAGCGCAAAATAGCGACGTGAGCTCGCGGCGCGCTTCAGCCCGCACCTCACGCTCCGAGCGATTGTTAGAGGTGCGCCTCGGCACGACGTGCACGCCTTAGATATCCAAGACCCGCAGAGCCCACGATCAGCGCGCCCCCAAGGAGCGCGAGGTGAGGCAAAAGCAAACCCGCCACCAGACAGAAAAGCGCAGCCCCGAGTTGTAAGTGAGCTCGGTGGCGAATCAGCAGCGCACTGGACATCCAAAGGGTCCCACGTGCTGCGCCCGGAAGCGCAAGGCTCCGATAGTACAAGATCGATCGAAGGTTGTGCGTGGCGGACAGGAGCAGTGATACGAGCAATCCTCCCGAAAGCAGAGTAAACAGCATTCCTCCAGCGTATAGCGCGAAAAGAAAGATCGCAGCCGAATACGCCAATTGCCCGGCCGGAATTACCCAGCCCCAGCGCTTCTCGGCGTCGGTTATGTTATCGCCGACGATGTACGCCTGCGCGCGAAACATGGCCAACGCCCTTCGATAGAGGACGTAGCTCGCAAGAAAGAGCACCAAGAGTAGGCCGGCGACTGCCTCCCATTGAAGTGGCAGGCTAGAAGTTGAGAGGGTGTCAAGATAATCCGCCATGTGCACCTCTAACGGTGAAGCTGAGCCGCCGCCCATGACGGCCTGACTAGTGCCGCGGACGCGCACTGTCCGCAAGCGCTCGCGGCGGACATCCTCAGACGCATAACGGCCGGCTCCCAGCGATGGCTACGCGGCCTACCTGTAACCGGCACGCCGCGCCCACCAGAAGAGCTTCCTAAAACCTTTGGCGCCAAAAACGAGCCATAGAGCAATTGCAACTTCGACCACGTAGTACAGCACGGAGCGCTTAAGGCTCGCGTCATCGGAAGTGGTATCAACATAGATCAGTGCGTAGGCGTCGAATATGAGGGAAGGCAACGCGTGTGTCAGCAGCCACAAACCCATTAGAGCGCAACCCATGGCCAGCCATAGGTCTGGAGACGCGGAGGGCTCCGGCTTTGCGCTATCTGGGGACAGTAACTTCTCCGCGATGGATCGCGGAAAAAACCAAAGCGCAACCACCAAGACAGCCGTGAGAACCAGAAAAGCGACCTCAACGCCAAGGCCTGGCATATCACTTTGTCGAACAAAGGCGAAGGATGCCCAGCTCCGCAGCACATCGAGTCCCAGCCAAACTGCAAAGAGCCGAACTGCGACTGCCACTGCTTGATAAGGCGACATCGTTTCGTCCCTCTAACGTTCGGGCTGAGGGCGGCACCCCCAGCGGGATCCATGGTTGACTGTTAACCCGCTACTGTCCACCTGTTGGCCGCTTCGCGAGCTCGTGAGAAAGACGATACGCCATCCAAGCAAGAAGCAGGACGCCGGCAGCCAGCACCGTCCAAAGGACGGTCAGTCTCCAGTGAAACGCACGAGGAGTAGGCAGCAGACGTGCAGGACCGCCCAAGGATCGCGGCGCCCCGAGTTCTGCGCGCAGCACGGTAACGCCGTTGAGGAGCTCGGCCAGCGGCGCACTTCCCGCGCTGGCCGAACCATTGCCATACGCGAGAAGGAACGGGCTCGGTCCGCGGGCAAGAAAGACGATGTCCTCCGCATTCCAAGTGGCCTCGAGTCTCGGGGAACCATCCCCGATTGCGCCGCTCGGCTGCTCCAGGCGAGCGAGCCAGAAGCGGTCAGAATTCGCGGCTATCGTTATCGGCGGGTTGCGCCGCTCCGAGCTCGTGTCTCGCACGCGGTAAAACTCGCCGCGTGTGATCGGACGCCAAGGATCAGTTGTGTGCGCGCGTGAGAGCAGTTGGATCTTCGCCACGCTGTTCGACTCGGGCAACTCGACATTGATTTGACAAACTGGCGGTCTCGCCCCGAGATCAAAGGAATACTCTTGGCGCTTGTCACTTACGGGAGTGCTCAGAACGCTCAGGCTCGAACGCGCGACCTTGCGTCGATCTAGTGTCGTATCGGCGGTGATAGAGGTCAGTTCAAACGGGGCGGTTTTGCCCAGCCAGGTCAAGCGCCAGAACTTCGCCGTGGTCGCAGGTATTTCGACGCGGCTTTGGACGAGTTGGGCAGTGCTACTTCGAAGGTTAATTACGGGAGCGTCGGCTGTGACGATGTGCCATGAGCCAAGGTCGTCGCTCGATTCGACACGAATATCTCCGGAGAATTCCGGCGCATCCTCCGGCCAGTGAAGCTGAAGAGCGTGGAGGGGGAGAGTAACGTCTCGGGCATCAACCACGTAGCTGCCGATAGCCTGCTCGGGAGTCGTGGACGCACCGTCTTGCACATTGACAGCCGTGTGCTGTGACCGAATGGTGATACGCAGGCCATCGAGCGCGACCCGGGAGTCTCCCTGCAAAGGGAACAGGGGCATCGACGGCCCCTCCGCCCGCGGGACCGCCTTGGGTTCGGCCTGCTGCCGCTCATAGGGCACCTCTTCACCCCGCGCGTTGAAGATGCGTAGATCGCTCAGATCCTCGTGCACGACCTTCCGGTAAACCTCGAGCGGAACGGTGAACCGGTACGCAGCTGCCGCTGCGGGCGCGGTGATCTGCATTCCGTAGGCAAAGTCCCCTGGCGAGAGATCCGTAGCTCCCGCACAGCGGATAGCGCTCGCCCACAGGAGTCCCAGAAACAAAAAGACCGATCGCATCATCGTGATTCCTCGGCGGCCGGAGGGAGCGGCGAGAAATAACCAAGCACAAGCATCAGAAGTCCCACCCCGACGAACGAGACGATGCGCGCGATCGTGCCAATGCTCGACAGATCAACGAGAAACAACTTAACGACCACGGCGACCAGCAATACCGCTCCTGTCAGCCATACGACTCGAGCTCCGATGCGTGTTGCGACGAGCATCGTGGCGAGCGCAATGAACGCCCAGAATATCGATAGCGCGGACTCAACGAGCGTCGAGCCCAGCATCGCTCCGAGCTCATAGGGAATGCCAGCCCAGTGATGCAGTGTTCTGAGCAAGACAGCGTTGAGCCACAGGAAGCCGAGGAGCGCCAAAGCAATGGTCGGGGGTCGTGGGTCTAGGGTCGATACGGTCGCATGGCTTTCGGATCGTATGCGCAGCCAGAACTGTATGAGGACGAACAGCACGAAACCCTCGGCCACGTCCAGCGGGTTGGCCAACGGAAAGTAGGGCAATGGCGCTGAAGGGCTCGACACCAGCCAATCGGTTGCGAGGCTCCAGGCCGCGAGATACAAGACCAGCCCCGAACTGGCTAAGACCAGATACGCCTCGCGATGAGCCTGAACGGGCCAGCGGATGCGCGAGACTGTATACGGTAGTGTGGCCAGTACAGCGGCTGGAACAATCGCCCAGGCAATTGCTGACCAGGACCCGGTATTGCCCACTGCCTGTGTAATCACCCAAGCCGCTTCCCAGCTCACCAGCGCCACGAACAACCAAAGGGCAGCGGCGTGCAGCGCGCTCGTCAATGGCTTGCCGAGCGCGTCGTCGTGCCGCCACGCGACGAAATAGAAGCCGACGAAAGCAAGCGGCCACGCGATCCAACCGCCCTGCGCAAGAGGGTGGGGCAGTGAAGCCGCTGCCCGCAGCGCGAAGAGCACCATTGCTGGTAATAGAGCGAAAGTCGGCAACAGAGCAATCGGCATTCGGAATCGACGGGCGATCTCGCTGCAAATGAACGCCGTGATCGTCGCAAACACGAGCGCCGAGAAAAGCATGTATGACTGGTCGATATGCTGCCCGAGCTCACTGAATCCTCCGATGCACCACCACAGCAGGCCCCAAAGAAACAACACTCCGGGCACTGCCCATTCGTAATCGGCCCGTTGCTCCTTGTGCGTATGCAGCACCTGCGCGGCGTAGGCCGACGCGATGCCGACCATCAGACCTGCGATGTAAGTACCGGGTGGAACTGTGCCTCCGGAGGTCAGGGTGAAGGCGAGAGCCGTACCCGCTGCGAGCTGCAGCAGGGCACCGAATGCCCGCGGGAGGCGGCGATTTTGCCGACAACCAACCCAGACGAGCGCTGCGCCTTCGAGCGCCCAGCTTGTGGCGCTCCAGCGGCCGCTAAGGGCCAGCGGAACGGCAAGCGTTAGGAACGCGACACCCAGCGCAGCGAACGCTTCAACGAGCAGGCGTTGGTGCTCACCGCGCCGCCGGTGCAACACCCAGGCGAGAGCAATATACACAGCACTCACGATTAGCGCGCTGTAGGCCAACGCCAACCGATTCTCGTGCAACATCGCGGCCTGTAATCCGAACGTCGCGATCGGGGTCCCGAAGATGATGGTTCCGTCGATGTAGCCGTGAAGTGTCGGCGGCTGACGAGTGCTGTAGAGGATCGCGATCGCGACGTACAGCAGGAAGAACACGATCAGGAAGGGTTCGGAGCTGCTGAAATCCTCCGGTCGGTAACTAAGGACGCCCCATGCGGTGCTCAGCACGAAGGTAAAGACAAAGCCCGCCAGGTTCAGCAATCGCCACGACCTAAACCACGCGATCGCGAGGATTGCAGCATTCAGAACGGCAAAGTAACTAAACAGGATTACGTGGTTGCCTTCGCCAGTCGAGGCGAGGAACGGCGCGAGGAACCCACCGGTTACTGCAAGCAGGGCAACCGCGAGTGAACCTTGCAGCACAGCGAGGGTAGCTGAGAGTGCCGAGAGGGCGGCAAGCAATGCGAAAGCCGCGGCAGGGTTGAGAAGCGAGTAGAGGCGCAGAGCGGAAAACACCGTCAAGTACAGGATTCCGATCGCACCGCCCTGGAGTGCGAGGGCATAGCCGGGACGCCTGGTCCTTAGACGCCAACCAATGACGAGCAGCACGATGCCGCCGAACGCAACGGCGGCCAGACGAAACTCGATCGGTATGCGCGTATGTTCAGCGAGGTAGCGCAGCAGGAATGCGACACCAAAAAAGAGCACCACCACTCCCGCGCGAACCAGGGTGTTGCCCCCGGTGAAGTACTCGCGTAAATACTCAATGATCGGGTTTTTCTGCGGAACGTAGGCACGCGTGCCTGCCGGTGGCCAGCTCTCAGTTAGGAACGGAGGCGACGCCGTTTGCTTGTCTGACAAGGTCTCGGGCGCCGGGCGTATTGGCGGCGTCTGCGCAGGTACGACCGGCGGAGCGTGGCGTGCAGTTTCCGGCGGCGTTTGGGGCGCCTCGGTGCGCTCGCCTGACTTCGCGTGACGCTGCTCCAGTGAATTCCTCACTTCTGACAATTCAGCGCGCAGTCTGGTGAGGGCACTGCGAATGTCGAGGACCTCGGAAACCGCAAGGCCCGCAACTGCTCCCATGAGGGCCGCCAATAGCTGACCGCCGACGCTGGCGAGACGTGCGCCGAGGAGCGCTCCCAGAACTGCCAATACAACGCGAACTGCTGGATGCATGATGAGGTCCAATCCCACTTCCCTGGGTTGTCAACAATCTGATTTCTGCGTGTGGGTAGCCTGAGCGCTTGCCTGCGGGGACACAAGCGGCTTGAATCACAGTGACACCCTGAGACCCCACAGGTATCATAATATGATACCGAGGATGGAGATGCGTACATCATCATGACGGCGACAGCGGCACTACTGAGCGGAATCAAGGCCACACTCCGCGTGCGTGGACTTACATACCGGCAGTTGGCGGATCTGATTGATGTCAGTCACGCGACAGTGAAACGCGATTTAAGCAGGGGCAACTTTTCCCTGCACCGACTGGATCAGATTTGCGCAGCTCTCGGAATTACCCTGAATGACTTTATGCAACGGCCGGAAGGCCTGGACTTGGTGACTCAGTTGAGTGAGCCCCAAGAGTTGGCGCTCATTGCCCAACCGAAGCTCTTCGTTGTCACTTATCTGCTCGTCAATGATTGGAAGTTTCGTGACATAGTCGTGGCGTTCCGCATGGACGAAAACGAACTCATCGACATCCTGTTGCGTCTCGATCGCTTAAAAATTATCGAATATAGGCCGCCACACCGGGTGCGCAAGCTGACCGCGAGAAATTTCTCGTGGCGCAAGAATGGGCCAGTACACAGTTTCTTCGTGACGCGCTTTGCTCCAGAGTTCTTTCAATCAGCTTTCGACGCACCTGGTGATGCGTTCCGATTCGTGGGCGGCACCCTGTCGGCGGGATCACTCTCGCAATTCAAGGCCTCACTGGAGCGCCTAGCCGGGGAGTTTGAGGAATTGGCTCGCGGCGATGCAAGATTGCCACTCGCCGAACGCGATGGATGCAGCGCCATCCTGGCCGTTCGCTCCTGGGAATTCTCGGAATTCACCCGCTTGCGCCGAGCCGGCGGCTCGCGAGGGCCGGCCCGCCGTATTGCTCAATGAAACGCGGATCCATAGGGGTGGGGTCCTACGAGGATCGGTGCGCTCGAATTACTTCGGCTCCGGCGCCCTCAGCACCGAGCGTTAGACTGCCGGTACCGCCGCCGCAGAGAGGCTGATACGATTGAGTCCGAGGCGTCAGGGAAGAACAATGTCGGATGAATCAGGGGATTCCGGGGTCGACCAGGGAAGGGTATGAGACCGGACTGACCGACGCGCTGCCTGCCGGTGGTCATAAAATCGGGCGCCTCGTCAGCGAGACGCCCGAAAACCCATCAGGTGATGATGCGTCGATGCTCGCGGGGCGCGCTCTGCGTAGGCTGATATCGTCAGCGTCGGTGCGAAGTGCAGATCGCACTCGAGCGGTAGCCCGAGAGGACCGCGGGCGGCGCTGAGCTCCGCAAGGCTCACATAGCCGAGTTCAGGTTCGCCTAGGCCGAGATCGCAAAGACCGAAGGCAAGATCGAATTCGGGGTTGAGTTCTGTGAGGAGCCAGGTGCCGTTGCCGTCGGCGGTGAAGATCTTGACGACCGGTTCGAAGTCCAGCACCTGGTCTTGACGGTCGATGGCGTCGCGTTGTGCTCGTCCGTTCTCGAGGAGTTTCTGGCGTTGGGCGGCAGTGATGAGTGTCATGTGTTCGATTCCTGTGCTTGCGGACCCCAGCGGCCCGTTCGCCAGCGAACACGGACCGCGCCGGGGCCGCGCGACGGCGAACGCGAGCTCATCGAAGCGGGAGTAGCAGGGATCGAGGTAGCAACCTCCGTGACAGCGGCTTTGGGCTGGCGCGGCGGGTGCGTGCTGAAAGGCCTCTGCAGTGTGGCAAATTATGACGGATTGAGGCAGCACCAGCGGTGAGAGTGACATTGCGCTGGCGCGCGGCCGCTGCGCGTTAAAAGCTCTCCGTATTATGGTAGCGTCGTTGACCACTACGGGATGGACGCCATTCGAATGAGTGGCAACGGTAAGGGCGATGACATCGATCAGTTCTAGGCGCCAGTCGAACTCAGTCAGGCGCGTTATGTTAGACGTGACCCGCGCGAGCTGTGCCGTCCTGGTCATGGCTTTCCCCCTTCTCTCTCAGGTTTCAAGTGCTGCCACCGGCAGCGTCGCCTCAGATACGCAGACCCTGACATGGTTGAAATCCGGCGACTACGCCGCACTGGACCGCTTCCTTGCAGACTTGCAGCGTAGCTACGAGTTAGGCCGATTGTCGGACCAGCAACTTTATCAGGGATTCCGCAGTCTCTATGAGGATGACGTCGCCAATGCGCGCTACTTCGATCAATGGGTTCGGGCCTATCCAAAATCCTTTCCAGCCCACGTCGCCCGAGGCGCCTACTATTATCGAATGGCGTGGGCCGCGCGAGGTGAGGAATTCATTAAAGACACGCCGCCCGAACGTCTCAAGCGCATGGACGATTACGTCGCGCTTTCGCGCCCCGATCTGCTGGACTCATTGAAGCTGACCGCGAAGCCGTACCTCAGCACGCTGTATCTGCTGAACGTGGAGCTCCTTGACGGTCCGCGCGACGCGCGCAGGAAATGGCTTGATCTGGGTACATCGATTGATCCCAACAATAGCCTGCTGCGTAAGCGCTACATGGTAAGTCTGCAGCCGCGTTGGGGGGGCTCATTCGACGAAATGCGCGCGTTTATCGCCGAATGCGCACAGGAGAAGGTGACGACATCGACCATGGCCGCACTCAAGTTAAATCTAGCCAGCGAACTCGCCGAGGCCGCCGCCCAGACGGCGAGTCCGGCGGAAATGCTTCCGCGGTGGAATGACGTGCTTCAACTGTCGCAGGCCGCGGGCGAACCGCCCCCACCACGGGCATTGAGGGCATTGGTCGGTTATGCACGCAGTGCCTGGGATCTGAATCGCCGTGCGGATGCGGATCGGATGCTCGCGAAGCTTGCGCAGGTCGATGTGAATGACGCCTGGTCGCTCTCGCAGATGGGTGCGATTTATGTGCGCGAGCAGCGCATGGCTGAGGGTTGGACGGTTCTGAAGAAGGCGGCGACCCTGAATGACGCCTGGGCGCAGCTCGCCGTCGGTATAACGCTCTTCCACGGCTGCCCGGAAATCAATCTGCGCCCCGATTGGCATGCGGCATTGGTGTGGATTCAGCGCTCGGCGTATCAGGGCTTCGCAGAGGCCATCACCATCCTATCCTGGGTCATAGTGCTCGTGTTGCTCTTCCTCCTCGGGCTGTTCTTTGCCGCGCTATGGTTCGTGCGCCGAACTTCAAAAGGAATTGAGGCTATGGATAAGGTTTCGGGGGTCGATTCGCCATCCCAGGCTTCTCCGGCCCGTGCGCCGGAACAATTGCGTTTCACCGGTAGTGGCGCAGACTATTTCGGCATCTGGATCGTCAATTGGCTCTTGACGATCGTCACCCTGGGCATCTATTCGGCGTGGGCCAAGGTGCGGCGGTTGCAGTACTTTTATCGGCACACCGAGCTGGTCGCGTCGAGCTTCGATTTTCAGGGCAGTCCGATTAGGATCTTGATCGGACGCGTGATAGCGCTCGGGATGCTGATTGCCTATAAGTACTCGGTACGGCTGCATTCACCGTTGACACTTGTCATCGTAGTGGGCCTTGCGGTCGTCATGCCGTGGCTGTTACGCAATTCCTTTCGCTTTCGGCTCTACAACGCGAGCTGGCGTGGCACGCGTTTTCACTTTCGCGGCAGTGCGGATGGGGCCTATCGTGTATTCCTCTTGAACGGGTTTCTGACCCTGATCACGTTTTACGGCATGGCGCCCTTTATGCATCAGCGGCTGAAGGCCTATCAGCACGGCAACAGTTGGTTCGGCCGCACGAGGTTTTCCTTCCATGCCCGAGCCGGCCAGTTCTACCTGATCTATCTGAGCTGGCTGGTCGCGATAGTGATGTTTGTAATTCTTATCGGCGTTGCTGGAATCGCCGGTCCGATGACTGCGTTGTTCCATATGCAGAAGCAGGGCGGGCACGCTGATCCGCGCGCAATATTTCATATTCTGCTCATTCTCTATGGTGCGTTGATCTTGATCGGGGCTACCATTGGGTCGACATTTCATGCGCTCATTACCAACCTCATCTGGAACAACACGCGGCTTAGCGAACATCGTTTCGCATGTGACATGCCACCGTTAGTCCTGATTTGGATCAACTTTAGCAACTTTGTCCTGGTGGTGCTCACCCTGGGACTGTTCATTCCGTGGGCCATGGTGCGCCTGGCGCGGTTTCAGCTGGAATGCATGCGGCTGCTGCCGGCCAGCGATCTGCAGGAATTTATGGCGGCGCAACCCGAAACCATCGGTGCGGTGGGCGAAGAGGCGGCGACCATGTTCGATTTCGACATTTCTCTATAAGCCCCAGATGGGCTGAGTATGCTTCACGCGCACTATTTCGACGTGCGCTCTATGCGCGTTCGCGTCGTCAATTTGTCGGTGGTCGGCGAGGATCTCGTCATTGCCGGCGAGGACATCGATTTCCGCGTCCCGTTTGCCGACGTAAAAGTGGATGAACGCCTTGGCCGGGCGCCGCGCCGATTGCGCTTGAAGGACGGCACATTCTGCGAAGTACGTGACCTGGATGCGCTCGATTCCCTGTTGTCGTCGACGGCACACCGCGATGGATGGGTTGATCGCATGCAGCGTCATCTGCAATTTGTCCTGTTCGCGTGCGTTGCGTGTGCGGTGTTCGCAGTCGCAGCATACAAATGGGGCCTGCCATGGGCGGCTGCGGAAGGCGCACATCACCTGCCGCCGGCAATAGGTAAAACGTTATCCGTGCAGGCGCTGAAAGTATTGGACGGCGGTCTTCTCATGCCGAGCAAGATCGCCGAGGAGCGCCAAGAGGCGCTGAGCGCCGAATTCCATGCACTGCGCCTGCCAGAGGGCGGTACTGCGGATTCAGCGTTGTTGTTTCGTGGTTCGCCTCAACTGGGAGCCAATGCTTTCACGTTGCCCGACGGAACGATCATCGTGCTTGACGATTTGATTACGTCCATCGGTGACGATCAGCAAACTCTGGCGGTACTCGCCCACGAATTGGGTCATGTGCACGGGCGGCACGGCTTGCAGCTGCTGCTGCAGAGTTCCGCGGTAGGAGCGTTCTTGACTTTCTATATCGGCGATATTAGCCACCTGCTTGCGGCTGCGCCGGCAGCCGTGGTGCAAGCGAGGTATTCGCAAGACCTTGAACGGCAGGCTGACGACTATGGGGCGGCGCTGCTGCTGCACAATGAGATGTCGCCGGGATTACTCGCTGACGCCCTCAAGAAGTTGGCGAAGTACCATTCCGGGTCCTCGAAGGGCGGGTATCTGTCGAGCCATCCTTCAACGGATGAGCGCATGCGCCACTTGCGGGCGCTAGGTGCATCTTTCACCGCCAAGTAGCCTCTGCGCGCCGAGAAGGGATCGTGCCCTGGCGGCGGCGCAGGGCGGGGGTGCGCCGCCTGCGCCAGCGTCGGGTTGAGCGCAGCGCCCCAAATATTCCCGTCGGAGGTTGTGAGCTTGACGCAGGTTCCTCATCAAAGCCGGAGCAGCAGGGATCGGGATAGCAACCGCCGTGACAGCGGCTTTGAGCTGGCGCGGGCGGTGCTCTTAATATGCCGGAAAGACGATAGACTGAGCGTACGGAGTTTATAGCGGGGCGGGCCATGAACGCGGGATCGAGCAACGATATGGAAGCGCTCTACCGTGCCGCTGTAGGTCCAAGTAACGCGGATTTCTATGTCCCGATATTCATGCGCTTTGACCAGCCGGGGGCATCGAAGATTTCCTGGAACTGGTCCGCTTTCTTGGTGTCGTTTTACTGGTTCCTCTATCGCCGAATGTACGGATATTGGGCGGTATTTTGCCTGCTAATCCCGATGATCCTAGCCATCATCGGCGCCATAACGGGCGCCCTGTTCGGGAACAAGCTCGGTAACGCCTTATACACTCTCGCGGCGCTCGGTTACTCGTTCGTGCTCATTCCTTTGTACGCCAATGCGCTCTATCACCGATTCATGCAGCAGCGCATTGCGACGCTACAGCAGAAGGTGCCGGACCCTACGATCCAGCTCGCAGTGCTCGATTACGGGCCCCATACGAGCAATATTGTCTTGGTCGTACTACCTTTCATGTTTGTCGCCGTGGTAGGAATTCTGGCAGCTATCGCAATCCCTGCTTACCAGAATTTTGCAATCCGCGCGCAAGTTGCACAGGGCCTGATGCTTGCGAACCCGCTTAAGGTCGCAGTCGCAGAGAGATATGCGTCCGACAAATCCTGGCCCGGCAGCCTCACTGACTTGGCAGCACCTCAACCCTCGTTGGGAGATTACGTTTCTGCAATCACGGTGAACAGAGGCACAATATCTATCACCTTTGGTAATAAGGCTCACGGCTTGATTGCTGGCTATGTGCTCAGCCTTCGGCCCAGCGTCGCCGAGGGTGGCGACGGAGTAGTGTGGGCCTGTGGCTACGCCGTTGCGATGGGCGAAGAACCGACCAGCGGAAGCGCCGCGCGTAGCCGAACTGACGTCGCGCCGAGGTATCTGCCATCGCTGTGCCGAGGCGATAGCCCCCATTGAAGCGGTTCTCTGTGGCGCGGGCCGCACTTCTAAATCGAGGCAAATTGCATGAGATTAGCGCGCGTCAGTGTGGTAGCGATCACAGCGGTTGGTCATTTGTCAGAGAATGCGACTTGCTTCACACGGCGCTCCGATCGGGGTCGATCCGCGCGCGATAAATCGAGCGGGTGCTAT
>Ga0182024_10012718_pt1 | contig 16597 bp, 12 predicted proteins | sample P32metaG_FD_120480 | JGI IMG/M metagenome (GOLD analysis project Ga0182024, IMG submission 120480) | Permafrost microbial communities from Stordalen Mire, Sweden - P3-2 metaG (Illumina Assembly) | ecosystem: Environmental > Terrestrial > Soil > Wetlands > Permafrost | place: Sweden: Stordalen... | reverse complement strand
ACTCTTTGCTTGCTCGCCAAACGCATTAAATTGCCCTTGCATAAATTCAGCCTGAATTTGAATGACATCTTGCAAATCCTTGGCTTGGCTCAGTCTGTGTACGAATTCGTGCGCGGAGGCGATGTTCTTCTCCGTGTAGCTTTTCAGCTTTTGAGCCAACTCTGTCCCGCCCGAGGGATAGGATGAAACTGCTCTCTGAATAAAATTGAAATAATTATCCAATGCCCCACGAGTTTGCTCCACAGTCTGCGCTAAAGCTCGCTCCGCGTTTGCCTTCAATTCTTCCAATGGCTTGGGATCCATTGCCATGGTGGCCTCCTGTCTTTGGACTCAAACTCATACTGATCAATAGATGCCAAAAGCGAAGCCGGTCTATTGATATAAATCAATCTCGTTAACTACAGTAATGTTGAGGCATCGGCATCGCCCGTCGCGTCACTTAGTGCGGCGCAGCGATTTGGTCGCTATTGGGGGCAAAGCGGAAGTCCCAACCCGCGCCCAAAAAGACGTGAATGACCCATAGCGACCGGTTGCCAGCATCAATTGCCACATTGCGAAAGGGTTCACTCGATCACCTCGTCGGCGCGGCCGAGCAGCGAGAGTGGGACGGCGAGGCCGAGCGGCCGCTCAGGCGGCGGCTAAAAGGATTGCGCGTCGCAACAACGCCTCGAATAGCGGCAGCTTGTAGGCGTTCTTGGTCAGCGGCGTGGCGCCTTCAGGCGCAGCGTGCGCCGCCGCCCTTGCGGCTTGCTCGTCTATCCGACTGCCTTGGAGCGCAGCTTCAGCGGTTTTTGCCCGATGCGGCACGGGCGCAGCCGCGCCAAGAACGATCGCCGCGCGCTTGCAGCGGCCATCCGGGTCGAGATCGAGCATGACTGCGACGTCAGCGAGCGGCCAGTCGAACGAGTCTTTTTCGCCTTGCTTGATGTGCGCCATGCGCACGCTTTGCGGCAGTCGGGGCAACTCGATGGCCGTTAGAATTTCCTGCGGCTGTAAATCGTTCTCGCGCTGCACATCGCGATCGACCGGCACGAAGAAATCCTCGAGCAGGCAGCGACGCCTGGCGCCCGCTCCATTGGTGAGCTCGACTGTCGCGCCCAACGCCACCAGCACCGTGGCCGCGGTCGAAGGATGAACGATGGCGCAGACCGTATTGTCGAAAATCGCGTGATATTGATTTTCGCCGTTGATCGCGAAGCAATGGCCGCCACCTTTGCGCAGACAATGAAACGCGTGCGAACGGAAGTACCAGCAACGCGGGCGCTGCAGCAGATTGCCGCCCAGCGTCGCTACGTTGCGGATTTGCGGGCTCGCCGAACCGCGCAACGCGTCGGCCAGCGCTGGATAGCGTTGTCGCAGAACACGGTGCTCGGAGAGCGATGCCAGGGTGGCCATGGGACCGATCCGCAACCCGCCCTCCTTCAATTCGACGACCTCATCGAGACCCGGCACTTCGGTCAGGCTCACCACTTTCGCCGGCTTCAGCAGGCCCTCTTTCAAGAGATCGAGAATATCGATGCCGTTGGCCTTCACGATCGCTGTGTCGCCATGGTCCATCGCCTCAGGCGAGAGAGTCATCGCTTCAGCCACGGTCGTCAACGCCAGGGCGGCGGCTTCGGAGATCGATTTGGCATTGGTCCAAGCGAAGCGGTTCACAGGTTCAATTCCTCGCTGGAATCTTGCCGAGCGCGCCCAGCACAGCCGCCGGCGTCATCGGCAGACTGCGCATGCGAACGCCGATCGCGTTGTAGACGGCGTTGGCGATCGCGGGCGCGGTCGCAATATTGGCCGGTTCGGCGATGCCATAGGCGTCGGTCGCGCTTTGGCCTTGATAGTTCTCGAGGATCACGACGTCGATCGTCGGCGACTCGCGCGAGCCTGCGAGCTTGTATTGCTCCAAATTCGGATTGACCATTCGCCCGGTGTGGGCGTCGAGGATGCGGTCCTCGAAAAGCGCGTAGGACAATCCCATCAGCACGCCGCCATGGACCTGGCTCTCGATTTGCCGAGGATTCATCGGCCGGCCGCAATCCTGCACGGCGACGACACGCTGTACGCGCACGATTCCGGTCTCCGTGTCGACCGTGACTTCCGCGAATTGGACGCCCCCCAGATCCTGCTGCGCCAAGGCGGCATCGCCCATGCGCCGGCGAAAACCGGCATAGTCATCGCTGCGCGAAACCACGGCGCTGATGCGATCGGTGCGCAGGCGGGCAGCGGCCTCGCGAAAACTCATGATGCGCGTTGCATCGTTTCGGACCAATATTTTCCCGTCGCGCGCGACGAGGTCTTCGGCGGCGGCGTCGAGCGCAAGCGCGGCTTCGCGGAACAGCTGCTGTTGAACGCGCCAGGCCGCCGTGCGGGCTGGCGGCGTGACCGATGCGGTCGTGCGGCTGCCGTAGGATGGTCCGCCGGCCGGAAATTCCGTGTCGCCGATACGGACGGTGATCTCGTCGGGACGCAAACCGAGCACTTCGGCGACGGTTTGCGCGAGCACGGTCCCGATGCCCGTGCCAATGTCCTGGACGCTTGAAAGCACTTCAACCGATCCGTCGCGCATCACGCGTACTTCGCAGGCGGCGTTGGTCTGCACATTGGCGCCCCAGAGCGACTGCGCCATGCCAAGTCCGCGCTTCACCGCGCCAGGATCGGCGCCTGGCGCGCGCCAGCGTTGCCAACCTATCCGCTCGGCGCCGAGACGCCGCTCCTCGCGCCGCACTGGGCTCGGATCGATGCGGTCGCGCAGCGCAAGCGGATCGATGCTGAGCTTCTCCGCAAGTTCGTCGATTGTCTGTTCAATGCCAAAACCGCCGGGCGTATTGCCGGGCGCCCGCATGGCGCAGCCCGGACCGGCATTGATGAACACGTCATGCTGGGCGCCCTCGAAATTGGGGCAGGAATAAAGCGTCTCCGCATTATTGCCGACACCGGCGCCGAGGCCGATACCGGCCGTGCCGTAGCTGACGAGCGAGATCGCCGTGAGCGCGCCGTCGCGCTTGGCGCCGACGCGCAAGCGCTGCCATGTTCCCGGCCGGTTGCCGGCATCCATTTGCTCCTCTTCGCGATCGAGGAACAGGCGCACCGGCGCTTGCGCGCGGCGCGACAGCTCGACGGCGATGCGTCCGTAATTGCCCAGCGACGATTTGGAGCCGAAACCGCCGCCCATCGCATCGACAACGACGCGGACGCGCGTGAGCGGCAGGCCGAACGTCTCGGCGAGCTCTTGCCGCACGCCGGCCGTGAACTGAGTGGACATGGTGACGGTCAGGCCATCCGATCGCCAATCGGCAAGGATGGCGTGCGGCTCCATGCAGCAATGAGTCTGCACCTGGGTGCCATATTCACCCTCGACGACGACATCGGCTTGCGCGAAGCCTTGCGCCACATCGCCTCGCCTCACGATCGATGGACCGCGCACATTGCCGTGCAGCGGCAAGTCGGCGGCTGCCGGAAAACCTGAAAGGTGGCCGGCGGGTGCCGTCGTACTGTCGTGGATCGCGGGCGCGTCCGCTTCACGCGCCTGCTGCATTCCGGCGACAAAGGGCAGCGCTTGGTATTCGACGCGGATCAGATGCAACGCCTCTTCGGCTGCCGCTATCGAAACAGCCGCGACCGCGGCCACGGGTGCGCCGATATAGCGCAAGGTTGCTGCAGCCGGATCGTCGGGACTGACACTTGTCACGATCGCGCGCACGCCAGGAAGGCGCGCCGCCGCGGTCACATCGATAGCGCGCACCAGGGCATGCGGCATCGGCGAACGCAAAATGCGGCCGTGCAGCATACCGGGCAGCGACATATCCACCGTGAAGCGGGCGGCACCGGTGACTTTGGCGCGGCCGTTCGGACGCGGAAACGATCTTCCGATTACCGCGAGCTCGGCGTTGGGCGGCAGCGGCGGCGGTTCGTCCGCCGAGATTTTCCGCTTCACAGTGCCGAGGCCAACGCTGGCGATGCCGGAAGGAAATGTTTCGGTGCGCAGCTTGTCTTGCTCCGCCATGATCATCCCCTGCGTGCTTTGGCGGCATCGAGCGTTGCGGCAATCACGTGCGGATACGTGCCGCAACGGCAAATGTGCCCGCTGATCGTCGCGCGAACCTCGCTGGCGCTCGGATCCGCGGTGCGCTCAAGCAGCGCCGCGCAACTCATGATCATTCCCGGCGTGCAAAAGCCGCACTGCAGGGCATCGTGATCGATGAACGCCTGTTGCACCGGATGAAGGGTGTCGCCATCGGCGAGACCTTCGATTGTCGTGACGCGGCGCGATCCGACGTCGATTGCCAGAATCATGCACGCGCACACCGGATCGCCGTCGAGCCAGACGGTGCATGCTGAGCAGGCGCCGCGATTGCAAGCGATCTTCGTGCCGGTCAGGCCCAACGGGCCGCGCAGCGCTTCCGCCAGGGTCACGCGCGGCTCGGCACGCAGCGTTCGCGTTACGCCGTTGACATGCATCGCGATCGAAACCGCGTCCGGGCCGACCGCCGGCGAATTCACGCCATCCGACTGAGCCTGAGCCTTTGCCTTTGCAATGAATTCTGGCGTCGTATTGAGCATAGTCGCTCCGACCGTTGTGAAAGCCGAGCCGCGAAGAAACAAGCGACGTGAAAAGTCACGATTCACATCGAAACTCCCAGCCGCTTCGCATCACCGCTGTCCTCGACAGTTTGAGGTCGGATAACAAGAGGCCTCAATCGCTGCGAAGACCTTGATCTAGGTCAAGTTCGGCAGAGATCGATCCATGCAATGCTCTTCAACTGCAAGTTCACTCTCCGCCGAGTAAAGCACGAAGCGCTGCATCTTATTATTGCAGGGCAACGAAAGTGCGCACCATCGCCATAAGCTGCAATGGCGCTTTGATCTGCGTCAAAGCGACGATTGCCGGTTCAGTTAAGAAGACAATAAATGGCTTAAAGCGCCCGTAAAGGGAGGAAGCATCCAAATGGCCACGCGCCGCGAGCTTAATCTGGGCATCCTTTCAACTGCCGCCGCGACACTAGCCGCCACCAAGAGTTTTGCGCAGACCCCGCAGGCGATCGTTTTGCCTCCGCCGGACATGGCGGGCGGCACGTCGTTTATGCAGTCACTCAAAAACCGGCAGTCGATCCGTGATTATACGGATCGGGTGCTGTCGAACCAGGACCTTTCGAACCTGTTATGGGCCGCCTGGGGCGTCAATCGTTCGCAGCAGGATGGTCGCACGGCGCCGCGCTGGCGCGACGCTTATCTCTTGGATATTTATGTCGCAAGAGCAGACGGCGTCTGGCTTTATGAGCCCAAAAGCCACCAGTTACTGTTCCACATGGCCGGCGATTTGAGGGGGCAGACCACAACCGGTCAGCCTTTCGTTGCGACGGCGCCAATAAACCTTATTTATGCTTTCGACACGACGAAAATGGGCAGCGCGAGCGATGCCGCAAAAAACGCGACATCGGGTGCTACTGCCGGGGTGACGGGTCAGAACGTTTATCTGTATTGCGCCTCCGCAGACCTCGCGACCGTTTTCCGTGAGAGCGTGCCCGAGTCGCTGGCGAAAACTCTAAAACTTCCGCCCGGACAGATTATCCAGTTTGCGCAGACAGTCGGTTATCCGAAAGCTTGAGACACGGCATCGGATGAACGCCTGCAGATGTGGCGGACGACGCCCGCTGCTGGAAACGAAGTGCAGTTCGTCAGAGTCAGCGAAAGGTTAAGCTGTGTTCTGTGGCGCAAAAACTCGTCGGTGGCCGCTGCATCATTTTGTGCGACGTAGCGATCTGGTCGCTACTGGAGGCAAAGCGGACACTACGTGGGCATTGTGAATCGGTCGCTTTTGACCCTGAACGACACTTTGCCACCGGACTTCGCTGCAACGCAGCGCGAGCAGTGGGCAACTAAAGGTGCAAGGGCTATATGATCTGGATCAATTCCGAATTAGGAGTGCCGGTCATAGAGGCAGCCATGCTTGCAATGGTGCTCGATCGGCCGGGAACCGCTCTGGTGTTGCGGGAGCGCCCAATTGCGCAACCGGGGCCCGGCGAAATCCTGATCGAAATCGAGGCATGCGGGGTCTGCCGCACCGATCTGCATGTAGTCGACGGCGAGCTGCCGCATCCAAAACTCCCCATCGTGCCTGGACACGAAATCGTCGGCCGCATCGCATCTGTCGGGTCGGATGTCACCGGCTTCGCGCGCGGCGAGAGGGTCGGCGTACCCTGGCTTGGAGCGACTTGCGGGGTCTGCCCCTATTGCCGCGATGGACGTGAAAATCTTTGCGACCAGCCCTTGTTCACCGGCTATACGCGCGATGGCGGCTATGCGACGCACACTTTGGCCGATGCGCGGTTCTGCTTTCCGCTGCCAAATAACCTTGATGCCGCGGAAGCAGCTCCGCTGCTTTGCGCGGGGCTGATCGGCTGGCGCAGCTATCGCATGGCCGGTGAGAGCGCTGCGCTCGGCCTTTATGGTTTCGGCGCCGCCGCCCATATCCTGGCGCAGGTCGCCGTCTGGCAGAGGCGTCGCGTCTACGCGTTTACCCGCGCCGGAGACGAAACCTCGCAGCTTTTCGCGCGCTCGCTTGGCGCCGTCTGGGCCGGCGGCTCTGACGAGTTGCCGCCGGAACCGCTCGATGCCGCGATCATTTTCGCACCGGTGGGCGCGCTGGTGCCGGCCGCCTTGCGCGCGGCAAAGAAAGGCGGGCGCGTGGTTTGCGGCGGCATCCACATGTCCGACATTCCGAGCTTTCCTTATCGCATTCTGTGGGAAGAGCGGCAGCTCGTCTCGGTCGCCAATCTCACTCGTCAGGACGCCCGGGAGTTTTTGGCGATCGCCCCGCAGGCCGGTATCAAAATGCACGTCACGCGCTATCCGCTTGCGGACGCCAACACCGCGCTTGCCGATTTGCGGAACGGCCGGCTTGAGGGCGCCGCCGTGCTCATTCCCTGACCGGCACCTTCGCAAACGCGGTTCATTGGCAGTTGATTCAGGTCAATGCGACATAGCCAACGCCTGCTTTGATAAAAATAATTTTGCGCCGAGGGAGCGGGATATGGACCTCAAGGAAGCAATCTACACGCGACGCGCCATGCGAGACTTCACGGCCGAGCCGGTCAAAGAAGCTACGCTCCTTGAATTGATCGATGCCGCCATTCAAGCGCCGAGCGCGGTCAACCAGCAGCCCTGGTCATTCTGCATCGTTCGCGACAAAGCCGTGCTTGGGCGAATATCGCGCGAGGCGAAGGCGCATATGCTTCGAACTTCCCCGGTCGGCCTGGTGTCGCATCATTTCGACAAAATATTGAACGACCCGAATTTCGATATTTTTTACCATGCGCCCGCGCTCATCGTGATCTCCTGCATATCGGCGATGCCGTGGGCGATCGAAGACTGCTCGCTCGCCGCGGAGAATCTCTTGCTGGCGGCACGCGGTGCCGGTCTCGGAACCTGCTGGATCGGCTTTGCCCAGGCCTGGCTTGGAACGTCCGAAGGCAACGCCCTGCTCGAGCTCCCTGAGACGTATCTTCCGGTCGCGCCGATTATCGTCGGACATCCGAAAACGGTCCGGCCGCCGGTCCCGAGAAAAGAGCCGGAGATCCGCTGGATCGGCCGCTAAGCGTTGTCGCCCGAGGTGCGATACGCTGCGCCGATGATCGCGTGCTTCGCTAAAAAATTAGACAATCGCAGAACGCTTATGAGAAGGTCGGCGATTCTCTGGAGCAACGCGACGCTCATCATTCGACCGTTGAGCGAGCCAACGCGCGATATCCGGCCACACTTGGCTCAGCGTCGCCCGTCCCATGAACATTCCGAGATGCGGGCAGGGTGCCGTCGCCTGTTGAATGTCCTGCCTCGCAGTGCCGACCAGGCGTACGGTCGCAAACACCTGCCCCGGCGCCACGACATCGTCATCGCGCGCCGCCAGCAGATAGATCGGGCAATTCACGTTCTTCAGATCGATCCGTTGGCCGAGCGCGACGAAGCGCCCCGTCGCGAGCCGGTTCTCCTTGTATACTTGCTCGACCATCTGCAGAAAATACGTGCCGGGCAGATCGACGGTGTATTTGTACCAGTCGAGAAAATGGGCTTCCAGCCGGCGAGCCTCCGCCGAAGCGATATCGTCCGGGATCTGCAGCACGCGGTGAACGGCCTCGATTTCCTTGGCGCGCGGATCCCACAATTGCTGGACATGCCGCCCGAGCACGCGGCCCAGGCCCAGCTCCACAAATTCCTCAAACAGCGCGACCGGCGTGTCGCGCGCCAATCGGGTCAAGGCGCAGTCGCCGGCGGCAATATCTATGGGGGCACCGGCCAGAACCAATTTTCTGACCTTGGCCGGAAATCGCGCGGCAAACACCAGCGCCAACCAGCCGCCCTGGCAGAGGCCAACGAGATCGACCGGCGCGCCGAGTTGGTCGACGAGAACATTGAGGTCGGCGAGGTAATTGTCGATCGAGAGAAACCGCGTGGTCGCGGTCGCCGAACGCCAGTCCGTCACAAAGACCCGTGGCAGGCCCGCCTCTCGCAGAGCGGCGACGAGACTATGGCGGGGCGCGAAGTCCGCGATCGTGGCGCTGTGGAGCGCAAACGGAGCGCAGACCAAAGTCGCAACGCCATCCGGACTGGTCGAGAAGTCCCGCAGCCGCACCGTCGTCAATTCGAGAGGCACTTTATTGGGCGTCGCCCAGTCCGGTTCGGCACGCGGCTCCGGCGGCTCCGCGGCGGTGGCGAGTTTCGCGAACTCCTGAGCCATCGACGCAGCAAATTTGCTCGCCTGCTCCGCCATCATAGCCGGCCAGAGAAAAGCGAGGGACAGGAACGGCGGACCTTTGCTTTCCATCTACAAAGTGTCCCATCGAACTTGGCAGCTCGGCATTGAGATATGTCAAAGAGAAGGCCGGCTTACGGCCGGAACTCTCGATCAAACTCATTTCATCAGCACATATTGGCCCGGCGCGTCCTCTTCCGCCGCGAACTTGGTGCCATCACGGCCGACCGAGGGCGGCGGGACCGGCGGACCGGATTCCTCACCAAGCCATGCGGTCCAGGCCGGCCACCAGGAACCCGGTTGCGGCGAAGTGGTGTTCATCCAGGTATCTGTATCGACGTAGTGAGCATCGGCCCGGTGCGACCCCAGCCGGAAATGCCGGTGCGGATGGCCGGGCTCGGACAGGATGCCGGCGTTGTGACCGCCGTTGGTCAGGGCGAAGGTGATATCGGCACCGAGCAGAAGCTGAAATTTGAACACCGAGCGCCACGGCGCCACGTGATCCTGTTCGGTGGCGACCGCAAACACCGGAGCGCGAATATCGTGCAGCGCAATCGGACGGCCATCCACCTTGAAGCGGCCTTCCGCCAGATCGTTGCCGAGAAACAGCGAGCGCAGATATTCCGAGTGCATCCGATAGGGCATCCGGGTCGCGTCAGCGTTCCATGCCATGATGTCGATCGATGTCGATCGCTCTCCCATCATGTAATCATGCACCATGCGCGACCAGATCAGATCGTTGGGCCGCAGCAGTTGGAACGCACCGGCCATCTGCTTTGAATCCAGATAGCCGCGATCCCACATCATGTCCTCGAGAAAAGCCACCTGGCTCTCGTTGATGAACAGCATCAATTCGCCTGCGTCGCTGAAGTCGACCTCCGAAGCGAGGAAGCTCAGGCTTGCCAAACGCGTGTCGCGGTCGCGTTCCATGGCGGCCGCGGTGATTGCCAGCAAGGTGCCGCCAAGGCAATAGCCGGCCGCGTGCACGCGCTCCGCGCCCGTGATCGCGGTCGCCGCCTCGATGGCGGGAAGCACGCCGAGCGTACGGTAATCGTCAAATCCGATATCGCGGTCGCCACTGTCGGGATTTTTCCACGAGATCATGAAGACCGTGAAGCCCTGCTCGGTCAAAAACTTCACCAGCGAATTCGCCGGCGAAAGATCGAGGATGTAGTATTTCATGATCCAGGCTGGAACGATGACAATCGGTTCCGGCCTGACCTTTTCGGTGGCCGCGGCATATTGAATGATCTCGGCGAGCGGCGTGCGGCTAACGACCTTGCCCGGCGTTGCCGCCACGGTCTTGCCGACCACAAAGGCTTCCGATCCGGCAAGGCCTCGGCCGGTGCCGGCGCGCATCAGATCGTCGGCCAGGTTCAGCGTTCCGCGCACGAGATTCATGCCGGCCTGCGACCGCGTGCGCCCGAGCACCTGGGGATTTGTCCAAATAAAATTGGACGGCGCGACCATGTCGAGAAGCTGCCTGGCCGTGAAGGCCGCTACGTCTTGGTGCCGCCGGCTGAGACCGCGAACATCGGTCGTCGCCGCCTGCCACCAGCGCTCGGCCGACAGGAACGCATGAGCATAGGCGTTGAACGGATAGTTCCGCCATTCGGGCGCACGAAATCGGGTGTCTTGCGGTAGGGCGCTCTCGCACGGGTCCTGTTCGGCACCGATCGCGCAATGCGACGCAAAGGCGAGATTTTCGAGAAAGCCCATTGCCGCCTGGCCGGCGAGCTGCATCTGCCGGCCGGGAGCAACCGCCAGATGGGTCATCCAGTCGAGGTAGGCGCCTGCCAGCGCACTGGGCGCCAATCCCCCCGTCAGGCGCGCCGTGGCGGCGTGCAAGGTGCGGTCGAGATCCGGCAGTGCGTTGGCAACGGGCGCCGCCTGGCTGATTTCCGCTTCCGGCTCCGCCTGCAAAGGCTGGAGTTTCGCGGCGGAGGTGTCGACGAGGGGGGCTGTATCGGCCATTGGTCCCATTTTGCGATGATGAACGAGTTTAACTGCTACAGGATGCGCCATGCGGTGTGCCGCCGTATTGAGCCAGATCAAATCGCATAAGCTGGCCAGCGGCGTTCTCAAGGCGGCGACAATATCGACAAAGGCGCCGTTGCCACCTGCTTTTGCTTTTGCGCCATCATTTTCTTTGCGATTTGTCAAAATTCTTCCTGCGAAGCAGCCTATCGTACATTGAGGTATTTCTCGTATTCACTTCGAGGAGCGATCCTATGAACAACGACGCCGCTGACCTTGACGAGACCGGCGAAGCCCTCATTGCCAATGACCTGCCCGATGAGGCATTGGAAGCTGCAGCGAGCGGCCACGGCCAAGGAGCAGTAACCTGGGCGTACTGCAGCAATTATTGGACCTGCTGGCCGCTTTGAGTCGGGGAACCGCGCGCGAGCAGCAGTGTAGATAGCTGTTCCGTCCGGCAATTCGCTAGCGCTGTTAAATTCGCATGGCGCGGTCGTACGGTGGTGCAGGGCAGCTGGAGCGCGTCGGCGACGGCCCGTTGACCTATGTCAACGCGACGATCGCCGCCAACGTTTATTGAAACGGCGCCGGCGGGGGCTGCTAAAGTGGACGCGAAATGGAAATGGAACAAGACCGCAAAATAACCGGCGCGGCGTCGCCTCGCGCGACTGAAAGCCGTCTTGAAAGCATCGCCCCATCAACGGACCACCCCGTTCCAGCGCTTGCCGACCGAGGCTTACCGGTTTCGATAGCAAAACGGAAGCGGGCGCGTAACTGGCTGGTGCGCGCCGTGATTGCGCTGGCCGTGCTCGCCGGTGGCGCCGGTGCAGCCTACTACGGTTGGCAGCGGCTGCACCCGCAGTTGCCGGCCGGTATCGCATTCGGCAATGGCCGGCTCGAGGCGGATGAAATCGATATCGACACCAAATACGCCGGCCGCATCTCCGAGATATTTGCCGACGAAGGCGACATGGTCAAAGCCGGCCAGGTTGTTGCGCGAATGGACACGCAAGACCTCGCCGCCTCGCTCAAGAAGGCGCAAGCCCAGGTGGAACAGGCACACCGGGCTGTCGACGAAGCAAACGCCAATGTGACGCAACAGAAGACGCAGTTGCTCTTGGCGCAGCAGGAATTCGATCGCGCCTCCGCCCTCGTGGCGAAGGGTTTTGAGACCAGAGAGGTCCTGGACCAGCGGCAACAGCAACTCAACGGCGCCATTGCGGCGCTGGATGCTGCAAATGCCCGGGTGACCGAGTTCGAGCACGCACTCGAAGCGTCGACCCACGACGTGGAACTCTACAATGTCGAGATTGCCGATAACACGCTCGTGGCGCCGCGCGACGGCCGTATCCAATACCGCATTGCCAATATCGGCGAGGTGCTTCCTGCCGGCGGCAAGGTCTTTGCCATGCTCGATACCTCTTATGTGTACATGGACATTTATCTGCCGACCGAAGCGGCCGGAAAAGTGAAATTCGGCACCGACGCCCGCATCGTGCTCGATGCCTATCCGAAGATCGCGATCCCGGCCAAGGTTTCGTTCATCGCCACTGCGGCGCAGTTTACGCCCAAGACTGTGGAGACCCAGAGCGAGCGCGATAAGCTGATGTTCCGCATCAGGATCCGCATCGATCCCGAGCGGCTGCGGGCGCGCGCCGAGTCCGTGCGCAGCGGGCTGCCGGGTGTCGCTTACGTGCTGACCGATCGGGCCGCAAAATGGCCGGCTGCCCTACAAGGGCCGACTGCGCAATGAGCGAAGCGGCCAGGCCAGTCGCGGGTCTGGAAAACGTCACCCAGCGTTATGCGCGTGCCTGCGCACTCGATGCGGTCACTCTCGCGTTGCCCGCCGGCTGCATGATCGGCCTGATCGGACCCGACGGGGTCGGAAAATCGACGCTGCTCAGCATCATCGCCGGCGCGCGGCGGGTTCAGTCCGGCCGCGTGGTCGTGCTTGACGGCGACATGGCGGATTCCGCACATCGCGCCGCCGTCTGTCCGCGCATCGCCTATATGCCGCAGGGACTGGGCAAGAACCTCTATCCGGATCTCAGCGTCAGCGAAAACATCGCGTTCTTCGGCCGCTTGTTCGGACAATCTCGCGCCGAACGACAATGGCGAATTTCCGAACTTTTGGACAGCACGGGACTTGCTCCTTTTGCCGACCGCCCGGCAAAGAAGCTGTCTGGAGGCATGCGGCAGAAACTCGGCTTGTGCTGCTCGCTCATCCACGATCCCGATCTTTTGATCCTCGACGAGCCGACGACCGGCGTCGATCCATTATCGCGCCGCCAGTTCTGGGAACTGATCGCCCGCATCCGTTCGCGTCGTTCGGGCATGAGCGTGGTGGTCGCAACCGCCTATATGGAAGAGGCTGCAAGCTTCGATTTCCTTATTGCGATGGATGCTGGAAAAATCCTCGCCGCCGGTTCTCCGAACGATCTGAAGACGCAGAGCCGCGCCGCGACGGTCGAGGACGCTTTCATAGCGCTGTTGCCGGAAGAGCGCCGGGTGGGCCGCAAGAGACTGGAAATTCCCCCGCGCCGCATCATCGGCGCCGAACCGGTCATCATCGCTCGCGATCTGACCTGCCGGTTCGGCGACTTTACCGCCGTCGATCGGGTGAGCTTCACCATTGAACGCGGCGAGATCTTCGGCTTCGTCGGCTCGAACGGTTGCGGCAAAACGACGACCATGAAGATGCTGACCGGCTTGCTGCCGCCGACCGAAGGCGAGGCTCTGCTGTTTGGCAGACCGCTCGACGCGCGCGACATCAACGCGCGCCGGCGTGTTGGATACATGTCGCAGGCATTCTCGCTCTACACCGAGCTCACCGTTCGGCAAAACCTCGAGCTTCATGCACGGCTTTTTCACCTGCCGGCGAAGAAGGCGAAGACACGTCTTGGCGAATTGACCGAACAGTTCGGCCTAAAAGACTATCTCGACCAGCGCACATCGGACCTGCCGCTTGGCATACGCCAGCGGCTGTCGTTGGCCGTCGCCATCGTGCATGAGCCCGAGATGCTCATTCTGGATGAGCCGACATCAGGCGTTGATCCGTTGGCCCGCGACCGCTTCTGGGAGCTTTTGATCGATCTTTCACGCAACAAGAACGTGACCATTTTCGTTTCGACCCACTTCATGAACGAGGCCGAGCGCTGCGATCGCATATCGCTCATGGATTCCGGACGCGTGCTTGCGACCGATACGCCGGAAAATCTCGTCAAGGCGCGCGGGGTCGCGACGCTTGAGGACGCCTTCATCAGCTACCTCGAGGAGGCGACTGGATCGCGCACGCCGGAGGCCGCGAATGTCGTGCCCTCCGGCAAGACCAATGTACCGGCGCGGCTGCCGCGGCAGCAGCGGCACGTCTTCAGTTTGCAGCGCCTTGTCGCCTACACGATCCGTGAAACGATCGAGCTATTGCGCGATCCCATTCGGCTTGGCTTTGCTCTGTTCGGAACGGCGCTGCTGATGCTGGTGTTCGGATTTGGTATATCGACGGACGTCAATAACCTGACTTTTGCGGTGCTGGATCGGGACCAGAGTCACGAAAGCCGGGCCTACCTCGAGGAGCTCAGAGGCTCGTCTTACTTCGTGGAGCAGCCGCCGCTCGTCGATTATGCCGACCTTCAAAAACGCATGCAGGGCGGAAATCTCGATGCCGCAATCGAAATACCGCCGGGTTTTGGACGTGATGTCGAACGCGGGCGGCCGGCCTGGGTCAGCGCCTGGGTGGACGGCGCGATGCCGTTCCGCGCCGAGACCATCCGCGGCTATTTGCAAGGCATGCATCAGCTTTACCTGAACGATCCCGCCGTCAAGACCACGATCGCCGCGGTAAGCCCGCCCGCCGATATCGAAATCAGGTTCAAGTACAATCAGGATTTCGACAGCATTTACGCCATGGTGCCCTCCAGTATCTCGCTGTTGCTGGCGTTGTTTCCGGCGATTCTGATGGCACTCGCCATCGTGCGCGAGAAGGAACTCGGCTCGATCACCAACCTGTATGTGACACCGGTCACGCGGCTCGAATTCCTGATCGGCAAGCAACTACCCTATATCGGCGTCGCGATGGCGAATTTTGCCTTGATGTTCCTGATGGCCTTGTTTGTCTTTCAGGTGCCGCTCAAGGGAAGCTTTCTTGCACTCCTCATCGGCGTGCTCCTGTACGTCACCACGACGACGGGCTACGGCATGGTGATTTCGGCCTTCGCGCGCACGCAGATCGCCGCGCTGTTCGGTACGGCCATTCTCACCGTGCTGCCAGCGACGCAGTTCGCCGGCATGATGACTCCGGTTTCGTCGTTGTCGGGGACGGCGCAAGTCTTGGGGCGGGCATTCCCCATGACCTATTTCGTGCCGATCAGCGTCGGCACTTTCACCAAAGGACTGGGCCTTGCGGACCTAGGCCCGGACTTGGCGGCCCTTGCCGTTTTCATTCCGATACTGACGCTGCTCAGCCTTCTGCTCCTGCGCACGCAGGAACGCTAGGAGCAAAGCCGATGCGCATGATCGCAAACATCTTCTGGCTCGGCACCAAGGAGTTACGAAGCTTTTTGCACGATTTCGTGCTGTTGGGCTTTGTCGTCTATGCGTTCTCGCTCGCCATCATCAGTCAAGCGGGGAGCTATTCGCAAGAGCTGCATAACGCGTCGATCGCTTTCGTCGACGAAGATCATTCCGAGCTGTCGCGGCGGATCGCGCATGCGTTCCTGCCGCCATACTTCCAGCCGCCGCAATCCATTGCCGAGCGCGATATCGTCCCGCTGATGAATGCGCGAAGGTACACGTTCGTGGTCGATATCCCGCCGAATTTCGAAAGGGATGTCCTGGGCGGACGAGGGCCTGCGATTCAGGTCGACGTCGACGCCACCGCGATGGTTCAGGCCGGACTCGGCTCGGGCTATGCCCAGCAGATCATCACCACCGAGATAACCGACTTTCTCTCCCATTCGGAAGGAGTGCCGTTGTCGCCGGTCAATCTCGACGTGCGCATCGCGTTCAACCCCAATGTCACAACGGCGTGGTTCACCACGGTCATGGGGATCATCAACAACGTCACCATGCTCGCCATTATTCTCGCCGGGGCGGCGGTCATCCGGGAGCGGGAGCACGGGACCATGGACCATCTTTTGGTCATGCCGCTGACACCGTTCGAAATCGCGATGTCCAAGGTGTGGGCGAACGGCCTTGTCATCACCGTGGCGGTCGGCCTTTCGCTCTATCTCGTCGTCCGTCTACTGCTCGGCATTCCCATCGCCGGCTCGATACCGCTGTTCATGGTCGGCGTGGCAATCTATCTGTTTTTCGCCTGCGCGATCGGAATATTTCTGGCCACCATAGCGCGATCCATGCCGCAGCTCGGCTTGCTCTACATGCTGGTCTACATGCCCATGAACATGCTGTCCGGCACCAATACGCCGCTCGAAAGCATGCCGCCGTGGCTGGCGACCGTGATGCAGGCATCGCCCTCGACACATTTCGTGGCGTTTGCGCAGTCGATCCTCTATCGCGGCGCTGGCTTCGACGTCGTTTGGCCGCAGTTCCTGCTGGTCGCCGTGATCGGCGGGCTGTTCTTTGTTCTTGCGGTGCTTCGCTTCCGCTCCAGCACCGCGCAGGCGACATAGGCGCGATGGCATAAGGCAATCGATCGCAATGAAGATGAAGACGCTGAAGGTCTACCAATTGCTGGAGCCGGGGCCGGTCGTCCTGCTCACGACCGCGCGCCGCGGGCGCGCCAATGTCATGACCATGTCCTGGCAGCGTTACCCATCCTCGCTGCCCATACGCGCGCGCACGAGGCTTGGGCGGCACGATGCTGCTCGACCTGCTCGATCGGCCTGGTCGGTGCAGCGGCAGCTGGCCGCACGATTCGATGGT
>Ga0182024_10012717_pt1 | contig 16598 bp, 16 predicted proteins | sample P32metaG_FD_120480 | JGI IMG/M metagenome (GOLD analysis project Ga0182024, IMG submission 120480) | Permafrost microbial communities from Stordalen Mire, Sweden - P3-2 metaG (Illumina Assembly) | ecosystem: Environmental > Terrestrial > Soil > Wetlands > Permafrost | place: Sweden: Stordalen... | reverse complement strand
GCGCTGGCGGCGATTTACGATGGGGCGACCCGCACCGAGGCGGCGAGGATTGGCGGCGTGACGCTGCAGATCATCCGGGACTGGGTGATGCGGTTTAATGCGCGGGGGGCTGCCGGCCTGCTTTCATGTTCGCGACCTCAGTTGCCAGAACGTAACTCGGCCCTGATTTGACCGGCGCGAATAAGATTGCGCTCATCATCATCGTCATCAAATAAGCGAGACGTCGGATTTCGCGTTGACGGCCGTCAAGGCCATGAATGGTCTTGAGCGGTGCAGTAAAGAGAGGCGGCCTCCACAGGGAGAACGAAGCATGAAGCCAGTACTCGCGAAGCCAGGGATCTCTCGCGTCGCAGCGAAGCACACTTGGTGAAGGCCATTGGGCGCTCGGATGGCGTCCGTTCGCGCAGCAGGCGGCCGACCACTTCTTCGGTATGGCCGAGCCCGTACACTGCAGCCGTATCTGTCCAATTCACCCCGAGCTCCAGTGCGTGACGCATGGTCGCCAGCGAAACGGCGTCGTCCTGTGGTCCCCAGCCAAATGCCCAGGCGCCGCCGCCGATTGCGCAGGCGCCAAATCCGGTTTTGGTGATCAAGACTCCACTCGAGCCAAGCGGTCGCTGCGGAAGAGGCACTGCTCAATCCTCCGGCTGAAGACAGCGCCTACGATTACGGCCAAACGCACATTTCGTCGCCTTGATGCGTCAATGCAATCCAATCGCCTTGACGGCCGTCAACTTTGTGCTTGCGTGCGGTTTGATAGTCACAGTCTTCTCCGATTTACCGTCGCTGCGCCTGTTTGGCTGGCTGAGCGCGTTTGCCATGCTCGCGGCATTGGCTGCGGACTTGTTGATTCTGCGGCCTACGGTCACGTTTTTGAGCAGGCTCGCACGCCGGATCGGCGGCAAACCGTTTTACCGGTAGTCGAATTGTTTTACCGGTAGTCGAATTAAAGAGATGTCTGCTCGCCTTGCTCTAGTGAGCGCAACGGAGACTTCAGTGACCTCGTGACCCGGCGCCTCGATGGTGACGGACTGCCGGTCACCTCGGGTACTTACGACCAAACTGGCCGAAAACCCGGCACCGTCAATTTTCGCCTGGATCTGACCACCACTCACGCGGCCGGACACGCTTCCAGAGGCGTTGCGGCTGGTTTCGGTCCAACTTCCACTTAGCGTCCCGCCTTCCGAGACAATGTTGGCATTGACATCGAACCGGTAGCTGTCGCTCGCGCAGCGCAGGCTCTGCTGCAGTCGCGTGCCCTTTTCGCTCACATCATAATTGGCACGGCAGCGCAGGCGTTCGCGTTGTCCGCTGGCCGACTTGAGGAAGCCGCCGCCCGACCAGGCTCCGCTTAGACCTGCGAAGGGCCCCTGCTGTGCGTGGCTCGGAGCAGCATGAAGGAGCGCGGTCCCTAATATGGCTGCCCGCAGTGCCGCAGCGAATGCCGTGGACGAGCGCCGCAACATGGCATGCATCGGTTCAGCATATCGCCCTTGGGCGCTCGCGTCGTCTCGGTAGATCACCATGTTTCTGGCCGTAACTGAGTTTGGATTTTCTAGGCCGCCAACAGCTTCTCCAGCCGGATTGGCAATTGTCGGACGCGAATGCCTGTCGCATGATAGACTGCGTTGGCAACGGCCGCAGCAGTGCCCACATTGCCCAGCTCTCCAATGCCTTTGACCCCGACCGGATTGACGAAATCGTCCTTCTCCGGAACAAGGATCACGTCGACGTTTTGAATATCCGCGTTCACCGGAATGAGATAGTCCGCAAGACTGTTATTGACGTAGCGCGCCTCACGCCGGTCGATCTCGGTTGCTTCATGTAGGGCGGAAGAGACACCCCAGATGATCCCACCCATATATTGGCTACGGGCGGTGCGGGTATTCATGAGCCGGCCCGCTGCGAAGGCGCCGACGACGCGCGGCACGCGTATCTCCCGTGTCAGCGCATGGACTCTTACTTCGACGAATTCCGCGCCGGTCGCATACATCAACTTTCCACCTTTCGAACCTCCGGTCAGAAATGGGGTGCCGGCGTACAAGTTCTTGATGGTATCGGGTTTTCCGCCCGGAGGCAGATATTCGGCATATTCCTCAATTGCTCCCACACCAAGACGACTGAAGCTCTCTTCCAGATTTGGCTGTCGCGCACCGGCGCTGCTGCCGATGGTTGATTTGTCTTCCGCAGATCTTCCGTCCGACGCTGGCCGCGATGACGAGAGTTTTGAACGGATAGCCTCGCAGGCCTTCATTACCGCAGAGCATGCGCTGGCCGTCGTGTTCGACCCGCCGGCAACCGGCGCTGGAGGCAGATTGCTGTCACCCAGCTCTACGGAAACGGAGGACAGAGGAATGCCGAGCTCTTCTGCGGCGATCTGTCCAATCACGGTGTAGGCGCCGGTGCCCAGATCGTGTGCGGCGATCTGCACGCGTGCTTTTCCGTTTGCTGTCAGACGGACCCGCGCCGCGGCTGCCCCGACGTGGGTTGGGTATACGGCGCTCGCACAGCCCCATCCGATCAGCCAATCGCCGTCTCTCATCGAGCCGGGTTGGGGGCTGCGCTTCGACCAGCCGAAACGCTCGGAGGCCTCATCGTAGCATTTCATCAGCGACCGGCTGGACCATTGCTTGCCGGTGGCATCGGTTGAGCAATCGTTGATTCGGCGCAATTCAACCGGATCCAGCTTGAGCTTGATCGCAAGCTCATCCATCGCGCTTTCAAGCGCATAGATGTATGGCACCACGGGCGGCGAACGCATGAATCCCGGCGTATTACGATCCGCGTGTACCACGGAGACGCGGGTCTTCACCGCGCCAAAGCCGTACAGACGGGCACTGTCTTCGACGCCTGCTACCGAATATGAATCCGGACGCGAGGTGACTTCCCATCCTTCGTGGATGAAGCTGGTGATTTTTCCACCACGTTGCGCGCCCATGCGAATGCGGTGGCGGGTTTCTGCGCGATAAGTCTGAATCGTGAAGCCCTGGTCGCGCGTTGCAACCAGCTTTACGGGCCGGTTGAGGCGCTTTGCGGCGAGAGCGACGAGTCCGGTACGCGGTGAAAACTGCGCTTTCGATCCGAACGCCCCGCCGACAAAGGGAGAAACCGCATGAACATTGGCGATATCAATGCCCATCTTCTTCGCGGCATTGGCTTTCAGGCCGTACATGAACTGGCTCGGCTCATAGATCGTCAATTCTTCGTCTTGCCAGACGCAGGTCGTCGTAAAGAGTTCGATGGGATTATGATGCTGAGGCGGCGTTTCGTACTCGGCTTCGAGTTTAACCTCCGCCCGGCTGTATTCGCCTTCCGCATCGCCTGCCTGCGGGACATCTTTCTGCTTACTGATGTCCTCTTCGCTGACGCCCGAGGAGTCGAAGGTCGCGCTCGGCTGCTCCGCATGATAAGTCACGTGAACCTTGTGAGCCGCTTCGCGCGCGGCCTCGAAGGTTTCGGCAACGACCAGCGCTATGATTTGTCCGCCATACTTGATTTCGGGTCCGAAATCCTGGATCGACGACGTCGGACCGCCGCCACCAGGTCGATACTTTATCTCTTTTAAATCACGGCTGTTCTCGTGGTAAAAGATTTCAAGCACACCGGGCACAGCCTTGGCCTCGCCGAGGTCCATCGCCTCAATGCGTCCCTTGGCGATCGCGCTGGTAATCAAGAACGCATAGGCCGGATTGGCGACCGGAAAATCCGATCCATAGCGCGCTTCGCCGGTGACCTTCAGGCGCCCGTCAATTCGTGGCTCCGGCTTGCCCATGTTCTCCTTGGGCTCGGGGGCGGCAGTGCTCATGGTCAAATCTCCATGGCCGCGGCTTGGCGTAAGGCGCGCATCAGCGTCCGCTTGCCGAGTTCGATTTTGAATGCATTGTGTTCGCGCGGCCGTGCATCAGCGAATGCAAGGTCAGCGGCACGACTCATGGCCGTCTCATCAAGGCGCCTATTTTTGAGCGAAGCCTCCGCCTCATGGGCTCGCCACGGCACGGTCGCCACGCCGCCAAGCGCAATACGCGCTTGCTTTACGGTGTCCCGGTCAAGATCGATCGCAACCGCGGCCGACGCCAGCGCGAACTCGTATGATTGCCGATCCCTCACTTTTAAAAATAGCGACCGCCGGGTGAAAGGTGCCCGGGTTATGCGGAAGGCCGTGATCAATTCACCTGGCCCGAGGGTTGTTTCAAGATGGGGGGTCTGTCCCGGTTGCCGGTGCAAATTCGCGAACGGAAGCTCTCGGGGACCGTTCCGCCCCATAACTTCCACCTGAGCGTCCAGAGCTATCAAGGCCTGTGCGAAATCGCCTGGATAGGTCGCGATGCAGCGTTCGCTGATACCCAAAACCGCGTGACCGCGGTTGATCCCATCAAGCGCCGCGCACCCGGAACCGGGTTCGCGCTTGTTGCAATTGGAATAGGAGGTATCGCGAAAATAACTGCAGCGGGTACGCTGCAGCACGTTGCCGCCAAGCGAGGCCATATTTCGAATTTGCGCGCTGGCGGCCAGTTGTAGCGACTCCGCGATAACGGGGAAGTCGCGGCGCACATCCGGATGATCGGCGACGGTTGACATGCGGGTCAAGGCACCAAGCCGCAGCCGATTGCCGGCAAACTCGATTCGACCGGCATTGGTCTGGTCGAGATCGTTGATATCGACGACGCGGTCGGGCCGCATGACGCCGAGTTTCATGAGATCGATAAGTGTGGTGCCGCCGGCCAGATACAGACTGCGTGAATGCGCCGCGTCAGCCCCTTCATCCGCGACACGATATGCCGAATATGCCGACTGCAGATCACCAATGCGGGAAAACTGGAATGGTTGCATGTCAGGCCTCTTTCATTTTTGTTTTCGCCTGATTGATAGCGTCCACGATGTTCGGGTAGGCCGCGCAACGGCAGAGATTACCGCTCATATACTCGCGGATGTCGGCGTCGGTCTCAGCGTGTCCCTCCTTCACGCAGGCCACCGCCGAGACGATCTGCCCAGGGGTACAATAGCCACACTGGAACGCATCGTGATCTATAAAGGCCTGCTGCATCGGGTGCAGCCTGCCGCCGGCCTGCGACAGACCCTCAATGGTGGTGACGTTGCGACCCTCAAGCGTGGCAACCAACGTCAGACATGACAGCACGCGACGGTCGTTGACCATCACGGTACAAGCGCCGCATTGGCCGTGGTCGCATCCCTTCTTGCTGCCGGTCAGACCGATATGGTCGCGCAGGGCGTCGAGCAGCGTCGTACGGACGTCGAGTGCAAGATGATATCGTTGTCCATTAACATCGATGGTCGTCGCGTAGAGAGAGTGAGGGTCCGGTGTTGCCGCTGGCGCCGCATTTGCCGGAGATCGATCAAGAAAGGTGACGGACATGGTGGACACCATTGAGGTCGCTAGAAAGTTTCGGCGGTTCCACAGGCCTTTGCTGGGGCCCTCGTTGGATGATGCCATTCAGCGGCCTCCATGTTTTGCTTAGCCCGCAGCTTGAGGGCCGCAACGGTGTTCAACCGAGTTTTTTCTGAACGTCCTGAGCGAGGCGAAGTTCCTGCAACACGGGATCGTGTGATTTGGGTTACGCCGGGCTCATGCATGCTTGTCTCACACGAATCAAATCATGCTCCACCCGGCCTTAGGTCGCCCGGACTCGCACATGATAATCCTATCGTAGGGAATCCCCGATGGAGCTGTCGTTGACAGCTATCAAGAGTCCGTCGATCTAGATCTTCACCCACTTGGGAGGCAGCGATCTCGCCGAACAAGGTTACCGATGTTAGCGGAAGCCTAGGGGTTACTGGACCCGGTATCACGTCCGGCTCAGACAGCGGGACGCATGATCTGCCGACCAATCTTGGACGCACCAGCGACGAATTTCGGGTGCCGCCTCCTTGGATTGTTATCCTGACTCCAAGTCAATGTCGTGCCGGTCAGATCCTCGGGCCGCTTGGAGACGCCCCAATTGACGACCGTCAAGGCTATTGTTCAATTCGACCGGTAGGGTCTCCCGCATGAAGCCATGAAGGGCGCTCGATCGGCTGAGACGCGAGGCTGGATTCCTTCACAGGTCGTCAAGGCAACTTGATTGCCTTCACGGTGGGCGTCGCCAGTTTCTCGCAGCGGGGTCGGCGGTAGAAGTGCTCAGCGGAGACAGGTGATCGCAAGGAGCAAGTTCCATGAGCGACTTCCGCAGAGGAGACAATGTGGTTCTCAAGTCGGGCGGCCCAACGATGACCGTGAATGCCGTCGAGAGAGGCAAGGTGATCTGCATCCGAGTTGAAGACGAGAAAAGCGTGGAGGAGGCCTTTGAGCCAGCCGCGCTGATATTGGAGGAGGAAGCAATTCCTCCAGCGAAAGAGGATGACTGAAGCGGGCCGGGCAAGAGAAGCGCGCGGAAGCGAGGTGAGGAGGCACAGGAATTGATGGGAATCGAGGGACTGCGTCTAGGAGACCAAGGCATGAACATTCTGAAATGCGCACGCACTGTCAGCGTAACTGCCTTGCTGGCGACTGCGCTGGTCCGTCCCGCTGCCGCCCAGTCCGCCAATGCGCTGCTCATGGACACGAACCGCCAGGATGTCGGCACCGTCTCTCTACTGCAGACCCCGGCCGGGGTTTTGCTCAAGCTCTCGCTCAAGGGAATGCCTCCGGGCGAGCATGCCTTCCACATTCATGCCGTGGGCAAGTGCGAGCCGCCCTCGTTCGATTCGGCGGGTCCGCACTTCAATCCGGGCAACACGCACCACGGCATCATGGTGGGCCCCGGTCATGCCGGCGACATGCCGAACTTGCACATTCCGCCGAGCGGTTCGCTGGAAGTCGAACTGGTCGATGCGGCAGTTACCCTCGATGTAGCCAAGCCCAACTCCGTCTTCCATCCCGAGGGCACCGCGATGGTGATCCACGGCGGCAAGGACGACTACATGACCGACCCCGCCGGAAACGCCGGTAACCGGATTGCCTGCGGCGTGATCAGCCAAGGCCCCATAACGGTCAGCCGGACACCGGCGCAATAGCGCGGCGGAATAGGGTGAATGATTGACCGATAGCGCAACGAACTCGATCTGCTGCCTCAAGGTCGACTGCAGATCGATGCGGAGTTGGGTGCCCTTATCCGAGGGATGAGCATCGTCGTCGATCTCGCCGAGGAATGTCAGTTCACGAAAATTGACTGCCATCAAGGCCCTTAGATGCCGCAACCGTTTATTCTGCTGCGCTTCCACCTCGCTCGCGCGCAACCCATAATGAGTGAAGCCTCGAATGTAAGAAAAATTCCACGCTGTCGAGTGGGAGTCATCTGATCGAATTGCGCGAGTGATTTGCGGGTGCGGAGGAGCAAGGTCCTGACGGGGAGTCCCTTGAATTCTTACCGCCGATTCCTCGCCGCGAGCTCACAGATGTTGAATCAGTCTGCCCTCCATTCTGACGACCAGTCACCCTCGATCGCCAAACCGTCTCAACAACTTTGGACTTTGGCCGCATGTCCTGCTGTCGATCATGACGCGCGTCCAGAAGGGGAGGTGTCGTCGAGCGGTCGCCCACCTCTTTCGCCTCGCTGTGTCGGTATCATGGCCGCTGCCGGCGGCATTGCGGTTGCCAACCTCTATTACAATCAGCCGATGCTGCCCGATATCAGCCGAAGCTTCGACGTTGCAGCAAATGTAATCGCACTTCTGCCGATGTCGACACAGATCGGTTATGCGCTGGGTCTGTTCCTGTTCGTGCCGCTTGGCGACGTCGTCGATCGCCGCCAACTGGTCTCGGCTCTGCTGCTCGGTATCATCGTTTCGCTGGTCGCGCTTGCGCTGGCACCATCGCTTGCATGGCTCGATATCGCCAGCTTGACGCTGGGCATGACGTCAGCGGTGGCGCAGGTTCTCGTTGCCTTGGCGGCGCAGCTCAGCCCGCCGCAGCGCCGCGGCCGCGTCATTGGCACCCTGCAGGCGGGCATCCTCGCCGGGATCCTGCTCGCCCGGACGGTGTCCGGCACGGTGAGCGCACATTTTGGCTGGCGTCCGATGTTTTGGCTGGCAGCCGCGATAAATCTCGGCGTATTGGTCGTCCTGCATCGGGTCTTGCGGCGGACGCCGCCCGCGGCGCCACAGCCATATCCGCGTGTGCTGCGATCGCTCAAGGATCTTTGGCAAAGCTATCCTCAGCTCAGAACGTCATCGCTGATCGGGGCGCTGCTGTTTGCCGCGTTCAGCGTCTTCTGGTCGGCCCTCGCATTTCGTCTTAGCGAACCTCCATTCGGCTATGGGCCTCAAGTGGCCGGACTGTTCGGGCTGCTTGGCGCGGCAGGTGCCACGAGTGCGCCTCTCGCGGGCTACCTGACTGACCGCCGAGGCGCTGGATTCACGGTTGCCGTCGGCACCGTGGTGGCGGCAACTGCTTTTGTCGTGTTCATGCTGGCTGGAAGCTCTCTGGCGATGATTGCGCTCGGCGTGGTCCTGCTCGACGTCGGCATGCAGGCCTCCATGAATGGCAACCAGAGCACGGTCCTTAGCTTGGCACCACAGGCCACCAGTCGCACCAACACGATCTACATGGTCATATTGTTTGTCGGTGGCGCTCTCGGCTCCTACACGGGCGGCCTCGCCTGGCATCATTTCGGCTGGCCGGGCACAACGGCGCTCGGGCTGCTCTATAGTTGCGCCGCGGTCTTCGTGCGCTTCGTCGCCTGGATGCCCGCGACCACCGGCGTGATCAAGCGCGCATAGTGCCAGCACGCTCACCAAGGGAGACGTCTCATCTCTACAGAGTTCGAACTCAAGCTCGCCGCACCAGCAGCGAAATTGGAAAAGTTGAAGCGCGTGCTTCTGGCAATGCCCGCCGCGAAGCCGGCGATCCAGTCGCAACTCGTCAGCACGTACTACGACACGTCTGCGCTTGCGCTCCACCGAGGGCAGCTATCGTTGCGGGTGCGCAAGCAGGGCGGAAAGTTCGTACAGACTGTCAAAGCCGAAAATCCGACTCAGATGGACGTGTTGGAGAGGAAGGAGTGGGAAGACCGAATCCCGAGCGAGCAGCCGGCTCTAGACGCACCAAAAACAGGCAAGTGGCTGTCCGATGTGGTCCGCGATGAGGAATTGCGTCCGGTCTTCGTGACGACGGTCACGCGAACGACGATCGCAATCAACCCGGATTCATCCGCTCGAATCGAGGTGGCCATCGACAAGGGCGAAATCCGTGCTTGCAAAGGCGATGCCGTCGCACCGATCAGCGAAATCGAACTCGAGCTCAAGAATGGCGATCCCCGGGTGATCTTCGACGTGGCGCTGCAACTGCTCGAAGCGGCGGCAATCCGCATTGAGACGCGCAGCAAGGCCGAGCGGGGTTTTCGACTGCTTGGAACCGATGGACCGATGCCGCAGGCGGTTCTGTGTGGGTCCCATCACGCTCGATCCGGCCGTTCGCGTCGAGGCCGCGCTGGAGCGTATCGGCCGCCGCTGTCTCACCCATCTTCTCAGCAACGAACAGGCCGCACTGACAGGTGAGCCGGAAGGCATCCATCAGATGCGAGTCGCCATCCGGCGTCTTCGCTCCGCGCTTTTGGCTTTGAAGCGAGCGCTGCCGGTTAAGCACTACCGCTGGGCCTCGAAGGAGTTGAGATGGCTCGCTCACGCCCTCGGTCCGGTGCGCAATTGGGATATTTTTGCCGCCTGCCTGCTTCGCCCGGTCGCCGACGCGTTGCCGGCCGGCCCGGGCTTCGGAGGTCTCATCGGCGCCACCGAGCGTCGGCGGCGTTCAGTTCTTGACCAAGCTAAGCAGGCCGTCGTTTCCGAAAGATACACCGAATCGATGTTGCGATTATTGCGATGGTTTGTCGCTCGCGGCTGGCGTGATCAACACATATCCGAGCATGCGGTTGTTCTTCTAACTCGTATCGTCGATGTTGCCGCGGACCTGATCGCACGACATCATCGCAAGGCTTGCAAGCGCAGCAAAAGGTTCGAAGAGTTGACGGCAACTCAACGGCACAGGCTGCGTATCGCGTTGAAGAATCTGCACTACACCATCGAATTTGTGGGAAGCCTGTTTGACAAGAACCAGGTTCGAACATTTGTAAGATGTTTGAAGTCGTTGCGGGACGATCTCGGCCGCGCAAATGACGTGCGTGTCGGCTACGATCTGGTAGATCAATCTAGCGAAGCAACAGATCACGATGCTCGCGCGGTCAATCGTGCCGGAGGTATCGTATTGGGTTGGCACGAGCGGGGTCTTGCTGATCGTAATCCGAAGCTCAGAAAGCATGTTCGTCGTTTTAGACGATTGGATCCGTTCTGGTGAGGCGAAGAAGTGTCGGCTGATCGTTCTTTGAGGGATCTGACCCGCATTGGTCTGCGGGCTTCGGCTTGCCTTGGCGCGTCGGTTGACGGGTGAGATTCCATGTCCGGGCGCATCCTGTTCGACGGACTGCCGGCTGACGTCAAGGCCCGGATTCGAAACCGGGCACAGCCCAGCTGGATTGCGCCCATGTTGGCGACACTCACGGATGAAGTGTTTTCGCGACAGGGATGGTTGTTTGAGCCGAAATGGGATGGGGAGCGTTGCCTCGCCTTTCGCCGTGGGCGCGATTTGAACCTTTTTTCGCGGAATCAAATTCGGCTGAATGAGAAATATCCCGAGGTGGTCGAAGCGATTTGTCGGCAGGAAGCCGCTTCGTTCATCGCAGATGGCGAGATTGTTACGTTTGACGGCGAGATCACCAGTTTCGCAAAGCTGCAAGGGCGCATGCAGGTGACGCATCCGTCGGCTGACCTAATTCGCAAGGTGCCGGTATGGTTCTATGTTTTCGACTTGCTCTACTTGGACCGCTACGACATCCGGCAGGTACCACTGCGGTATCGAAAGCAAGTACTTCGCAATGCCTTCGACTTCCAAGGCTCCTTGCGGTTCACGGAACACCGCAACACTGAGGGCGAGGACTACTACCGCACGGCGTGCCAGAAGGGATGGGAAGGTATCATCGCAAAAAACGGGGACAGCGTGTACGTGTCAAGGCGAACACGCGATTGGCTCAAATTCAAGTGCACGCAAGAGCAGGAGTTCGTCATCGGCGGTTACACCGATCCACGAGGGCGTCGCAGCGGGTTCGGAGCACTGCTGCTAGGCTACTACCGAAGCGGGAAGCTGGTGTATGCCGGCAAGGTCGGGACCGGGTTCGACCAGGAGTTGCTGCGGCGTCTGGGCGAGAAGCTCGCACGGCTGGAGACGCCGCTTTCTCCCTTTGCCGAGGATGGGCTGCCGCGACGCGGCGTGCACTGGGTGAAGCCGAAGCTCATCGCTCAAATTGGATTCACCGAGTGGACGGCGGGAGGCAAGCTGCGACACCCTCGATTCCTCGGCTTGCGGAATGACAAGAGGCCGGAAGATGTTGTGCGAGAAGGCTGATTTGCGATGAGGCGAAATCGCCAAACCCGTTGACGAAACCCCAAAGCAGTCGAAGGCAAAACAATGTCGCTCACAGCATATCGAAGCAACAGAGTTTTTGCGAAAACGCGCGAACCGGTCGGGCGAGTGCGGCGAGGTAATCGCAGCCGCATCTTTGTCGTTCAAAAACACGATGCCAGTCGGCTCCATTATGATTTTCGGCTGGCCGTAAATGGCGCCTTGGCGTCCTGGGCAGTACCCAAAGGGCCTTCGATGCACCCTGCGGACAAGCGCTTGGCCGTAAGGACGGAAGACCATCCTCTCGAATATGCGAAATTCGAGGGTGTGATTCCGCCTGGCCAATACGGAGCCGGAACGGTGATGGTCTGGGACCTGGGAAAGTACGAACCACTGGAAAATCAGCCGCTAGAGGAGCAGTTGGTTCGCGGCAAGATCCATATTGTGTTGCTGGGCGAGAAACTGCGCGGCGGGTTCACATTGGTCCAAATCGAAAGACGATCCACAAGTTCTAGCCGAAGCGATTACTAGTTGCTGATCAAAAGTCGCGACGAGTACGCTGATCCGTCATGGGACATCGAGAGCCTTCGTTTCGATCGTTCCGTCTTTACCGGCCGTAGTTTGAAGGAAATCAAGGACGGAAAACCAATAAAGCCCCGGTTTAGCCGGCGCCGTGTCTGAATGGGTGCCGCTTATGCTGGTCGATGCAGCGCCACCTATCGGTGCGTCTATTCGCGAGCATGGGCTGGAGGCATATCGGAAGATTTGTCCTCGACGAGCCGCGGCAGTTTTCCTCCCGATTTGGACCCGGGTCTCTCCCAGCAGAATCAGTTGCGCGGATGTTGACGACGATCAAGGTGGTCGGGATCGGTTCGGCTACTGATTTCCCAATCCCGGATGCGCACGACTCGACCCAGGTGGAACGAGGGCATGCGCCTGGTTCGCACGCAATTTGGCCGAGGCGAGCGTGAACAACGAGTTCGCGATATTTAGCGATACGGTCAACCCGTCGTTGGCTCGATTGATTGCGCACGAGCGAGGTACTCGGGTCGGCTACTGCGTCCTGGAACGGTTTCCGGATGGAGAAGTCGCCGTGCAGATACTGGAGTCTGTGCGTCGAAGAGGTCTTCCTGATGCAGCCGACCTCGCCACCGACCAACGATCACCTGATCGAACTGCTCTCTCTTGCGGATGCCTGCTGCCGCGCCGGGGCGGCACGTATCATAGCGATCGTGCCATTTTTGGCTACGGGCGCGCGGACAGGCGGCATGGTCGGCGGGAACCGATCATGGCGCGGGTGATCGCCGATCTATCGATCACGTCGTCACGGTTGATCCGCACACCGCACAGATCGAGGGTTTCTTTTATGGTCCGGTGGATAGTCTGACGGCCGTGCCGACGCTTTGCCGCGCGCTGCGAGGCCGTCTGCCTTTGGGGATCGTGATAGTCGCGCGCCTGACGCGGGGCGCGTCGAGATGGCGACCCGCTACGCGCGGCGCCTCGGTGCGCCGGTCGCGGTGCTGCACAAACGGCGGGTGAGCGGCGCCGAGACCGCGGTGACCCACATGGCCGGTGAAGTGTCGGGCAGGCCATGCCTGATCGTCGACTACATGATCTCGACGGGAGGCACTGTTGCGGAAAGCATCCGAGTGCTCATCGAAAGGCATTAGGAGGTTTCAAGTCTTCCGGAGGCCTGTGCCACTGGCTAGGCGCAAGTTGGAGCAGCGTTATGGCCGAGTCGCATTCCTCTTCCGTTATCAGGACCGGCATTGCGGCCGGATGTCACGTTAAGTTTGTAACAAATTGCTCGATATCAATGTGCCCATGCGATTTGTGGGCATTGTACGGAACCAACGGACCATCCACTTGGACGCAACAAGAAAGGCGTCCCAAACACTGGCAGCGCGACCCAAGGCGCCCGATAATACGAACCCAATGCTCAGACGAGCACGCAAGCTGCCCGTGGACCCCGATCGAAATGATTTAAGACAGTTAGCTTCGCTGGCTTGAAAAGCATAGGTTCAAAGCAACGGTACAAAACGGTACAAGACGTAGCGCCGCCCTGGTTGCAGCCTGTTGGTAACCCGCCGATGTCTGCATAGGATCGTTACCTTGACGGTTGTCAGCCCTCGGAATAGTCGATCGTCGACAACAGCGCGATCTCGGCGTGGCGGGAGACCATCCTCGTGTGCTGCACGATGATCGGCACATCGGATCGAATACCGACGCGTAATCGGTGTCACGCGGTATCCTTGCGGGTCGGAAAGATCATTGAACCTAAGGTGTAGGGTGCGACGGGCGGCGACCATCACGCAGTAGGCCGGCCGGATTGCGGTCCGAAAAGAAAATCGTGATCGCGACGTGGGCATCGGCATCGCCGACATTCAAGATGCAGGCGGTCTCGTGCGATATCAGAGCGCACGGTCGGAACGTGCGCTTTGCGAGGGGATATATCCTTCCGCGATCGCCCAACGCTTACGTCCAATCGGGTCCATCTCATGGCCTTTTTCTGCCGCCGAAGTCGTCAACGCTGGTGCTGCAATTTTCGTTTCTTACCTGATCGGAACTTTTCGCCGCTGCGGGGCATAGAGTGTCGTCCAGGGAAGTGCACAGCGACGATTCCGTATAATTCAAGAGGAAGCGATGCGCGCAATCACTGTCTGGCCCGGCGTCGCCAATTCGGCACGGCTCGATGACATTCCGGAACCGCCGCTCTCCGACGGTGCGGTGCTGGTGCGCACGATGGCGCTCGGCGTGTGTGGAACCGATCGGGAAATCATCTCAGGCAGCTACGGCTGCGCGCCGCCGGGGCAGCAGCGGCTGGTGTTGGGCCACGAATCGCTCGGCGAGATCAAAGCGGCGCCGGCGGAGAGTGGCTTGGCGCCGGGCGATCTCATCGTAGGTATCGTGCGCCGGCCCGATCCGGTGCCGTGCCCGGCCTGTGCCATGGGCGAGTGGGACATGTGCCGCAACGGACGCTACACCGAACGCGGGATCAAGGAGCGCCACGGCTATGGCGTCGAGCGCTTCCGCATCGAGCCGGAATTCGCCGTCAAGATTGATCCTACTCTGGGCTTACTCGGCGTGCTGCTCGAGCCCGCCAGCATCCTCGCCAAGGCGTGGGATCACATCGAGCGCATCGGCCGGCGTGCCCAAGTCTGGACGCCGAAGACCTTGCTGGTTACCGGCGCCGGTCCGGTGGGACTGTTGGCAGGCTTGATGGGCGTGCAGCGGGGTCTTGACGTTCACGTACTCGATCACAATGAGGAAGGTCCGAAACCCGCGCTCGCCCGCGAACTCGGCGCCACCTACCACAGCGATGGAGGCGACATGGCACGGCTGCAACCCGATATCGTCATGGAATGCACCGGAGCACCGTCCGTCATCCGCGATTGTCTTGGCGTCACGGCACCCGCCGGGATCCTTTGTCTCGCGGGCGTCACCGCACCCGGCAACAAGTTTGACCTCGACATCGGCAGCCTCAACCGCATCATGGTGCGCGACAACGACGTTGTGTTTGGCACCGTCAACGCCAACCGCTGGCACTACAAGATGGCGGCCGATGCGCTTGCTCGCGCCGACAAGGCCTGGCTCGGACGCCTGATCACGCGGCGTGTCCCGCTCGATCGTTGGAGCGAGGCGCTCGAGTATAGGCACGGCGATATCAAGGTCATTATCGATTTTGTGCAATAGGACGCAAATCTGAGTAGATCCAATATGTCATCCCGTATTGAGGATTACGCGCTGATCGGTGACTGCGAGGCGGCCGCCCTGGTTGGACGCGACGGCTCGATCGACTGGCTATGCTGGCCGCGCTTCGATTCGGATGCCTGCTTTGCTGCACTCTTGGGCTGGGAGGAGCATGGGCGCTGGCGGATCGCGCCGCGCGACGCGAAGACCCGTGTCACGCGTCGTTACCGTGGCAACAGCCTGATCCTGGAGACGCGCTTCGAAACCAGCGAAGGCGCCGTATTGCTGGTCGACTTTATGCCCTTTCGCACGGAGACTCCAAACATCATCCGGCTTGTGGTGGGTGAGCGTGGCCACGTCGTCATGGACACCGAGCTTGTGCTGCGTTTCGGGTACGGCGCGATCGTGCCTTGGGTCACGCGGCTCGACGATGGGACGCTGCGCGCTATCGCCGGCCCTGAAATGGTTCTGCTGCGGACCTCGGTGCACCTCGTCGGCCAGAATATCCAGAATATGAAGACCGTTGGCGAGTTCACGGTCGCGGCCGGCGAAACGGTACCGTTTATGCTCACCCACGCGTATTCGCACTTGCCGCCGCCGGCACCCCTCGACCCGCAATCGGCGCTTGATGAAACCGAAGCGCTTTGGACCGAGTGGTCGAAGAAATGCCGACCCGCAGGCCATTGCTCCGATGCCATCGTCCGCTCATTGATCACCCTCAAAGCACTGACCTATTGGCCGACCGGCGGCATCGTGGCAGCGCCGACCACGTCCTTGCCCGAGCAGTTGGGCGGCGTGCGCAACTGGGACTATCGCTTCTGCTGGCTGCGTGATGCCACGCTCACGCTGCTGGCGCTGATGAATGCCGGCTTCGGCGACGAGGCTCTGGCCTGGCGTGAATGGCTTTTGCGTGCCGTTGCCGGCAGCCCTGAGCAGGTCCAGATCATATACGGCATCGCCGGCGAGCGGCGGCTTACCGAATGGGAGGTGCCGTGGCTGCCGGGCTACGAAGGCGCGATCCCGGTGCGCGTCGGCAACGCCGCGTTCAAACAGTTGCAACTCGACGTATTCGGCGAGGTCATGGATGCGCTGCATCAGGCGCGACACTTCGGACTGGCCGCCAGCGAATCTGGCTGGGCCGTGGAGCTGGCGTTGCTCAAGCACATCGAGCGGCTCTGGACCGAGCCGGACGAGGGCATCTGGGAAATACGAGGCATGCCTCGGCATTTCACTTATTCGAAAGTGATGGCTTGGGTAGCCTTCGACCGGGCGATCAAAAGTGCGGAAGAATTTGGATTGGAAGGGCCGGTAGAGCGCTGGCGGGCGGTGGCGGCGGAAATCCACGACCAGGTGTGCCGGCGGGGCTTCGATCCGGAACTTGGAAGCTTTGTGCAGTCCTACGGATCGAAGCAGCTCGACGCCAGCCTGTTGCTCTTGCCCTCTGTCGGATTCCTGCCGGCGGATGAACCGCGTATGCTCGGCACGCTGAAGGTGATCGAGCAACGCCTCCTGGTCGATGGTT
>Ga0182024_10012716_pt1 | contig 16600 bp, 19 predicted proteins | sample P32metaG_FD_120480 | JGI IMG/M metagenome (GOLD analysis project Ga0182024, IMG submission 120480) | Permafrost microbial communities from Stordalen Mire, Sweden - P3-2 metaG (Illumina Assembly) | ecosystem: Environmental > Terrestrial > Soil > Wetlands > Permafrost | place: Sweden: Stordalen... | reverse complement strand
CGTACGCGCTATTATAATCACTTAGATGGCAAACACAGTTTCTTCCCTGAAGCGTGTGCGCATCACCGAGGGGCGAACGGAAGTCAACCGCATTCGCAGATCACGGTTGCGCCACCAGATTCGTTCTCTTCGCCGCCTGCTCGAAGCCAAGGACGCGAAAAACGCCACGGCGATCGTGCCGAAGACGTTTTCCCTGATTGACCGCTCCGCCAAGTGGGGCATCATCAAGAAGAACACGGCTGCGCGGTATAAGAGCCGCATCACACTTCGTCTTCGCAAGCTCGTGGCTGCTTAGTTCACGCCGTAGTCAGCGCGAGAATCATCTCTTCCATCACGATGCGGTCGTCAGGCCGTGCATCGCGAAGGGACCGGTCCGCCTCGAATACCCGCACCACCGCGCGCTCCAGCCGCGACTTCGGAAACGCCGCGACCGTCTGCTCGATTTGCCGCGCCCTCTCCGGCCACATCCTGGCGCCGATTTTATTGAAATGCGCCTGAATTGCGCTTGCGCCTCGCAATCCCGCTTCCCGCGCGACAAGAGCCATTCGAAATTGAGTGCCTAGAAACGTCAGCGCCAGCGGCATGTACTCGCCTTCGCGCGCCAGCGTATCCAGAATTTCGAGCGCCCGCGTCCGATCGCCTCGACCGAGCGCGGCGACCAGGGCGAACACCGTGGTCTGCTGGGCATCGGGAACCAGATTGGCGACATCTTCCGCAGTCACTTTGCGCGACGTGCCCGCATAAAGCGATAGCTTTTCGATCTCGACCGCGATGCGCGACGCGTCGCCGCCGGTCGCCTCCAGCAGCAGAGCGAGCTCACCCAATCCGAGTTGCAGGCTCATCTTCTTCGCCAGCGACTGCGCCAGCGCGCGGGCTTCCGATGGGTCAAACGGACGAAACTCCACTTGCGCGGGGACGCATGAGTAGTATTTCTGCACGCGCTCGATCTTAGCTTTTTCCTCGCCCTCGAACTCGTAGCGGCTCGATTCGATCACGATCACCGTGCCCGGCGTCGGATCCTTCAGATACGCGGCCAGCTCCGACGCATCGCCCGATTTCGAGTCATCCTCGTCGTCGCCATCCGCCTTCGCTCTTCCCCGTGGCAGAACCGCCTCCGCGCCGGCGATCCAGATGACACGCTTGGACGCGAACAACGACATGGATCGCGCATCGTCGAGCACGGATGCGAGAGGAATCTCGTCCAGATCGTGACGCGTCAAGCCATCATCGCGGTCCTCTGGTGGGAGGGCGGCATCGAGCAACGCCTTGCGGCAGCGCTCCCGCTGATAGGCCTCTGGGCCGAGGAATAGATATGCCGGCGCGGGGCCGGCCTTCTTCAAACGATCGAGAAACTGGTCGGGAGTCATAAGAGAAGCGCGAGGCGCCGGAGCCCCAGGCGCGAGTAAAGTCCTTCTTCCTGACGCCGGGCGCGTGGCGCCTAAAACTTATTCAGAATCCCACTCACCACTTGCCGGGCCACCTGCGTTGCGACGCGATTCAGTCCGGCGTCGCTCTCTTCAAAGTACGCAATCGGGTCGACGCTGATTTCGTATCGTTCGCGCGCGTCGAAATTCACGTTGCTGTAAAGCACTTTTCCCGTCGCTCGCTCCGTGAAAGTAATGGTGAGAATGACGTGGATGTCCGCGGCCGTCGCCCGTCCTATCGAACTCGCGGAATCGACCGTCGTCTGATTCGCCAGATAATTGAGCACCGTGCCGCGCAGAACCGCGTCCGCCGCATTGCAATCGGAGACGATTTGATAGCGCGTGCGCGAGATGAATTCGCGCGAAATCGCCTCGGGCAGGCGGTCCGAAAGTTTTTGGCGCGATGTGGCATTCTTAAACGCCGGGACGCACACGGTCTGGATCGTTTTCGGCATCAGATCGCCATGCCCGGCAACGTGATACCCACAGCATGACAGCGCCAGCGCGAACGCGGCCATCGGAAACCTCATACCCATTCCTTCATCACGGCGACGGCATTTTCAGCCGATAATCGAAAATTATCGGCCGCCATCCAGAACCAGCAGGCGCGCGCCTGGTTCGGATCGACGGAGATAGCGCCGACACTCAATCCGTTTTGTCCCGCAACTCCGATATTGGTCGGCGGCTCATCCGGCCGCACGTCGATTCCATCGCCGTCCAGTGCCCGATGCAACGCTTCCACACCGGGATTTTCTTCGAACTCCACCCACACCGAAAAACTGTGCCCGTGAAATACGGGGGCCTGGATCACGCGCACGGAGGGCATCGGGATGCCATCCCATGAGGCAAGAAGCGATGCAAGGTGCCGCTCCACCCTATGCTCGATTCCTTCGAGCGGCTCGTCCGCCTCCTCGCCGTAGCGGGCGAGCATCGCAAACGCAAGTTGGGTATCGAAGACGTCCGTCTTGAGTTTCTGGAAGGACAGAACCGCGACATTCTGCTGCTGCAGTTCGTCGAGACCCTTTTGGCCGCGCTCGCTGGCCGGCTCGAACACGTGCACGATCGACCGCCGGATGGGAGCGCATTCCGAGAGCCTGGTCAGGAACATCGCAATCGCGATGGCAGCCGGATGCGCGATCACCTGCACCGCGCCCAGATTCTTCAGCGGAGCTTTTTCAGCAAACGGGGCGCGCAGGCGCGCATTCGGCTGTTCTTCGAGCGCCGATGTAAGATCGATCAGCACGGTGTTCTTCGAGGCAATCTTGAGAGTCTTGCGGCTTGATGCATTCGTTCCAGCCAGAAATGCCACCGCCGCGCCTTCGAAGCTTGCGGCCGCGAGAGGCACCATCACGACGGGTTCGTCTTCCTCCGAGGCTAGTTGCTCCGCGACGCCCGAAATCAGCTCCACGCGCGGCGCCGGTTTTGTTTCCGCCAGCAACTCGCGCAGTTCGCGCGCCAGCAGCGTGTCGCCGCCTACCACGGCGACTAAAGGTCGCACCAGAAAAGGCTCAGCCAATTTGATGCTCCGGTTCCGGAGGCGGCGGCTTCAGCCTTCGCCGGGCAACGCCGCCGATGCGAATGATAATGCCGCTCATCATATAGGCGACGGCCATTGCGAGGAGCGCGGGCCGAGAATAGCTGAACACCAGAAAGATCAAGCTGGCCAGAAGAATGATCGTTAAGGGGGAGCGCGGACGGGTCAGGCTCAGATCCTTGAAACTGGGATATCGCCACGTGCTCACCATCAGGAAAGATAGCAGCGCCAGCAGCGTCAGCCATGGAGCGGACCATATCCAGGAACGCAGCGGTACGCCATCGCATGCGTACACGATGCTGGCCACCACCGCCGCGCCCGAAGGGATTGCCAGGCCCACGAAGTATTTCCGGTCCGGCCGCCCGGGATTTTTCGGCATGGGATTTTTTTGAATATTGAACCGCGCCAGGCGCATCGCGCCGCACACTAAAAAGAGGAACGAGAAAAAATACCCAGCGCTGTTCAAATACTCGAACCACTTTGGGTTTATGTCGACGACCGGCTCGACAAATTGTACTCCCCAAACGAATGCGAGCGCGGCGGGTGCGATGCCAAAGGCGATGACGTCGGCGAGCGAATCCATCTCGCGCCCGAAATCGCTTACCGTATTCGTCATGCGCGCGATGCGGCCGTCCAGGCCATCGAGGAAAACCGCCAGGCCGATTGCCAACGATGCTTTCACGAAATGCTGATTGGCGGTAGCCGAGGCTTGCGCCACCTGCATCGCGCCCTGGAGGATTTCAATGAGCGCGTAGAATCCGAAAAATACGTTGCCCGCCGTGAATAGCGTCGGCAAAGCATACGCGGCGCGGCGGGGACGGCGCTCCGGAGACTTGGGATCGACCAGCCGCTCGCGCAGGTTCACGATTTCAGCCTCGCAATCACGCTCGAGCCTGCGGAAACGCGCTGGCCCACGTGCACGACCACTTCCCATTCGGGACCCAGTTGCACATCGACGCGCGATCCGAATTTGATCAGCCCCACGCGTTCACCGGCGGCCACGGTATCGCCAGCCTTTTTATAACAAATGATGCGCCGCGCGATCAATCCGGCGATCTGTTTGAACACAATGCGCCTCGGCTCCCCCGCGACCATCCCTTCCACAGTAATGGTGTTCTGCTCGTTCGAGTGGCTTGCTTCCTCTTTACTCGCGACCAGAAATTGACCCTCCTGATAGCGAACGTCCAACACGCGCCCCGGGATCGGAGTGCGATTCACGTGCACATCGAACACATTGAGAAAGATACTGATTCGCTGGCCGCCATTTTCCGGCTTCACGACCACGACTTTTCCGTCGGCGGGCGAAACGGCAACCGGTCCCGCGGGCACTTCGCGATTCGGATCGCGAAAAAAATACAAGCAAAATGCCGCCAAAATATAGAAAGGGAGCGCCCAAACCCAACTCGTGAGGTAAGTAAGCGCACCTGCGGCCACCAACAACGCCGCCGCGTAATAGATTCCGTAAATGACCAAGCATCTCTATTGTCGCACTACCTTTTTCTAGGATGTTCGATTGCGTTCGTAACGTCGGAATCCCGGCGTTCCATGCCGGGCGAATCCGCATCGCGACGCAACCATTCGATCGCCGGCTCCGCGACGCCGTTAGAGGGTAGGAATTGCCCAAAAGCGGCAATATGTTCCGAAGGGCATCGGGGTGAGGACAGCAAGTTGATGAAGGAACATGAACGGCACCGTGACTGCTCTGAGAAGGGACGGCCGGGTGAGTTAGGACCCTGCCGCAACCTGAAAAATAGGAGTCAAGTTGTTATGAATACGGATCAAATGACTGGCAAATGGAAACAGATGAAGGGCGCTGCAAAACAGCAGTGGGGAAAACTTACCGACGACGATCTTGAAGTGATTGCCGGCAAGCGTGATAGCTTGGTGGGCAAACTTCAGGAGCGCTACGGTATGGCGAAAGAAGACGCTCAAAAGAAGGCCGACGAGTGGTTGAAAGCGTACAAGCACACTGACGATGTAGCTGCGGTTGGCACGGGTCATGCGGATTCCCATCGGGAATCGCACGCTGCCGGCAAGCGATAGCTAATTCCCAAGAGGACGGAGCGGCATTACCCTCCGTCCTCGCCCATGAGGATGATACTCTTTGCTCATCGCTCATGAATCGTGAAAACCTGCAAGCGGCCGCGCATGAGGAAATGCTCGGCAACGGATTCCATCCCGATTTTCCTCCTCAAATCCAAATCCAAATTGCTTCCATCCGTGCCGCTGCACCGGTTGTTGCCGGGCCGGCGGTAAAGGATTTGCGTTCTCTTCTATGGTCGTCAATCGATAACGATACCTCTCGCGACCTCGATCAGATTGAATACGCCGAGTTGCAGCCGGACGGGAGCACTCGAGTCCTGGTTGGCGTCGCGGACGTCGATGGCGCGGTTCCAAAAGGTACTCCGATCGATCTCTACGCCGCCGGGGAGTGTGTCTCCGTCTATACCGGTGTCGAGACGTTCCCCATGCTGCCTGAGGAGTTGTCCACCGATTTGACGTCGCTGCTCGAAGACGCCGACCGGCCCGCGGTGATTATCGAAATCTCGGTGACTGCCGACGGCATCGTTCAATCTGGCCAAGCCTACCGCGCACTGGTACGGAATCGCGCCCAATTGACTTATAACGGAATCGGGCCGTGGCTCGAAAAAACTGGCGCGGCTCCTCCGAAGGTCGCCGCATCGGCCGATCTGCAACATCAGCTCCTGCTTCAGGACGGCGTTGCACAGCGCCTGCGCGCAGCCCGATTCAAGAGCGGAGCCTTGGCTATCGACAGCATCGAAACCGTGCCGACAATGGTAAACGGCCAAGTCACGGGTCTTCAGACGATGCTGAAAAATCGCGCCACGGAATTGATCGAGGATTTCATGGTCGCGGCGAACGAGGTAATCGCCCGATTGCTTACTTCCAGCGGCGTGCCCTCCATAAGACGAGTCGTCAAAACTCCGGAGCGCTGGCCCCGCATCGTCGAGCTGGCAGCCGGAATGGGCGAAACGCTGCCCGCGGCACCCGACTCTTCGGCGCTCAACAATTTCCTGACCAAGCGCCGCGCAGTCGATCCGGTGCATGCGCCCGATCTCTCATTGGCGATCGTGAAACTGATGGGCCCTGGCGAATACGTCGTCGAGCGCCCCGGGGATCCGCCGCAGGGCCACTTCGGCCTCGCCGTGCACGATTATACGCATGCCACCGCCCCGAATCGCCGCTATGCCGACTTAGTGACGCAGCGCTTAATCAAATGGGGACAGGACGCGTACAAGGCCGAGGACCTTGACGTCATTGCGCGCAATTGCACCATGCGCGAAGACGCCGCCAGGAAAGTGGAACGAACGATGAAGAAACGGATCGCGGCTGTAGCGCTCAGCACTCACATTGGAGAAATATTCAAAGGGGTGGTCACCGGAGTAACGCCGAAGGGGACCTTCGTTCGCATCGTCGATCCGCCCGCGGAGGGCCTGGTGATCCGAGGCGAACAGGGGCTCGACGTGGGGGATCAGGTACGGGTGAAACTGCTGGATACCAATGCGCAGAAAGGATTCATAGATTTCGGGCGCGCAGACTGACTCCGCTCGGCCTGCGCGCCCGTCGACTATACTCTTCGCGCGGTGTGCGCGATGAGAGATACAAGAAACAGCACCAGAAATACGACAAAGAAGATTTTCGCGATACCCGCGAAGGCCACCGCGATCCCGGTAAAGCCCAAGAGCGCCGCTACCAGCGCGACGATAAAGAAAGTCACTGCCCAGTTCAACATGTCAATTCTCCTTTTCAGAAACCCGCGCCAACTTATGCTGCAGCTTGGTTGCCATTGTGGAAAGTCTTTAGATGCAATGGTTAGAGGAAATTCTGATGGAAGAATCTGCCCTGATCCCGCGCAAATTTCGCAAAACGCAGACCTTATGAGACGAAGCGATGACGTATAAATTGACCTTGGAATACGACGGCTCGAAATTCTCCGGCTGGCAGGTGCAGATCAACGCACGCACGGTGCAAGGAGAATTGCAGCGCGTCGCCGACCAGCTGTTCGGAGTCGCTGTCGACGTTCAAGGCGCCGGCCGCACCGACGCGGGCGTTCATGCCCTCGGCCAGGTGGCGCATATTAAAGTTCGCGATTCGCGCCGAAAATACACCCCCGCGCACTTGATGATCGACCTCAATGACAAACTGCCCTCCTCCATTTCAGTCGTCGAATGCGAGACCGCGCCTCAGACCTTCCACGCTCGCCACGACGCCACCGCGCGCGCCTATTTTTATCAGATCTCGATTCGCAAAGCCGCGCTCTCAAAGAAATTTGCATGGTGGATCAAAGAGCCGCTCGACGTAAAGGCCATGCAAACAGCCGCCGAGCTGATCCCCGGCCGCCACAACTTCGTGCGATTCTGCGCCCCCGATCCTTCGCGTCCCGGCGAGCCGACCACGGTGGTCGTGAACTCGGCCGAGGTGGGTCTCGACGGTCACATGGTCGTGTTTCGCATCGAAGCCTCGCATTTCCTATGGAAGATGGTGCGCCGCCTGACGGGAACGCTGGTCAAGGTCGGATTGGGCGAGATCACGCTCGATCAATTCCAAAGCCTGCTCGCCGGGAAAAAGGACGCCAAGCTCGACGTCGCGTCGTGGACCGCGCCCTCGGCAGGATTGTTTCTCGAATCTGTGCGCTATTGAACATTTTTTCACGATTCTTTGGCTTGGCGAGTTTTGCGCCTTTGCGTGAAAAATTTTGTTTGGTCTTTCTCCGCGTCTCTACGCGAAACGCCTTTACAGCATCGTCGGCATGATCTGCATCTCCGGCACCGTCGCGCGCGCGGGTAGCTTTGCGACCAATACCACCGCCTCCGCGACGTCCTCCGCTTGCAGAGCCTTCGATAGCATCTCCGGCGTCGGCTTTACCGGACGTTTTTCTAAAATCTCGGTATCCACCAACCCCGGGCACACCACGCACGTGCGGATGCAGTTTTCTTTTTCCTCCACCCGAATCGCATGCGCCAACCCGAGCATCCCCCGTTTCGACGCCTGATACGCCGCGCCGGAAATATCGGGCACCATCCCCGAAATCGAGCCGATGTAGATCAGATGGCCGCTCTTGCGCTCCCGCATCGCCGGCAACACCGCGCGCGTCGCGTAATATGCGCCGTTGAGATTCACGCCCACCACCTCGTCCCAGGTCTTCGTCGACAGCCTCATCATGGCGCGATCCGGCGTATTGGTGCCGGTCGCGTAAACCAGGATGTCGATTTTGTGGAACAGTTCGACAGTCCGCGCAGCGAGCTCGTCCATAGCGGCCGGATTCGTCGCGTCAGCCATGGAAATGCCAATGTCGATATTTTCGTCGGCCAGTTCATCCTGCAAAGCCTGCAAGCGTTCCTGCCGCCTCGCGGACGCCATGACGCTGGCTCCTTCGCGCGCGAACTGAATCGCGATCGCCCTGCCAATTCCGCTCGAAGCGCCCACGACAAGCACGGTCTGATTTTTGAGAGTGACGGGCATTAAGGCTTCAGTATCGCAAACGCGTATAGCGTATCTCCCGCGCCGGCGATCAGATATTGTTTCCCGTCGAGCATATACGTCATCGGCCCATTGCTCAAATTGGAGCCGACCCGTACATGCCACAGAATTTTACCCGTCGCCGGATCGTACGCAATCAGGTTGCCCGCTGGATCGCCCGTAAACAGCAGCTTTCCCGCCGTGGTCAGGATTCCCGCGCCGCCTAAACCGCCTGCACTCGCGCTCGGATATTCATGGCTCCAGCGAATCTTCCCGGTCTGATAATCGATGGCCTCAAGCGTCGGCTGCGAGATCAAAGTGCGCGTCGATCCGCCATAACCCTCCGGCTTTTCGTCGGTATCCGTCAGATAGGTTACGCTGAACCCCGTCGTTGCGTTGACGTAGAACAGCCCGCTATCGGGATCGAAACTCGGTGGAGGCCAGTTGGTCCCCCCGCCTCCCGGAATGTTGATCAGCGATCCCGCTTCCTTCGGCTCCTTCGCGACATCCGGAATTGGCTGGCCTTTTTGATCGACCCCCTTCGACCAGTTCACGCCTGTAAATCCGGCGGACACAAGGTTCTTTCCATTCGTCCGATCGAGCAGGAAAAAATATCCATTGCGAGCCGCCTGGCCCAGCAACCTTCGCGGCTGCCCGTCGAACGTCGCATCGAATAGCACGGGAGTCTCGACGTTATCCCAGTCATGCGTGTCATGCGGGGACCCCTGAAAATGCCACACCAGTTTTCCCGTGTCCGGATTCAGCGCCACAATCGAGCAGGTATACAGGTTGTCACCCCTCCGGCTCTGCCCCGCATACACCGGATTCGGATTCCCCGTGCCCCAATAGAGGAGGTTCAACTCCGCATCATAGGTGCCCGGAAGCCACGTCATGCCCCCGCCGTGCGCCATCGAATCCTTGCTCGGCCACGTCTCCGAGCCGGGCTCGCCTGGCTTGGGCTCCGAATTCCAGTGCCATTGCACCTCGCCCGTTTCCGGATCACGCGATTCCAGATAACCGGGCACATCCATCGCGTCGCCGCCGACTCCGATGATCACGTGCTTGCCGATCACCATCGCAGCCATAGTGGTGAAATATTGCAGCTTCTCGTCGGCCACCTTTTTCCGCCACCGCTCCGTACCGTCTCTTGCATTCAGAGAAATGAACCAGCCGTCGGGCGCCAGAAAATAGAGCCAATGGCCATACATTCCGACGCCGCGATTGCCCACCAGGTGCCCGCCCTGATCCTTCCACCCGTAATGCCACAATTCGTTACCGCTGCGCGCATCGACCGCCCACACGTGATCCGGAATCGTGAAATAGAGAACTCCGTTTACTTCGAGCGGCGTCGATTTAATCTGCGCGTTGCCCACGCCTCTTTGCGGGCCGACGTTCACGTGATACATCCAAGCCAGCGCCAGCGTTCCGATATTCGATGAATTGATTTGCGAAAGAGCGCTGTATCGCCGCCCCGAATAATCGCCGTTGTAAGTCGGCCAATCCTGCGCCACCGCGAGTCCCGCCATCAGAAAGAGAAGCTTCATTTGAGCGTCACCAGGTAAGAAAGCACATTGTGCATATCTTCGTCTGTATACTTCGCCAGCAGCTCCCGGTGCGCCAACAGCGGATCCGGAATCTCCACTTTTACCCGATCCCGCGGCCAGGAATGATACTCGCCCGAGGCATCGTAAATCGAAACATCGAAATCGTCAATCCGCTTCAACGTTCCGTTAATAACCTGCCCAGACGGCAGCGTGATCGTCACTTTGGCCGGTTTCGGCGCGCGTCCCCGTGCGGCCGCCGGCCACAAGAATACCGCTTGCAGATCGACCGGTTCGTATTTCGATCCAACGTGCGCAAGATCGCTCGCGTGGCAGCTCTTGCAATGGGTATTGAAATAAGCCTCGCCGGCCTTCGCGTCGCCAACGACGATGTTCTGGACCTTATATAACCCCCGGTTCGCACTCAATTCCACACGCATATGGAGAAACTGCGCAATATCGAAAATTTGCGCCGCAGTCATCGACGCGAACGCGGGCATGCCTTTCTCGGGACGCCCCTGCAAAATCACCGGTCCGATCAGGTCCGCTTTTTCATCGTGCAGCACCAGAGTCGAGCGGACCAGGTCCGGTCCTTCCGCGCCATTGGCCTTCACCCCGTGACAGAATGCGCAATTCGGGGCATACAATTTTTCGCCTCGCTCCGCCGCCGCCGGGTCGGGAGGCGCGCCCAGCCCCAGAAAGTCCCGCGTCCCTTGTCCCCCACGGCCTTGCGCAAATACGTTGATCGCAAACAAGGCGAGCGATGCTACGAATCGGGTCACACGATCACTTTCGCCGCGTCAATTGCTAAGGGTAAAATTAACATCCACCTGCGTGATGACCTCTACCGGATTTCCATTGAGGAGCGTCGGCTTGTAGATCCAGTCTTTCACAGCGTCCCGCGCCGCCGCGACCAGCAGAGGATGCCCGCTGACCAGTTGAATATTCAATACTGTGCCGTCCTTCCCGATGATCACCGTAAACCGCACCTGCCCTGAGATTCGCGCCTGCTTTGCCAGCTCCGGATAGACGGGAGCAACCTTTTGAATTATATTCGCCGCCTGCACATTTCCGCCTACGCGAACGCGCATCGGCGTCCGAGATCCTCCACCGCCTCCTCCACTCGGCGGCGGAGGCGGTGGTGGAGGCGGCGGCGCAGTAGACATTCCTCGCGCCTGCATCTTCGCATCGAGCGTCTTCTTCATCCATCCGTTCGCGAACGCCACATCCGCCGCCCATTCCGCCTTCGTGTCCCGCAAAGCCGCCCGCTCCCGAATCAGCAAATTCAGATAAGCCATCGCATCGTCATATTGAGGATCCAGTTGCAGCGCCCTCTCCAGATTCGTCATCCCTTCCTCCAGCATCGAAGAATATTGCGCCCTCAACTCCTCCTTCTGAGGAGAAGCCAACGGCCCCGGATCTTCCGGCCGCAGGTGCTGCGCCGCCCGCGCCGCCATCATCGCCGAATAACACTTCGCCCACACAATCACGCCCATCGAATAAGGAGCCTCTTTATTGGTCGGATCGACCGCCGCAAGTCGCTTATACCAATCCATAGCCTCATCGAATTTGCGATCCTTCTCCTCGCCCTTCAGTGGCGCAGCCGCGTTATAAGCAAGACTCGCCAGCGAAGCCAGTGCGGCCGTATTATTCGCATCCAACTCCAGCACCCGCCGGAATTCTATCTCCGCCGACCGCGCATTCGCCGCGTTGTCCGGCGATCGCGCTCCCGGAATCCACAAGCTCAAATAGGCCGTCCCAAGGTACAAATGCGCATCCACCGAATTCGGATGAGCCGCCGCTTCCTGCTGGAATAATTCCACCGCCCGCTGGTAATTCCCGCTCTTGAACGCCGCGACCCCCTGGTTCAGAACCTCCTGCCCATACAAGCCAGTCAAAGCCAGAGCGATCAAGGTTAAGTAACGACGCATATCCGCCTCACGGTAATATTACACCCGTCCGTCTCGTGGGGCCGGGCTTCAGCCCGCAGCCGTCTTCAGACGGCTAGTTTTTGTCCCCAGTGACATGTTAACCGACCCCCGACGCTGTAGCGCGCGCCCCCAGGCGTGCCGCGTCGCCACTCGTGCGCCGCCTCTTTTTTGCTCTCGCCCCCTACAAAGCACCCAGCCCAGACACCGCAACCCAGCCCCGTTCTGATACTTTAATCCCATGCGATGCTTTACCCTCCTATTCTTCACCGCCCTCCTGCCCGCCCAAAATGTCCAGACCGCGACCCTCGCGAACGGAATGAAAGTCATCATCCAGGAAGACCACAACATCCCCAGCGTCGCCATGTATTTTGTCTACAAAATCGGCTCCCGCAACGAGCGCCCCGGCATCACCGGCATCTCCCACTTCTTCGAGCACATGATGTTTAACGGCGCGAAGAAATACGGACCCAAACAATTCGATAACGAGATGGAAAAAGCAGGCGGCAACAACAACGCCTACACCAGCAACGACGTCACCGTCTATACCGACTGGTTCCCCTCGGCCGCCTTGGAGCTGATGTTCGATATGGAGTCCGACCGTATTCGCGATCTTTCGCTCGATCCGAAAATGGTTGCATCCGAGCGCGGCGTGGTGTATTCGGAGCGGCGATCTTCTGTGGACAACAATAATTTCGGCATTTTGCAGGAGCAATTAGAGGCCGCGGCGTTCATTGCGCATCCGTATCATTGGCCGGTGGTTGGATGGCCCTCCGATATCGAAGCCTGGACGCAGCAGGATTTAAAAGACTACTTCGCCATCGGCTACGCGCCGAACAACTGCGTCATGGTCGTGGTCGGCGACGTCACCGTGGCGCGGGTGATGGACTTGGCGAAAAAATATATCGAGCCGATTCCCCGCCACGATCCGCCTCCGCCGGTGCGCACGAAGGAGCCCGAACAACTGGGCGAACGGCGCATCGTCGTGAAGAAGGCCGCTCAGTTGCCGATTCAGATGATTGCGTATCACGTGCCGGAAGCAAAGAATCCAGATGCGATTGTGCTGGACCTGGTATCGACCGTTTTGTCCACCGGCCAAAGCTCGCGCCTCTATAAGAGGATGATCGATGAAGAGCCGCTGGCACTTTCGGTGAGTGGCCGCGCCGGTGACGCGCTCGATCCGACCCTCATGATCTTCACGATTCAACCGCGCAATGGCGTGGACCCGGCGCGCACCGAGAAAGTTTTGTACGAGGAGCTGGAGCGATTGCAGACGACAGAAATTTCCGCGCGCGAACTTCAGAAAGCCAAGAACCAGCTTCTGACGCGGCGTTACAATCAGTTGAAAACCATCGCCGGGCGAGCCAACCTCCTGGGGATCTCCGAGGTGATGCTCGGCGATTACATGAAAACGTTCACCATCGATAAGGACTACCAGGCAGTCACGGCAGCCGATATTCAGCGCGTAGCGAAGAAATATTTCACCGAAAAGAATCGCACCGTCGCCACGTTGATTCCGGAAGGAGCGGGAAAATGAAGACGTTGCTGGTGCTCCTCGCCGCGGCCTCCCTCGCATTCGGGCAAGCGAAACTTCCGCAGTATACGAAGGAAACCTTGCCCAACGGCACGGTGGTCGCGATGATGCCGCGCTCCGGCGTGCCGCTGGTGTATTTTCGCGTATTGATCAAGGGCGGCGTCGAATCGGACCCCGCGGATAAGGCAGGTTTGGCGAATGTCGCGGCCAGCTTATTGCGTCGCGGCACCGCAACTCGCTCGGCCGAGAAATTCGCCGAAGAATTGGATTTCCTCGGTGGCACGTTCAACGCGGCATTCGATGGACAACTGGGGTCGGCGACGGCAATCTCGTCGGAGTTCCTCAGCAAGGATTTCGATCAGGGCCTCGAGCTTCTCGCCGACGCCGTGCTGCATCCCGCGTTCACCGAAAGCGAAGTCAAGAAAGAGCTCGCTCGCAGAATTGACGGCGCGAAGGCGATGAAGGACAATCCGCAACTCTCGATCGGGTCGTACTTCCGCGCCGCGTTCTTTGGCCGGGACCATCCTTATGGGCATCCGGCGGATGAGACGTCTTACTCGCGAATCGACCGCGAAACCATCGCCGCGTATCATCGTAATTTTTATTGCGGCAGTAACATGCTGATTGTGGTAACCGGAGATTTCGATCCCAATTCCGCGAAAGCGAAGCTCTCGCAAGTGTTTGGCGCAGCGCCCGCTGGTGCTGCGTATGCATGGCGGACGGCTCCGCCACTGGCCCGCAAAGGACAGATGTTGCTGATCGACAAGCCCGATGCGACGCAGACATATTTTCAAATCGCGCAGCCTGGAATCGACAACAGGAATCCCGACCGCACGACGCTCGAAATCGTCAATACCTTGTTCGGAGGCCGGTTCACTTCCATGCTCAACGACGAGCTCCGCGTGAATTCGGGCTTGACCTATGGAGCCAATTCGCAACTGCAGCAGGACCGTCTGCCCGGAGCCATCGTGATCGGCACCTATACCAAGAACGACACCACGGCGCAGGCGATCGACATGGCGCTCGACGTTTTGAAGCGCCTCAATGAGAAAGGAATCACGGCGCAGCAACTGGCGTCGGCGAAAGCATATGTGAAGGGTCTCTATCCGACGCGGCGTCTCGAAACCATGGATCAGTTGGCGGCGTTGATCGGCGAGATTGAACTCTACGGTCTGGGCCGCGATGAGGTGGACGGATATTTCGGACGCATCGACGCCATCACGCTCGACCAAGCCAACGCTACAATCAAGAAATACTATCAGACCGGCAATCTGACCTTCGTAGTGCTCGGCGCGGCGGACAAGATTCGCGAGCAAGTGAAAAAATACGATCCGCACCCGGCGGAGGTTTCGATCAAAACAGCGGGTTGGGGAGACCGGTAAGGGCTGTTTTATGGTCACTTAAGGTGTCCTGAGGGGTGCATTTTGATGCGATTATGCTCGATTAAGGCTATTGAATGATGTTCCGACTCCTTCTTTCCTCTATCGCGATCCTCTGCCTTTCCAACTGCGGCAGCTCCGAATTCGACGGCGACGCAGTCAAGGCGCTTCTGGAAGGTACACCATTAACCGTTTCGTCTGAACAAGTTACGCTCACCAACACGCAGGTGGATTGCGGCGTCCAAGCCGAGCTATGGGATCCCCCCAGCGGCAACATGGCGAAACTGACGCAAAAAGGTAGAAACCTGAAATTCACCGATGACGTGCGAGTGCTGGATCCCGATATTCATCAACCATTTACGCAGGTAACAGGGACCTTTCCAGTGTCCGTGACCGAAGTCTCCAAGCTCCGCAACACCGACGACGGAGCGAAACTAGCCGACGTCAAGCTGGGGGTAGTGATAGCGAATGAATGTTTTACGACTCCTCTGCCCTTGATGGGAATACGGAAAGGCAAATTCGCCCCCGACGCTCCGGTAGTGTTCCGGTTCCAAGGCAGCGGCAAAGAGTGGACTCTCGACAAACTAGTGCATTGACAGGCTCCCGCCGGATTCGGTACTCTGAGAAACAGGGAGAAGTTCTGTCTAAATGAAAACCGCAATTCCATCAGCCCCGGGGATTGAGCGCCACTGGCACTTGATCGATGCGGATGAGGCTGTGTTGGGGCGCGTGGCTAGCAAGGCTGCGAATTTGTTGATGGGCAAACATAAGCCCATATACACGCCGTTTATCGATACCGGCGACCACGTGGTTGTGGTAAACGCCGAGAAGGTCCGGCTCACGGGCCGCAAGGAAGATCAGAAGCTTTATCGCCGCCACTCCGGTTATCCGGGGGGACTGACGGAGACGCAGGCAAAAAAGGTGCGCGCGACCCGGCCGACGCGGATGATTGAAGAAGCGATCCAGGGAATGCTCCCGAAGACAAAGATGGGGAAGCAGATGTACCGGAAGCTTCAGGTTTACGCTGGTCCGAAGCATCCTCATCAGGCGCAGAAGCCCACTGAATTTACGATTGGTTAAGGAAGAATTATCAGCATGGCGTTGGTACAACATTTGGGGACGGGCCGCCGCAAGCGAGCGGTGGCAAGAGTGTTTCTGCGGTCGGGTAAAGGGACGATCACGGTGAATGGCCGCACCTTCGAAAATTACTTCCAGAGCGAAGCATCGCGCGCCGTCGTGAGGCAGCCGCTGCTGGCGACGGAGACGGCCGACAAGTTCGATATTTTAATTACCACCGCGGGCGGCGGGCCAACGGGTCAGGCCGGCGCGGCGAAACTGGGCATTGCGCGGGCGCTGCTGGAATTTAACGCGGAGCTGCGTGCGAAGCTGAAAGAGCTGGGAATGTTGACGCGCGATGCGCGCCAGCACGAGCGCAAGAAGTACGGCCAAAAAGGCGCTCGCAAACGCTTCCAGTTCTCGAAGCGTTAACGGCTCCGCCGCTTTTTGCGCGGCCTTCGCCGCGGAAGACCCGGGACTTGAGTCTTGTTCTTTGTTTTAGGGCGCATGTCGAAAATGCGCCCTTCGCAGTTCACCCTCCCATGCTGCAAATTCCGCTTAGGGCCGCAGCGCGGGTTTTCCGACTCATATGATGAGTTCATGGAGGCATTTTTGCCGTCGATTAGCATGAAAGAATTGCTCGAAGCAGGCGTTCACTTCGGGCACCAGACCAAGCGCTGGAATCCAAAGATGAAAGAATACATCTTTGGCGAACGTAACGGG
>Ga0182024_10012715_pt1 | contig 16600 bp, 14 predicted proteins | sample P32metaG_FD_120480 | JGI IMG/M metagenome (GOLD analysis project Ga0182024, IMG submission 120480) | Permafrost microbial communities from Stordalen Mire, Sweden - P3-2 metaG (Illumina Assembly) | ecosystem: Environmental > Terrestrial > Soil > Wetlands > Permafrost | place: Sweden: Stordalen... | reverse complement strand
CGAGCCACCGCGCTCAGCGGATTTCTCTACCTCGACCCGTGCGATCCAGCTCCGAGCGCTGTCCTTGACGGCGCGGTCCGGATCGGTGGCCATGTAGAGCAGGAGCGGCTCTGGCTGGGGCATCAGCACCGATGCCGCCTGAATCAGCGCCAGCCGGACATCGGGTTCGGGATCATCAGCCAGCCGCCAAACTTCGCTCGACGCCTCGAATGCTCTGAGATGCGCCAGCGCGTACACGCTCCATCTGCGTCGCTGCGGTCGCGAGGAGATCAGCTCGCGCGACAGCCTGGCGACCGCCCCGGCCCGCGTCAACGAGCGCTCGAGCGCGTGCAGAACAGTGGCACGAACGATCGCGTCCGGATCCTCGATGCCGCAGAGCAGCGCATGCGTCCCCATACCAGGATCGATGGTCCCCAGCGTGCGTGCAGCGGCGCGGCGGACATCGCTGCTTGGATCCGCGGCCAGCAGCCGAGCCAGTGCAACGGCCTGTCGTCCGCCCGCTCCCAGCGCCGCCGCCTGGCGAACCGCCATATCGGTATCGGCGAACAGACGGGTGGCTGGATGTTCAGGCAGCTCCGCCACGTGTCGGGCGACCTCCAGGCGGACGAGGCAATCTTCATCTTCGGCCAAAGGAGCCAGCGCCGCGCTGGATCGCGGAGCGATGCGTACGATCGTCCGCACGGCCGCGATTCGAACCTGCGCGTCGAGGTCTGACAACAGCTCCGAACATTCTCTCGCTGTGCCTTCGTCCGGTTCCAACTTGGCGAGCGCGGTGAGCGCCGCCGCACGCACGCCAGCAATCCGATCGTGCAGTGCCTGGCTCAATGAGCCGACGGCGCGACGGTCGCCCAGGACTCCCAGTGCCCGCGCCGCTGCCAGGCGACGCGTGTACAGCTCGTCGGTCAAGCCGTCAATCGCGATCTCGACTGCCGCCGTGTCGCCCATTTCGTGTAGCGCCGACGCGACGTCTGTGACGAGCGAAAGATCAGCGACGAGCAGTCGTGCTCGCAGGACATCGGCCGCTCGGGACCCCTCGAGCTCCACAAGGCGTCGGATTGCGGCGCGCGCAACCCCGGGGCTTGCATCGCCAAGCGCCTGGACGATCGCGGACGGAGATTGGGAGGCACGAACTGCCCGCGCTCGATCGGTGGGATCAGTGACTGGCATGCGCCACTCCTCCGATGGAGCCGGCAGACTTCGGCGTGTCGTCGGCGAGTTCCCTCGCTACGTGTTGGATTTCCATCTCAATCGCCTCCTGATGCTCGCGTCTGAGCGGCTACCTAAGCCGAACTGATAGAAGCCATCAGCGCCAAGCGGCGCGGTTGGAGACGAGCCTCATCGCCTACCTCAACAATACTCCCCGGCCACGCACACTTACGCCGGTCCATGCCAGCTAGATGTCTCCACGGCCGGTGGTTGCCAGTGCCTCTCCTGGGTGTCGGGTATAAGCGCTGGGACAGGCCACCCCCGGCGACGGCCTGAGAGAGCCACCGAAGGGCACAACTGACCCTTTCCAAGGAATGGTCGCGTTGCACCGGTCTGACGCCCAGCCCCGGCTCTGCCGCAGAGCGCAAGCAGAGTGCTAAACGACGACCCGCGAGACGCTTGTCCTTCAGACATATGGGCTCCGATCTCGATATCCAAGATCGAAGCCATCATCCCTGTCCTGCCCACAACCGACAGGAACGGAGTCACGTGAGCTTCATCGCGTTCAGTGTGTAAGTCACAGCGCTCTCTCGGTTTCGGGAGTGAAGCGTCTGCGAGTCGCTAGGTGGGTTCTTGACCAAGACTAAGTGCACGAGTTCGCTCTTCGTCGGGCTCGGTCTTGGCGCCCCTTCGAACGGCGAGCATGTTGCTCCGGTGGTCTTCAGCGATCCGGCTCTTCGGAGATCTGGTTTCGGACGAGCTTGCCCTTGATGGCAAGCTACGCACCGGTGTACCACCTCGAGCTGCGCCAATTCCCCCACGTCGCACGGGCCTTCAACCTGACCCGCGAGCAGCTGGACGCCCGCTTCGTGCGCCCCTGGGTCGACGGCAGCATCATCGACCACGACCAGCGTCGCTGGGCACCCGAGCGAACCCGGCTGACGATCTACGAGGGACCGGAGCTGCGCGTCGACGAGATCGGCATGGGACGCGGGTGGGGGAGCGTGATGCGCAGCTCCCAGGACGTGACCGCGACCGTGGTCGCCGACGCCGAGCGGGGGGCCAAGGCGCGCCCCGAGGTCGAGGCGCTCAAGGGAGCGATCACCGAGGTGGCGGCCGGTCCGATCAGCGGTGACGACGTTATGGCGCTGGCCGCCGCCGCCCATCCGACGTGGCGGGCCAGCGAGCAGCTGGCGCTCGCCGAGCAGGCGGTCTGGGAGATGCTTCACCAGGGGAAACTGGTTCTGACCGCCGGCGGCGAGGCCGTGGACCGCGACCGCTGGCAGTCGATCGTGCTCAGCTGGGCCACGTGGACCGGAGTCGGCGACGCCGCGGTCGCGCTCCAGCTGCCCGGGGACTGAGCGTCTCAGGCCACGACGTCGGCGATCAGGCGCTCGCGCTCGACGTCGGAGGCGAACAGGTACCGCTTGACTGCGAGCAGGCCCTCGATGTCGTGCACGTCGTCGTCGAGGTGGGGGACGAGGAGCAGCGGGCGGTCGCCCATCTCGGCCTGCAGACGTGCCAGGTTGCGCCCATCGCGGCGGGCCAGCAGGTGGTAGTCGGTGAAGTTCTCGGCCACGCGAGCCGCCAGGTCGGCGGGCAGGTCGCCCAGCGACGAGACCAGGTCATCGGGCTCGGCATCGCCCAGGACGTCGTGGTGGACGCGATTGACGATCACGCCCGCGAACGGGAGCTCTGACTCGCTCAGAGTGCGGCGAAACCAGATCGCCTCGTCGATCGCGGACCTCTGGGCCGAGGTGACCAGCAGGAAGGCTGTGGTGGAGGCCGTGAGCATGCGCTGCACCTGGGCGGCGCGCTCGGAGAAGTCCTCGGTCATGTCGCCGAGCAGAGCGAAGAAGGTCGAGAGGTCCGAGAGCAGGTCGACGCCGGTGATCCTGCGCAGTGCTCCCAGCAGCGGCGAGGCGCCGCGTCCGAGCACCCGCATCCCGATCCCCGTCGGCCGGACGAACGTCTTCAGCGCTCGCCCCTCCAGAAACGACGTGAGGCGGCCGGGAGCGTCCAGGAAGTCCACCGCGTTGCGCGACGGCGGCGTGTCCAGAACCAGCAGATCGAAGTCGCCGTCACGGTCGAGCTCGTAGAGCTTGGCCACCGCCGTGAACTCCTGCGAGCCCGAGACGGCGGTCGACAGCTCCCGGTAGACGCGGTTTGACTTGAGCTCCTGCGCCCGCTGCGGATCGGCGGCGATCCGGTCGATCAGCTCGTCGAAGGTTCGCTTGGGATCGAGCATCATCGCCCACAGCTCTCCCTGGATCTCGACCCCGGCCTTGGCCAGGCGGGCCGGCGGCACGCGGCGGGGCTCGTTCTCGAGCTCCTGGAGTCCGAGCGCGTTGGCCAGGCGCTTGGCCGGGTCGATCGTGACCACCGCCACCTTGGCGCCCTCGGCGGCCATCCCCAGCGCTATCGCGGCCGAGGTCGTGGTCTTGCCCACGCCTCCGGATCCGCCGCACACGCAGACCCGCTTGCCCTCCAGCAGCTCGCTCACGCGTGGCATCCGCTCGCCCTCCAGGCTCGCCGCTCCGATGCCTGGTGAGTCATCCGGCTGCTCACACGGGCACCGATTCCAGGGTGGCCAGCCCCGCGTCCAGACCGTCGGCCAGCTGCTCGAGCTCGGCCGGCCCGACCTCCTCGCTGAACAGCAGCGGCAGCTCCAGAAGCCCGGTCCCGAGACCGTCCCGCAATCGCGCCAGCTGCTCGCGCTGAGCCTGGGCGCGGGCGTGCTCCGAGAGCGCGGCCCCCAGGGCGGCGCCGACCAGCGGCGACTTGGCCCGCCGCCGCGCCGCCTCCAGGCGCTTGCGCTCGGCGTCCCGGAAGCGCTCCGGGTAGCAGCCGTTGACGATCACGGCGTCGAGCGCGAGCTCGTCCTGCGCGAGGGCGTCGCGCAACCACAGCGTCTCGTTGACCGGCATCTCCTCGGCGGTGGACACGGCGATCACCGCCGTGAACTCGGGATCGGCGATCGTGGCCGCGATCGTCCGGGCCTGATGGGCGATCGGCCCGACGCGAGCGATCTCGGCAAATGTCCTGGGGGTGCGCAGGATTCCGACCCCGTGCCCGGCGGCGGGCGAGTCGACGATGACCAGGTCATAGACGCCGGCGCCGCTGGTGCGCCGCTCGAACTGCGCCAGCTCCCACACCTTTCCGATCGTGAGCAGCTCGCGCATGCCGGGCGTGGCCATCGCGAAGGCCGCGAACAGCCGGCTGGAGCCCAGCACCTGACCGACGGATCCCGTCTTGACGCGCAGGTACTCTTCCATGGCGCTCTGCGGGTCGATCGAGATCGTGAACATCCCGTCGGAGACCTGCACCTCCTCGAAGATCTCACCGGACCGGTCGAACGCCTGGCGCACGCGGTCCTGGCTGGCGAGCTCGGCGACGATCACGCGGAGCCCCCGCCGGGCCGCCAGCAGGCCGAGCGAGATGGCGACGGTCGACTTGCCGACGCCACCCTTGCCGGTGACGAAGACCAGTCGGCGCTGCAGAAGGCCGGGCACGAGAGTTGAAAATACTGAGGTCGGCTTGCCGGCCGCGCGGAGGATTTCCTGCCGCGCCTGCGAATACAGGCGCGTATGAGTCCCCGACGCATCGGAGCCCGAAGCTGATGTCCACCTTCAAGGTGATCACGCTCGCCAACCAGAAGGGCGGCGTCGCCAAGACCACGACCACGCTCAATCTCGCCGTGGCCTTCGCTGAGGAAGGGCACCGCGTGCTGTGCGTCGACATGGACCCCCAGGGCAATCTGACCATGTCTCAGGGGATCGATCCCGACACCCTCGACAAGTCGATGTACGACGTCCTCGTCCACCACATCTCGATGCGCGAGGTCATCCGCAAGCGGGAGATCGACATCGCCTGCGCATCGATCGACCTGGCCGGCGCCGAGATCGCGATGTCAACGATGATCGGCCGCGAGCGGTCCCTGGAGAAGGCGCTCAAGGAGGTCGACGAGGATTACGACTTCGTGTTCATCGACACTCCCCCGAGCCTCGGCCTGCTCACGATCAACGCTCTCGCCGCCTCCGACAAGGTGATCGTCCCCGTGCAGTGCGAGTATCTGTCCATGCGCGGCTTGATTCAGCTGCAGAACACGCTGGCGATGATCAGGGAGAACCTCAACCCCGACGTCGAAATAGAGGGAATCCTGCCCACGCTCGTCGACCTTCGGACCCTTCATGCCAAGGAGGCGATCGAGTTGCTCGAGGAGAACTTCGGTGACCGCGTATTCGCATCCCGGATTCGCCGAACGGTCCGTTTCGCGGAGGCACCTGTGAAAGGCATGTCCGTGCTCAAGTACGATCCCGACGGTCTGGCCGCACACGCCTACAGGCAGCTCGCCAAGGAGGTCCTCACAAATGCCCACCGGTAAGCGCGCGAGCATGCGCGAGGGACCCCTGGCCGATCTGTTTCGCAAGACCGCGGACGACAGCCCCCCGGCACCGGAGGCGCCGAGCGCCCCTTCCGCGCCCGCAGCCGAAACCCCGGCGGCCTCGAGCCGTCCCGCGGTTCCCGAGCCGCCGGCGCCGGAGGCGCGCGCGGAGAAGCGGCCCGCCGAGCCCCGACCGCCCGCGGCGGAGCGGCCCGCCGAACCCGCGGCTGAGCGGTCCGCCGAGCCCGCGGCGGAGCGGCCCGCCGAGCCCCGGCGGCGCGCCACGCCCCACCCCTCACTGGAGGCTGACGCCCAGAGCCCCCTGCTCGAGGACGAGGATCGCCAGGTCCGCTCGCCGCAGCAGCGTCTGCGCCAGGCCTTCGCCTCGGATATCCCCGAGGACGTGCTCGAGCGGCCCTCGTCGCTGCCGGCGCCCGATGTCTACGCGCGCGCCGACCGTGAGCTCGATGCCTTCCCGCCGCCCACCACGGTCGGGCAGCCGGTGCTGCGTGTCGTCGGCGTGGGGGGCGCCGGGGTCAACGCCGTCAACCGGATGGTCGAGGCCGAGATCACGGGGGTCGAGTTCCTGGCCATCAACACCGACCTGCAATCGCTTCAGCTCTCCGCCGCGCACGAGACGCTCCACATCGGCGATGCGGTGACGCGAGGCCTGGGGTCGGGGTCCGACCCGGATCTCGGTCGCCGGGCCGCCCGCGAGGAGCACGACCGCATCAAGGCCATCCTGCGCGGCTCGGACATGGTGTTCATCGCCGCCGGAGCCGGCGGCGGCACGGGCACCGGGGCGGCACCGATCGTCGCCCAGATCGCCCGCGAGCTCGGGGCGCTGACCGTCGGCATCGTCACCCGACCGTTCCAGTTCGAGGGCTCGCGCCGGCGCGACCAGGCCGAGGTCGGGATCGCCGCGCTCGCCGACGAGGTCGACACGCTGATCGTCGTCCCCAACAACCGGCTGCTTTCGGTGCTCGACCGCGGCGTATCGATGGTCGAGGCCTTCCGCGTCGCCGACGACGTGCTCCGCCAGGGGGTCCAGGGGATCTCCGACCTGGTCACGCTGCCGGGCCTGATCAACCTCGACTTCGCCGACGTGCGCACGATCATGGCCGACGCGGGCAACGCGCTGCTCGGGATCGGGATGGGCACTGGGGAGAGGCGCGCCATCGATGCCGCCGAGCAGGCCGTGGCCTCGCCGCTGCTGGAGACGAGCATGGAGGGCGCACGCTCGATCCTGCTCTCGATCACCGGCGGTCACGACATATCCCTGTGGGAGGTCAACGAGGCCGCCAAGGCGGTCGCCGAGGCCGCCCATCCCGACGCCAACATCATCTTCGGCGCCATGGTCGACGAGAAGCTCGACGATCAGGTGTGGGTGACGGTGGTGGCCACCGGATACGGCGACCAGCGCCCGCGCCGCCGGGCCGAGGAGCCCTTCACCTCCCGTCCGCGCGCCGAAGAGGCGCCCAGCCGGTCTATGCGTGAGCCCTCGGGCGAGCCGAGGGTCAGTCGCGTGCGGCGCAGCTCGGACTTCGACGTGCCCGAGTTCATCCCCCGCCGCTAGCTGACCCGCGGATAGCGGTGCTTTGGAGTTGCCGCGCACCGGGGCCGGAAAGCGAACGTGTGGTTCGCTTTCTGCACAGAGATGAGCTCCACCTCCGCCTCAGCCCCCGACGCGCTCGGGGTCGTCGCCGCCGGCCACCCGGTCAGCGCCCAGGCGGGCGCCGACGCCCTCCGGGCGGGCGGCAACGCGGTCGACGCCGCCCTGGGGGCGATGCTGGCCTCGTTTGCGTGTGAGCCCCTGCTCACCGGCCTGGGGGCCGGCGGCTACATGCTCGTGGTGGCACCGGGGCAGGCGCCCACGCTGTTGGACTTCTTCGTGGAGGCGCCGGGGCCCGGGGCCGATCCGGCCCGGCGTTCGAAGCTGATCCCGGTGAGCGTCTCCTTCGGCGATGCGATCCAGGTTTTCAACGTCGGCGCCGCCTCGGTGGGGACCTTCGGGATGCCCGCGGGAGTCTGCGAGGCGGCGCGGCGATATGCCCGGATCCGTCTCGATCGACTGGTGGCTCCGGCGGCCGCCATGGCTCGCGACGGCGTCGTCCTGACCCCCGAGCAGGCCTACATCATCGAGATCCTGGGCGGGATCGTGACCTCGACGCCCGAGTCGAGCGCACTGTTCGCCCCGACCGGCAGGCTCGTGCGGGCCGGCGACCGCCTCCGCCAGCCCGAGCTCGCCGAGGCGCTCGAGCGACTCGGCGCCGAGGGCTCGAGGCCCTTCTACACGGGCGATATCGGCGCGGCGATCGTCGACTGGCTCGCCTTCCGGGGCGGCACGGTGACCGGCCAGGACCTCGCCGCTTACGAGGTCGTCGATCGAGAGCCGATCGAGGTCGGCTACCGGGGCCGCCAGGTGCTGACCAATCCACCCCCGTCGGCGGGCGGGATCCTGCTCGCGCGCGCCCTGGCGTGCCTGGACGCCGAGCCCGGCCCGCCCTCGGTCACCCAGGTGGTCGAGGTCATGAAGCGCACCCAGCGCGAGCGCACGCCGGAGTTCCTGGCCGGCCTCGACGATCCCGAGTTCGTGGAGCGCTTTCTCGCCGGCTCCAGGGCGAGCTCGAGCCCAGCGTCGGGGCCGGTCCCGGGCCGGGGCGGCCGGCTGGGCTCCACCACCCACATCGCGGCGCTGGACCGCGACGGCTGGGCGTGCTCGGTGACATGCTCCAACGGGTCCGCGTCGGGCGTGATCGTGCCCGGCACCGGCGTCCACCTCAACAACATGCTCGGTGAGCAGGACCTGAACCCGCTCGGCTTCCATCGCCACCCACCCGGCCGCAGGATGCCGAGCATGATGGCGCCCACCGTCGTCCTGCGCGATGGGCAGGCCGAGCTCGCGGTCGGCAGCGCCGGCTCCAACCGCATCCGCTCGGCCATCCTGCAGACGATCATCCGCTGCGTCGACGACGGGCTGGGAGCCGAGGAGGCGGTGCGGGCTCCTCGGGTGCACTGGGAGGAGGACATCGTCTACACCGAGCCGGGAGTCGACCTGGAGGCGCTGGAGCGGGCCGGGCACGCGCTGGGCCCGTTTCGCGAGCGCAACCTGTTCTTCGGGGGCGCGCAGGCGGTGGCCCGGGGTGCCGACGGAAGCTTCTCGGGCGGTGGCGACCCGCGGCGCGGGGGCGCGGCGATCGTGGTCGCGCCGCGGTGAGGGTTCGTGCGGCGCTGCGCGTGAGCGCGGTGGCAGCGATCGCCTGCGGGCTGGCCGGCTGCGGGCTCGACATCCAGTCCCCTGATCTGTTCGTGCTCACCCGCACGGGTCAGGGGCCCGAGCTGACCCTGCTGGTCAACGACAGCGGCACGCTGAGCTGCAACGGGGGCAAGCCCAAGCCGATCTCGGACACGCTGCTCATCGAGGCCCGCGACCTCTCCGACAACCTGGCCAACGACGCCAGCCACAAGCTCACGATCCCGGAACGGCCCGGCACCGTCTTCTACTATCGGATCCGCCTGCAGCAGGGGACGGTGTCCTTCCCGGACCGCGCCGCGTCCGGGCGCGAGGACCTCTCCGAGGCCGAGCTGTTCGCCGCTCAGGCCGCCCAGCAGGTGTGCCGCCTGAGCGGGTGACGCCGACCGGATCCGGATGAGAGGCGGATGAGAGGCCCCGCCTGGTATGCGGCCGTCGATCGACGGGGGCGGCTACCCTACCCGGCTTCGTGCTCGCGCTGGCCGCCCAGAACCTCATCTCCACCTTCCAGGCGATCGTGCTCGGCATCCTCCAGGGCGCCAGCGAGCTGTTCCCGGTCTCCAGCCTGGGGCACACGGTGCTGTTCCCGACCCTGTTTCGCTGGCACAACATCGTGGCCTGGCAGTCCCAGCCTGAATCGCCGTGGCTGGCCTTCGTGGTCATGCTCCACGTCGGCAGTGCGGTGGGCCTGCTGATCTACTTCTGGCGTGACTGGATCTCCCTGATCAAGGCGTTCTTCGCGACACTCGGCAAGCGAAAGATCGAGACCCCGACCGAGCGCTTGGCTTGGCTGATCGTGGCCGCCACTGTCCCCGTGGGGATCCTCGGCCTGCTGCTCGAGCACGCCGTCCGCGTCGCCCTGGCCAAGCCCCTGGCGGCCGCCATCTTCCTGATCGTCAACGGCTGCATCCTGATCGCCGCCGAGCGCTATCGACGGCGGGCCGAGGTTCGCGAGCTGGCCCAGCGCGAGGGCCTGAACGTGAAGGGCGCGCGCCGGCTGGACACGCTGGAGTACCGCGAGGCCGGAGTCATCGGACTGGCCCAGGCGACCGCCCTGATCGCCGGCATCAGCCGGGACGGCATGGTCATGACCGCCGGGCTGGTCCGCGGCCTGGACAACGCCGACGCCGCCCGGTTCGGATTCCTGCTGGCGACGCCGCCGATCCTGGCCGCCGGGCTGCTGAAGATCGGCGATCTGACCGGACCCAACGGCAACGGCGGGGTCAGGGGCGCGGCCTTCATCGCGGCTGTGTTCGCGGCGGTCACCGCCGTGATCACCGTGCATTTCCTGACCCGGTACTTCAAGCGCGGCAACCTGCGGCCGTTCGGCGTCTACTGCATCTTGTTCGGCATCTTCATGGTGCTGTTCATCGCGATCGTCGGCACCCCGTAGGCGGCGAAGCGGAGCTAACCGAAGCGAACCTTGCCGTTGGAGCGGGCCCGCGCCTGCGCCCGGTCGACGAAGTCCAGGCGCTTGACGGCGGCTCGGAACAGCCGCGTGACCAACCGCAGGCGGGCGATCTCGGAGCGCAGGTCCAGCAACCCCTGCTTGGCCTCCAGGCCGAAGTCGACCGTCGCCGCCATGTCATAGGCGTTCATCTCATCGAGCTCCCCGGCCTCGGGCTCGCGGTCGGTCGCGCGCTGGACCAGGTCCGCGTAGGCGGCCCGGGCCTCGCCCGCGAGCTTCGGATCGGGCTCTTCCCCGTGGTCGGAGATGAACTCGACGACTCCGGCCGGGTAGGGGAGATGGCCCTGGCGCTCGAGCACCCGGAACGGCCGGGTTCCCCGGGTCAGCAGATTCATCCGCCCGTCCTCCATGCGTTCCATGACGCGCTCGATCTCACATGCGCAGCCGATCTCACGCAGGCCGTCGTCGCCCATCCAGACGATGCCGAACTCGCCCTCTGATTCGAGGCACTCGGCCATCATCGTCTTGTAGCGATCCTCGAAGATGTGCAGCGGAACCAGCTCACCGGGAAGCGCGACCAGGCCGAGCGGGAAGAGCGGAAACTCCTCGGCGATCTCGTCGGCCATCGGTGGATTCTAAACTCGCGACACCGGGCCGACGGTGCAGCGGATGACCGGCGCTACGGGCACTGGCGGCTCGCCGGTCTCGCGGGCGCGCGCTAGCTGCGGCGCGCGGTCAACAGCAGGTTGTAGAAGATCGCGGGCGGCAGCAGCGGCTCGAGCAGTCTCTCGTCGACGCGCTGCAGCATGAGGTAACCGTGAAACGCGTACTGGCGCCAGAGCATGGGCACATCCTCGGGCTCGGCGAATGCCTCCAAGGTGCGGTTGAACCACCCGAACCAGTTGGCGGCCAGCTCCTCGCCCCGGATCTCGATGTCGAGAAACCCGGCCCGCCGGGCGTGGCGGCTGAGGTCTCCGGGATCGAAGGCGTGGATGTCCACGAAGCGCTCGAGATCGTGATCGCAGGAGCACGGCCCCCCCGGGGGGGCCGGAGCGGCGCGCACCAGACGGCGCCACAGCGGCGCCAGCACCACGGCGCCGCGCTTGGGAAACGACGCGATGCGATCGCCGACCCGCGACGGCTCGCCGGCGAACACGATCCGGCCCCCCGGTCGCAGCACCCGGTGAAACTCGGCGAAGGCCCGGCGCAGGTTGGGAAGATGATGCAGGACCGCGTGTCCGAGCACCAGGTCAAAGCTCGAGTCGGCGAAGGGCAGCGATTCGGCGTCCGCCCGTGCGGCCTTGACGTCGAGGCCCAGTCGCCGCGCGTTGCCGGCCAGGGTCGCGACCATCCCCGGGGAGATATCCGTGCAGGTGGCCTCGCCGACCACGCCGGCCTGCAACAGGTTGAGGCTGAAGTAGCCGGTTCCGGCGCCGATCTCCAGCGAGCGGTCATACCCGTCCTTGAGCTCTGGGCCGAGCAGCTTGCGGAGCTTGCGCAGGACCTGCGCCTGGCCCACCTGACCGAAATCGATGCCCCACTTCGAGTCGTAGCTTTCGGCGGCTACGTCGTGATACCGGGTGTTTACCTCGCGGATGTCGTCCGCGCTGCGCAGTGCCTCCATGGCGCGCAGCACATTACCCTGTCGGCCCGTGCCGACCACAGACCCCCACATCCAGCGTGACCAGCCGGCCGGGGTCCCGCCGCTGGAGCTGACCGGCGAGCGCACCCTGCCCGACGTGCCCGCGGAGAACTACTGGTACCGCCGTCATCTGGTCGTCTACGAGTGGGTCGGCGCCCGGGTGATCGGGAGCCGGGTCCTGGACCTGGCGTGCGGCGAGGGCTACGGCTCGGAGGTGCTGGCGCGCTCGGCGCACTCCGTGCTCGGCGTCGACGCCAACCCCGAGGCCCACGAGCACGCGCGCCTTCGCTACCCGCGCCAGAACCTGACCTTCGAGCGAGGACTGGTGGAGACCTACGGCGAGCCCGGGTCCTTCGATGCGGTCGTGTTCCTGCAGACGATCGAGCACGTCCAGGAGCCGAGGGCGGTGCTCGGGCACATCCGCTCGCTGCTGGCCTCAGGCGGCGTGGCCTACATCTCCACTCCCAACCTGCTCACGCTCGCGCCTCCCGGAGCCAGCAAGTCGGGCAATCCCTGGCACATCAAGGAATACAGGGCGCATGAGTTCGACGCCCTGTGCCGCACGGCGTTCGCCCGCGTCCAGCTACTCGGTCTCTTCCATGCCCGCAAGCTGCGCATCCACGAGCTGGCGCTGGCCTGCGGCTGGGACACGGTCCACGCTCGCCTGGGGATCACCAAGCCGTTCTATGACCGCTTCACGCCGGCGATCGCGGCTGCTGACTTCACGCTGCGCGACCATGGGCTGGACCGGGCCCTGGACTTCCTCGCCGTCTGCATGTAAGTGTGCTCAGCCCCAGCGGAAGGTGCGGGGCGCCTCGCGCATCCGGATCAGGCGCGCCGGGATGCCTCCCACCACGGCGTTGGCGGGAACGTCGCAGGTGACCACCGAGCTGGTCCCGATCACCGAGTTGTCGCCCACGGTCACGCCCCTCAGCACGCAGGCGCCGTATCCGATCCAGACGTTGTGGCCGACGTTCACGTCGCGCTTGTAGATCCCCTGCTCGCGGATCGGACGCTCGACCTCCACCATCCCGTGGTCGAAGTCGATCATCATCACGCGGTCGGCGATGATGCACTCGCGTCCGATCGCCACGTGCTGAAAGGCGGAGATCGTGCACTCCTGCCCGAACACCGTCTTGGCTCCGATCGAGAGCTCGCCCTCGTGCACCCGGACCTTGCAGCCGTGGCCGATCCACGACCAGCGCCCGAGCCGCACGCGCGCGTTGGCGCCGATCTCGAACTTCACTCCGGGAGCGACGAAGCACATGCCGTCGGTCTGCAGGCGGCCACGCCAGCGCAGCTTCAGCCACAGCCAGCGCGCGAACAGCCGCACGTAGCCCCAGGTGAACATGTGGTTGGCGCGCGCGAAGCGCAGCAGCGTCAGCGGCCCCCCATGAAGCGGCGGGGGAGCCCCCCGCACCGCGGCCGGCGGCACGGTCGCGATCGGGCGATGACGCTCCTTACGCTGGGTGCCGGCCGAGCTCACGGCAAGATCGTAAGGGTCACGGGCCGACGTTTGCCGTCTGCCCTGGCATGATGGCTGGCCGCCCATGAGCCCCTCCGACCGCTCCCTCTCCGCGCGCCTGCTCGCAGGCGACCGCCGAGCGCTGGCGCGAGCCATCACGCTGGTCGAGAACGACGACCCCGAAGGCTGGGAACTGGTGCGCGAGGTCTATCCCGAGACCGGGAAGGCCGCCGTGATCGGGTTCACCGGACCGCCCGGAGTCGGCAAATCGACCCTGCTGGGAGCGCTGATCAAGCTGGAGCGCGAGCGGGGCCGCTCGATCGCGGTGCTGTCGATCGACCCGTCGTCGCCGTTCACCAAGGGGGCGTTGCTCGGCGATCGGATCCGGCTCACCGACCACTTCCTGGATCCGGGCGTGTTCATCCGCTCGATGGCCAACCGCGGAGCGCTGGGGGGGCTCAGCGAGGCGGCGCTCCAGGCGGCGCTGCTCATGGATGCCTCGGGCCGCGAGCTGGTGCTGCTCGAGACGGTCGGGGTGGGACAGGCCGAGGTCGACATCATCGATCACGCGGACACGGTCGTCCTGGTGCTGATGCCGGGGTCCGGAGACTCGATCCAGGCGCTCAAGGCGGGCATCATGGAGATCCCCGACATCATCGTCGTCAATAAGGCCGAGCATCCGCTGACCGACACCATGATCCGCGAGATCAAGGGCGTCCTGGCTCTGGGCCCGCACCGGGAGTGGCCGGTGCCGATCGTCCGCACCGAGGCGGTGCGGGGGGAGGGCGTGCCCGAGCTGGCCGAGAAGCTCACCGAGCACCGCGCCTTCCTCGAGGCCCAGGGCACCCTCTCAGAGCGCCGCCGGCGCAACCTGCTCAACGAGGTGCTGGCCATCGCCACCTTCCGGCTGCGACGCGACCTTGAGGAGTCGATCCGCGAGGACGACGAGGTCCGTGTTCTGCTGGACCGGGTGGTTTCCCGCGAGCTGGACCCCGCCAGCGCGGCGGCGACGATCCTCGCGCGCGACCGCCAGGTCAGAAGCTGACCGCCGCCCCCCGGACCGAGGCGCTCCACCGCGCATTTCACCTGCAGAACGTGGAAAATCTCCACCGCAGCTTGGCATTTTCCACCAAAGGTTCCGCTGAAGTGTCAAACGTGGAAAATCTCGGGCGCCGGTTCGGGTTTTCCACGAAATGTCGGGTCTCGCCCGCGCCAGCCCGGCCCGGGCGGCGCGCCCGCGCCAGGGCCGCCGTCCCCACTCGCATCCGCCCAGGACGGCGCACCGGCGCCGGGGCCGGCGCCCCCCACCCGCACCCGGGTCCAGGACGGCGCACCCGCGCCGGACCGGCTAGCCCACGAAGTCGAGCGCCAGCGCGGTCAGCAGCCGCACGCCCCAGCCGGTACCGCCCTTACCCAGATACGGGGTCGGCACGTCGTCTGAGACCCCGGCGATGTCCAGGTGGGCCCAGGGCAGATCGCCGGCGAAGTGATGCAGGAACTCGGCGCCCGTGCTCGCCGAGGCTCCGCGCCGCTCGGTGCGGTTGCTCAGCTGGGCGTAGCGGCCCTTGATCATGTCGGCGTAGTCGGGGTGCAGCGGCAGGCGCCAGACGAGCTCGCCGGTGCGTCGCGCGCACGCCATGACCAGCTCGGCGAGAGCCTCGTCGTTGGCCATCACGCCGGCGTAGGTGGAGCCCAGGGCGACCGTGACCCCGCCGGTCAGGGTGGCTACGTCGACGATGGCGTCGCAGCCCTGCAGGCGGGCGTAGGTGATGCAGTCGGCGAGCACGAGGCGGCCCTCGGCGTCGGTGTTGTTGACCTCGATCGTGGTGCCGTCGAGCGCGGTCACGATGTCGCCGGGGCGCACCGCGCTGCCGCTGATCAGGTTCTCCGTCGCTCCCACGACCGCGAGCACCCGGACGGGTGCCTGGGACTCGGCCAGCGCGGCCACGGTCTCGATCACCGCCGCTCCGCCCGCCATGTCGAACTTCATGTCGATCAGCGAGGTGCTGGGCTTCAGCCACAGACCGCCGCTGTCGAAGGTGACCGCCTTGCCGACCAGGGCCAGCCGGGACGCAGGCTCGGCGTCTGGGCGGGAGGGGTCGGCGTCTGGGCGGGCGGGCTCGTAGCGCAGGACGATGAGCCGCGGGTCCTGGTCTGACCCCTGGGCCACGGCCGCGAACGCGCCCATCCCGAGCTCGCGGATCGCGTCGCCGTCCAGGGCCGAGTAGCTCAGCGATTCAAAGCGCTGCGCGAGCTCGGCCGCGTAGCTCGCCAGCGCGGCGGGCGTCAGGTCGTTGGGTGGGCGGTTGGCGAGATCGCGGGCACGGTTCTGGGCGGTGGTGATGAGAACGGCGCCGGCCACTGCCGAGGAGACATCCTGCGAGGCGGCGACGACCAGCCGATCCAAGGTGACTGGGGTCGGGCTCGGCTTGTAGGCATCAAAGCGGTAGACGGCCAGCAGGGTTCCCGTGACCAGCGCGGCGGCGATCTCCGGGGCCTCGGGCGGGGGCAGCACCCAGCACAGCGTGCGCGCCGACAGCTCCTGCGCGCGGCGGGCCACCAGCCCGGCCACCACCCGCGCGCGCTCTTCGTCGAACTCGGTGCGGGGGCCGAGACCGGCGAGGATCACCCGCCGGCCGCTGACGTGGGCCACCGCCAGGTGCCGAAACGAACCCTTGGCCTCACCGGATTCGAGCAGCGCCTCGAGCTCGCCGGGGGCGTCACCGGACAGCGGATCGTTCTCAAAGACACCGATCGTGACCGTGTCCGCCTCGGGGGCGTACGGGTCCCCGGTGATCGCATCCACGTGCACGGCGCGCCACGTTACCAATGGAGCAATGTGACGATTCGCGCGAGCCCCATCAGGGGAGCACTACTAGGATTGACCTTCCGCCAAGCGACACCGGAGACGCAAATCGATGCCCAAGACAGTCATCCTCTCGGCCGCCCGGACACCCGTCGGCAAGCTTGGCGGCGGGCTCGCCTCACTTGACGCCACGGAGCTCGGTGGCGTCGCGATCCAGGCGGCCCTGGAGCGGGCCGAGGTGGCGCCGACCGACGTCCAGCACGTGGTCATGGGCCAGGTGCTCCAGGCCGGACAGGGGCAGATCCCCTCCCGCCAGGCGCAGATCAAGGCCGACATCCCCAAGGAGGTCTCCTCCGAGACCATCAACAAGGTCTGCGCGTCGAGCATCCGCGCGGCCGGGATCATCGACACCGCGGTGCGCGCGGGCGACCTGGACGTCGCCGTCGGGGGCGGCATGGAGTCGATGTCCAATTCCCCGTACCTGCTCAAGCAGGCT
>Ga0182024_10012714_pt1 | contig 16601 bp, 12 predicted proteins | sample P32metaG_FD_120480 | JGI IMG/M metagenome (GOLD analysis project Ga0182024, IMG submission 120480) | Permafrost microbial communities from Stordalen Mire, Sweden - P3-2 metaG (Illumina Assembly) | ecosystem: Environmental > Terrestrial > Soil > Wetlands > Permafrost | place: Sweden: Stordalen... | reverse complement strand
GAACGCTCTATCACGCGTCGGTCTTGGCACCGCCCAGTTCGGCACGGCCTATGGAATTTCCAACCGCGACGGACGGCCGAGCGAGACGGAAGTCGCGGCCATTCTCGTCCGCGCGATCGAAGCTGGCTTCGGATATCTCGATACGGCTGCAGGCTATGTCGAGGCGGAAACGCTGATCGGCCGGCATTTGCCATCCGGACACCGGCTGAAGATCGTTACCAAGCTGCCGACCATCGCGGAGGATACGATCGACGCGCGTCACACCGAGACCATGCTCGCGGCGCTGGCCGCCTCACTCGAGCGATTGCGGTCGGCGCAGGTTCATGGCGTGCTGATCCATCAAGCGCGCGATCTCGCCAAGCCCGGCTGGCAGCACCTGGTCGATGCGCTGCACCAGGCGCGCGCGCGCGGCTGGACGTCGCGCATCGGCGTTTCGGTCTATGACGCGAGCGATCTCGCACTGGTGGAAAGCCGCTTCACACCGAACCTTATCCAACTGCCCTTCAATGCGCTCGATCGTCGTCTCGCCGCCTCCGGTTGGCTTGCCCGATTGAAAGCATCGGGAATCGAGGTCCATGCGCGTTCGCTGTTCCTGCAAGGTCTGCTGTTGATGGAACCCGCAATGCTGCCCGACTTTTTCGCTCCGGTGCAGGAAACGATCGCGAGCTTGCGCGCACGCTGGGCTGCGGAGAAACTTACGCCGCTGACCGGCTGCCTGCGTTATGTTCTTCATCACGACGGCATCGATGCGGCGATCGTCGGCGTTAACCGCCGGCATGAACTTAGCGAAATCGAAGCGGCCCTTTCCGGGCTCGCTGACGACGACGGCGAGTTCGGGCCGGTCGCCGCGGTTGACCCGATTTTTCTTGACCCACGCCGGTGGCCATCGACCCTCCAGTGAAGGCGAGACCGCGCGCCTTGTTTCGCTGCGACGCCTCGCCAGCAATCGGCGCCGGCCACGTGACGCGCTGTCTCGCATTGGCGGAGGCGCTCGCGGAGACTGGCTGGTGCGCCGAATTTTCGGTGGCGCGCGGCACGATTTCGATGGTGCCGGCGCTTGCCGTTGGCGATTTCGCCGTGCATGAATTGAGCAGTGACAAGGATGAGCCCGCGGCGTTACGCGACTATTGTCCTGACGGCGTCGATCTCTTTGTGGTCGATCATTACCAGCGCGATATCCAATTCGAGGAAGCGTGCCGCGGCTGGGCGCACCAAATCCTGGTGATGGACGATGCGACTGGCCGGCGGCACGATTGCGATATTCTTGTCGATGCCGCCGTGAGCGATCGCTCGGCTTATGAGGGTGGCGTTCCCGCGCAGGCGCGACTGTTGCTCGGCCCGGCCTATGCTCTGGTCCGGCGCAGCTTTATTGAGCATCGTCCTCGTACTTTAGCGCGGCGTGATGGGCGTGCCGTGAACAATATCCTGGTTTCATTCGGCGCCACCGACCCCTCGAATGTCACTTCGATTGCACTCGACGCGCTCGCCGGCTTTGCCGAACATCAGTCGATCACCATCGCGCTGTCGTCGCGCGCGCCCCATCTTGAGGGAATCCGCGGCAAGTTGTGCGGCCGCATGCGACTCGTGCTCGACGCCGACATGGCCGCGCTGATGACGGAGGCCGATATTGGGATCGGAGCGGCCGGCGCCAGTGCTTTCGAACGCGCCGTGCTCGGCCTGCCGTCGATCATTGTTACGCTGTCCGATAACCAGCGCGGCATTGCAACGATGCTGACTGAAGCTGGCGCGGCGATCGACGCTGGACGAATCAATAAGACCCTGGCATCGCGGCTTGGGCAGATCACACGGACGTTGATCGGCGATTCTGGCGCTCGCGTCCGTATGACGGAGGCCGCTACCGCGCTTGTGGATGGCCGAGGCGCGCAGCGTTTGCTGATTGAGATCGCCGGCGACGCTCGCGCCCGTGACGGTGCAAACGTCCGCTTGAGTCTGGCGGAAAAAGGCGACGAGGATTGGTTGCTCCAGCTCCAGCGTGCGCCGCAGACCAGACGATATGCCAAGAACCCTGCGGTGCCGACCGCCGATGAACATGCTGGCTGGATGGCCCGAATGCTCGCGAACCCCGAGGTGTATCTTCTCATCATAGAGGTTGACGGTGAGGATACCGGATGCATCCGTCTTGATCGGGTGAAGAACGGCCTTGCAAATGCGGTCTTTGAAATCTCCATCGCCGTTTGTCCGAATGTTCATGGGCGCGGCATAGGATCGGTTGCCCTATCCCTCGCGCGCCGCTTGCAACAGAACGCCGTGTTCGAGGCCGAGATCCTACCGGGAAACATCGCATCCCAACGACTGTTCGCGGCCGCCGGCTTTCGGCAGGTGGACGCGACCCGTTATCGACAGCAGTCGGCGCAGCGACAGGTGCTAGCGAGGTGGTGAACGACATTGCTATCGCGGGCCGGCGCGTCGGTGCAGGGCTGCCGCCCTTTATCGTCGCCGAGCTCTCCGCCAATCACGGCGGCAGCCTGGAGCGCGCGCTGGCGGTGATGGAAGCAGCCAAGGCCGCGGGTGCCGATGCCGTGAAGTTGCAGACCTATACGCCAGACACCATCACCATCGATCACGACGGGCCGGATTTCCGTATCAAGGGCGGATTATGGGACGGCCGTCGGCTGTACGAACTTTATCAGGAAGCTCACACGCCGTGGCCGTGGCACGAAGCCCTGTTCGCCAAAGCGCGACAGCTAGATCTGATCATATTCTCCACGCCGTTCGACGCCACGGCAGTCGATCTGCTCGAACGCCTCGATACGCCGGCCTACAAGATTGCGTCGTTTGAGCTCGTTGATTTGCCGCTGATTGCGCGCGTGGCGCAAACCGGCAAGCCGACCATCATGTCGACAGGAATGGCTTCGACCGAGGAGATCGCGGAGGCCGTCGATGCGTTTCGCGCGGCGCGCGGCCGCGATCTCGTGCTTCTGCATTGCGTGAGCGGCTATCCTACGCCGGCATCTCAATCCAATTTGCGTCGCATCGAACGGCTGTCACAGGAATTCGAATGCCCGATCGGTTTGTCGGATCATACGCTCGGTACCGAAGCTGCGATTGCTGCGGTGGCGCTCGGCGCCTGCCTAATCGAAAAGCATTTCACGCTGCGGCGCTCCGATGGCGGCCCGGATGCGGCCTTTTCATTGGAGCCAGATGAGCTTTCGGCACTGGTGCGCGGCGCTATAACGGCTTTTGCAGCCCTCGGCACCGGCTCGCAAGAGCGCGCCGAAGTGGAGGCGGAAAGCAAAAAATTCAGGCGTTCGCTCTACGTCGTGGAGGACGTCGGCGCAGGTGAGAAACTGACAACCAAGAACATCCGCATCATCCGTCCAGGCTTCGGTCTTGCGCCGAAATTTCTGCCGGACGTGCTTGGCAAGCGCGCGCGACGCGCGCTGCCGCGCGGCATCGCGTTGTCCTGGGACTTGATCGAATAGCCGAGCGATGAAAACCGTCGCCATCATTCAGGCCCGCATGGCTGCAAGCCGGCTGCCGGGTAAGGTTTTGTTGAAGCTCGGTGGCGAGCCTGTTCTCGCCTGGGTCACGCGGGCTGCGCAGGCCGCGCCCGGCATCGACGAAGTGTGGATCGCAACGTCGGACAATGCGGGCGACGATGAAGTGGCCGATTGGGCGGGCAACCATAAGATCTGTGTGCACCGCGGCTCCGAGCACGACGTGCTCGATCGCTATGCCGGCGCCGCCAAGGCGAGCGGGGCGGACATCGTAGTGCGTCTCACCGCCGACTGTCCGTTCCTCGATCCCCAGGTCATCGCGCAAACCGTACGGCTGCGCACCGTCACCGACGCCGTCTACGCGTCGAATATCGATCCGCCTACCTGGCCCGACGGGCTCGACTGCGAGGTGTTAACCGCCGGCGCCTTGCTTGCTGCCGCGTCCGAAGCAACCCGTCCGAGCGATCGCGAGCACGTTACACCTTTCGTTCGCAACAATCGTACGCGCTTCTCGACGGAGACCTTGATCGCGCCGCTGCCCGGGCTCGCCGGGGAGCGCTGGACGCTCGATACGCCGGCGGATCTAAAATTTCTCTCCGCAATCGCCGAACGGCTATCGCCCGGTCGGCCGCCGTCGTTCATCGATGTGCTCGCGGTGCTCGATCGCGAGCCGAAGCTGCGCGAGATCAACAGCGACGCTCGGCGCAATGCCGGATTTGCCAAAAGCGTGGCCACCGATAAATTCGCTGCGGACCGCAGCTATACCCGCTCGCAGCTTATGCTCGATCGCGCGGAGCGGGTCATTCCGCTTGGCTCGCAGACTTTTTCCAAAAGCAAAATCCAGCTCCCGCCGGGCGCCGCACCGCTTTTTCTCACGCACGGCGATGGCGGGCGTGTGTTCGACGTCGACGGCAACGAATATGTCGATCTCATCAGTGCATTGTTGCCGAACGTGCTCGGCTATCGCGACCCGGACGTCGACCTTGCGATCCGGCGGCAGTTGACGCGCGGCATCAGCTTCAGCCTGCCGACGGAGTTGGAGACGCAATTAGCCGAACGGCTCGTCGCCCACATCCCCTGCGCGGAAATGGTTCGCTTCGGCAAGAACGGAACCGACGCCACTTCGGCGGCGGTTCGCCTCGCGCGCGCCAGGACGAGCCGCGATCGAATCATGGTTTGCGGCTATCACGGCTGGCAGGACTGGTACATCGGCGCGACCTCACGGAATCTCGGCGTTCCGGCGGCCGTGTCTGCACTCTCGCACGCGGTTCCCTATAGCAACCTTGCCGCGGTCGAAGCGCTCTTGGCCAAATATCCGAACGAGTTTGCCGCCCTCATCCTCGAACCTGCGGGCGCCACCGAGCCGGCGCCCGGCTATTTGCAAGGGCTGAAGGACCTCGTTCACCGCCATGGCACGCTCTTGGTCTTTGACGAGATCATCACCGGCTTTCGCTGGTCTCTGGGCGGTGCCCAGGCCTATTACGGCGTCGCTCCTGACCTTGCCTGTTTTGGCAAGGCGATGGGTAACGGCATGCCGATCTCCGCCATCGTCGGCCGTGCCGATATCATGCGGGTGATGGAGGACATCTTCTATTCTGCAACCTTCGGCGGTGAGGCGCTGTCGCTGGCGGCAGCGATTGCCACCATCGACAAGATGGAACGGGAAAAGGTCACCGATCGGCTGTGGCAGTTCGGCGGAGACCTCAAGCGGCGCGCGAGCGATAAAATTGCCGCCGCGGGATTAAGCGCAGTGATCGCGCTCGCCGGCGCCGCCCCTTGGGCGATCCTCACCTACAAGGATCATCCGCATGGGTCGAAGGAGGCGATCAAGACCTTGTTCCTGCGCGAGATGATCGCGGCGGGCGTGCTCGTCAATGCCAGTCACAACATCTGCTTCGCCCATGGCGATGCCGACATCGAGCGTGTGCTCGCCGCATACGATCACGCGCTAGCCGCGCTGCGCGAGGCGCTCGATCGAGGCGAAATCTCACAGCGTCTCGGCAATCAGGTGATCAAGCCGATATTCAGTGTACGGGCGACGGCGTGACCGTTTTGTCACCGACTTGGCGGAGACGAGAAGGTGAATAGGTACGACGCCTATGAAATTTGCGCGGCATTCGATCGGGGTGAGAACATCATCGAATGGATCAACTCTCGTGAAGGGGCAGAACGCAATTCGACGACCGCAATCCTCTATTCCTATGACGCGCAGGCCGGAAGCTATACCAGGCAAATCGAGGACCCTCGAGTTCGTGAGCTCAAGGACAATCTTGGCCGCCACCTGGCGGCGATCTTGGACGAATTTGCGCCGAATAGCGTGCTCGAAGCGGGAACCGGAGAGGCCACCTCGCTCGTTCCTATCCTCCGTCACCTGAGAACGAAGCCGGCGCATATTCTCGGTTTTGACCTTTCGCTTTCTCGATTGCTATTCGCGCACCGGCATCTCGCTGAGAATGGTAATGATAAGGTTGTACTCTTCACCGGGCGGCTCGATCGAATTCCGCTCGCGTCTACATCGGTCGACGTGGTGCTCACGATTCATGCGCTCGAGCCGAACCATGGATACGAAGACGTCATCCTAGGCGAGCTTCTCCGCGTCGCGCGTCGGCACCTCGTGCTTGTCGAGCCCGGCTTTGAGACCGCATCGCCAGAAGCGCGTGCGCGAATGGATCGGCTGGGCTACGTACGCGGTATTCCGGAGAGGCTAAAGCGCCTCGGCTTTACGCCTCGTCGGATCGAGCGGTTTCCTTACAATTCCAATCCGCTGAATGAAGCGGCACTCATCATCGTCAACAAACCGGAAGTGGCATCGCGAGCAGAAGCGCCGTCCTTTGTATCACCCATCAGTGGGCGCGAGCTTTTGCAACGGCAAGACTGCTGGTTCTGCCCCGATGACGGTCACGCATTTCCGGTGATCGCGGGCATTCCGTGTCTCACCGTTGAAAACAGCGTTCTCGTCAGCAAGCTCGCTCAAGCCGCGCATACCCTATGAGGGTGAAAGGCGCGATTGCTGCGGACCCGCATCGGCTCGGCGAGCCGTCGAGCGAAGACATGTTACGGATTCTGCCGGCCGAGGCCGACCCAGTCGCCTTCGATCGTCTCATGAGCGATCCGGCGTTCGCCGAGATTGAGGCCTATCCTCATACTGGCGCTTTCGGCCGTGCCTATCATCCGGCGATCCATGGCAATCATGATCGTTCGTTCGCGGTCAGTGCGAATGGCGCCGCCGTTGTGATTTGCCTCTGCGCGCCGCTCGACGGCAAACTCGGCTTCTACGGCATGCCGCTCAGGCTTGCTGCCCACCGCGATCTTGATGGCGACAGGCACCGTGCCGCCATGCAAGCGACGCTCTCGCGGCTCGATGAAATTGCGCAAGCGGATAACCTCCGCGAGATTTCGTTGCTTGATGAGAGTGTAGTCATCTCAGTAATCGAAGAGGCTTGTCGCGTTCGTGGCGCGACGATGAATCCGCGTTCCGTTGCACGCGTCGACCTCAGCGCGGGCCCGGCAGCGTGGCGGGCAGCTCTGCGCAGGAGTTCCCGGTCACTCATCAATTGGGGACGCCGAAATCTATCGATTAGCTACGTCAACAAGGAAATGCCCGAGCGGACACTGTTCGATTTGTATCGCGCATTTCATGCGGACGTAGTCGGACGCGTCACGCGCGCGGAAGAATCGTGGAACGTCATGTACGATTGGATTACGCAAGGTGGAGGCGAGCTCACCCTGGCGTTCTTTGAAGGCAAGCTCATTGCGGCAACCATGTTCATCGACGGGAAAGAAACCTCGATTTACGCGAGTGGTGTTTACGATCGCACGCAATTCGACAAGCCGCTCGCGCATTACCCTCTTTGGCTTGGTATTGAGCGCGCGCAAGCGCGCGGCATGAAAGTTTTGGAATTGGGCGAGGTACCGGAGCGCGGCGCTGCGAGCGAAAAGGAATATCAGATCGGCTATTTCAAGCGCGGCTTCGCCACGCACATTGAGACACAGTGCGTGTGGCGCTGGCCGATCGGGTCATGAACGCGCTCCTATACTTGCAACGCCTTATCCCCCTCGTTGGCGTTATTTTGAACCGCTTACGATTTCCCGGTTTCCGGACCGGGTTGCGCGTCGAGATTTCCGGAGGAGGAAAGATAATCTATGGGAAGGGAATTCGAGTCGGGGAAGGGGCACGCATTGAGCTTGCTCCCGGGAGCCACCTCATCATGGGTGACGGCATCGCTATCAGCCGCGGCGTACATTTCGCTCTCGGCCTCGATCAGCAGCAGACAATCGGCGACCGAACGACGATCCAGGACTGTTGCCGAATCTACGGGAATGTCGCGATCGGGCGCGGATGCATATTTGCACCCAATATTTTTGCGTCTACCGGCGCCCATACATTTGACGCTGTTCGGCATTTGCCGATCCAGGAACAAGAGCGCATTGCGCCCAGCCGTGAACGAGCTATTCGGGTCCTCGATGATTGCTGGATCGGCATCAATGCCGTGCTGATGCCGGGAGTTACCATCGGCCGGGGATGTGTTGTGGGCTCGAACGCAGTCGTCACGACGGATTTGGAACCCTATAGCGTGGCGGCCGGAGTGCCCGCGCGTACGATACGCAAACGGTTCAACTTTATTCCGCCACCGCGCATCGAAGCGGTGCGTGAACTGGATCTGCCGTATTTTTACGACGGCTTCGAGCTTATGCCGGGAGCGCGCGACGAGCACGTCAGTGAGGGAGAGTTCAGCTTGGCGCTTGGCCGTGAAGGCGCGCGTATCGTGCGGTTGTGTCTGTCTGGCGATGGCGCCGAAATTTCGCACGGCGATTCGCGCCAGCCGATGCCGCGGACGCCGGGCGTGATCGAATTTGCGCTGCGCTGCGACGATGACTCGTCGCCATTCCTCAAATTTTATGCCGAAGGGCGTGCTCGAATTCGCTGGGCGGAACTCGTGTAAGAGGGGTCAACATGGCCAATGCGTTTCGGATGACAGCCGCGCTGCGGCAGTTTGTAATCGAACCGGTCCGCAAGAAAAGCGGCGCTCTCTTTTTTCTTCAAATGGCGCAGCTCATCAACGATCGCGGCGGCGGCCGCTATGACGATCTCATACAGCGCGGATTGTCGACACTGAAGCCAAAGATCTCTCTACCGCAATCCCGGTTAATGGACGAGCGCGCCATCGACTCATCAGTGACGACGCTCAAACAGCGCGGCTGGGATATTTTACCGTGGCGGCTACGGGCCGAGGATCTCACCGAGTTACGGCAGTTTGCGTTCACGACGCCGGCTTATGCCGTCCATCCCGACGAGCGTATCGCGGTCACGGAAGTACACATTCCGCGCGAGAAGGGCCGCTACATGTGGCGCATGTCGGAACTTATTCGCGTTCCCGCCGTACAGAGACTGGTTGCCGACGGTGCGCTGCATTGCATCGCGCAAGATTACCTCGGCTGCCGGCCGATCCTCACCAACATTTCGCTATGGATTGACGCCGTCTCTGACGGAAGGGTCGATGCACACCACTATCACTATGACAATGACGGTCCATCTTTTCTCAAGTTCTTTATCTATGTGAATGACATCGACCCGGCAGCTGGAGCCCATGCGTTCATTCAAGGAACTCATGGACACAAAAAGCCACAACAGTTCAGCCGCGCGGGAATCTACGATCGAGATAAGTTGCTCGGTTTCTACGGCGCCGAGAACGAGATCGTTTTTACAGGGCCGGCCGGAATGGTTCTCGCGGAAGATACCGCGGGCTTCCACAAAGGCACGACGCCGAGCAAGGGTTATCGCCTACTCCTGCAACTGCAATTTACCAGCCTTGATCATCCTCAAGAGGAGGAATTCGCGGGCTACCTCGATAAGGTTCGCCTCGAAAGCCTCGACTCCGGCATCAAGCGAATCGCAAAGAAATTCTTCGCATAGTGGGCCTGAACGTACTCCGCCCACCCGCCCGAGTTAGTCGCCAAAACCGACTGTGAAACTAGATCGCGCGTCAAATGCCGCACAGCGATAAAAACTAGAGAATTCGTGCAAGTCAAGAATCGCTTTCTCACCGTCGCCGCCTCGGCGATGGGTGTCACAGTGCTGGTGCAGGTCCTGGCGTTCCTGCGCCAACTGCTGATTGCCGCCTATTTCGGCGTGGGGCGCGATTTCGACGCCTATGTTATGGTCTACACGCTGGCAATGGTCCTGGTCTTTACCTTCGCCGGCATTTTCGACTCGATCGCGGTCCCGCACCTCGTGCGCACGCGCGAGAGCGACGGCCCGGAAACAGCGCTTGCGCTCGCGCGCTCGATTTTTCGTCTCAGCCTGTGGCTGGGCGGTGCGATGAGCCTCGTGTTCCTGATCGCGGTGCCCTTGCTTGCACCGATCTTCGCTACCGGCTTCTCGCCGGAGGAACGCAGCGGCTTGGGAAAACTAGCGTGGTATTTTCTGCCCTGGACTTTCATCTGTCTGCCTTATTACGCGGCTGCGGCGCGCCACAAGATGGAGTGGCGCTTCAATCGTGTGTTCGTTGCCGAGATCGTCATCGTCGCGGTATCGATCGGCTTTCTCACGTTCCGGCACGATGATATCCGCATGCTGCCGTTCGCTTATGCTGCCGGATACAGCATCGGACTGGTTCAACTGACCGTGGGCGCCGCGCTGTGGCATCGCGCCGTCGACGGACCGTCGCCGTCCGTGCGCGGCGTGTTGCGCAACATCGGCGAGCTGTTTCTGGCAAATCAGACCGGCGGATTGGCGTCACTGGCGGACCGCCACTTCCAGTCGTTCCTTGCGACGGGTGGCATCGGGGCGGTCAATTACTCGGTGCAAATGATCGCCAGCCTTTCGAATCTGCTTACGTTCCGCGACATTTACGTGGTGCCACTGACGCAGAAGGCTGATCGCACCGAACGGCTGGAGCGGCTGCTCAGCGGTCTCTTGCTGATGGCGGCTCCCTTTGCAGGCCTCGTCGCATGCCTGGCGCCGGAACTGGTGAAGGTGCTGCTACAGCGGGGGCGTTTCGACGCCGCGGCGACCGCGTTGACGGCGGAAGCGCTGCGCATCGGAGTGCTTTCGATCGTCCCGTCAGCGGTGACCGCACCGCTATTTCGCATGTTCCAGATTATCGATCGTATTCACTACAGCCATGTGGTGTACCTGTCTGTAGCCTGCTCGACTGTGGTTTTCGGCTATTTGTTCGTCAGCAAACTCGGATGGGGCGTCCAAGGGGTTGCGTCGATGCAGCTCGCCGGCAGCGTGATTACTGCCCTGGTGACGTCCTATCTTCTTGACCGCTGTGGAATCCGGTTGCGCTGGCGGATAGTTTTGGGTTGGCTCGTACTCGCCGCTATCGTCGCCGCGGTCGCCTATCTTGCCGCAGCGGCAGCGCTCTCCGGGCTGGAAAACGTCTGGTTGCGCCTGGTGGTCGGCGGCGCGGTCTATGGATCGGTCGTGCTGCTTTGCTATTTTCTCACGCGTGCGCAAATGCGCGGAATTATCTTCGGCTTAGCGCCATCCGAGAAGCGTCTGTGAATGCTCGATGGCGCAGCAGAGTACTTGTTCGATTGCGGCGGTCAAGGCATGCTGCGGAACATTCCGTAACATCTCTTCATGATTGCCCGCAGGCCAAGATTGGGCTTGCCGATCAACAAGTAGCGGGCCTTCTTTGTGCGATAGGCGAGTCGCATGATGTGGGGATAAACGGTGACTTTGCGCGGCTTTGCAGTTGGACGGGCCGCAAAATATATGCTTCCAGAAATCCTCCGGCTGAACACCGTATCGAATCCCGCGGCGGCGAGCGCGTAGCGCATCGAGGATCTGGTGGGAATAAACGTATGAACATAGGCGGGAGGATTGGGATCGACACTCGACATGAAGTCGCTGATGACCACACAAAACAGTCCACCGGGGGCCAGGTGATCGCGCACAGTACCGATAAATTTCATGGGATGAGTCACGAAATAGATCGCGTGCGCGATATGGATAAGATCGTAGCTGCCCTTCAGGTCCAGTCGTTCAAACTGGCCGATACGGCTCTTGATTCCAATTTGCTGGTGCAGCGCGAGCGTGCTCGGATCGGCATCGATACCTTCGGCGTCCCAGCCACGATCTGCGAAGGCCCGGACGGTCTCGCCGAGGCCGCAGGCGATGTCGAGAAACCGTCCGGCGCGCGGGGCAAGCGGAGAGAACAGCCGGTACGAGCGTCCAGCGGCAACTTCGCTGATATGGCGTCGATAGCGCCACACTGCCGCCTCGTCGTCCGGTATCGAGCCAGCCACCTCGCGAGCCGTTTGCCAAATGCGCCGAAGTACTTGCAATTCCGGTTGGGCCGACGGAAAGGCATTGCCGCAACGCCGGCACAATCGCCAGTCATAGGGCTTCGAATCGCCAGCTTCAGATCGCCACGCTTCAGTTTGCGGTTCATCGCGATGGGCAATCGGCCAGCTCGCTACTTCACCGCAAATCGGACACGGCATCGGGAAAGCACTCCCACTTTCGAAGATCGACCGCGTGCTGAGAACACTTGGCAGCTGGCGCGACCTACTGGTTGAGACTTGTAGTGTCGAACTGACTTGGCATGCAACTGCATTGGCGGCATTCGAGGTTCGATCCTAGCGTGAGCTCGCGTATGCCGAATTTCTTTATTCTTGGCGCGCCGAAGTGCGGAACGACGTCGCTCGCGACTTGGCTCGGCGAGCATCCGAACATCTTTATGTCGTCCTACAAGGAGCCGCATTTCTTTAATACCGAAGACACGCGGGTGGTGGACACAGCCGAGTATTACCAGAGCTTCTTTCGCGGCGCGGGTCCGCAACATCATGCGATCGGGGAGGCGTCGGTGTGGTATCTCTCTTCAGCGCAAGCGGTCCGCGGCATCCTGAGCTACGCGCCCGATGCCCGCTTCATCGTGATGCTGCGCAATCCATTAGAAATGGCGCCGGCGCTCCACACTGAAATGGTTTTTACCGGAATGGAAAACGAACGCGATTTTGCGACGGCCTGGCAATTGCAGGATGATCGCCGCGCCGGGCGCATGCTTCCGGCTACCTGCTCGGTGCCGCGGCGGCTTTTATATGCCGACGCGTGCTCACTGGGCGCACAGCTTGAGCGCCTCCTCGCAATGGTTCCAGCGCGGCGTGTTCTGACCATCGTGCTCGACGATCTACGGCAGGATGCCCGACGCGAATATCTGCGGGCTTTGCAGTTTCTCGATGTACTCTATGACGGTCGTTCGGATTTCACGGTTCAAAATCCTGCGAAAATCCGCCGGTGGCACTTTCTGGTGAATCTCTCGCACGCGATCGCGGCCGTTAGAGGCCGGCTGGGCATCAAGGGCGGCATAGGCTTGTGGCGTCGCATCGACGCCATGAATCGCGCCGAGCAAAAGCCTCAATCGCTTTCGCCCGAGCTTGCGGCCGCATTGAAGCAATTCTTTTCCGCCGACGTGGCGCGGCTGAGCAGCCTGCTCGACAGGAATTTGGAGTCCTGGGTGACATGATGAATGAGAATTCCAGGATCGTTTCCGGCGGCGTAGCGGTGACGCCGCAACGATCGGCACATTCGCAACGGCACAAGATCGCACTTTATGGTTTCGGCTCAGAACCGGTCGTGCATCGCAACCTCATCGATCTTGCCGCCAAAGAGAAATTGCCGCTGACGTGGTGCGCGATTCTCACTACTCCGCACTATCGACCGGTCATGGGTGAAGTTCTGCCGGCGAGCGAGATTTTAGATGTGTTCCGTGCGCTGCCGCGGAAGCCGGTCGGCGGCGATATTGCGTGTCTTTCTCACTATTGCGGAAGCCTGGTCGAAGACCTTGCGGCGCAGAAGCGGAGCCGGCGAAAACGAAACGGACGATGGCTTCTTGATCGGGGCATTGATTACTATCGGCTCTACAAAGCTTTTCTAACCGACCACGGCGCAACCCACGTCCTGATGTCCACGATTGAGACACCGGACGCCAAGATTCTCGTGGCGGTGGCTCAGGAACTCGGTCTGGGCGTGATGGTCCCGCTCGACATGAGAAATATGACCGGCACTTATTTTTCGACGGATTGTTACGAAACCCCGCCGTCTTACGCCGCAGCCAATCCCGAAAGCCGCGTCCTGGCGGCCGAGTTCATTCACAATTTTCGCAGAAACCCGACGCCGGCTCGCGGCTTGCCATTGGAGATAGATTCGAGCATGGAAGGCGCCACCCTGCCGGCATATTTGCCGCCATTTTGGCAACGCATTAAGCGTTTCGCGGCAAACGCGCTGGAGCGGCCTGACATCTTCGATCATGATCAAGTCCGCGTCGCGGTCATGATCAACGTGACGCCGCTTCGTAAGATTATAAGGGGGGTGCGAGAACGGCGAAACGCGACCCAATACGACATTGCCGAAGTCGAAGCATTGCCGGAGCGCTTCGTTTTCTATCCGCTCCAATATTCGCCGGAAGCATCTATCAACACCCCGGCTCCCTATTACCTAGACCAAATGCGGGTAATCGATGCCTTGCGCTTCGCTATGCCGAGCGACCAAGTGCTGGTGGTGAAGGAACATCCCGCTTGCATCGAAATGCGGCCCGTCGAATTCATGCGGCGCCTGCGCAACGTTCCCGGCGTGATCGCCATAAAAGCCTCGGTCCCGTCGGTGGAAGTGATCAAGCGCGCTGTCTTGACCGTAGCGGTGACGGGGACTGCGGCGTTTGAAGCATTCCTGCTCGGCCGTCCGGCAATTGCTTTAGGCCGAGGCCTTTCATCCTGGGCGATTGGGCGCGTGTCTTCGACGGCCAATCTTCGCACCCAAGTCTTGAACGCAATTAATCAGCCGGTTTCCGATGATTTTGTGATCGACCAGATCGCGAGGCTGATCGGCGTGCGTTATCCATTCTTATTCAACCCGCCGCACCTGCCGGGGGAGCCAATGCTTCGCCGGCACAATATGCAGCGCTTTCTGGCCGCTCTGCTCGATCACCTGGAACGTGAACGCAGGTCGCAAGAGCATGCCGAGCAATCGATTGCGTGACGCGGCATCCGGCCTTCCAACGGGCCCGGAATGCGTCTATTATTCCAATAAATTCGGGGTTCATCCGGGGAACCTAAGCTTAGGCAAGGGCGGGTAAAGCGATGCGGGTCCTGTTCATCTATCCAGAGCACTATCTCAACATCGGGATTCCTGGTGGAATCTCAATGCTTTCGGCCAATCTTAAGAAACATGGGCATGAGACAGCGCTCATCGATACGACTTTCATGAAAGTCGATCCGGAGTTCGATTCTCGGACTTTCGATACCAAAGCCATGCATCAGAAGCTGCATGGCGGCCTCGGGGAAAAGGAAGCGGACACTTCCGGCATCTCTCCGATGAAGAGGACCTCATATACGATTGAAGATCTTGTCCGTAATGACCCAGTCGTTTCCTACCAGGAGCAGTTCCAGGCCGCCATTGACAACTTCAGGCCGGACCTGGTCGCCATCTCGTCCATGACGTCGACCTTCGATTTCGTCATGGGGATCCTGCGTACAGTGAAGTACGGCTGTCCGGTCATTGCCGGCGGCATTCACCCGACAATCGCAGTCGACGATTGCATGTCGCAGAACGAGATTGATATCGCGTGCTACGGCGAGGCCGACAATATCATGGTCGAACTGTGCAACCTGATGCAGGCGGGAAAAGATCATACCAACGTCAAGTCGATGGTCTTCAGAATGCCGGACGGCTCCATCAAAAGGAATTTGCCGGCACCGCGCGTCGATAATGATGACCTGCCCTGTCCGGATTGGGGACTGTTCGATCAGCGGCATCTGTTCCGACCGTTCGACGGCAAGATCTACGCTGGCTCCTTTTATATTCAGTCACGCGGCTGCCCGATGAAATGCACCTACTGCGTCGATTCGACGGTTGCCGACATGACTGGGGGACATGCGGGCTATTTCCGGCATCAAAAGCCGGAAGTGACGATTCGGCACCTGACCGAGCTCAAGGAAAAGTTCGGCGTGAACTGGATCAAGTTTGCCGACGACTCATTTCTGCTTCCTAGGATGGATCACTTGGAGGAATTGGGCGAAGGCCTGAAGCGTTTGGGTATCCAGTTCGGCTGCTCCGTCATGCCCAATACCATCACTGAGGACAAAGTGAGGATCGCGCGCGAGATGGGCTGCGTAGCCATGAGCGTCGGCGTCGAAAGCGGGAACGCCGCCATTCGCAAGGCGATCAAGCGGAACTACAAGGATGATGCGCTGATTGAACGACTAAAGATCGTTCAGCGGTACGGCATTCGTCTATCGACGTTCAACATCATCGGTTTCCCTGGCGAAACACGCGAAAACGTCTTCGAAACGATCAACTTGAACCGCCGCATCGGCACGTCCGCGTGCAACGTCTATATTCTGTTTCCCTATCCGGGCACTCCGATTCAGATCGAACACAAGATTCCGATCCGTGATGAAACTGGAAAGATGCTTCCAGTCGCAAGTGCCAAGGAGCTGAGGCTGTCGAAAATGTCGCCCGACGAGCTTGAAGGTCTGCAGCATACTTTCAACTTATATCTGCACATGCCGCTTGAGCTTTGGCCGATAGTCCGCCTCGCCGAGGCGTCGGATCCTCGCGGCCTTGCGATTCGAAAGCTCGTCGAGCGTTTTGTCGTCAGTCATCTATCCGACGATCCGCCTGAGTTGGTGGCGTTGGATGATGTGGTGCCGCCGGCAAAGGCGGAGCAGGGCATTCGGCGGTTCGCTCGAATACCCGCGATCCTTTCGAATATCTACCGACTCGAATTGACAGATCAAGAATTCGAGGAGGTGACCGACGCGCTTTGCGATTATGAACGCGTCAGGATCACGGCAGAAACCGCATCGGTAGCAGCAGCGGCGACGGCGTAACGCCGAAAGTCCTTAATTGGACGGCTGTCGTCCTTCGCGGCAAATCGATTTCCGCAATATATCTGATCGTTGCTCCAGGCAGCTTCGGTCCCGCCACGTATTGCCGTTGTAAGTACGGTGCTTTGAGCTTCCGTATTGCAACAGGCGCGCCGCTTCCCATGTCATGACCGACCCCCTCGCCTCAATCACCGGCTTGTCTCACCTCGAAGAGCTCGAGGCGGAGAGCATTTACATCATGCGCGAGGTGGTCGCGCAGTTCGAGAAGCCGGTCATGCTGTACTCCATCGGCAAGGACAGCTCCGT
>Ga0182024_10012713_pt1 | contig 16601 bp, 17 predicted proteins | sample P32metaG_FD_120480 | JGI IMG/M metagenome (GOLD analysis project Ga0182024, IMG submission 120480) | Permafrost microbial communities from Stordalen Mire, Sweden - P3-2 metaG (Illumina Assembly) | ecosystem: Environmental > Terrestrial > Soil > Wetlands > Permafrost | place: Sweden: Stordalen... | reverse complement strand
GCGCTGGAAGGAAGCCCTGGACGCTGGGATCGCCCCGCCGCTGGTCCTCGAAGCCACCCACGAGGAGGTTCTGGCCATCGCGCCGCTCAGCGTGCTGAAAGAACACGCGGTGTCGGTTTAGGCGTCGGCATTCTCGGCCCTCGCCCCCGCTCTCTGCGGGGGGAAAGGGCTGGCTGTGGCCGGCGCTTTGAGGCGCGCGCTTCGAGACGGGTCCTCTAAGACAGCGGATACGCCCGCTCCAGGCGATAGGCGGAGCCGGCGTCGGAGCGCCAGCTGGAATAGAGGCCGAACGCGGTGACGCGAAACGGCGGCGACCTCAGAAGGTTGTGAGCGGCGATCCAGGCCGCGACGCGGACCGGATCGGCGCGGCGCAGATAGGCGAGGGTCACGTGCGGCCGCCAGGCTCGGGGCTCGGCCTTCAGACCGGCGCGGCGGGCGGCCGTTTCGCAGCGGGCGGCGAGACGTCTCAAAGCCGCGCTCTCCTCGACGCCGGCCCAGACGGCGTGGATGTCGGCCCCCTCGCCGAAACTTCCCACCCCCGACAGGGTGACCTCGAACGGCCGGGCGCCGATCACACAAAGCTCGGCGTCGAGGTCGTCGGCGCGATTTTCAGCCACATCGCCCACGAAGCGCAAGGTGATGTGCAGGCTTTCCGGCGGCCGCCATCGGGCGCCGGGCAGGCCGTGCTGACGCCGGACGAGGCCCTCGCCGACCTCGCCGGGAACGGCCATTGCGGCGAAGAGGCGTATCACCCGCGCGCCTTCAGCGCCCTGGCCGCGACCGGGGCGAGCCGCGCGGCGATGATCTCCACCCCCGCGGCGTTGGGATGGATGCCGTCGCGCTGGTTCAAATCCGGCCGCTGGGCGACGCCGGCCAAAAGGTCCGGATACAGAGCGACCCGCTCGCTTAGCGCCACGGCGGCGAATACGGCGTTGAACTCGCGCGCGTAGGCGCTTCCGATGGCGTCGGGAGCGACGACGCCGGCCAAAACCACCCCGATCCGGCGCGCCTTGAGGCGCTTGACGATACGGCTCAGATTGGCCTGGGTGACCCTTGGGTCCAGCCCTTGCAAGAGGTCGTTGCCGCCCAGGGCGACGATGCAGAGGTCGGTGTCGCCCTGGACGGAGAAATCGAGGCGCGCCAGGCCGCCGGCGGTGGTGTCGCCGCTGACCCCCGCGCCGCGGACCCGCGCCGGCGCCCCTATCCTCAGCAGAACCGCCTGCAGCCGCGCCGGCAGGGCGGCGGCGGCGGGAAGGCCATAGCCGGCGGTGATCGAGTCGCCGAGAATGGTCACCACCTTGCGGCGAGCGGCCAGCGCCGGCGCCGCCACGGCCGCGATCGCCGTGGTCAGCAAGAGGCGGCGGGTTGATGTCGGTTGCTCTGGCGTTGACATGGCCCGGCCTTATGTAGGCAAATCTTGGCTCGCCTCAAACCGATCATCCCCCCTGGCCCAAACGCCCAACCCCTTGACCAGGGCACGGCGCCCACGCCGCTGCGCCTCTTGGGCGTCCGCCTGACCCTGACCTCGGGGGCGGGGCCGGTGGACATCCTGCGGGGGATCGATTTCGTCGTGGAAGAGGGCGAGCGGGTTGCGGTCGTCGGCCCCTCGGGCTGCGGCAAGTCTTCGCTGATCGCCGTCGCCGCGGGGCTCGAGCGGCCCACCGCCGGCGAGGTGCGTCTGCTGGGCGCGGATCTGGCCCGTCTCGACGAGGACGGCCGCGCCGCCCTGCGGCGCGGCCGGGTGTCGCTGGTCTTCCAGTCGTTCCATCTGCTCCCCAACATGACCGCCGAGGAGAACGTCGCCACCCCCCTGGAGATCGCCGGCGAGCGCGGGGCCATGACGAGCGCGCGCGCCTGGCTGGAGCGGGTGGGCCTCGGCGCGCGGCGGCGCCACTACCCCCATCAGCTTTCGGGCGGCGAGCAGCAGCGGGTGGCCCTGGCTCGCGCCCTGGCGGCGCGGCCCCGGTTGCTCTTCGCCGACGAGCCCACCGGCAATCTCGACGCCGCCAACGCCGCCGCGGTGGCCGATCTGATGTTCGCCCTGGCGGCGGAAACCGGCGCGGCCCTGGTCCTGGTCACTCACGACGAGGCGCTGGCGGCGCGGGCCGACCGCCGGGCGCGCATGGCCGACGGCCTCATGGTGCAAGGCGCCTAGCGCGTGCCGCTCAGCCTGCGCCTGGCGTTGCACGAGCTGCGGGCGGGCGTGGCCGGCTTTCGCATCTTTCTCGCCTGCCTGGCCCTGGGCGTCGCCGCCATCGCCGCGGCGGGATCGACGGCGCAGGCGTTCCGCGTCGGCCTCGCGTCGCAGGGCCGCGAGATCCTGGGCGGCGATATCTCGGTCAGCGTTCGCGAGCGTCGGTTCACGCAAGGCGAGTGGGCGGCCATGCGACGCGCGGGCCAGGTCGATGACGCGGTCGCCGTCAAGGCCATGGCGCAGGCGCCGTCGGGCGAGCGACGGCTGGTCGAACTTCGCGGGGTGAGCGCCAACTATCCGCTGGCCGGCCAGGTGGTGCTGGCGGGCGCGGCAAGTCTCAGTGAGGCCCTGGCGCCGCGGGGGGGCGATCAGGGCGCGGCGGTGGAAAAGCCGCTGCTGGACAGGCTGGGCCTCAGGCTCGGCGACCGTTTTCTGGTCGGCAATGTGCCGGTGGTGGCGCGGGCGGTCCTCATCGCCGAACCCGACCGCCTGTCGCGCGGCTTCGCCCTTGGGCCGCGCGTTCTCACCCGCCTTGCCGCGGTCGAAGGCGGCGGGTTCCTTAGCCCCGGCCTGCCGTTCGGCGAGACGGCGCGTATCGCCCTCCCCCCCGGCGCGCGGCTGGCGAGCGCCAAGCTGGCGTTGAAAAGGGCGTTCCATGCCGCATCCTTGAGCGGCGGCTTGCGCATTCGTGATCGCCTCGCCGCGGCCCCGGGGATCGGCCGCCTGCTCGACCAGCTCGAATACTTCCTGGGTTTCATCGGCCTGGCCTCTCTGGTCGCCGGGGGCCTGGGGGTGGCCGGCGCGGTTTCGGCCTTCATCGAGATGAGGACCCCCTCCATCGCGACCTTGAAGGTCCTGGGCGCGCGCGGCGCCCTGGTGCGCGATGTCTATCTGATCCAGATCGGATTGCTGGCCGTGCTCGGCGTGGCCATCGGTCTGATTGTCGGCGCGGTGACGCCGCTCATCCTGGGCGAGATGGTCAAGGCGGCCCTCCCGGTTCCGGCCCTCTTCGCGCTCTATCCCTGGTCCCTGGTCAAGGCCGGCGCCTTTGGCCTCCTGGCGGCCGCGGCCTTCTCTCTGGCCCCCCTGGCGCGAGCCAGGGCCACGGCGCCGGCGGCCCTGTTTCGCCGCGACCCCAGCCGTCGTCCCGCCTTCGGCATCGAGACCCTGGGCGCCCTGGCCGCCGCCCTCGCCCTGGCCGGTCTGGCGCTGCTCACCGCCCCGACCCCGTTGGCCGCCGGCGCGATGATCGGCGCCGTCGCCGTCGCCTTCGTCGCCCTGGCCGTTCTGGGGGCCGGCGCTGCGTTCGCGGCCGGCGCGCTTCGGGGCGCCGCGCGGGGGCCGTTGCGGATGGGCCTCGCCAACCTGGCCGGGCCGAGGTCGGCGGCGAGGACGGCCGCGCCGGCCATTGGCCTGGGCGTCGCCCTGCTGGCGGCGGTTGTGCTTATCCAGTCGAGCCTTCTGGCGGAGGTGAGAGAGGTCGCGCCCCGCGCCGCGCCGGCCCTGGTGTTCACCGATATTCCAGCCGGCGAGGGGCTCGCTTTCGACGCCGCCCTGGCCCACGCCTTCGGCCGCCGCCTGACCGCGCGGAACTATCTGCGCGCGCCCTTCGCCACGGGGCGGATCGTGCGTGTACGCGGTAAGGCGGTGGATCGCTCGCGCATCGGGCCTGAGGATCGCTGGGCCTACGACAACGACATGACCCTTTCGGCCATCGGCGCCGAGCCGATCAACGCCGGCGTCGTGAAGGGCGCCTGGTGGCCGGCGGACTACGGCGGCGCGCCCCTGATCGCCCTCGACATCGACGCCGCCAGGGGCGCCGATGTGAAGGTCGGCGACCAGGTGACCCTGGCTGTCCTCGGCCGCGAGATCGACGCCAGGGTGGCCGTCCTGCGCAAGGTCGACTTCGCCGGCTTCGGGGCCAGCTTTCCCGTCGTCGTCGATCCCGCCGCCCTGGCGGGCGCCGACCTCGGCGACGTCGCCATCGCCAAGGCCACGCGGGCCGAGGAACGCCGCGCCACCCTGGCCCTGGGCGCCCCTTTTCCAGGCGTGAACGTGATCAGCGTGCGCGATGCGCTCGAAGCGGTCGCCGATCTCTTCGACCGCCTGGCCCTGGCCGTCCGCGCCGCCGCCGCCGTGGCCGCCCTGGCCGGCCTGCTGGTCCTGGCCGGAGCCATCGCCGCCGGCGCCCGCGCCAGGGCCAAGGAGGCGGCGACCTTGAAGGTGTTGGGCGCGAACCGCGGCCAGATTCTGATGATCTACGCCATCGAGTATGGCGCGGTCGGCCTGATCGCCGGCGCGGCCGGCGTCGCTCTGGGCTATGGCGCCGCCTGGCCGGTGGTGGTCAAGGTGTTCGAGGCGCCGTGGAGCGTCGACTGGACAGGCGTCGCCTCCCTGGTGGCGGGCGCCGCCGCGTTGGCGGCCATCGGCGGCGTGCTGGCCGCCTTGCAGGCGCTCGGTCAACGTCCCGCCGCGACCTTGCGGGCGGAATAAGGCTGAGAGCCACATTAACGGGCGGTAATGCATGATCACCTTGCGCCCCGCCCCGGCGAGGGCGATATTCCATGCGAGCGTCCAAATGGGGCGTCAGGACATAAGGGTTCTTCTCAAGATGAGCGACTTTGATCGCGGGCTTGTGCGACCGACCACGGTTGCGGCGCCGGATATGGCCGTGGATGCGGGCCTTAGGGCCTTCATGCTCGGCGTCTATAACAAAGTGGCCTTGGGACTGATGCTTTCGGCCGCCCTGGCCTGGGTCACGGGCAACTATGTGCCTGCCCGCGCCTTCCTCTTCCGCGTCGATGGGGCCGGCCACATCGGCTACACCGTCCTTGGCATGGTGGTGGCGTTCGCGCCGATCGCCATCCTGCTCTTCCAGGGCTTCGCGCGCCGTCAATCGCCGCAAAGCGCCAGCTTCACCTATTGGGCCGTGGTTTCCCTGATCGGCGCATCGCTGGGCATGGTCTTTCTGCTCTACAGCGGGGTCGGCATCTTCCAGACCTTCCTGGTCACCGCCGCCGCCTTCGGAGGCCTGTCGCTGGTGGGCTACACCACCAAGCGCGATCTTTCGGGGATGGGTAGCTTCCTGATCATGGGCGTGTGGGGCCTGATCTTTGCCTCCATCGCCACCTTCTTCTTCCACTCGCCGATGCTGGTGTTCGTGATCAACCTGTTGGGCGTGGGCATCTTCGCCGGCCTAATCGCGGCCGACACCCAGCGCCTCAAGATGACCTATTACCAGCTCGGCGGCGACCAGGCGGGGATGAACGTGGCCACCAGCTGGGGCGCGCTCAGCCTCTACCTCGACTTCGTCAACCTGTTCCGCTTCCTGCTCTTCTTCATGGGCGGCCGACGGTAGGCGACTTGTAGCGCGGGCTTCCAGCCCGCGCTCTTTCACCGCCGCCAAAGAGCGGGCAAGATGCCCGCGCTACAAGAAAGACCGCGGCGCGTCGCCCCTAACTCACCACCGCGAAACGCGCCCGGTCGAACAGGCGAAGGACGTGGGCGAGGTCATGGCCGCGCTTCAGCACCAGCCCGCCGTGCGCGAAGACCGCCCACGCCCCCTGTCGGCGCCCCAGGGCGGGATGCTTTTCGATCCGGTAGAGGGGCGTCTCGCTGGCGTGGCGGAAGATGGAAAACACCGCGGCGTCCTTCAGCCCGTCGATGGCGTAGTCGCGCCAATGGCCCGCGGCGACCATGCGCCCGTAGAGGCCGAGGAGCTGATTGAGTTCGCGCCGGTCGAAGAAGACGACGCCGGATTGGGCCCCGCATAGGGCCGGCTGATGCGCTGGATCGGGGACCATGCGAATCGAAATCTAACCCGCGCCAGCCTGTTTGGCGAGACGCCTAGCGATCGAGGCCCCCAGCCATTGTGCGGCCATTGTGCGGCGCCGTGAAATGACCTTGTTTCGGCCCAGCGGACGCCCGGTTGGAGCGTGAATCTCCTCGCTGTCGGTTGATCGGGACTTGAGCGGTTTCGGTTCTTAAACAGCCCCCCAGCCCCTGGAATCGCGGGGTCTTGGTCAACCGGCGATCTCAATTGCCCCGCGGCCCTCCCCCTCCGGTCGCGGGGCTTTTGCGTTGTGGTTGGCGTGACCGCGCGGGCACACTCGCTGAAAACATTAACGCGCCGTCATTTACCGCCTTCAAATCACCTTATTTCCGTCGCGCGGGCGCCCGCTTGCCCCCCGATCTTAACGGTGTCGGCTGATCGGAAGACCCGCGGTCCCGGACCCTGAACAGCCCCCCCAGCCCCCCTGGATTTGTGGGCTCCGGTCGGTCGACGCTTCAATCTTCAAAACGCCCCTCGCGGTCTGCCCCCTCCGGCCGCGGGGGGTTTTGCATTCTGAGGCTCTCCTCTGGACCCGGCCGCTTCCTTGGCGCGAGGGGGACCGATCTCGAGCACGCCCAGGATGCGGCCGCCGTGGTCGGCCTGGACCAGGAGCAGGGTGGCCAGGCCCTCATCGCTGGCCGGCGGAAGCTTGAAACTCACCGGTCGACCCGACCAGGCGCCCAGACGCGCCAGTTGGCGCACCACGTTGCGTTGCGGAACCGTCGTGCCGCGATTGTCGCCCTCGGTCACCGCGATGTCCTCTTCGCGAGGATCGAAGCGGATCAGCCACACGTCGCCCCCGCCGGGCGGCCGGCGGCCCGTGCCGACAGCGATCCGCCCGTCCTGGCGCATCTCCATGGCCGGCCGCGGGAGCCGCGCGCGCCGCGCCTCGCCGATCAGAGCGTCCACCGACGCGGACTGGGCGCCCGAGACCTGGGCCGCGCCATCGACGATCACCTGGGGCGTGTAGACGTCGCGCAGGCCAAATCGTTTGTCATAGGCGCGCTGGCGATCGGCGAACTCGGGCTCGGCGAAGGTGTCCTTCCAGCCCAGATAGTCCCAGTAGTCGACCGACCAGGTCAGGGCGACCACGCCCGCCCGATCGGCGAGGCGGGCGATATAGGCGTTGGCCTTGCCGCAGGACGAGCAGCCTTGCGCGGTGAACAGCTCGACCACCACGGGACTGCGCGCCCAAGCGCCCACCGGCGCCCACAACGCGGCGCAGATCGTCAGCAAGAGCCCAGCTCGCCTCATGGCGCCGCAATTAAGCGGACTTTGCCCGCGCGGTCGTTCACGAACGTGTGAGGGCGAGCGGGCGGCGCCTTCCAACCCTCTTCCCGCAAGACGGGCGAGGGTTGAAGAAGGAAGGTCGAGCCCCAGCGAACCCCTCCTATGCCGCCTTCGCCAAGTTGCGCAGGACGAAGTTGAGTACGCCGCCGTTCCGGAAATAGGTCAGCTCCGTGGGGCTGTCGATGCGGCAGCGGACCGGGAAGCGGGCGATCTTGCCGTCGGTCGGACGGTAGAGCTCGACCATCAGCTGGCGGCGGGGATGGATGTCGCCCAAATCGCGGATGGTGACGATCTCATCGCCGGTGAGCCCGAGCCGCTGCCAGCCGTCGGCGATGAACTGCAGGGGCAGAACGCCCATGCCCACCAGATTGGAGCGATGGATGCGCTCGAACGATTCGGCGATCACCGCGCGCACGCCCAGGAGCTTGGTTCCCTTGGCCGCCCAGTCGCGCGACGATCCGGTGCCGTATTCCTTGCCGGCGAAGACGACCATCGGCCGCCCCTCGGCCTTGTAGCGCATGGCCGCGTCGTAGATCGACATCTGGTCGCCGGACGGGAAGTGGCGGGTGACGCCCCCCTCGATCTCGGGGGTGATCTTGTTGCGGATGCGGATGTTGGCGAAGGTGCCGCGCATCATCACCTGGTGATTCCCGCGCCGCGCCCCGTAGGAGTTGAAATCGCCCTGGCTGACCTGGTGTTCGGTGAGATACGCCCCCGCCGGCGAGGATTTGCCGATGTTGCCGGCCGGGCTGATGTGGTCGGTGGTGATGGAGTCGCCGAAGATGCCCAGAATGCGCGCCTCGACGATGTCGGCGACCGGTTCGGGGGTCATGGTCAGGCCCTCGAAATAGGGCGGGTTCTGGACGTAGGTGGAACCCATCTCCCAGGCGTAGGTCTGCCCGCCGGAAACCTCGATCGCCTGCCAGTGGCTGTCGCCCTGGAATACGTCCTTGTAGCGCGCGGCGAACATCTCGCTGCCGACTACTTTTCGCTGGATGGCGGCGATCTCCTTGTTGGTCGGCCAGATGTCCTTCAGGAACACATCCTTGCCGCCCTTGCCTTGGCCGAGCGGCTCGCTGACCAGATCGATCAGCATCGACCCGGCCAGGGCGTAGGCCACGACCAGTGGCGGTGAGGCCAGATAGTTGGCCCGCACGTCCGGATTGACCCGACCCTCGAAATTTCGGTTCCCCGACAGCACCGAGACGGCCACCAGGTCGCCCGCCTGCACCGCCTTGGCGATGGGTTCGGAAAGCGGCCCGGAATTGCCGATGCAGGTGGTGCAGCCATAGCCCACCAGGTTGAATCCGAGCGCGTCGAGCGACTTGGTGAGCCCGGCCTTGGTCAGATAGTCGGTGACCACCTGCGAGCCTGGGGCGAGCGAGGTCTTCACCCAGGGCTTCACCTTCAAGCCCTTGGCGATGGCGTTCTTGGCCAGGAGCCCCGCGGCGATCAGCACGCTGGGATTGGAGGTGTTGGTGCACGAGGTGATCGCGGCGATCACCACATCGCCGTTGCCCAGGTCGTGGCCTTCGCCCTCGACGTGGACGCGCGTCGGACCGCTGGCTTCGTCCTTGCCGAACTCGCCGTGCAACGCCTCGCGGAAGCTGGCGGCGGCCTCGGAGAGAAGCACCCGGTCCTGCGGTCGCTTGGGACCGGCGAGCGAGGGGAGGACCGAGCCCAGGTCGAGTTCGAGGGTGTCGCTGAACACCGGATCGGCCACGCCCGGTTCCACCCACAGGCCTTGCTCGCGCGCGTAGGCCTCCACCAGGGCGACGCGCTCGGCCGTGCGGCCGGTGGCGCGCAGATACTCGATGGTCGCCGCCGTGACCGGGAAGAAGCCGCAGGTGGCGCCATATTCGGGGGCCATGTTGGCGAGCGTCGCCTGATCCTCCACCGTCAGGCTGGCCAGGCCCGGCCCGAAATATTCCACGAACTTGCCCACCACGCCCTTCTTGCGCAGCATCTGGGTGACGGTGAGCACCAGATCGGTGGCCGTGGCCCCTTCGGGAAGGGCCCCGGTCATGTGGAAGCCGATGACCTCGGGGATCAGCATCGGAATGGGCTGGCCCAGCATGGCCGCTTCCGCCTCGATGCCGCCGACGCCCCAGCCCAGGACCGAAAGGCCGTTGACCATGGTCGTGTGGCTGTCGGTGCCGACCACGGTGTCGGGATAGGCGAGCATCTCGCCACCTGCCTCGGAGGTCCACACGGTTTGGCCGAGGTTCTCCAGGTTCACCTGGTGGCAGATGCCGGTGCCGGGAGGCACGACGCGGAAGTTGTTGAAGGCGGACGAGCCCCAGCGCAGAAAGCGGTATCGCTCGATGTTGCGGTCGTATTCCTTCTCCACGTTCTCGGCGAAGGCCTTGGGGGTGCCGAAATAGTCCACCATCACCGAGTGATCGATCACCAGATCGACCGGGTTGAGGGGGTTGATCCGCTCGGGATCGCCGCCCAGGGCCGCCAGGGCGTCGCGCATGGCGGCCAGATCGACCACGGCGGGGACGCCGGTGAAATCCTGCATCAGCACCCGCGCGGGGCGAAAGCTGATCTCGTGCTGGGCCGCGCCCTTGTTCACCATCCAGGCGGCCAGCGCCTCCAGGTCGGCCTTGCTGGTCGTGACCCCGTCCTCGTTGCGGAGCAGATTCTCCAGGAGAACCTTCATGGAGACCGGCAGGCGCGAAATGCCGGTCAGGCCGGCGGCTTCGGCGGCGGCGAGGCTGTAGTAGGCATAGGTCTTGTCGCCGACGGTCAGCTCGCGCTTCGTCTCGAGGCTGTCCATGGAAGTCAAGATTGGCGACGCCAATTTGGGGGAATTCATGTTGGGGGAGTCCTTTTCGCGTTCCAGGCCGTCCGAGAATCGGTTCGGAGGATCGTGCGCGGATCGGGTCGGACACACAGCGTCCGGCCTGCGCGGCATCGTCCCCGTGCGGCCGTCAGTGTCATAAACCCGCGCCGCCGCCGCGTCCATGCGGGTGCGGTGCGATGATCGCGCGGCTCGACATCGAGGGGCTGGCCGTGCGGCGCGGCGAGCGGCTGCTGTTTGCCGGCGTGAGCTTCGGCCTGGCGGCCGGCGAGGCCGTGGCGCTGACCGGCCCCAACGGAGCGGGCAAGACCAGCCTGCTGCGCGCCGTGGCCGGATTTATTCGACCGGCCCAGGGGCGGGTGCGCTTCATCGGCGCCGCCGGCGAGCTGGAACCCGATGAAGCGCGGCGGCGCGCCTGCCATCTGATTGGCCACCAGGACGGCCTCGAGACCAGCCGCATCGGCCGCGAGGAGCTCGTCTTCCAGACGCGCAGGGCCGGAGGGCGCCAGGCCGCCGCTCTGGCCGCGGCGGACCGCCTGGAGCTTGGACGGCTGCTCGATCTCGAGGTGCGCATGCTGTCGGCCGGCCAGCGACGCCGCCTCGCGCTCTGCCGACTGATCGCCGCGCCCCGGTCGTTGTGGCTGCTGGACGAACCGCTGGCGCCCCTGGACGCGATGAGCCGCGCCCTCTTCGGCCAAGTGATGGACGAGCATCTGCGGGGCGGCGGGCTCATCCTGGCGGCGGTCCATGACCCCCTGCCCATCGCCGCGCGCATCGTGGAGCTGGGAGGGTGAGCGCCGTCGGCGTCCTTTTGCGCCGCGAAATGGCCCTGGCCTGGGGACGGGGCGGCGGACCATTGCTGGCGGTCGGTTTCTTCACGGCGGCGACCACCATGCTCCCGCTGGCGGTCGGACCTTCGCCGGCCCATCTGGCGGCGGTGGCCGGCGGCGTCACCTGGGTCGCCCTGGTGCTGGCCAGCCTTCTCAGCCTCGAACGCCTGTTCGCGCGCGACTTCGAGGACGGCGCCTTGGACCTAATCGCCCTTGGGCCCTTGCCGCTGGAAGCGGCGGCGGCGGTCAAGTGCCTCGCTCAATGGCTGGCGGCCGGCGCGCCCCTGGCCCTGGCCGCCCCCCTCGCCGCCGTCGCCCTGGGCGCGCGCCCCGCCGCGGGGCCCATGATCGCCGTCGCGGCGGCGCTGGGCGGGCTCGCCTTCGCCTTCGTCGGCGGCGCCGGGGCGGCGCTCGCCCTATCCAGTCGGCGCGGCGGCGTGCTGATCGCGGTCGTCGTGCTGCCCCTGCTCGCCCCCCCGGTGATCTTCGGCGGGGCGGCGGTGGGGGCCTGCGAGGCGGGCCTGGCGTGGGGCGCCGCCTTCGCCCTCCTGGCCGCCTATGCCCTGGCGGCCGTGGCCCTGGCGCCCTTCGCCATGGCCGCCGCGTGCCGCAACGCGCTGTCGTGAACGCCCGCGGCGCCTGGCGGCGGCATTCAGGCGCCATTCATGACGGATCGCTATATGAGCTATCAACCCATTGGAGCCTTCCATGATCGTCGTTACCCCACGCTCGTCACTCATCTCCGCCTTGGCGCTCTGCCTGGTTGGCGCCGGCCCTTCGCTCGCCCAGAGCCAGTACGGCCCGCCTCCCGGACCGCCGGGCGCCAACGGCGAGCCGCCGGCCCAGACGCCCGCCTCGCAAGCCGACCACCTGCGCCAGAGCCTGCGGCTGCGCGCCGATCAGGAAGGCGCCCTCCAGGCGTTCGTGGCGGCCATCACCCCGCCCCCAGGCGCGATCGATCGCATGCGTCAGCAACAGCAAAACGCCGCCTCGCTGCCGACACCCCAGCGACTCGATTTCGCCTTGGCGCGGATGGATCAAATGCGCGGCCTGATGGTCGCCCAGATCGCCGCCACCAAGCGCTTCTACGCCCAGCTGACGCCTTCCCAGCAACGGGCCTTTGACGCCGCGCAGTCGTCTGCCGGCGGCTACCGCGGTCGCTGACCGGGAACAACCCCGCCCCCACCTGAAAGACCCCTCACCCTGCCCGCAAGCGCGGAGCGAGGGTTCGGAATCTGCACGCGAGGCGAGGGCTGAACACGCGAACTCGGACTACCCAAACGCCCGCTCGATCATCCCGGCGAAGGCGATGGTGGTGCGGTCCTCCAGATACGGCCCCATGATCTGGGCCCCGACGGGGAGGCCGGCCCTGGTCTTGCCTATTGGCATGGCGGTGGCGGGCAGGCATCCGAGGGTGGCCATGCCGGGCCAGGCGACCTGGGCGCCGTAGAAAGTCTCGACGCCGTCGATCACGTGGGTGCGGCTGTTGAAATCGCCATCGTCATGGGGAAAGGCGACGACGCCGAAGCTCGGCGCGACGACGACATCGAAGGTCTTGAAGAGTTCCGCCCACCGGCGGCGCAGCGAAAGCTGGGCGTCCAGCGCATCCATCCACGCCACGGCGGAAATCGGATCGGCCAGCGCCGGCCCGCCTCGCGAGATCGCCGTGAAGAGCAGGGTAGCATAGACGCCATGCGCGGCGGCGAGATCAGGGACGAGGTCGCTCGCGCGCGCCACTTTCGCCCCCGCGCCTTCAAGACGCGACGCCAGGCCGTGCAGGGCCGAGCGGATCTCGTTGTCGAGCGCGGCCGCAGGGTGTTCGTCGATAATCAGTACATGGAATTCATGCAGCCGCGCGTGGCGGGGAGCGGGCAGATCGACGCGGTAGCCCACCGCCTCTTCGTCGAGCGGACCGGCGACGATGTCGAGGGCCAGGGCCAGATCGCCGGCCGTCCGCGCTAAAGGCCCAAACACATCCAGCACGCGGTCGCAGCCGTCCACGCCTGGCGGCGCCTGGCCGCGCCCGGGGACGAGGCCATAGCTCGGCTTGTGTCCGAAGACGCCGCAGAACGACGCCGGCACCCGGATCGAGCCACCGATGTCGGAGCCGAATTCCAGGGGAACCATCCCCGAGGCGAGGGCCGCCGCCGCGCCCCCTGACGAGCCGCCGGGCGTGCGCCCCGCATCCAGCGGGTGGTTGGTGCGGCCGTAGACCGGATTGTCGGACTGCCAGTCGGAGAGGAAAGGCGCGATGTTGGTCTTGCCGAGGATCACGGCGCCTGCGGCCTTGAGGCGCGTCACGGCCACCGCGTCGGTGGGCGCGATCCAATCCTTGGCGGCCGGCGATCCCCAGGTGGTGGCGAGGCCGGCGACATTGAACGACTCCTTCACCGTCATCGGCACGCCTAGCAGCGGTCGGCGTTCGCCCCGCGCCAGGGCGGCGTCGGCGCCCTTCGCCGCGTCCATCGCCCGCTCGAAATCGCGCACCACCACGGCGTTGATCGGGCCGTCCAGCCGCTCGATGCGCGCGATGGCGGCGTCGCAGAGCTCTACCGAGCTTACCCTTTTCGCCGCGAGGTCGGCGGCGAGTCCGCCGGCAGTGGCGGTGGCGTAGTCGAAGGCGGGGGGCATGGTGGGCTGGCTCTCATGAGACGCTCCTCGGAGCGGACGGCGTGGAAACGATCTTCGCCGGGCTGATGGGTCGGCGGCATCTGCATACTCCTTGTTTGACGCGAGCGGTCTGCGCATACGAATAGGGCGTCTGGCACGCCCACGGCGGGTCTTCGCGACACGTTCGCGGCGCCTAGAAAGGATGGCTGACGCCCTTCGGGTCGGTTTTGACGAACTTTTGACGCCGGTTTGACGGCCTCGTCCCCAGGGAGCCTTCCCGCCCCGCGACGCTGTGATGTATTTGTCCTGACTAATCGTAGGACCTTTCGATGGAAAGGTTCATGGCCGCGCGCGGTGATGCAAGCACTGGCCGCGCTAGCGCAGGTAAGCGCCGCGCGCATGCAGGCGAGAGCGGCGTTTCTACAGAGGAGGGTCGCGTAATGCGCATCTCGGTCCTGGCGACCACCCTGGCTTCGGGGGCGTTACTCACCTGGATGATCTCGTTCGGGAGCGGGCCACACAGCCTTTACGCCGACGACGGTCCCGCGCCGCCAAACATGGGAACGGGCGCAATCATCGCGACAGCGGCCGGCCTGGCGGGCGCCAAACGATTGGGCCTGATCATCCCGTCGCCGGAAGGCGCCACTGCAGCGAGGACCGCGTTGCCGCCGGAGCCGGGCTCGGCGGACTGAATACTTGCCGATCAGCGCCGACGACAGGCAAGGCCGCGAGCCTGCTTCTCTCATCTATTGAGCGCCTGCGGACCGCTGACGAACCGACTGCCCCGAACGTAGAATCGCAGCAAACGGTCGACTGCGCGCGTAATGCCGATCCGCTCGCTCTGCCCGATTTCGTCGGACGCCTGACCGTCGGATCCGAGCCACAGCGGACCGGTCCGACACAGGTCGATCCCGTCTAGTTGGCGATTGATCTCCAAAGCTGCGCTCAGCCGACCCGGGCCCCGCGTCAAATCTCGCACCCGATCGGCGCCGCGATTTCGCTCCATGATCCCGATGCCATAGGTTGGCTCGATCGCCCTGATCAAGACACCCGCGCCCACGCCGGATATCTCGCTCGAGACGTTCAGCATGAACGAGGCGCCATAGGCGAGATAGACATATGCGTGGCCGCGCTCAAGGAAGAGCGCCCGATTGCGCGGGGTCATGCCGCGATAGGCGTGGCCCGCGGGGTCGCCGACACCATAGGCCTCTGTCTCGACGATGCGGCCCCCCGCCACGCCTTCGGCTAGCGTCCGCACGAGCATCTTGCCGACGAGGAAACGGGCGAGCAGGGCGGTATCGACCGGCAGCTCCGCTCGGTCCAATATGCGCGGACGCGCCACTGTCCCGTTGATTTCACCCCATACGCTCGACGCAATGCACACGCGAGGCTCCCGGCTCGAAGGGGTCGGCAAAATACTGGGTCTCGCGGGCCACTTTGCCATCCAGGAACTCCATGATGCTCAACGAATAGGAGGGCCGGCCGTCATAGGCGAGGGTGAATTCCGTGACCCAGAGGTCGCCAGCGCCGACGATGCGGCGCACCGTGAAGCGCTTGCGGTTCGGCTGTTCGCTCCGAGAGGCCTCGATGTTGTGGCGGCCCCTGATCCGCTCGCCCGATTGCGGGTACTCGAGAAGCGCGTCCTCTCGGCATATGTCGTGCTCCACGACGAAATCGTTTGCGTCTGAGGCGGCCCAGTGGCGATTGAGCGCCTCTCGAATCTCATTCTTGTCCACCCTGCTACTCCAGTTCCTGGTCATCGGCCGTCTCGCGGCGGATTAGGCGCGCAGTTCAGCGAGCCTTAAGCGTAAGATCAGCCCAGTCGCTGGCCCACCATCCTCCCGATATCCGCGAAAGCGACCGCCGCCTGCGCAGCGGTGGGAGAGCCGCCCCGGGTGTAGGCGCAGATCAGCACTGGCGCGCCCGGCTTGGGCCAAGCCACGGCGATGTCGCCGAATGCGTCCTTGCCGTTGTTGTCGGTCTTGTCCCCTATCCTCCAGTCCTTGGGCAGCCCGCCACGCAAGCGGTCGCCCCCGGTCTTGCAGCCCAGCATCCAGGCGGTGAGGCGTTCGCGCGAACCCGGCGACAACACCTTGCCCAGCACAAGGTGGCGCAGGTTGCCCGCCATGGCGGCGGGCGTGGTCGTGTCGTGCGGATCGCCCAGCGGTGAGCGGTTCAGCATCGGCTCATCGTGGTCCAGGCGCGTGACAGCATCGCCCATCGACCGCCAGAAGGCGGTCAGGGCGGCCGGACCGCCGACCCGCGCCAGCAACAGGTTGGCGCACGTGTTGTCGCTATACTCAACCGCCGCCTCGCACATGTCGGCAACCGACATGGCTCCCTTAGCCAGGTTATGCTCGGCCACGGGCGCATACCAGCCGGGCAGGTCCTCTCGGCCGTAGGGGATCATATGTTCGAGCTGGTCCTGGCCGCGATCGGCACGCGCCAGGACGAGCGCGGCGAGCGAGGCCTTGAAGGTGCTGCACATGACGAAACGCTCGTCGGCGCGCCAGGCGATCTTCGCGCCCGTGGCCAAGTTTACGGCGTAAAGCCCGATCCGCCCGCCCGTCTCGCGTTCATAGGCCGCAAGCGCGGGCGGCGCCTCCTGCGCGAGCACCGGCCACGCGGCCAGGCCCGGGGCGGCGGCCAAAAGAGTGCGTCGATCCAGGGTCACGGGGCGCCCTCCACGCTGAGCCGTCGCGCTGCCTCGCCAAATCGCTACGGCAAAAGAATGGCAATTATAGAGCTTGCAACTCAAGTGGTCTTGCCTGGAAGCCTCTTCGATAGCGATGAGTGCAAGGACTACCTCGGTCGCCCGGTGGGCGAGACGGTGGCCAAGCTCTGCGCGGCCGTGGGCCTCGATCCGGCCCTGTGCGTCCTGGACGGCGAGACCTGGAAGGCCCGCCGCCTGCCCCACCCCTTCGAGGCGGCGAGGCAGGCCAAGACGCCCCAGCCCCACCGCGCCTTCCCCAGCCGCCAGCCTCGCCGCCGCGGCGACCGGCCGCCCGGCTGAAGCGGGCCAAGGCGCCGGCGGGAAAG
>Ga0182024_10012712_pt1 | contig 16602 bp, 17 predicted proteins | sample P32metaG_FD_120480 | JGI IMG/M metagenome (GOLD analysis project Ga0182024, IMG submission 120480) | Permafrost microbial communities from Stordalen Mire, Sweden - P3-2 metaG (Illumina Assembly) | ecosystem: Environmental > Terrestrial > Soil > Wetlands > Permafrost | place: Sweden: Stordalen... | reverse complement strand
GGCTTCCTCGCGGACGTCCGTCGCTTGCTTGCGGCCCGGCCCACCCTGCTCGGCCTCGAAGCCTTTTTTGCAGCGATGCAGAAGTTGGTCTGCGATTTTGATCCCGCGGTGGTTGTGCTGGATCCGATATCGGATCTGATCGGCGTCGGCACGGCTTGTGACGTGTCGGCGATGCTCACCCGCCAGGTCGACTTCCCCTAGGCAAGGGCGTGACGGCCATGTTCACCAGCCTCGGTACCGACGGGCAAGTGCCGACTAACCATCTGGTCGCCTCGCTGATCGACATGAGGCTCCTCGTCCGCACCCTGGCGGGCAACGGCGAGGACAACCGCGTGCTGACGGTGCACAGGTCCCGAGGCATGGCCCACTCCAACCAGGTCACGGATTTTCTGATGGTCGGCCCGGGAGTCGAGCTCGCCGACGTATACGTCGGGCCGCTGGGCGGGTCGCAGGGGAAGCTGGGTGCGCGCACATGAGCGAGTCGATCGCCGTGTTGCACCCGGGCGTGATCGCCGCCGGTCAAGAGGCCTCCGCTGTCGTGCTGCTGGTCTTCCGGATCGACGGCCGCGAGCACGCCATGGCGGTCGAGCAGGTCGTCGAGGTGCTCCGCATGGTGGCCGCGACCCGGCTGCCCGATGCACCGCCATGGGTGGTCGGGGTGATCAACGTCCGCGGCCGAGTGATCCCGCTGATCGACGTCCGGGCGCGCCTCGGCGCACCCGGGCTGGAGCCCGAGCCCTCGACCTCGGTCATCGTGGTCCAGACGGATGAAGTCGCGGCCGGGCTCGTGGTGGACGAGGTCGTCGAGGTCTTGGCGGTGCGGCGCGACGCGCTTCAGCGCCCCGACCAGGTGACCGCCGCCGCCCGGGCGCTCTCCGGCGTGGCCCGCCACGGCGACCGGCTGATCCCTTTGCTTGATCCAGAGCGCATCTGTGAGGGCTCGCCCGACCTACGCCTCCCTTCTGGAACAGGCAGATGATGGCGCCCCTTGAGCAGGTGGACGTCGCCCGCTTCTGCAAGCTGGTGCGCGCGCGCACGGGGATGGTGCCCACCGAGTCGCGGGCGGCCGACTTGACGCGGACCGTCCGGCGAGCGGTGGCGGACTTGGGCGTGCCGGACGCGAACGCGCTCAACGAGCTGCTGTCCGCGAGCGCCGATGCGAGCGACGCGCTCGACGCTGTGCTCTGCGCTTTGAATGTGAGCGAGACCAATTTCTTCCGCCACGCCGGCCAGATCGATGCCCTGGAGCAGAGCGTCCTGCCCGAGCTGATCGCCCGTCGGCGCGACGAGCGGCGGCTGCGGCTCTGGAGCGCGGGCTGCTCCACCGGCGAGGAGCCCTACACGCTCGCGATGCTCGTCTCGCGGCTGCTGCCGGACCTCCACGAATGGGATGTGCTGATCCTCGCGACCGATCTGAACGGCCGCTCGCTCGAGCGGGCCCGCCGTGGCCTCTATCGAGCGTGGTCGCTGCGAGGGATATCGCCCGCCACCCTGGCGCCCTACCTCACGCGGCAGGGCGAGCAGTTCGAGGTGACCCCGGCTCTCCGGGCGATGGTTAGCTTCGCGCAGCTCAACCTGGCCGAGGACGTCTACCCCGCGCCCGCGACCAATACCGAGGCGATGGACCTGGTCGTCTGCCGCAACGTCCTCATGTACTTCGACGACGAAGGCAGACGGGCCGTGATCGCGCGCATGGGCGACGCGCTGACCGACGGTGGCTACCTCCTCACGAGTCACGTGGAGGCGGGCCTCGACGGCTTCGATAGCCTGGCGCGAGAGGCACCAGGGACGGCCATCTACCGCAAGCTGGACGCGCGAGCAGCTTCGATCGACGCCCGCGAGGAGGAGCCGGCCGCCGTCCGGCTGGCTGCCGCGCCTGTCCCTCGGCTCGATGCCTCACCGCGGCCTCGACGCCGGCCGGCTCCTCCGCCTCGCGCGGCCGGGCCCGACGAGGTGGAGCGTGCGCGCCGGGAGGCGTTGGCACTGTGGCGGGCCGGCTCGGCCGAGGCCGCTCTGCGGGGGCTCGAGGCGGCGACCGCGCGCCGTCCCCTGGAGGCTCCGCTGCACTACCTTCACGGATTGATGCTGCTCGACACAGGCCCGCCGGACGAGGCTCTAGCGGCCTTCCGGCGTTGTACCTACGCCGACTCCGGGCACGCCCTTGGACACCTCGCGCTGGCGGGGCTGTTCGCGCGGCTCGGTTTTGGAGACCGGGCCCTGAAAGCGCTCGAGACGACGCGGGGCCTGGTCGAGCGGCTCGAACACGACACGCTCGTCTTCAGAGAAGACGAGCTGACGCTTGGCGACGTCCTCGAGCTGATCGTGACGCAGCGGGCGTTGCTCGCAGCCCCCGACACCGCGGAGGCGAGGCGTGCCTGATCTCGGCACAGCCCACCCCGACCGCGAGCGGACGCGGCGCATTCTGGAAGAGCGCGCCGCCGTGCTCGCCCGGCCGCTGCGCGCTGAGGAGCCCGCCGGCACCGTCGAGCTGATCGTGCTGGCTCTTGGGCCAGAGCGCTACGGCGTCGAAGCTCAACGCGTCCGCGAGGTCTTGCCACTCGCCGACCTCGCACCGGTCCCGGGAGCCCCGTCAATCTGGCGCGGCATCGTCAATGTCCGCGGCACCCTCTATCCGGTCCTCGACCTCCGCCGCTACCTGTCGCTGCCGGATCAAGAGCACGCCGACCGGCCGGAAAAGATGGTGCTCGTCTTCGGCGCGAGCCTCACGATCGCGATCGCGGTCGACGACGTGCCCGAGATCCGGCGCTTGCCGGCCGCCGCCATCGGGCCCGCGCTCGCGGGCCCGTCCGAGAGCGCGCGAGAGTCCGTACAAGGCGTCACCGATGACCTGCTGACCGTGCTCGACGTCGAGGCGCTGCTGGCCGACCCCATGCTTGTCGTAAGGGAGGAATCAACATGAAGATTCGAACCAATATCCTGCTCGCTTTCGCGGCACCGACGCTTATCTTGATCGTCACGGGCGTCGTGTTGTTCACGGCGCTGACGCAGAGCCTCGACACCAGCGCTCGCGTCCGCCACTCGGAGCAGGTGATCGGGCAGGGCAACCTGCTGCTCCTGTCGGTCGTCGACGCCGAGACCGGCATGCGCGGGTTCGTCATCACGCGGCAAGAGCGCTTCCTCGCCCCATTCACCGAGGGCAACGCGACGTTTGACCAGACGGCTCGCACGCTCGAGGCGCTCGTCTCAGACAACCCGCCGCAGGTCGCGCGCATCGACCAGGTGGTCCAGTCGCACCAGCTGTGGCTCGCTACGATCGCGAGGCCCGTGATCGCCTGGGTCCGGGCGGGCGGCATCAACGTCGACAAGGCGGTGAAGCTCATCGCGACCGGAGACGGCAAGGCCATTGTCGATCACCAGCGGGCGCTCGACGCCGCCTTCCTGGCGACAGAGGAGAGTCTCCTTCACAGCCGCATAGCGACCAGCGATTCCGCGGCAGGGACCGCCCGGGTCGTCCTGATCGGCGGCTTGGGCCTGGTCATCGTGCTCTTGCTCGCGCTCGGCTTCGGCCTCTCGAAGCGGCTCTCCAACAGCGCCCAGACAGAGCGGGACTTGAAGGAGTCGTTGCAGGACGCGGTCCGCGACTACTCGGAGTTCGCCGCCAGCGTGGCCGCAGGCGACCTCACGGCGACGGTCGCCACCAACGGCAGCCAGGACCTGACGCTCCTCTCCGAGAACCTCAACAACATGGTCGCGGGCCTGGCCGATATCTCCGGTCAGGTTCGCACAGGCGCGCTGGCCATCACGAGCTCCACCTCGGAGATTCTCGCGGCGGTCAGCCAGCACACGGCGAGTGCTAGCCAACAGTCGGCCGCGATCAGCGAGACCTCGACGACGGTCGACGAGGTCCGGGCGGCCTCGGAGCAGACGGCCCACAGGGCAGGCGAGGTGGCGGAGCAGGCGAAGAGCTCGATGCAGGTCAGCGACGAGGGCACTGAAGCAGTCGAGATGATCGCCACGGCGATGGAGGAGATCCGCGAGCGGGTCGAGGCGATCGCGCGCGACATCCTGACGCTCTCCGAGCAGACGCAGCAGATCGGCGATATCACCACGACCGTGGACGATCTGGCCGGCCAGTCCAACATCCTCGCGCTCAACGCGAGCATCGAGGCGGCCAAGGCCGGCGACCACGGCAAGGGCTTCGCGGTGGTCGCATCCGAGGTGCGCAACCTGGCTGAGCAGTCGAAGGGAGCCACGGCGCAGGTCAGGAGGGTCCTGCGCGACATCCAGAACGCCACCTCCACGGCGGTCCTGGCCACCGAGCAGGGGACCACGGTGGTCGAGACGGGGCTTGAGCTCTCTTCTCGCGCCGGCGATCGCATCCGCAGCCTGGCCGACACGATCCGGGAGGCCTCACATGCCGCCCAGCAGATCGCCGCCTCCTCCCACGAGCAGAGCGTCGGCATGGACCAGATCGCGCATGCGATGCAGGACGTAAACGAAGGCACGACGCAGTTCGTGGCCGGCGCGCACGAATCGCAGAAGGCCGCCGCGGACCTGAACGAGCTGGCGGAGAAGCTCGCCGCGATCACCGAGCGGTATCGGGTGTAGGGAGTCATATGGCCCAGATCGACCTCGCCGACCTGCAGGCAGAGCTCATGGCGACGTTCTCCGTCGAGGCCGAGGAGCACCTTCAGGCCATGAACCGGCACCTGCTCGCGCTCGAGGCGGGCTCGACCCTCGAGGCGCGCGGGCAGCTGATCGCCGAGATCTTCCGCGCCGCGCACAGTCTGAAGGGGGCCGCCAGGGCGGTCAGCCTGCCGGAAGTCGAGGCGCTCTCGCACACCCTCGAGGACCTCTTCGCGGCCATCAGGGAAGGCGGGCTTGAGCCGGCCCCGGACGCGCTCCAACGCGCCTACCGGACGCTCGACTCGATCGGGAGCCTGTTGGGCGCCAGCGCCGGTCCGAACGCTCCCCGCGCCGAGGCTCCAGCGATAGTTCGGCTGGGCGACGGAGGCGATTTCGATCAGCGCCCCGCCCCCACCCGTGGTTCGTCGGTACGCCTCGCGACCGACAAGCTCGACGCACTGATGGCCGCCGTCGGCGAGCTGCTCGTCAGCAAGATCGGCGCGGAACGGCGCGTGGCCGATGTCCGTGCCCTCGAGGCTGCCCTGGACCGGTCGGACTCGACCCGGTCGAAGCGGTGCCGGCGCACCGAGCAAACCACGCCAGACGCAGTCGCGCTCTCTGAGGAGACCTGCGCGCGTCTACACGCGGCACGAAGGGAGCTGGCAGAGCTCCGCCGCCTGCTCGAAGCGGACGCTCGCCGCGCCGCCCAGATCACAACCGACCTCCAGGACGCAGTACGCCAGACCCGGATGCTGCCGGTCTCGACGCTGTTCGAGCCGCTGCCGCGGATGGTCCGCGATCTCGCGCGGGACAGCGGCAAAGCGGTCACGCTCTCGATCTCGGGCGGGGACACGGAAGTCGATCGCTCGGTGCTCGAGCGGATCAAGGACCCGCTGACCCATCTGCTGCGCAACGCCGTCGACCACGGTGTCGAGGCTTCCGAGTTGCGTGCCGAGGCCCGCAAACCCGAGGGGACCATCTCGCTCTCGGCCGAGCACCGCGGCGACATGCTCGTCATCGAACTGGCCGACGACGGTGCCGGAATCAACCTGGACGCCGTCCGAGCCGGCGCCATCAAGAAGGGGCTCCTCCCATCCGCGGCCGCCGCGGAGCTGTCCGACCGCGAGGCGACGGCACTGATCTTCCGCTCCGGATTTTCGACCAGTCCGCTGATCACCGACCTGTCCGGACGCGGCGTCGGCCTCGACGTCGTGCGCGAGGCGGTCGAGCTTCTGCACGGATCGATCGAGGTCGAGAGCCGGCGCGGCGTCGGCACGACGTTCACGCTCCTGCTCCCCCTTTCCGTGTCGACGATGCATTGCCTGCTGGTCGAGGCGGGCGGGCAGACCTTTGCGCTGCCGGTGAGCGCGGTCGAGCGGGTCATGCGCGCCGAAGCATCGGAGATCGGGCGGGCCGGCGGGCGTGAGACGGTCCGGCACGACGGCCGCCCTGTCATCGTGGCCCGACTCGCCGATCTGTTGGGGCTGGACGCCGCCCGCGACGGCCGCGACCGTGAATCGAAGCAGCCGGTCGTCGTGCTCGGCGGGCCCGGGCGCAGCGCCGCATTCCTCGTCGACCGGGTCACGCAGACCTGCGAAGTCGTGATCAAGAGCCTCCCCGACCCGCTCTTCCGCGTCCGCCACCTCGCCGGCGCGACGATCCTCGGGTCCGGGCAGGTGGCGATGATGCTTCGCCCGGCCGACCTGATCGCCGCCGTCGAGCGCGCCCGTGGCGCGGCGCTTGCGGACACCGCGGCACCGGAAGCTTCGCCCGCGACGATCCTGGTCGTCGAGGACTCGATCACGACGCGCACGCTCGAGAAGAACATCCTGCAGGCCGCCGGATACCGCGTCCGCACGGCAGCCGACGGCGGCGAGGGCTGGAGCCTGCTCGAATCCGGCGATTGCGACCTGGTCCTCGCCGACGTCGACATGCCGGTGATAAACGGATTCGAGCTGACCGCCAGGATTCGGGGCGACCAGCGCCATCGCGCCCTGCCGGTCGTGCTGGTGACCTCGCTGGACGCCCGCGAGGACCGCGAGCGAGGCATCCAGGCGGGCGCCGACGCCTACATCGTCAAGGGCGCCTTCGAGCAGGAGCGGCTCCTCGACACGATCAGGCGGCTGATATGAACGACGCGCGGCCGCGGCACCGCGTGCTGGTCGTCGACGACTCGCCGGTGGCGCGCCGGCTGCTCGTCCACATCCTCGGCAGCGACCCCGGGCTAGAGGTGATCGCCGAGGCGGAGAACGGCGACGAGGCGGTCCGGCTCGCGACCCGCGAGCGCCCCGACGTGATCGTCATGGACATCGTGATGCCGTCGATGGATGGCCTGGAGGCAACTCGTCGGATCATGCAGGAGCGGCCGACGCCGATCGTGCTGGTCAGTGCGATGTACGGCCCCGGTTACCTTAGCCAGTCGTTCGAGGCGCTCCACGCCGGGGCGCTCACTCTCGTCGCCAAGCCGAGCGGGCCCGAGGCCACCGGCTTCGCGGACGAGGCCGCGGATCTGACGACCACCGTGAGGCTCTGTGCGGACATCAAGCTGGTCACGCGACGGGCCAGCAACCGGTCGCACCCGCACCCCGCAGCTAACCGGGCGCGCCCGCCGGCTGGAGCGCGCCGTCGGCCGGTGGAGATCATCGCTATCGCAGCGTCGACCGGGGGCCCTGCGGCGCTGGCGACGATCCTCAATGCGCTGCCCATGAGCACGCCTGTGCCGATCGTCGTGGTTCAACACATGACCGAGGGATTCGTTGAGGGACTCGTCGACTGGCTCGACGCCAGTTCGCGGATGGCGGTGCGGGTGGCGCGGGACGGCGAGCCGCTTCGCGCCGGCGAGGTGCTGGTGGCGCCTTCGGGCGTACACCTGGGGGTGGGTGGCGGCGGCAGGGTCGAGCTCAGCCACGAGCCGCCGACCGGTGGCCAGCGGCCTTCAGCCACCCACCTGTTCCGCTCGGTTGCGAGCGTCTATGGCGCCGCTGGCGTCGGGGCAATCCTGACCGGCATGGGCGAGGACGGGGTCGCGGGACTGTCGGCCCTGAAGGAGGCCGGCGGGCTGGTGCTGGCCCAGGACGAGGAGACGAGCGTCGTCTATGGCATGCCCATGAAGGCGGCCTTGCTCGGCATTGTCGATCAAATCTTGCCGGTCGACCGGATAGCCGCGGCGCTGATCGCCGCGTGGAACGGAGCGACGCGATGACGAAGCGGATCCTGATCGTCGAGGACAGCCCGACCCAGGCGCAGCGGCTGCGCCTCGTGCTCACCGGCGCGGGCTACGAGGTCGAGGTGGCGGCGAACGGAAGGGAGGGACTCGTCAAAGCAGAGCCAACGCGTGTGGATCTCGTCATCTCCGATGTCACGATGCCGGAGATGGACGGATTCGAGTTCTGCCGCGCGATGAAGTCCGCAGAGGTAACTCGGCGCGTCCCGATCATCCTGCTGACGGCGCTTGCCTCACCCGCCGACATCATCAAGGGCCTCGAAGCCGGCGCGGACAACTTCATTCCGAAGCCGTACGACAACGAGCACCTCTTGAACCGGGTCGGGCGGATCTTCGAGCAACTCGAGCTCCGTGGACAGCAGGGGCTGGAGATGGGTGTCAACCTGACGGTCGGCGGCAGCAGGATCGCCGTGACCGCCAACCGCCACCAGATCACGGAGCTCCTCTTTTCCACCTTTGAGAAGATGAGCAGCCAACACGACCAGCTCGTCGGCGCCAACCGCGAGCTCGAGCACGCAAGGGCGGAGGCCGACCGCTTGACGCTCGAGCTCGGCCACCACAACGAGGTGCTCGAGCAGCTCGTACGGTCTCGCACGCGCGACCTCGACCAGGCGCGACTCGAGACGCTCGAGCGCCTAGCGCTGGCGGCCGAGTACCGCGACGACGACACGCACGAGCACGCCCAACGCGTCGGTCGCAGCGCTGCGCTGATCGCCGCGGCGCTCGACCTTCCGGCGGAGGATGTCGAGCTGATCCGCCGCGCTGCGCCGCTCCACGACATCGGCAAGATCGGCGTCTCGGACACGATCCTCTTGAAGCCGGGCAAGCTGTCGGCCCACGAGTTCGAGGTGATGAAGACGCACACGACGATGGGCGCCGAGATCCTCGCCGGCTCGGGCTCGCGTGTGCTGCAGCTCAGTGAGCAGATTTCGCTCAGCCACCACGAGCGCTGCGACGGCAAGGGCTATCCGCACGGGCTCGCGGGCGAGGAGATCCCGCTCATTGGTCGTCTCGTCGCGATCGCCGACGTCTTCGACGCCCTCACCCACCGCCGCCCGTACAAGGAGGCATGGCCGCTCGACGCCGCAGTGGCTGAGATCCGCGTGTCTGCCGGCCGGCACCTCGACCCGCGACTCGTCGAAATCTTCGAGGCGCTCGACCTCGAGGCGCTGCTGGCGCCGGTTCTCGGCGCTGCCTTCGAAGATGCCGTCCAAGCCGGGACGCAGCTGGAGGTTGGTCGGGTAGGCGACACGCGCCTGGGCCGTGCGGCTGTGTGAGCCCGACTGGCTTGGTTCCCTCCCGCCCCGCATCGTCTGGTTAGGTGGAATTCAACATAACCGGTTCTGAGGGGAGGAGCCGAGACTGCTGCAACGGGGTGATGGGCGGCCACGCCATCGAACCCGGCCGCTTGGCCAAATCGGTGCTCAACCCCGACGGCGACGCGTGACTGCATCCGGACATATGCCGGTCCACGTGCCCGCCTCCATGCTGGCGCGAGCGCGAACGCGGATCTCGACCCGCGCGTCGCGACGCACCTGCTCGCTCTCATTCGTGTTCGTAGAAGGTTCCCGTTGTGCGACCCGCGGCCCCGCCATGAAGGGGCCTCACCGCAGCTCGGCGCAGCTCATTGATCCTTGCGGACGCCTCCCGCAACCCGCCGAAGCCAGTGCTCCCGCTGGTCGCGGCGATCCGCTCCGATTGACCGGCTCATCTCCGCCGGTCTTGACGACTCGTTGATTTACCGGTTTCGTTGCTCGGATATAGCGACTACGGCGTTCGCGGCCGCGGAGGATTCACGCGGGGCTGACTGGGTGTTGGCGAACCTTCGGGAGTTCGGCGCCGGTGTGGGCTCGATCGTTCCGGCGTGCTTTGCGAGCTACGCCCGCGTCTTCCATCCGGCATCGCTGGTTCTCAACGAGTCACGAGATCTAAAGACCGTACGCTGGGCGGAGGTCGCCGCCGCGAACGGCCGACAGATGCATCCCGCGGCCGAGTGGGGCTCGCTCACCGGCTTGCTGGAGTACATCTACAACGGTCCGCAGTCAGGCATCTGGACCGATCCACGGGAGCTCGGAAGCCCACCTCTCGTGGTGGCGAAGCCTCTCATCGCCGTGCTCAGCCACCACACTCGCACCGCCGACGATTGCTGGTTCGCCGTTTCTGACATCTGGGGCGCTCGGCTTCACGACAATCTGGCCGGCGCCACAAAGTTCGGCACCGACTACCGACAATTCTTCCTCCTGAGAGGCCCGCTGGAATCTGGGCTGAGCTCGCCGCATGCCGAGTACGGGACTGACCGGCTGCCTGGGCTTTGGTGGCCAGAGGATCACAGCTGGTTCGTTGGATCAGACGTCGACCTGCTCAGCACCTACGTCGGGGGATCGGATGACTGCATCGCGGCGCTGATCGCGGATCCGCTTCTCGAGGCTGCACGAATCCCTGTAGATCAGGGCGTCAGCCTTTACACCGACACAATCAACCCGCTGCCACCGGACGCAGATTGAGGCCACCGGACATCTCCTCTGAGCGATTTCATATGGCCGTTGCCTCTCCACCTGCGTTCGGTCAGCGTTCCCTGTGAGACGGGGGCGCAGGGCCGCCGACGCTCGGCCGCGCAACGGACTCCGCAACCATCACCGTGCGTGGCGTCGGTCGACGGCGGGCGGTGCGCGCTACGACGTTTGGGGTAGCGGCAGCTACGCCGACCTCCGGCGCGTGTTCCCGGAAGCCGGAAGCAGCCCGCTCGCGCGATCCTCGCGCTCGACGGCCCGAGCGAGCTGCGACGCGATCTCGGACAGCTCGGCGTACGCACGCCCGACGGCTCGCATGCTCCGTCCCTCGCTGACACGATCGAGCTCGGCGACCGCTTCGTCGAAGCGCGTCCACAGCTTCTCGGGCCCCCGTCGCCCGGAGCCTGGCTGCAGCTCGTAGGGCGGCTTCGCCCCACCCCGGGCCGCCGGCCACTCGAAGCCGTCCTCGGCCGCCGCCTGGCACGCCGCAGCACGCTCAGACGCAGCGGAGGCGAGCGCGGCCAGCCGTGCGCTGAATCCAGCGTCAGGAGGCGCGAGGACGTGATCTCGCAGCGCCTCGCGCCAACCCCGGCGCGCGTCCTTGAACGCCTGCTCGGAGTCGGGCATCAGCCCCCCATGAGCGGTTCCGCCGAACCGCCTCCAAAATCACGCTCGCCCTCGCGAGGGAGCGGCTGGGTCGGCGCGTCTGGGTCGAACTCCCACGGGCTCTCCCCGCGCGGCATCGACACGTTCCCGCGCATTCGCTCAACCTCGCTCCGAGGGATCAGAAATCGATTGCCGATTCGCACCGCGTGCAGTTGGTCGGCACGGATCCAGTTCCGGATCGTCTGGCTCGACGCGCTCAGCTCTTCGGCCGCTTGGGACGCGGTCAGCAGCTCGTGGTCATCCATCACGATCGCAACGATAGCCAAAAATGCAAAACCCGCCGAACGTGACGAGACCGCGCCCAGCCGGCCTCGATCGCAATCGTCCCGCGCGTTTGATGCCCTTTTGATGCCCTCTGGCCCATTTTGGGCGATTACCCGCAAATCCGAAACTGCTGATTTGCAGGCCTTCCTCTCATCGGGGAGACAGGATTTGAACCTGCGACCGCCCGGCCCCCAGCCGGAGGATCGGGGTGCTCTGCAGACCTAATCCCCCGTGTTTCCTGGGTTTACGGGTCCTGAGTTTCTCTGAGTTTCGCTCAATTTGGACCCCAAATTGGACCCCGTTTGCGAACCGTCGTTCGGTTTTCCCTCATCGGCGAAGGCGGCATCCACGCGGGCCACCTCGTGCGCCGAGGGTGCGTAGTGGGCATAGATCTGCGTCGTCTTGGAATCCGCGTGCCCGAGGAACTCCTGGATCGTGCGCAGCGGCTCCCCGCTGGCCGCCAGGCGGGTGGCGAAGGTATGGCGCAGGTCGTGGAATTTGATGATCCGGACGCCGGCGAGCTTTGACGCCTCCTGAAAGCGCCGTGTGACCTTGCTGCGGTCAAGCGGATTGCCGGTCTGAGGGTGGGCGAACACCAGGTCGCCCTCGTCGTTGTAGGGCGTGCGCTTGGACCAGCGGTCAAGGTCGCGAGCCAGGCGCGTTGCCATCGGCACTGAGCGGCGGGTGGAGAGATCGGACTTGCCTTCACTGGAGTGCTCGCCCCTCACGAAGGCGTTACGGACACGGATGCGCTGGGCGCCCCAGTCGACGTCCCGCCAGCGCAGTCCCAGCAGTTCGGATTGACGCAGTCCGGTCATCGTCGCGGCCAGGATCACGACGCGCAGGACCGGACCAAGAACATCGGGCGGGGGTGGCGGAGCGGGACCGGGTCTCCCCTGCCTCGTGGCCGCGGGCTGTCGATGGACGACCTCGTCGGGGATCGCCCGTAGCACGGCCTCGAGCTCGGATACCGTGAGGAACTGCAGATCCGGCCGCGCGTCGCGGGCGCGCCGGCGCTTGGGACGCGCGGCGAAGCGCACCGGATTGTCTCGGCACCACCCGTTGGCGAGCGCGTGCTCGAAGATCGAGTACGTGAACGTCATGACGTTGCGCGCCGTCTTGGGCGCGAGTCCGCTTGTGAGCATCGCACTCACCAGCGCCTCGACCCGAGCCTCCGTGACGTTCTCCAACGCGAGCGCGCCGATGCTGGGATCGAGATGGACGCGCTGCATCGACTCCAGGTTCTCCAGATATGACTTGCGCGCGCCCTCGAGCGCCTTCGCGGTCCTCAGCGACTCCGCCGCGGCGCTGACCGTGATAGTCGGCGCGTGACGCGGGCGCGACGGGGAACGCTCCTCCGCGTCCTGAACTCTGCGAAACGTACGCTCGGCTTCTGAACGGCTCAGGCCGTCGGTCTCGCCGGTTCTGCGGATCTCTCCCAGCCGGCGGTTGAGCCTGCGGCCATCGGAAGTACGCCAGCGCCCGTAGTAGGACCCGTGCTTCTCATAGACCTGTCCGGTGCCGTACTTGCGTTTGGCTCCCACTCGGAGATTCTCGCAGTCACGTCCGCTGGATCGTTCCGGAGCCGTCTGTCGCAGCGCCTAGGGTGGCGGTTGGTGCGCAGGACGTCAGGCCCAGCAAGGATCGTGGTTTCGGAGATCGACCCGCGCAGCGACCTGACCGTCTATCGGATCGTCCGCTCTGACATCTCCGGTGACCCTGTGCTGCTGAATTCGTTTCGTTCTAACTACGAGCTGGACCGGCCGCCGCGTAACCGAGAGCGAGCCTCGACGGTGATCCACATGGGTATCTCCGCATACCTGGACGAGCCCCTCGCCCGAGGTACCGCCGAACGGTGGAGCAAGCTCGGCGGCTACATCGCCGCCCTGCACTTGGTGCCAGACCAGGGCTTCAACTTCGCTCCCACCGGACATCCCGGACATTTGACGATCTGGGCAGACCCCGTCAAGCTTCATGAGATGACGGTCGACATCCGACCGGTCTAAAGTCATCGTCACCATGGCCTACTTCGTAATCCTCACCAGCGACGGCAACCTCGTCGAGAGCTTCGACGACGAAGCCGAGGCACGCGCCGCACTGGAAGGCCTCGCTCGCACTTCGCCCGAGGCTGCAGACGAATACGCGATGCTGACCTACGGCGATGATGGCCTACCCGTCGGCGAGGCGCTGTCCGCCTCCGACGCCCGCATCCACGCCTGAGCGCCATCGCATCGCTGGCCCTGCAGTTAAGTTCCGGCGGCATTAGCAGGGTCGGGCTGCGCAGGATCTAGTGGTCAGGAGCCACTCAGATGAGCTCACGTAGAGCTCGAATATCGGACTGATCCGCTGCTCACCGTGCTACTCAGGAAGCTACGCACTGTTACTGAGTAGCAGGATGCCGCCATCGCCCCGTCCGGCTTGAAGATTCAGGGTGAGCCCGAGCCAGACTACCCGCCCCCCACGTGGAAAAAGAAGGTGTGGTGACGGGTAGTCTGGCTCGGGCTGAGTGGTTGGGATCCGGGCGGGGCGATGGCGGCATCCAGAATGGTTCTGAGCGGTGCTGGAGCATCGGAAAGCAGGCGGCAGCGAGGCGTTCAAAAGACCTGTTGTCACGGACGATCATGAGCAGAAGAAGTCGAGCATTGAGTCGGCCGACCGAGGACGACGAGGGGCTCCAGGCCGAGATGAGAGCTCTCAGTGCGCGGCGCGATCTGCGTGAGGTGGTGCGAAGGGTTTAGCTGGCCTGGCGGCGGAGTCGGCCTGTCTCGACAGCGTCGGCCAGCTCGCGAGTGATGTCTGAGAGCTCGGCGAACTCGCGTGCCACCGCGGTGACCGCGACGCCCTCCATGGCAACCCCCAGCCGCCTGACCGCCTCGTCAAAGCGCTCCCAGAGTTCGACAGGACCAGGGCGGTTCCCGCCCGGTCTCAGCTCGTAAGACAGGCGCATGTTGCTCGACCCCGGCGCGGGATCCCAGCCCATCCCCACGGCGTCGGCCATGCGCAGCGCCGCCGCCTCCTGTTCGCACGCATCCGCGATATCTCGCAGGCGACGACCGAACTGCTCGTCGGGCGGGGCGAACTCGCTGGCATCAAGCGCCGCGTTCCACCGCCGGTCGGCGATCTGCACCTGGGCCAGAGCCCGCGGCCGATCAGCCATCCGAGGTCCCCTGCATCTCAATCAGCCGAGCCCCGGGAGTCGGCGGACGCTGCAGCACGGAGATGTCCGCCTGCTCCGCCTCGGACCGTGCAGGCCCGTGTGACTGGCGGACGGCTCTGAGGAGCTGCTCCAGATCAGATCGGCGGATCCGTAACCGGCGAGGACCTGTCCGTTCCGCGGGCAGCTCTCCCCGGGCGATCCAGGCGCGGATCGCGTGCGGTGTCAGCCCGACCTCACGGGCCGCCTCCGCCGGCGTCATCCACGGACTCTCTCCGTCGTGATTGAGCGCGTCGTTCCTGGAAGAAGACATCAGATCAATAGCGTAATCAAGCTCATCGAGATCCTGGTCCCTTCCGACGAGACGAACCGCGAAATTGCAGACTCTTTCAGCGTTTACGCAGAATCGGTCGGGATCTGCTAAAGGTAATTGGCGTATTCTACGTTCTTCGCGTGATACCCTTCTGTTCCTTCCCGCGGACCAGAAAGTCATCTCGTGCCCAGCCGCTCTGACCACATCGTCCGGTCGCCACACGTGAGCCCGTCCGGGCCCTGAACACCATGGATCGCCTGCTAACCGCTGAACAGGTCGCCGACCGGCTCGGCATGAGAACCGGCTGGGTGTGGGCCCAAGCCCGCGAGGGACGCATCCCCCACGTCCAGCTCGGGCGCTACCGCCGCTTCCGAGAATCTGCAGTCGAAGCCTGGCTGGACCAGCTCGAACAGGCAAGCGCTGGGTCACAACCACTCAGCCCAGCCCGCCAAGACTCACGGCGGCGGTAGCTCACAACGGCCGACCGCCTGTTCGATGCAGCTGACGGTGGACATCTCATCGACCGACGTTGACCGCACACGGACCGAGAGGCGCGAGCTGCCGCTTCTGGATCAAAGCGATCACCGGCTCAAGCCGTTCCGGAAGGTGCGCCGCCGAGCTGAATGGTCTCGCAGGAATGTTTCGATGAGCTCGCGCAATCCCGCCTCTAGCTTGAATCGTTCGTCAAGGTCCTCAGTAACGTTGCGTAGCGAAACGTCTGAATCTGGCGACCGTTCCCAGAAAACAGTGTCCACGCGAAGCACGCTGGCCAGGAGATCTCCGGGGTAGTAATCACCTTGCACCAGCGGGTCCGGTTTTAGTCGCTTGAGCGCGAGCGGGACCAGCCGATTTAAGGCGACTCGCTGCTCGATCATGATGCGCAGGTCTTCGACCGTGAAGTCTATGAGCGGCTTGGTCCGCAACTCGTGACACCGCTTGATCAGCAGCGTGGCGTCCGGCGGCGCAGGACCCCACGCCGGAGGATCAACAGTGTCAAGGGTTCGCTTGCTCTCGTCAGCAGGTATCTGTTGCTCAGCGGCATGACGCCGAAGCTCGCGGTCCATCACGACGTCGCCTTCTGCAAACCGGTCGAACGAGCTTCCCTCACGCTCCCACTCTGTGCGGTTCCAGCGCAGATCACGCCCCGTGTTCTCAAGCACGTCGATTGACGCCAGCGACAATGCCCTGGTACCGCCCATGCTGCCTCCAAGCTCCATCGCGTCCTCAGAGAAGGCGTAGTAGGCGCCGAGCGTCCCGATCCGAGCTAAATCGTCATCTGACGATGACAGCGCGCGCTCTGCCAAATCATCCTCGCCGTGCTGGCGGAGCATGCCCACAAGCACCTCACGACTGACCCCGAGCTTTGCCATGCGCCGACCATACCGAACCTCTTAGCCTGTCTGTCCATGGTCGCCCGCAGAGTGCTGGATTGGGCACGACCACGACACCTACGACCCCGCCCGGCACACCGCCCGCCGACGCCTGACCGCAACCGCAGCCTAAAACCGTCGGTCCCACGGGACCGACCATCACTCCCATCCAGCGACGGCACGGCGCCGCCGTCACCGCAGGCTGCCCGCAAGGGCAGAGCGCGCAGCGCTTGACGGCAAGCCGTCCGACGCTACATCCCACCCCAGGCTTGACACAGGAGGTCTAGGACCGGTTGCTACTCCTCGTCGATCAACTCGGCAGTCTTGCTGACACGATCGAGACTGCTGCTTCGAGGGGGTGAGCTGCTTGCTGCTCGACGTTGCGGTCAGTTAGCACTGGGGCCGGCCGGCCCCGAACAAGCGCCTTCCTTCTGGCGACCGATGAAAGTCAAGGGGGCTGGGCAGAACATTTCGGGGGGTGTTATCGGTCGGGTGGCCGGTGTCGGGGGGCTGAG
>Ga0182024_10012711_pt1 | contig 16602 bp, 16 predicted proteins | sample P32metaG_FD_120480 | JGI IMG/M metagenome (GOLD analysis project Ga0182024, IMG submission 120480) | Permafrost microbial communities from Stordalen Mire, Sweden - P3-2 metaG (Illumina Assembly) | ecosystem: Environmental > Terrestrial > Soil > Wetlands > Permafrost | place: Sweden: Stordalen... | reverse complement strand
GCAGCCGGGCAAACGTCTGGCGGCTGGTATGCAACGGGAACGAACCGCTCTGTCCATTACGATACAACCACGGCAACCTTCTTTACCTCCGGACATGCCGGGCTGGGCCTGGGTGGCAAGGCACCCGTCTCCTACCAGGCACAAGGTATAGGTGGAGGCACCTTCTATGCCGAAGGCACTGATGGTAAGGTCTATTACGATGCCCCTTCCCAGCAATGGAAAGGTTCGCAAAATGGACAGATAGTCACCTACAACTACAACAGCCAAACCCATACTTGGGCACCTGCATTAGGTGTGGCAAGTTACACTGGCGCAGGCAGCAGCTATGGCAGCAAGGCGGAACAAACCGTCAAGCTTCCTGTAGTTAACGATACGCCACCACCGCCACTGCAATCTGAATCTGTAGTGCCGGAGCCGACGGTAAAATCTGCCCAACGCCAGTCGTCCAATCAAACCCAGATCCAACTTAAGTGCAACGTTGAGACGGAGCAAATTGTCGCTGTTGCTCCGCAATCCAGTGTCATCAGTGTTGACATCTATTATCCCGTCGGCTTATACCAAGTCGTCGACAATGTCCAATACGCTGATACGGTGGAGTTCAATGTCACTTTGATAGACCAACAAACCGGAGCAGTGACCGACCTGGGAACCGCGATCACCTGCACGGCCAATCTGGTGCCACCATTTACAGAAACGTACAAATTCAGCGTACCAAGCGACCAGTACAAGGTCAGGCTGAAGAGAATCACGGCAGAAGGAAATAGCGATAAAAACGCAAATCCTGCTACATTCAAAGATACGTTCTGGAGCAGCTAAAATCCTGGGGGAGCTTCCAAAGGCAAAAGGCAAGGAGGCAAGCGTAATCCCGCGCAGTTTGAATAAGACCAGACAATAACCAACTGAGGATAATGCTTTTAGCCGACGTAGGAGTCAAGTGTCCTAACTGTGGAGTCAAATTTAACTCCCGCCAACTCGCTCTTTTGATCGACACGGGTCGACGAAACAGCGAGTTGCGTCAGGACTTTGAAGGGGAAAATGAGCAGTTTGAGCCTTACGCCATTTGCACCTGCCCAAGTTGTGGCAAGGCGGATTGGATGCATAACTTCGACCCTGTGAATGAGCAAGTCGTGCTCAGCCAGCCAACCACAACCCCCCACTTGCAATATCGCGCGGCTGCTCTGGCTTCCGAAAAGACAGGGCGAGATTTCTACAACACCGGCATGTTTTATCTGCACGCCGCCTGGTGTGCCGATGATACACAAGCATATCCCCAAGCCCGCGAATACAGAAGATTCGCGGCAGAGGCATTTCGGCGCGCGCTTTTGGACGTCTCATGCCCGATTGATCAAAGAGTAGAGATAGAATATCTAATAGGTGAGCTCCTCAGGAGATCAGGTGATTTTGAAGCTTCAAAGCAGCATTTTCACCAAAGCATCCCTCGCCTTTCAGGAAAATATGCTTATATGGCCAGGAAGTTGACTAGACTGGCTGAGGCTGGCAGCATTGAATCCATCCGTTTTGAGAATGAAGGCTGAAAATGTCCCAGATCCACAAAGTAATCATACTCAACCAGTCTTTCAAGATCTTTGATTTCACGCCTTTTCAGCTTTTACTTCTGGTTATTTCGGTTATCCTCTCCTTCATCATCAATGCTAATCTGCCTAAGGACTGCAAGCTACTCAATCTTCCCGGAGGTCTGTTTGTTTTCGTGGCCCTGGTAGGGTTGGCTATGATGCTGGGCAAGATGTCTGAGTTCAAGCCCTGGATCTGGTGGAAGAACGTAATTTTATATAGACTGAAGCTGGAGCCGGTAATCTTTTTACCAAGACCGGAAGAGGCCCCAATTTATCCAGATCCAACTATTATTGAGACTAAGAAGAAAGTGGATGAATACTATGTTGAAGCCTAGTCCAGATCATCCACAATAGGAAGGAAACCGGATGGCAGAGAGCGCAAGACGCAGAGTAAGCAATCTTAGATCCGGCGGTGGCGGGCGGGGTCCTAAGAAGCCTGCGGCCCGAAGCAAGGAAGGCGGACAAGACGTCAAGGGTCGTCACATTCCTCTGACGGCGCAGCCTTCCATTCAAAACGTAGCGGCCGGCGTTTTCAACGGCTTGCCCTCGTTTGTGCGCGACCTCTTGCCTTTTGGTACCACCACCAATGGTGGCGGTGGCAAGAATGGCCTCGAAGGCGACGATGGTGGCGAGGGCGGTGGTGGCGAGGGTGGTGGCGCCGGTGGCAAGCCGCCCAAAGACAAGCGGGGTGAGACCAGTTGGCAGGATGTATGTTTCATCTACAGCATTCCCGGCGACGATGCAGACGAAGGTCTGGTGGTGCTGGCAGACGGCAGCATGCGCCGTTACATCATCTGCAAAGGCATCAACGCTCTCTTATTCGATGAAGGCGATCGCGAAATGATGGCGCGAAACTTCATGCAATTCGCCAACTCTTGCGATTCGGATATTCAAATCATTATCAAGGCGAGAAACTTGCCTGTTGACGAATATCTGTCGCGCTACCAGATCTTGATCAAGACAGACAACGATTATTTGAAATGGTACGCCGACTACACAGACAAATGGTTCCGCCGCGTCCAAGACGTTCACTTTGTGCCCCAGCGTGATTTTTATGTGGTCGTCAGCTACCAGCCCGATGATTGCAGAACCTCCTCAGGCAAGCCCTGGAACGGCAGACGCTCGATCCACAAACACGAAGAGTACCTGGAGACCTTAAACAGGCTGACCAAGACTGCCCTGGAGCAGTTGCGGGCATCCAACTTGCGACCGCATGTATTGACCCGCAAGGAAGTGCGCAACCTTATTTACGCTGATTTAAACCCCAGCCTGGCCCAGCGCGAGCCGGAAGCACCACCTTCTCGCCCGGGTGTCTCGGAGGCCTCGTGCCTGGCCGGCTCGGCCATGAAACTGGCTGATGAACACATCTGGTTGGATGGTCGCTACATCGGCACACAATACATGCAGCAAACGCCCCATGAGACCTGGATGGGATGGCTTGTGGACTTGCTTACGCTCAGTGTGGAGTACACGCTCTCCTTATTCGTGCACACTTGCGATCAAGACAAAGTGCGCAGCACCTTGAAGATGAATTATAAAATGGGCATGGTGACAAGCACGCAGTTGGCCACTCCCGATCTGGAAGGTTTGGAATCGACACGACGCGCAGCCACTGCCATTCAAGAGTTTTTGCGCAGCTCGAATAAAGCTTTCGACATGAGCATGTACGTGACCACATCAGCTGAGTCGCCTGAGCGATTGGCGCAAAACATTGATGAAATCAGGCGTGTATTCAAAAACAAAGGAGCGATTCTCGATCGCGGACAGCTCTTGCAACTTGATGCCTGGCAATCAACACTGGCATCAGGGGTCGATCGTCTGGCTATTGTCCATCGGGTTATGTCACCGATTGTAGGGACGTTCTGGCCATTCTTCACTGCCAGTTGCGGCACTCCCGATGGTGTGCCATTTGGATTTGCTATTGCTTCACGTGAGCCGGTTTTGCTCAACCCATTTTTCCGAGGAGCGGGCAAAGACGCCAACAACATGTTCGTTGTAGGAACCACAGGTGCCGGAAAATCTTTCGCTGTGTCGATGCTCATCTTGCGCCTCCTGCCTCTGGGCACGCGTTTTGTCTTGATTGACAAAACTGTGGACAAGCAGGGCGCCTATCGATTCATCACCCGCATCCTCGGCCCCGATCTTTGTAACTATATCGATCTGGGACCAAGCTCGGGCATGATGATCAACCCCTTTGATCTGGGACCGGAAGACAATCCTACTCCCGAGAATCGCCTGCAACCAGGTGAGGCTTCTGCCGACAAAATCTCTACTCTTCTTTCTTTGCTCGACTTGATGCTTGCCCCTGAAGGTCGGGAAGAGCTCAACGTGGAAGAAAAATCTTTGCTTGATGGTTTGATTCGCGTTGCTTATATGGAAGCCCATTTCCGAGGCTCCGTGCCGACCATGTCCGATCTGGCCCGGGTTACAGCTCAAGCTGCCAACGATGAGACTGATCCTCAGCAACGTGAGCGCCTGGGCAATTTTGCTCGCGGTCTTTCTCTGTTCACGCGGCAGGGAGCATTTGGCGGCTTGGTGGATGGGCTGACTAATATCGATGCGGAAAGGTTGTTCATCGTATTTGATACCAGAGAAGTGAACGAACCGCGCCTGGAAAGAATCGCCGTCTTCATTCTGGCAGAATTCATCAGGCGGCGAGCAGCAGAGTACAAAGCGCGCGGCATTCGCTTCGCTGCCATCATAGACGAAGCGGCAACCTTGATGCGGTTCAAAGCCGGGGCACGTTTGTTGGATGACCTTTCCAGAAGAGCCCGACACTACGGGATGATGCTGGTTTCGATTACCCAGCAGTTGAAAGACTTTTTCAGACAGGCTGAGCAAGCCGATTCGGTTGTGAAAAACTCGCACATGAAGATTATTCTCAGGCAGGACCCCAGCGATTTGAAACTGCTGAAAGAGACTTTGAGATTGACTGATGCAGAAGTGGTATCAATTGAGCAATTCTCCAAAGACGAAGAGAAGAGAAAAGACAGCCAGTGCCTTCTCATTGTTGGGGCGGTACATGGAACGATCAGGCTGGTGCCAAGCCCGATGGATTACTGGATATGCACGTCTGAGCCGATCAACGACATACCAAAACGCCAGGAGATGATCAACGAAGTGAAGATAAAGAATCCGAAGCTCACCGAAACTGATGCTTGCCGCCAGGCTGTCTATTATCTTGGCGTGCAGCATGAAGGCTAGGTCTAGGGTTTATCCTATGGAGTGTGTGTGCACATTTGGAGTATTGTTGTGAAGATTAATCGGGTGTGACATTGGAAAAACTTTTCCATCCGAATAAATGGTTCGTCGCTTTTTGTGCCTCATTAATAGCTGTATTTGCGCTTCTTCAATTTGTCGTAAACATGCGTCTCGAGAACCTTGCCAAAGGATGGTGCAGTGAAATCTATACATTTGATTGGCCTCCGCTCAAACTGCATTCGAGTGTGAAGGTAACCGATGCCCATGTGGTAAAACGCGGTGAAAATGATGCTGTCGTTAAGGTGCACGGACTGCAGACTCTGGAAAAGATCGAGGTGGAAAAAATAGCTGGCGGAGCAGTTGCTGCGGCATCAGCCCCTGAAGTCACCAAATGCGGTGCACAGTTGACTTTTTACAAACAAAACAACGACTGGTTTTTAGGAAAAGTGGAGCTACAAGAGTAATGTATTGGAGAGTACGAAAAGCAGGACTTGACCAGTATGTTCGCCAGTATGGCTTGCACGCTTTTCTGGCATTGAGTCTGTGCCTGAATGGCTTGCTGATTATCTCCAGACCGAGCGGAAAGCCTGGCGTTACTAAAGAGCAGAAGGCTGATATGGATGGCTTTGTTCGTGGTGTGACCAACCATTTGTTGGACACCAGCTATATTAGCTACAGGCGTTCGACACTGGCTCTCACCAACGAACTGGCGAAAAAGCCCGTTCAGGCTATGCTTTCTCAAGCAGGCATGCTCGCTCTGAGCGCTGACGAACTGAACGCTCAGGAAAAGTCATTGCAAGACTCGCGTCAACTCTCAGCACTGAGCATCAATGAAGTGACGGCCGGAGAGCCAGACGCTAATCGGGGCGGACTGGTGCCCATTGAAGTAAGGGGAGTGGTGGCCATCCACTCGACAGATGAGCGTGGCACTGCTGATCCTCAGCCGTTTCGCTTTAAATACTGGGTGGGCAATAAGGGTGATCCGAAAACAAAGCAGCCGTTGATGGATGCTAACGGCAAACCGCAGTTAATTGTTGCCAATTTCGAAGATTTGTCGAGCAAGGAAGCCAACGCACCCGCGCAGCCTGAACAGCCGCCGCAGTAGAGGGAACTGGCCCAATCAGTGTTCAACCAGAAGGCATGCTTGCTGATCCACCTACGTAGTTTAAACATATTCGTTTAAAACTTTGCATAGCCAAGATTCGGCGCAAAGCTGTTCTGGCAAAGCTTTTAGCGTCTTTTCAGGTCCGATTTGGAGCCACAAAAGACTTAAACATATCGTTTAAATCGCGTAAGGGGAAAAATCACGTGGCTGCGATCAAGTTAAACCTGAATGCGATCAGACCTGGAATGCGATCCGTTAAACCTGAATGCGATACGTGGATGTGATCCCTTATACGTCGCTTCCCGAGTTGTCTATTTGCTGGCGTTGTTGAGTTGTTTGATCTGTTTGATCTGTTGTGTCGGTATTTACTTGTTGGCGCCGGACATTAGCCGTTTGATTAGGTACATCGGATTGTCCGTTTCCATTGTTCACAATAAATCGATATTGCGCATCGCCTTGATAGTTGGGAATTTGCGTGGCCTGACCATCACCAGCTGTGGCATTGGGAATTTGCTGGACTCTGTATCCTCTGCCGTTTCCGCCACCGTTGTTGTAATAGTTATCCGAGCCGTTCTGAGAGCATCTGTGTCCCTGCTGAATGCGGTTCTGTGGGCTTCCACCACCTTCGTAGACGGTGTTGTTGTCTCCATAAAAGTTGTTTATGTAGATGGTGGTTGGTCGTTGTTGTTGTTGTTGTTGAGAGTCTCTCGGATAGAAGGTCGTGCCATCGAATCCGGTGCCGTTGCTGTACGGGCGAGGCTGGCGTGGTTGCATATGGTAGAGCCCATTGCTGTCTCTGCTGAAGCTCTGCTGCCCATCATTATAGGTAAAAGGACGACGGCTGTTATTGTTTTGATTGCCGCCACCATCATAGGAGTAGAGATCGCCGCCGTTATTTTGCTGTTGTTGTCTGCCGCCAGTGCCACCACTACCATCGTAGGAGTAGAGGTCGCCGCCGTTATTCTGCTGTTGCTGGCGTCTGCCGCCCGTGCCACCACTACCATCGTAGGAGTAGAGGTCGCCGCCGTTATTCTGCTGGCCGGGTTGCTGGCGGCCGCGTCCGCCACTGCCATCATATGAGTAGAGATCGCCGCCGTTCTGCCCGCCCTTCTGCCCGCCGTTCTGCTGGCGTCCGCGCCCACCACCATTATTGTTGCCATAGCATTGGTGGTTTCGAGGTATTGCCTGGTTATTGGCGCCGGGGCCGTTGGTGCCTTCGTAGACGGTGTTGTTGTTGCCGTAGAAGTTGTTGATGTATACGCTTGGTTTGTTCTGGTATCCAGGTGGCGTAATGTCGGTGCCTTGATGTGGTTTCGGTACGCAGCGATGATGATCGCCTGGCCCTAGCTGACCCTGACCCTGGTCGCCGGGGTTGGTCGGGTTCTGCTGCTGCACATTTTCGATGTGCAGTTTCCAGCCGGTTTTGATCAGATCTGCGTTCTTATCTAAGCTGGGAAAGTTCGCGTCATTTAGAGCAATGAGATTGGCTGTTTCGTCTCGCACTGATTGCGCGTTTACGCCTTTGCCTGTGTTTTGCAACTCTCGAGAGGCAATGGTTGAGAGGTCGTCGCCATATTGCACGACGTAGTCACCGTTTTGATCGAGCTGCAGCGGTTTATTGCGCTGCTGTTGTGATTGAGCAAACCATTGTTTGGCGCTATCAGAGGACAAACTGTAGTCCGGATGCCAGTTGTTTACGACTTGATCTGGGACGGTCTCGGAGACGATACTGCCGTCCGCCTGCTTCCCGACTGGATGCTCACCGCCCTGTTGACCCTGTTGGCCCTGCTGTTGGCCTTGCCGACGAGGACCAGGCCCGCTCCACTGATAGAGATCTGGGTTTTGAGAGTCTTGCCCTTGTTGTTGCTGCCTGCGAACATTCTGGGAATCGCCGCCGCTGTTGCCATCTGTCGCTGTCATAAGTCTTATCTCACTGCAACTCTTGCTGGTCCACCTGGTAACGGTTGTTGAATCGGGACCCTACTAGTAAACGTTTTTTTTGCCTCCCTGCATATGGGAATATTCCCATCCCCGCGGCATTTGTATTGTTTGCCTCTATATTATGCAAATCCCAACCCTTCCAGCCTGAAGAAATTTTTGTGCCTTGCGTAACACATCATGAACGGCAACCACTGGTTGCTGGAGGATGTCAGCGGTTACCACTGTACAATACGCCTGTTAAGCCAGGTGGTGGAATGTTTTCCGGAATTATCGAAGAAGTCGGCGTCGTTGAGAAGGCGATAGACAATGACGATGGGCGGCGACTCTATATCGGCGCCTCAAAAGTGACAAGCGATGTTGCTGTCGGCGACTCCATCAGCGTCAACGGTGCTTGCCTGACCGTGACGGAGTTCTCACCTGCCGGGTTTCTTGTTGAGGCAACCTGGGAAACACTGCGCCGCACTACTTTAGGGAATTTGACCGCGGGCGCTAAAGTAAATCTGGAAAGAGCACTCAAGTTTTGCGATCGCCTTGGCGGTCACCTTGTCTGCGGCCACATTGACGCTGTCGGCAAAATCACCAGGGTTACCGATGATGGATTCTCGAAAATCGTGCAATTCACCATCGACGAATCGCTCGCCCCCTTTTTTGTGGAGAAAGGATCAGTGGCGGTGGAAGGAATATCCTTGACGGTGGTGGATTTGATTGCCCAGGAAGAAGGTAAATTCAGTTTCACCGTAGCGCTCATTCCGCACACAATGTCTGTAACCAACTTCGATGATCTTTCTATTGGGCGGCAGGTCAACGTCGAGACCGACATCATCGCCCGTTATGTAGCCCGCTGGTTGGCGCCCAGTCTTTCGTGCCTGCCAGACTTGCAGGAGCGATTGGCGAGCCTAAAACATTAACAAACGCCGACGAATCCTATATTTAAGGTCTGGCGCAGCTAAACTCTCGGAAAGAAAGAGGCAAAGCAAAGTATGCAATACAAGACAGAAGTGCTCCTAGCAAGCGAAAATCAATCGGAAGATTGGCAAGATGTCACCTTTGCTACGGTGGAAGAGGCGCTGGAGGAGATCAAAGCCGGTCGATTCGTGGTCGTCGCCGACGACGAGGGCCGGGAGAATGAAGGCGATTTGATTTGCGCTGCGGAGCTGGTGACGCCATCCATGATCAACTTCATGGTTCGGGAAGCCAGAGGCTGGGTCTGTCTTGCTCTCACTGCTGAAAAAGCGCAGCAGCTCAGCCTGCCGATGATGGTCGAGCAGAACACTGATTCGCAAAATACGGCCTTTACGATAACGGTCGACGCTGATACCAAATTTGGTGTGACTACGGGAATCAGTGCTTATGACCGTGCCACCACGATCAAGGTGGCGGTCGATCCGATGTGCAAACCTGCCGATCTGCGCAGACCTGGTCACATCTCGCCCTTGATCGCTAAAGCCGGGGGCGTTTTGCAGCGCGCCGGTCACACTGAAGCTGCAGTCGATCTGGCTCGCCTGGCTGGTTTGAATCCGTCTGGTGTGATCTGCGAGATTATGAACGAAGACGGCACCATGTCTCGCGTGCCTCAGCTTAGCGCCTTCGCCCGAAAGCACAATTTGAAACTGATCAACACTGCTCAACTAATCGCTTACCGCCTGAAGCGTGAACGTTTTGTGGTCAGGGAAGCAGTGGCATCGTTCCCTTCTGCTTATGGCACATTTGATCTTTATGCTTATCGCAATACGCTTGATGGCAGAGAGCATCTTGCTTTTGTCAAAGGCCAGGTGCAGGGAAAAGATGATGTGCTGATCAGAGTGCACTCAGAATGTTTGACCGGAGATGTGTTTGCCAGCTTGCGTTGCGATTGCGGACCGCAGCTGGAAGCGGCCATGGCCATGATTGCCAAAGAGGAGTACGGGGCGCTTGTTTACTTGCGGCAGGAAGGTCGCGGCATCGGACTGTTGAACAAGATAAAAGCATATGAATTGCAAGATGGCGGCCAAGACACGGTGCAGGCTAATGAGATGCTCGGGTTCAAGCCCGATTTGCGCGATTATGGAGTCGGCGCCCAGATACTTTGCGATCTCGGGCTTACCTCCGTGCGCATCATCACCAATAATCCGCGCAAAATTGTCGGTTTGGAAGGCTATGGCTTGGTCGTCTCAGATCGAGTGATGATGCCACCTGCCTGCAACAGCCACAACATGAATTATCTGTTGACGAAGAAAGAAAAATTGGGACACTGGCTGGAAGGTTTGGAGACGCTGCATTAATTTGCAAGCTGGAGCGCAGGCAATGCGCCGGTCAAAACAGTTGAACGCTGCATCAAGTCGAAGGAGTGAATGATGTCGAATATGGTACCAGGCGCCAAGGGTGGCGAGGGAGCGAAGGTCATTGAAGGCAGGCTGATTGCCACCGGTTTGCGCTTCGCCATTGTCGTCAGCCGCTTCAACGATATGATCACCAGCCGTCTGGTTGATGGCGCTGTCGGTGCTCTTTTACGTCATGGCGCCGAAGAACGTTCTATCGAGATTATCTGGTGCCCCGGCGCCTTCGAGATTCCGCTGGTGGCGCGTCAAGCCGCGGTAACCGGACGATTCGACGCGGTTATCTGCTTGGGTGCGGTTATTCGCGGTGCCACTCCGCACTTTGATTATGTCGCCGGCGAAAGTGCATCGGGTATTTCGCGCGTAGCCATGGAAACAAATGTTCCCGTCTTGAATGGTGTGCTGACCACCGACACGATTGAGCAAGCAATTGAGCGAGCCGGCACCAAGGCCGGCAACAAAGGCGCTGATGCAGCAGTGGCGGCCATTGAGATGGTCAATTTGATGGCTGCTCTGAAGACAGAATCCGAACTGCAAGGCGAGCGGGCACCTAAAGTTCGTTAGTTTCGTGTGCTGAGCCCCACAAATTTGAGACTACGCGACTCTACTCGTCTCTACTCCTCATCGCGCTACTCATCGCAGTTTCGGTCGTTTTGCAAAGGTGGTTCTTTATGTCGCTGAAAGGAAAGACGCTGGTGATCACGGGTGCCTCCAGGGGAATCGGATTAGCGATAGCCCTGCGTGCAGCTGCCGACGGGGCCAACATTGCCGTTTTGGCCAAAACCGAAGAGGCTCATCCTAAATTGCCAGGCACAATTTATTCGGCTGCCGATGAGATACGCGCCGCTGGTGGAAACGCGCTCGCCATTAAGTGTGACGTACGCTTCGAGGACCAAGTGGTCGAAGCCATGCTCGCCACCGTCACCGAATTTGGTGGCATTGATATTCTCATCAATAATGCCAGTGCCATAAGCTTGACGCCGACTCTGCAAACAGACCTGAAACGATTTGACTTGATGCAGCAGATCAACGTGCGGGGCACCTTTCTTTGCAGTAAGAGCGCGATACCATATCTGGTGAAGGCGAATAATCCTCATATTCTCACGATGTCACCGCCCCTCAATCTTAATCCTCGCTGGTTTAAAAATCATTGCGCGTACACAATCTCAAAATATGGCATGAGCATGTGCACGCTGGGCATGGCGGAAGAGCTTAGAGCCCAGGGTGTGGCAGTGAACTCGCTCTGGCCTGAAACAGCAATCGATACGGCGGCGGTGAGAAATTTGTTGAGTGGAAAGTTTTCCATTGAGGGTTGCCGCAAACCGAACATAGTGGCAGATGCTGCCTATTGGATCGTCACCCAGCCGGCCAAGGAGTGTACAGGCAACTTCTTTATCGATGCCGAAGTCTTGAACCGCGCCGGTGTATCGGATTTAAGCGGCTACGCAGTCGGAGCGGGAGCGGAGTTGATTCCAGATTTCTTTTTGTAGGACTGCGATTAGATAATTGCAAATCGATAGTGATCCAGCAATTTGCCTAAGCGCAACCGCATTGCGTGGCCAGACCAGGGCTTAAATTCGCGCAGTTTGAGAATACCCGGATCTTTGTCAAATAGGAGCAACGCTCATTCTTGAAAGATCATGACGGCATCTGAAATAAATTCCATCAATATCTTCTGGATGCAAATAGAGTGCTCTCGACCAGCGTTGTGAGATTGCATGCTCACCAGCGCACACCTCTCCGGCAGCGCCGATCCACGCCGCGCCCTCAGCGGTAATATCAACTAAGCGTAGCTTTCTATTGGCCTCTATCGATGAAATTGCGCGCTCATGTATGAACGACACATCGATCAGTTGTTTCTTGGCTTGTCCGAACACTTCGATGAAAGCAGCAAAGTCGTCTTCGCCCAGATAACAAACGCCGAACTTTCCTTCCGGATCATCAAATCTCTCAGTCTTTTTCGGCCAAAGTATATGACACCACCGGCACCTCTGACGGTGCTGGAAATACGGATAAACTGCCCATCCTTTTCAATGATAGGCAGCAGGCGCTTATTCAAATCAGGCGGTGGTTCAGCAGTGCTAGACAGCGCCGTGCTCCCCAATGCGGTTTGCTGCTTTAACCACCTTCTCAATCTCTCCGCGGCGAAGAACCGTAAGAGGACTTTCATCGTTCAAGCTCGTGTTGGCAGAGAGCATAAATGACGCCTTCATCCACGGACTGCAATCCAGCTGTGCATAAACTTGTTTAAGACCGTTCAACAATCTGCCCTCTCGGAATTGCCAGACCGGAAAAACGAATTGGTTTTGCCCTCGCGGTAAGCCAAGGAGTCGCCCTTCTGCTCTTGCCTTATGGACCGCCGCTTTCTTTATACCGATTAAGTCGCCCGCATCTTCAGCTGAAACACAACCGCCTTCGGCATCCAAAAGCTGTAGTTGAGCATGAAGACCGCGAAGCTTGGCTGCTGCCAAAGGATCCTTAGTCGACAACGCCCCTAACACCTCCGGCTGCTCAAGCAAAGAGAGCAGCAGTTCGAAGTCTGAAGACGCGCAAGCAACTTTGCCTGCATCAATACTGTCTAGCACTTGGATAATCGCCTTCAGTGCCCTAACCAGCACCACAGTTCGACTTGAATCATGTGATGCTGCCTCAATAGCCATGTCTAGGACCTCTGTTACCTGCGTAGGTGCAAAGGGAATCGCATCCATAACCTTTCTTTGTAGGGAGCTGGTCAAGTCGGTCGCCTCGGTAGACATTTTCAATTATGCGCCTTGTGAAAACTTTGTCTACCCTGCCCTTGATCCCTCAGTGTTGACCAAGTAAACCATAGGCCTGGGCACGCAAAACGTATGCCCAAGAGGACTGAGGCAACATTTTGAGGGCGACGGAATAGTTCTCCACAGCCTTTTGAAATTTGAGAAGACGAAAGCACTTGCGGCCGCGTTCGTCGATATAAAGCTTTGCGCTCCTGGAAGTCTGACTCAGGGCTTTCGCTCCCTTCACCAGCAATACTGTTATGCCACCAAATGCGCCACTGGATATTTCACTATGGTGGGATCGCGCGTGGCGAGCGTCATACCCTCCGCAATCGCTTGAGCAACCAGGATTCGGTCAAAAGGATCTCGGTGGTGGTTTGGTAACGCTTCAACAGTTAGAGCATGCGCTATCGAGACGGAAAGTGACTGAAATCGGTTTGCTTCTATGACTTGCCGAAGGTTGTTGGGCATCTCCAATTTGCCCAATGATCGCTTAATAATGATCTCCCAGATGACAGCAGCGCTGATATAAACTGAGTTCTCGCATCCTTTATGGATGTTCGTGCAACCTCGGACAGCAGAGCCGGATCTTCCAGCCACCACAACAGAACATGCGTATCCAGCAGAAGTTTCACTTATCAACCGTACCAGTGCCAAAGGCACTGGCTATGTCGTCTGGCAATACATCGAAGTCTTCTGCGATGCGCACTTTTCCGCGCCATTGGCCGCCCTTGCGATCTTTAACATCGGGCTTATAAGGAACAAGTTTCACCACCGGCTTGCCTGCCCGAGCAATGATAACTTCCTCGCCTCTTTCGGCTTGCTCAATCAGTTGGGAAAGGCGAGACTTTGCTTCGTGGATGTTGCTTATACTCATGACCAAACTCGCAATTAGCTAACATTAGCTAATTATACTTCAGTCTTGCCCACAACAGCTGCCAGAATCCACAAGACGCTGAATCTTTCTATTTTCTTGCCAACTGTTACCTGGAGCGACACGACAATACAGAAGCAGCCGCGGCTTACCGCAGCTGTATTAGCTTGCATCCGAGCAATCCTCTATATGACTACGCGGTGAAGGGCATGGCGTCAATTGCTCCTGTTGGCCCTGCTCTTGACCGCTGCACTTATGCCAAATTGGATCGCTCAACGATCTAGCTGGGATCGCTCACGGTCTGATCGCTGACCGTCTGTTCGGTCGTCAGCGTGCTCAACTCTGCCGCATCTATCTGATATTCCTTGAGGAATTTCTCCATCACGTTTGTGGCGCGCATGGCGTCTAAGAGCGGCCCTTCTACTTGCACCTCTCGCAACAGCAGGGCCCGATTCAACGGCATCTTGCTCTGCAAAATCTCGTTCATGATTCGCCCTGTGAAGTGAAAGCAAACACGGGGGCGCTTTTCCGTGGGCTCAAAACGCTCCATGGTGGCACTGCCGTTGGGAGCACTGAGAACCCATCCCAGGCCGTTGGCCCCTTTGAGTAAGAAGCCCACACTGGTACCAGATGTGATGCCCTTCTTCAGCAAGGGCTCATCAAACTTGGAAGGAATAAATTCCTCGAAATAGTACTGCGCCAGTCGATCTGAAAATGCCAGCGATGATTTGCCTTTGCTTGGTGCAAGAGATCCCCAATGCGCTTCAATGCCGCGAGCGAGCAGACGTTGAAAGTACTCTTCATCCAGTTTCATCGGAGTGAGGCGATAGCGTCCTGCTACTTCAAACAGATTTCTGCTCTTTACCTGCACATCATCCAAAAGCATTTTTCTCAAGACGTTGTTGAGATTGAGCGAGTCATGTTCCGCTTCCACAATGTCGTTTACTTTGAGCGCCTTAGCCAGATAATGCAGCCACTCGCGATTGAGTGTGGCCTGCGTGGAGACAAGGTTGCAAATGCGGGGGCGGTGCTCATCTTCGAGGAAGCGCCAGAACATTTGCACGGCAATATCAACGGGCAAGAACCACATCGTCGAATCTGGGTTATATTGCAGTTTCAATGTGTTGCTGGTGCGATTGAGGGCGGCATTGGTCAGCTCTTTGAACAGGGTCATCGGACCTGTGAAGCTTGGTGCTTCCCCTGTTGTAGCAGAACCTGAGATCATGGGAATTCTTACCAGATACCAGTGTGATTCTAGATTGGACAATCCATCCAACAGTTTCAGCTCATATTGCTGGCACAAACTTTCCCAATGATTGGGTGCTTTTCGCCGTTCAAACTCAAACTCGTCGGGAACGACTCGATCTTGCTGAATACCCGCCCACAATGAGGAAACAATAAAGATAGGCACGCCTTTCAATGCTTTCGATATGGCCGGTAAGCGTGCCGCCGCCCATGGTGCTCGTGGTGCTCTCGGTTCATCGAAATTGGGGGGCAATCCGCAAAAAATGACAGCATCATATTTGGTGCCCTTGAGACCTTCAGTCTCATCGACCAGGCGCAATCTGTCCTTGAAGGTTCGAAAGCGGTCTCGTCCTCCCATAGCTTGTTCGAGTAAAGCCAGAGCCGATGAGTGCAGATCCAGGGGAGACAAGCTCAACAGATTGAGAGCCGATTTGGTCGCCACCTGCACATGCCAACCCTTGGTCACGAGCCAGGCAGCAAGCGGTCCCGTGAAACTAGAGACTGGTCCCCACAAATATGCGGTTTTGTGCGTCATTGCTAGTCTCGGCCGATGGGGTCGTTGAGATTGAATGGGTTGGTCAGTTTGTCAGTAATGTTATCAATTAACGAGCAAAGGGATTGCTAAAATCCATGGCCGACTCGACAATCGTTGTGCCTGCAATTTCGTCGCCTTTGCGCAAACTGTCCGGCCGGCTGTAAGCGCGGTAGCTTTCAAGCGGTAAAACGATGGCGCAGTAAACCGTGCCAAGTATGTTGATAAGTTGCATGACGACTTCGCTTATCGAGTTAATCGGGATAAATTTGAGCAGGCTGGCAACTATTTGCAAGACGGCGAAGGGGGCTAAAAGCACGATATTGCGCAGAATCGACTGGACCAGGCTTGGCGGTCCCATTGAGCGCTCGTCAACCACACGCAGCCCCATGAAGTTTTTTCCGATTCCGCGACCGCCAAAAAGGAAGTCTCTTATGAGAATGAAAACCAGCATCACTACTGGCAAGTTGAGGAAATTGTTGACAAAAGGAATCATCACTACCACGATCGCTGCCAAATAGCAGGCCACCCAATCCAGCATCAGAGCAATCAGGCGCTTGCCGGGATCAATCTTGTGCAGCGCGGTGGCGTCGGAGGTCTGGTTGGGGGCGGATCCATCGTAATAGTTGGGATCTGGTGGGATTTGGTCTTCAGGCTGATTCGGCCATTGCTGCTGTCCTTGCTGCTGTGGCTGTCCTTGCCATTGCTGGGGAGGTTGCCCTTGCTGCTGGGGTGGTTGCCCTTGCCATTGCTGGGGCGGCTGCCCTTGCCACTGCTGGGGCGCCTGCCCTTGGAATTGCTGGGGAGGTTGTCCTTGCCACTGCTGGGGCGGCTGCCCCTGCCGTTGTTGGGGCTGCCCCTGTGGCGGCGGCTGCTGCTGGGGAGGCTGGCCTTGCCATTGTTGGGGCGCTTGCTGGAGCGATCCACCGGGCCATTGTTGCGGCGGCTGCGCCTGTTGTGGCCGTGCAGCTGGTATGGCTGGCGGCGCCTTTTGGGGTGGATCCGAATTTCGCAGACTCGGTGGTGGTGGCTTCTTGTCGCGCCAAGGTCGCTGGGGCG
>Ga0182024_10012710_pt1 | contig 16605 bp, 15 predicted proteins | sample P32metaG_FD_120480 | JGI IMG/M metagenome (GOLD analysis project Ga0182024, IMG submission 120480) | Permafrost microbial communities from Stordalen Mire, Sweden - P3-2 metaG (Illumina Assembly) | ecosystem: Environmental > Terrestrial > Soil > Wetlands > Permafrost | place: Sweden: Stordalen... | reverse complement strand
TTCAGAATTGATTCCACATTTTTGGCGTCGACATGCGGATGGCCGCAGGGAACTTTGTGCTCCTTGCAGATGCCTAAAATTTCGGAGATTGCCGAGGCTACGACGGGATGCTCGTACTGGCGCGGGAAGCCCAAATCCTGAGAGAGGTCGCCTTCGCCGATGAGGACGACGCCGATTCCGGGAACTTCCTCGAGTATGCGCGGCAAATGCTTGATGGCTTTTACTTCCTCGCACATGATGATGACGAGAATTTCGCCCTGCGGATTGAGCGGCCAGACGTCGGCTTTGGCGTAATACTCCTGCTGGGATACTCCCCAATAGCGCATCGCCGCCGCGGGAGCGTCGCCGCGCAGGCCGGCAGGCTCGGCATAGGGCGCGGTGGCCGGGCGCGGATAACGGCAGGCGGCGACGGCATTGCGCGCCTCCTCGACGGAGCTGACATGAGGCCAGACGACGCCGTAGACGCCGAGGTCGAGAACCTGCTTGGCCAGCCATTGATTCATTTCGCCGCCGTTGGCTGGGATGCGCACAAAGGGGGTGACGTTCGGGGCTAGGCTGGCGGCTTGGACGATCTGGCGGCGATTGAGCAAGTATTGTAAGCAGTGTCGCAGCGTGATGATGTCGAAAGGGTTGTGCTCCATCTCGAAGACGACGCCGTCGTAAGGGGCCGCGCCGACGGTCTGGGCGTTGCCGATTTCGGAGTTGGCGAAGGTGACAAAGGCCGGGGCACCCTTTTCGAGGGCGCGGATGGCACCGTTCAGACGCGGCGTATCATTCAAGAATGCTCCTCCGTTCCAAAGGCCAAGAGAACTCCTTCATTTTGAGAGGCAAGCGATCTCCTTTAGTCTCAAGGGCATCCCCGATTGATTGCTTCGGTGGTTGGCAACGGGCCGGGAGTTTAGCACCCTTTTGGCGGAATTTTCCAGGATGGGTACCCCCACCCCCTCCCGGGTGCTTTTGCGAAAGAGCGCGCAGCCGCATGAAAGGGCTGGACTTAAGATCCGAACCGGAGCAAAAGAGCGCAGCAAAGAGCGCGCAACGCACTGAAAACAAAGAGCATACCGAAAAATGAGTGCGTAAAAGAGTGCGCAACCTCCTGAAAATACAGGCCGCACCGCGATCAGAGTGGATGCTCAGCGCCACGGAAGGCCGATTGATGTAAGCGACGGACTGTTCTGGCGAGAACGGCATTGCCGCGACCGTGGCGGTCGGCGCCACAGGCGAATCTTCCGGAAGAGCAGCGAGCGCGAACATAAAGCATTATAACATCGAGGTCAATGCTACCCATTAGCTTGGTAGTAACAGCCGCAAACTGGGTGTATCATCGGCGCGTTTTATGGGGCTGATTTTGGAGGATAAGGAGGGTAGGAGATGACTCAATTGCGATTGCTGCGAAATTTGCTGCTGGTGGTTGTGGCGTTTGTAGCGGGCTGCTTGTTCGTAACGTTGTGGGGACATTCGAGGGCTTTGGCTCAAGGCGGGGCGCAGGGAGGGCAGGGAGGCAACGGAGCGCCGCCGGCGCCACCGACGATGGCGGACGTGCAGCATTTGAAGGACATCACGCCACCCGCGTCTCATCCGATGGTGGACGTGGCATTCAACGCCACCAATCTCTATTTTGCCGCGCAGAAGAAGAACTGGCCTTTGGCGAATTATTTTCTGGGCGAAACGCGCAACCGGATGCGCTGGGAGACGAACCTGAATCCCGGACCGAAGGGCACGGACGGGAAGCCGATGGATATGAAGGCGACTTTCGATGGCATCGATAATGGTTCGCTGACGCAACTCAAGATGGCGATCATGGCAAAGGACAGCAAGGCGTTTGATGATTCGTATAAGCACTTGCTGGAGGATTGCTATTCCTGCCACAAGGCGGCGAACCGTCCGTACTTGCGGCCGCAGATTCCGACCGAGGCCGCGCAGACGATTATTAATACGGATCCGGACGCGAGCTGGCCGCAGTAGGGGACGTTGCGTCTGAACGCCAAATTTGCGTGGAACGTGTAGGGGTTCCTTGTGCCGCCCCTCCGGGGCTGGAGGTTTTGTTCTGGTTGGTTCCCACGGCTCCGCCGTGGGCTACGTTGTTCCGCCCCTGGCGGGGCTGGTGGCGACAACACCGCCAACGGACTACTGTAAGGTAGCTAGGAAGGCGCGGATTTCGCGGAGGACGTCGGATTCGTTAGAGATGAAGACGTAGTGGTGGGCGTGGGGGAGGATTACTACGCGGGCGGATGGGACGCCGGACTGGAAGGCGCGGGCTTGTTCGGTGGCGGCGGCTGCGTCGCGGGCGTCGATTGCGGCTAGGGCTTCGGGGCTGGCGTGGGCGCGGACGTAGGGGCCTTGGTCGTGGGGGATTGCGTAGATCGCTAGCGCGGGGACTGGGATTTTTGTGTATTGCTCCTCGCCTTGCAGGACTTCTTCGGCTTTGTTTGGCTTGGTGTCGCCTACGTGGCCTTCTTCCGTGACTTCGCGCGTTTCGTGGTATTCGGATTCGGGCGGCTCGAAGCCGTACAGAGTTTTTAGTCTGAGCGCCCACGAATGGAAATTTGCTCGTTCGGCGTCGGTTGCGGCGGGGACCGGCGGCAGAGGAGGCGCTTGCGGAACATTCTTCAGTACCTCTTGCAGATTCGGATCGTGAAAGGCGTGCTGGTACGCGGCGTCGAGATAGATCAGGCCCGCGACTTTCTCCGGATGGCGTGATGCGACGGAGCTTAGTTCCTCACCGGCGATGGAGTGGCCGACGAGAACCGGCCGATTGAGCTTGAGGGCGTCGATGACGGCGATGACGTCGTCACCTAGGCGATCGGCCAGATAGCCGGAGTCGGGAGAGCTGGAGGCGCCGAAGCCGCGGCGGGTGATGCCGTAGACGTGGTACTCGGGAGTGAGTTTGGGCGCGAAATTGTCGAAGACGTGAGCGGTATCGCCTAGGCCTGCCAGGAGAACTAGGGGCCGGCCCGTGCCGCCCCAGTCGAGGACTTCGAGGTTCACGGCGTCATCGACGTGAATGTACTGGATTTTGTGCGGGGAGGGATCGTGCCAGGGGGCGGGCTGCTGGGCGGAGAGCCGCGCCGCCAGCGAAAATAGCAATAGAGCCACTGACACGTGTTTCACGCAGAATGTTTTGCCGCGACTGGGCATTTTCGCCGCCAAGTAATACCGCTATCCGGAATGATCCTTGACACGATCCAAGCAATGAGGGCACGCTCTATCTATGAAGACCAAGGCGACAACGGAAAAGAAAAAGCAAGCCGCTTTTGAGATTGCGAAGATCATGTACGGTTCGCTGCAAGAGCTACCGGCAAGCGAACGAGAATCCAGGATTAGAGCTATACAAAAGATCAAGGTCAACCGCAAGCAGAACGGTAAAACTCCCAAGCACGCTTCCACTCGTCGGAACCTTCGCGAACGTTCGCGCGTCGCAACAGCTCGCTGAATATTTTTAGAGTCCGCTCTTGCTTCGAGGATTCACGGCCTCTGCCCCTGGCGAGTTTCTTTTCCTCTGCAATCAATTCCTGAATCTCGGGGTCTAACTTGTCGTCCGGCCTCAGCCATTGCGTGCGGTCTCTGGATGCCCGCAGGCGGGATACTACCAGAAGAAACAAGCTATCAGATGCACGCGGGCCGCTTCGATTGTGCGGAGCAACCTTAAGGTAAAAGGCCGTCCCTTAGCCGGCCGCAGTGGCGAAGAACTGCTTGACGTGCAGCTTCTTGACGCGGAGCTTTGCTTGCCAGAGATCGTAGGCCAGTTGCATCTGCAACCAGTGCTCTGGCGTGCTCCCGAATGCCTTGGACAGCCGCAGCGCCATTTCCGCCGTGACGCCGGAGCGGCGTTAGAATTGACGAGAGAGTCTTGCGCGTGACGCCCAAGCCCCTGGCCGCTTTCGGTCACGGTCAGGTCGAGCGCTTTAAGGCAGTCCTCGCGGACGATTTCGCCGGGGTGCGGTGGATTGTGCATGCCATGGTTCGGCGCTCTCTCTATTTGCCGGTGAGGAGGCGAAATTTTTGTATGCGGCGACCTTCTACGGATTCGCCTACGTAGATGTTGCCCTTGGAGTCGACGGCCATGGTGTGGGCGTGCATGAATTCGCCGATTTGGTGGCCGGGGCGGCCGAAGCTATCGAGGACGCGGCCGCTGGCGCGGTCCACGATGCTTATCTGCTCATCGATTTCGTTGACGATGTACATGTATTTCTGATCTTTGTCCGGGGAAAATTCGACGGAGGAGGCTGAGCCTACTAGTTGCGCGTCGCGCCTTGACGCGCTGCCGGGCGGAACTGGGGTCCAGACCTTGAAGGCGAAGGGGATATTTTTCTGGAAATTGCCTTTGGTGTCGTAGACCTGGAGGCGATTCATCCAGCGGTCGCAGACATAGACCTGGCCGTCGTTGGCGACGCGGACGCAATGCGGCGTGGCGGGGGCGGCTGTGGCGGTTTCGTCGGCGGACCTGTGGAGCTTCCATTGGCGCAGGTAATGGCCGTCGCGGTCGTACACGACGATGCGGAAATTGTTGTTGCCTTTTCCTTTGGCGTGGCCGTCGGCGACGTAGACGTCGCCATTATGCGGATCGAAGGCGATCTCGGAGACGCGGAAGAACTGGGAGGGACTGGAATTGAGCGGCGCGCCCATCACGGTGCCGTCCGAGGAATCGAAGACGCCGCGCTTGCCGATCTGCAGCAGGAGCTTTTTCCCGTCGTGCGAATATTCCTGGACGACGCCGTCCTCGGAGCCGTCGAGCCAGACGTGGCCATCGCGATCGATGGCGCAGCCGTGGAGATCTTTCGGGAGGAGCTTGGCGTCTCCCCAGGAATTGACGACGTTTCCTTGGGGATCAAATTCCATCACTGGCGGCGCGGCTTCGCCGGCGTTGAGTTCGTCGTCGGTTAGGCCTTCGAGGTGATTGTCCATGCCGCCGACGTCGCTGACGCGCTGCAAGACGAAGACGTGATCCTGAGCGTCCACGCAGACGCCGCCGATTTCGCCGGTGACCCAGCGGCCGGGCAGGGGCTTGGGCCAGGTGGGGTCGACCTCGAATTTGGGGAGATCGGACTGGGCGCGCGCGGATGGAAGGCAATAGAGCGCGACGGTCATCGCGAGGACTGCGCTCGCGGCTGCGATTTTTTGTAGGCCTCGATGGCTCCTTGCGCGCAGTAACATTTCGCCGGCTCCCGTTTAGGAAGTAATGCGGGTGCAATGAAGCAACGCTTGCGAGACTAGCATACGCGAATTTGCTGGCTTTGTGGGGTGTCTTAGGGAGTGCCGACTTTGGCGAGGGCGTCGGCGAGTTCGCGCCAGGAGAATGGTTTGGTGGCGTCGAACTTGATGCCCTGCTCGCTCATTTCACGCACCAGTGCGTCCTGGCGTTCGGCTGTGGCCAGCGACATCAGCGGATCGATTCCGGCGGAGGCCAGGGTTTCGGCGACCTCGCGCATCTCGGCGGCGCGGCGCTTGCCGTGTTCGGCGACGCGGCTGATGAGGTAGTCGGGAAGCTTTTCGTTCCAGTCCATTTGCGGATAGCTGGCGGCGAGAGAGGCGAGGACGGCGTCTTCGGCTCCGTAATGGCGCGCGGCGAACATGGATTCGACCGCCAAGGCTTCGAGGCCTTTGACGATGACGCTGCGACACATCTTGATGGCGGAGGCGACGCCGATTTTCTCGCTGACGGGTGTGGCGTCCATGCCCAGGGCTTGCAGACGAGGAGCCAATTCGGCGGCTTGCTTGCCGCCGAGAAGCATGGGCACGCGGAGGCGCTGCGGCGGCACGGGCGCCATGACGGCGGCTTCGACGAAGGCGGCGCCGGACTGCTCGACGCAGGCGGCCATTTCGCGTTTGGCGTCAGGCGAGACGGAATTGATGTCCAGGTGAATTTGGCCGGCGCGCAGGGCGGCGGCGGATTCCTTGGCGACGTCGAGCGCGGCCGAGCAGGTGACGGCGGAGATCATCAGGTCGGCGTCACGCACGGCGTCGGACAGAGTTTCGCAGGCGCGCACGCCGGCGGTTTTTGCTTTGGCGAGCATGGCGGAGCGGGAGGGCTCCGCGCGCAGCAGGACGTCGAAGATGGTCACTTCGGCGCCGGCCTTGGCGAGATCGTACGCCAGAATGCCGCCTGCTTCTCCGAAGCCGATGAGAGCGATGCGCTGGATAGGTTTTGCGGTCATGGGTGCGACTTTGGTGCGGGCTTCTGGGGCTTAGATGCACGATTCTACATGAGTGGTTTTGGGGCTACAAGGTGGCGGCCGCATTGAGATGGATGTCGGGTCGTAACCGCCACCGGGGCTGGGAACTGCTTGCACCAGAGCAATTGGATCTCGTCGGGTAGCTCCTTGTATGCGGAGCGATTCACCGATGCGAGAACGAATCCATGACGTGCGTAGAATCTGCAAGCCGGCACGTTGATGTTTTGCGTCTCGACCTTGATTTGTCGGCAACCTCTCTTCGCGGCCCACGTTTCCGCAGCGTGAAGCAGTGCGGTGCCAATACCTTGCCCGCGAAGTTCAGGCCGTACACGAATGTCCCACAAGACGGCCAGATCATCGCGCCCCTCTAGCATATCGACGCCGGCCGTGTTTAAGGCGATCACCGTGCCGCCGACGCGCCGATCGTTCGAATGAGCCGAGATGAGCCCCCATTCGGATACATCGAAACGCTCTGTCCACTGCGCGGGTCTTTCTCCATCAATCGCGTCGTAATCCTTTATGTATGGAACGTCGAGCCTACGCTCGGTGATAACGAAATCGCCCGGAACGCTCTTTCCGAGCGACACCTCAAGAATGCTGTCAACCTTGAACGCGATAGACACGGCGGCGTATTCCGTGAGAGCCGCCATTGATTCCTCGCGTAATTCTATTTGCATTGCAGCGCCGCTCTAATCCAACGCGTCGAGTATAAGGCAGTATATTGCGCCATCACCCCGCGGGCGTTTCTGGAAACTCCTTTGGTATGATGCGGCGGCTGCAGAGGATTGCGGGTTCGTGCGCGGGGGGAATCGTGAAGAACAAGAAAACGTATGAAGAGGGGCTGGCGGTGCGGCGGGCGGTGCTGGGCGCGGAATATGTCGACCAGGCGATTGCGTCGGCGGATTCGTTTACGGGGGAGCTGCAGGATTTTGTCACGGAGTGGTGCTGGGGCGGCGTTTGGACGCGGCCTGGGTTGCCGCGCAAGACGCGCAGCATGCTGAATCTGGCGATGCTGGCGGCGCTGAACCGGCCGCACGAGGTGAAGATGCATGTGCGCGCGGCGCTGCGGAACGGCGTCACGCGCAAGGAGGTTGCCGAGATCTTTCTGCAAGCGGGCGTGTATGCCGGGGCGCCGGCGGCGGTGGATGCGTTTCGCATCGCCAAGGAAGTGTTTGACGAGATGGACGCACAGAAGGGGAAGCCGTCGCGGAAATGAGGGCGCGCGGATTATTCGGATTGCTGACTGGCCTGTTGCTGATCGTGGTGACGGCGGCCGGGGGTGCTGCCGCGCAACAAAGCCGGACTCTACAGGGCACGGTTGTCGATTCGTCGGGTTTGCCTGTGCAAGGCGCGAGGATCGAGTTTCGATCGGCGTCGGAGGAGACGCGGCTGGCGGCGAGCGACGCGCAAGGGGGTTTTACCTTTGCGGATGCCACCGGAGGCGGCACGCTCTTCGTGAGTTATCCGGGTTTTGCGACGGCGACGCTCGATGTTGGCGTCGATTTGCCTGGCGATCACCTTGATGTGCGGCTATCTCCTTCTTCGGCGGATGAGCGAATTGTGGTGTCGGCGGCGGGAACCGATCGTGTGCCGGCCGAGCCCAGCAGTCAATATGTGGTTTCGCAGCAGGACGTGCAGACGGCGGGGAGTTTGTCGCTGGACGATATTTTGCGGCAGGCGCCCGGATTCGAGCTCTACCGGCGTGAGGGGAGCTTGTTCGCTAATCCCACTTCGCAAGGCGTGTCGCTGCGGGGCGTGGGGTCAAACGGAGCGAGCCGAGCGGCCGTGCTGCTCGACGGGATACCGATCAATGATCCGTTCGGCGGCTGGGTTTACTGGACGCAAGTGCCGCGCGTGAGCATCGAGAGCGTGCAGGTGATCAACGGCGGCGCGTCGGACATGTACGGGGGCGGCTCGCTGGGCGGCGTGGTGAATATCGAGAGCCGGCCGCTGCGCAGCAGCTTTGCGAGCGTTGAGATGTCTTACGGAAACGAGAGTACGCCCGATGTTTCCGTCGACGCGGGCGTGCTGCTGGGACAGTGGGGAATTTCCGCGACGGGCCAGGCGCTGAAGACGCTGGGCTATATCCTTGTGCCGCCAGGGCAGCGAGGCACCATGGACATTCCGGCGGGAACGGGCGATCTGGCCGGGTCGCTCACGGTGTCGCGGAAGCTGGGCGAGCAGGGAATGATATTTGTGCGCGGGAATTTATTTGGCGAGAGCCGGGAGAACGGCACGCCGGTGCAGACGAACAACACGCGGATGCCGTCGCTCGATGTGGGCTGGAACTGGAGTCAGGCGCGATGGGGAGCGTTTTCGGCGCGGGTTTACGGCTCGTCGGAAGTGTTCAATCAGAACTTTTCGTCTGTGGCGGCGAGTCGCGATTCGGAATTTTTGACCGACCGGCAGCGCAGCCCGTCGCAGCAGGTGGGCTTCGCCGGTCAATGGCGGCGCAGCTTCGGGAGACAGGAGGTGACGGCCGGAATCGAAGGGCGCGACGTGCAAGGGCACAGCGCCGAGACGACGTTCACGGCTGTGGCGCCGAAGGCGGACGTCGATGCGGGCGGGCGGCAGCGCATCATCGGCTATTTTGCGCAGGACGCAGTGCAGATCGCGCGAACTTGGGTATTGACCTTCGGCGGACGCGTGGATACGTGGCTCAACAGCCGAGGCTACACGAACAGTTTTCCGTTGCCGAGCGGCCCGGTGAGCGTGACTGATTTTGCGAATCGCTCGCAGACCGCTTTCAGCCCGCGCGTTTCGCTTCTGCACACGTTTGGGCATGGCGTCAGCGCCAGCGCGTCGGTGTACCAAGCGTTTCGACCGCCGACGCTGAACGAGCTGTATCGCAATTACCGCGTCGGGAATACGGTGACGGATGCGAATCCTACCTTGCTGGCCGAGACGCTTACTGGTGGCGAAGCAGGGGTGAGCCTGCAGGAATGGGGCGAACGGTTGACGATACGCGGGAACTTATTTTGGAGCGACATCGCCAATCCGGTGAGCAACGTGCCGATTAGCTACGCGCCGGCGGGTTGCGTATCGAATCCGACGAGTTGCACGTTGATTACCGATCAGCGGCAAAATCTTGGCGTGGCGCGCGCGCGTGGCGTGGAACTTTCGGCCGAATGGCACCTGCCCCGAGGCTTGCGGTTTTCCGGCGAATATATTTTGACCGACAGCACGGTCCTGAGCGCGCCAGCACAGCCGGAACTGGTTGGCTTGCGGGTGCCGCAGATTCCGCTGAACGGGTTCAACGCTCAATTCAGCTGGAGCAACCCGAAATGGACTGCGGGAGTGCAGGCGCGATTCGTTGGCAATCAGTTTGACGACGCGGCGAACCTGTTTCCGCTGGGCAATGCGTTCACGGTGGACGCCGAGGTTTCGCGGCGGCTGGTACGGCGCGGCGCGAGCGTGTTTGTTGCGGCGGAGAATGTATTTGACGATCGGTATGACATCGCGCGAACCCCCATCACCAATATCGGGCCGCCGGTGCTGGCACGCGCGGGGCTGCGTTTCGATTTCCCCTGGGGAGCGCAGTAAGGGGTCCAGCAATGCCAGGCATAACGAGGCGGCGACGGGAAGAATCGGAGATGGTGCTGGCGCGAGGCGCTTCGCGGCGCGAGAATATCGGTGAGTCGGAGATTCGTAAGAGGAGCACGAATGCAATATCGCAGGTTAGGAAAAAGTTCACTCGTGGTTTCGGCATTGGGACTTGGCTGCATGGGGATGTCGCAGTCTTACGGGACGCCGGAAGATGTCGAATCGACAGCCACGATCCATCACGCGATTGACCGAGGCATCACGTTTCTGGACACGGCGGACGTTTATGGAGCGGGACAGAACGAAGAGTTGGTCGGCCGGACGATTGCGAAGCGCCGCAACGAGGTGGTTGTCGCAACCAAGTTCGGTGTCATGCGCGGGCCCGACCGGACGCTCTTGAAGCCGAATGGCAAGCCGGAATATGTGCAGCAGGCCTGCGAGGCCAGCCTGCGGCGGCTGCGCATCTCGACGATTGACCTGTACTACCAGCACCGGGTTGACCCCGAGGTTCCCATCGAGGAAACGGTGGGAGCGATGGCTCGATTGATCGAGCAGGGCAAAGTGCGCTACCTGGGCCTTTCGGAGGCGGGCGCGCAGACCATCCGGCGAGCGCACGCGACCTATCCCATCACCGCGTTGCAAAGCGAATACTCGCTCTGGACGCGCGACCCGGAAGAAGGAGTTCTCGGCGTCTGCCGGGAACTGGGGATTGGATTCGTTCCGTTCAGCCCGCTGGGACGGGGATTTCTCACCGGCCAGATCAAGACGCCGGCGGATTTTCCGGCCAACGACATGCGCCGGAATCAGCCGCGATTCCAAGGCGAAAACTTCCAGAAGAATCTGCAATTGGTGGATCGCGTCGGGCAACTCGCGGGGCAAAAACGCTGCACACCGGCGCAGCTTGCGCTGGCGTGGGTGCTGGCGCAGGGCGAGGACATGGTTCCTATTCCCGGCACCAAGCGGCGGCTGTATCTGGATGAGAATTTGGGGGCGCTGGAGGTCAAGCTCACCTCGGCAGATCTGGCGCGCATCGATGAGTCGTTGCCGCGCGGCGCGGCAGCCGGGCCGAGATACAACGCCGAGTTGATGAAGCACGTGGGTATTTGAGCAGCCGTCCTGAAGACACACTCCGCCGAAAACCTTGCGTGCGCTAACCCCACTACCGCTGAGTTCTCACGCGAAACCCGTCGATTCGTTCGCGCAGGCGTCCGCTCTGGAAAGCGAGCTCACGCGGGTGGTGCGAGGCGAAGTGCGCTTCGACCGCGGCAGCCGCGCTCTCTACGCGACCGACGGATCGAATTACCGGCAAATCCCGATTGGACTGGTGGTTCCGCGCGATGCCGAAGATGTGGTGGACGCGGTGGCGGCGTGCCGGAAGTATGAAGCCCCGGTGCTGGCGCGAGGCGCGGGCACGAGCCTGGCGGGGCAATGCTGCAATGTCGCGGTGATCTTCGATTTCAGCAAGTACATGAATAAGATTCTGGAACTCAATCCTGAGGAGAAATTCGCGCGTGTGCAGCCGGGAGTGGTGTTGGACACCTTGCGGAACCGGGCGGAAAAGCACCATCTGACGTTCGCGCCGGACCCTTCGACGCATAGCCGCTGCACGATCGGCGGGATGATCGGCAACAACTCCTGCGGAACGCACTCACTGCTGGGCGGCAAGACGGTGGACAACGTCGAGGAGTTGCGCATCCTGCTGTACGACGGCACGCTGATGACGGTGGGCGCGACGCCGGATAAAGAGTTGGAGGCGATCGTCAAACGCGGCGGGCGGCGCGGGGAAATCTATGGCGCGTTGCGATCGATTCGCGACCGCTACGCGGAGCTGATCCGGTCGCGGTTTCCGCGCATTCCGCGGCGAGTCTCCGGCTACAACCTCGATGAACTGCTGCCCGAAGCGGGATTTCACGTGGCGCGCTCGCTGGTGGGGACCGAAGGGACCTGCGCGATTGTGCTCGATGCTAAGGTCCGGCTGATCCCCAGCCCGCAGCACCGGGTGCTGATGTGCGTCGCTTATCCGGATCCATTCGCGGCGGCGGATCATGCGCCTGAGATTTTGGAATTTGGGCCGATTGGTCTGGAAGGCTTCGAGGGCAGCATCGTGGATGGCCTTAAGCGGAAAGGCGCGCCCCACCTGGACCTTTTGCCGGAAGGCCGAGGCTATCTCTTGGTGGAGTTTGGCGCGGATGATCCGGCCAAGGCGCAGCAACTTGCCGCGCAGCTTGGCGCACGGCTCGCGCGATCGAAAGCGCCGCCAGCGATGCGAGTTTACACGCCTGCCGAGGCGCGGCACGTCTGGCGCCTGCGCGAGTCCGGGCCACGCGCTGCAGCGTACGCTCCCGGAGCCCCCGCGGAGTGGGAAGGATGGGACGATTCGGCTGTGGCGCCGGAAAAGCTGGGAGCCTATCTACGCGACCTGCGCAGGCTGCTGGATGAATACGGGTACCGCACGGCGTTCTACGGCCACTACGGACACGGCTGCGTGCACATGCGCATCAGCTTCGATCTGGAAAGCGAGAACGGCATTCGCAGGTACGCGGAGTTTGTAGACCGGGCCGCCGATTTGGTGGTGAGCTATGGCGGTTCGCTTTCGGGCGAGCACGGCGACGGGCAATCTCGCGGCGCATTGCTTCCCAAGATGTTTGGACCGGAGTTGATGAAAGCTTTCGGCGAATTCAAACGGGCCTGGGATCCGGGCATTCGCCTCAATCCGCACAAGGTACTGGATGCGTATTTGCCCACCGAAAATCTGCGGCTGGGCGCGGATTACAAACCACTCAAGCCCAAGACGCATTTCCAATTTCCGGACGACGAAGGCTCGTTTGCGAAGGCCGCGCTGCGCTGCATTGGACTGGGCGAATGCCGCAAGCACGACAGCGGTTCGATGTGCCCCAGCTACATGGTGACGCTGGAGGAGCAGCACAGCACGCGGGGCCGGGCGCACATGTTGTTTGAGCTGCTGCAGGGCGAAGTGATTCGAGATGGCTGGAAGAACGAGCAGGTGAAGCAGGCGCTCGATCTGTGCCTCTCGTGCAAGGCTTGCAAATCGGAATGTCCAGCGAACGTGGACATCGCCACCTACAAGGCGGAATTTCTTTCTCACTATTACCAGGACAGACGCCGGCCCTTGCAGGCCTATGCTTTTGGCATGATCGATCGCTGGGCGGGCATGGCGTCGCTGATGCCGAGTGTTGCGAACTTTCTGACTCATGCGCCGGGCCTGCGTGAACTGACGGGAAAAGTCCTGGGTCTGCCGCCGGAGCGGGAAATTCCGCGGCTGGCTTATCCGAGCTTCCGCCAGTGGGCCAGGAAAGAGGGCGTTGCCGTGTCGCAAGGGAAGAGACCGGGCGGCGCCGTGGCCCGGCCGGGCGCGGCCCAAGAAGTGGTGCTGTGGGTGGACACGTTCAACAACTACTTCCACCCGGAGACCACTCACTCCGCGCTGCGGGTGCTGCGTGAAGCGGGCTTTCACGTATCGATTAGCCCGGCCGGTCTCTGCTGCGGGCGTCCGCTGTACGATTTCGGAATGGTCACTCAGGCCAAGGACTATTTGCTGCGGATCATGAGAGAGTTCGACGTTGATCCCAGCCTGCCCGTCGTGGTGCTCGAGCCGGGTTGCGCATCCGTCTTTCGCGATGAGTTGCGGAATTTATTCCCGTCGGACCCGCGCGCCATGCGCCTTTCCCGCCAGACGTTTCTTCTCGGCGAATTTCTCGAGCAGCACGCGCCCGGCTACCGGCCGCCGCAGATTTCTGCTAGCGTGCTGCTCCACGGGCACTGTCATCAGAAAGCACTGATGAAGATGGGCGACGAGGAATCCTTGCTTCGCAAGATGGGCGTCGAGCTGCAGACGCTCGATTCCGGTTGCTGCGGAATGGCAGGGTCGTTTGGGTTCGAGAAGGAGAAGTTCGCGGTTTCGCAGGCGGTGGGGGAGCGCGTGTTGCTGCCGGCCGTACGGCAGGCGCCCGCCGAGACGATTGTTGTTTCGGATGGATTTAGCTGCCGCGAGCAGATCAAGCAGGCGACCGGGCGGCGCGCGATGCACCTGGCCGAAGTCCTGGACCTGGCGCTGCTGCGGCGAGAGAGCTTGGGGTAGCGGCGGCCGGCAGGCGCGCTAGGGAATTGAAGGGCAGCGGGGAGTTGAGACGAAGATGGACCACCCATTCAGAGTTTTGGGAGTCAGCGGAAGCTTGCGGCAGCAATCGAAGACCGCGCTGGCGCTGCGATTGTTCCTGGACTTCGCGGCCAAGCAAGGCGCCGAGGCGCGCATGCTGGATTTGCGCTCGGTGGAATTACCGATGTACCGGCCGGACCAGGAGACGCCATCCGAAGCCCAAAAGAGTATTACGGCTGACGTGGAATGGGCCGATGCGTTCGTGCTGGCTACGCCCGATTATCACGGGTCGATGTCCGGAGCGATGAAGAATTTTTTGGATTACCACTGGGAGGAATTGGCCGGGAAAATATTCGGCTACATCTGCTCTTCGCACGAAAAGGGACTGACGGTGATGGATCAGATGCGCACGGTGGTGAGGCAATGCTACGGCTGGAGCATGCCGTACGGCGTGGCGTTCGATGGCCGGGCCGATTTCAGCGCAGGCGGGGCGCTGCAAAATCCGCGCGTGGAGCAGCGGCTGAAGATGATGGCGCGGGACCTGGTGGTGTACGGGACGTTGATCCGCGGGCAATTTATCGAGGATTTGGCCGGGCCGGAGGCGAATACTTTTGCCGCAACGTATCGCGGCTAACGAGGCCTGCGCTGTGCTTCCGATCGAGCGGCGCTAGGGCTCCGAGGGCTTTGCGGAACCGGTAAACAACGCGGGAGCTTGTCCGCGCCGCAGAATCCAGACGTCGTTGCCCTGGGCGACCATGGCCGCCTGCGCAAACCCCACGAATAATCCGTGCCCCACCACTCCGGGTATGTCTTCGATTTGCTCGCCGAGTGTTCGCGGATCTGTTATTTCCGGGAACTTGCACTCGAGGATGTGGTTCTGTTGATCGGTGAGATAGGGTTCTTCCGGCGAGTTGGCATTCATCAGCAGCGTAGCCTTCCCGCCTAAGTTTTCGACTTGATCGGCGACCCATGGCGCGGCAAAAGGGACCACTTCGACGGGCAGCGGGTGGACGCCCAGGTGGTCCACGCGCTTTGAGGAATCGGCAATCACCAGATAATATCGCGAGACTTGAGCGAGGACCTTCTCGCGCAACAGGGCTCCGCCGCGTCCTTTCAGCAAGCTCAGGTCGGGGGCGATTTCGTCGGCGCCATCGACGGTGAGGTCCAGGCGCAGGCCTCTTCTCGGGGAGATCACGCGTATGCCGGCGTCCTTTGCGAGCGCCTCGCTGGCTATCGAGGAGGCCACCGCTTCGATGCCGGATGGTTCGTTTCGCAAACGCTCGCCCAGGAATTGAATGAAATAGCGCGCGGTGGTTCCGGTTCCCAGGCCCAGGGTCATGCCGTTGCCGACCCAGGCAAGAGCGGCTCGCGCGGCGGCTTGCTTTTCCTTTTCGAGCTGGTCGCTCGAAGTATGGGGCGAAGTATCGGGGGCCGGATTCGGGCTGCTGCTCATCGCGGGGTCGTCCTTGGGAAGGATACGTCCATATCGCGCGAAAGGAAAGGTTGCCGGAGGACGTGAATCCTGCTGGGGAGCGCGGCGGCTACTTCTTTTCCAGCATGACCTCGGTGGATTTGATTACGACGGTGACCGCGTCGCCGACCTTCAGCTTCATTTCTTCGGCGCTGCGTTTGGTGATGACGCTTTCGACGATGTTCTTTCCCACACGGACGACGACGTGGGTCATAACGCCGCCGGATTCGATTTCCGTGACTTTACCTTCCAGCCGGTTTCTCGCAGAGAGTGTCATGCGCGAGGGATAACACAGCGCCTCAGGGCCTGTCAATGGCCAAACACATATTGACATAACGGTTGTAACCGTATTATATCGCAACCTGTTCCGGCGGGCGTCCGGTGAGCCTGTTCGGCCCCCTTTCGGGGGAGACACGCGAGGAGCCTATGAAAACCGCACGCAGATTAGCCATTTGGTGCGCCATCGCCTGGGTGGCGCTGATCCTCGCGCCGGCAAGGCTTGCGGCAAGGCCCCCCGCCCACCTCACGGTTTCCGCGGCTGCCAGCCTCAAGGACGCATTGACGGCGATCGACCAGGACTTCCAGCACGCGCATCCTGACGTTGAGGTGACACCGAACTTCGGAGCGTCCGGAACGCTGCAACTGCAGATCGAGCAAGGCGCGCCCGCCGACGTCTTCATCTCGGCGGCGCCTCAGCAGATGGATGCGCTCGCCGCCAAGAACCTGCTGCTGGCGAATACGCGAGTGAACGTGCTGCAAAACGAGCTGGTGCTGATCGCGCCGACGGATTCGAAAGTGGTGTCCAGCTTCGCCGATTTGAAAAGCCCGAATGTGCATGTGATCGCCGTGGGCGACCCGCGGAGCGTCCCGGCAGGGACGTACGCGCAGCAGGTGCTCACCGCATTGGGCATCTATGACGCCGTCAAAAGCAAAATGACGCTGGCGACCGACGTGCGCCAGGTGCTGGCCGATGTGGAGACCGGGAGCGCCGAGGCCGGATTGGTGTACTCGACGGACGCGGCGATTTCGTCAAAGGTCCGGGTGGTCATGGACGCGCCGGCCGGAACGCACCAGCTCATCGTTTACCCGGCTGCGGTGCTGCGCGCCTCCATGAATCCGGACGCGGCCCGGGAATTCGTGAGCTATCTCGCCAGCCCAACGGCGGGCGCGGTGTTTGCGAAGTATGGCTTCCGGCCGGCTGCGAAGTGACCGCCGTCGCCGTTCACTACCATGCATCTTGACTCAAGCATGTAACAGGATGCCGCGATAGAAGAACATAAAAACGTATTGATTTAACGTAT